>Ga0335075_10008632_pt1 | contig 15599 bp, 16 predicted proteins | sample Lox_Sample_24_FD_206723 | JGI IMG/M metagenome (GOLD analysis project Ga0335075, IMG submission 206723) | Soil microbial communities from Loxahatchee National Wildlife Refuge, Florida, United States - Lox_Sample_2.4 | ecosystem: Environmental > Terrestrial > Soil > Wetlands | place: USA... | reverse complement strand
GCGCGGCCCATCCAGATGACGGCCGCCCGCTCGCCGGCGGACACAGCCTGGTTCCGATGATGAAGCTCCGCCTCGCGGCACCCGATCACCTGATCGATCTCGGCGCCGTCCCCGAACTCAAGGGCGTGCGCCGCGAGGGCGATGCCTGGCTGATCGGTGCAGCCACCACGCAGGCCTCCCTGATCGCCGATACGGCGCTCGCCGCGGCGATTCCGATCCTGCGCGAGGCCGCCCTGCAGATCGCCGACCCACAGGTCCGTTCTTGCGGCACGCTCGGCGGCAACCTCGCCAACGGCGATCCCGGCAACGATATGCCGGCGCTGATGATGTGCCTCGGCGCCACCTATCGCCTCGCCGGCGCTGACGGCGAGCGCGAGGTGGCGGCGCGGGCCTTCTACCAGGGCGCCTTTGCCACCGCGCTCAAGCCTGGCGAGATCCTCACCGCCATCCGCATCCCCGTCCCGGCGGCCGGCCACGGCTACGCATACGAAAAACTCAAGCGCAAGATCGGCGACTACGCGACTGCGGCCGCCGCCATCGTGCTGACCCTTGCCGGCGGACGCGTCGCGACCTGCGCGATCGGCCTCACCAATGTCGCGCCGACACCGTTGCTCGCCGAAAATGCCGCCGCCTTGCTGATCGGCCGCCCACCCGGGGAAGCCGTCTTTGCCGAAGCCGCCCGCCTGGCCGAGGCCATTGCCGAGCCTGCCGAAGACGGCCGCGGCCCGGCCGACTACCGGCGCAGGATGGCGGGCGTGATGGTCCGCCGCGCGCTCACTCGCGCCGCCGCACGCGCCGGCTGAAGGAGAGAACTGCCATGCCGAAAACCCAGATCGCGCTCACCGTGAACGAGAGAGAGATCGAGGCGCTGGTCGAGCCGCGTACGCTGCTGATCCATTTCCTTCGCGAGCAGCTCAACCTCACGGGCCCGCATATCGGCTGCGACACCAGCCATTGCGGCGCCTGCACCGTCGATCTCGATGGGCGCTCGGTCAAATCCTGCACGCTCTTCGCCGTCCAGGCGGACGGGGCCGAGATCCGCACGATCGAGGGCATCGCCGCCGCGGACGGCACGCTCCACCCGCTTCAGGAAGGTTTTCGAGAAATGCACGGCCTGCAATGCGGGTTCTGTACACCCGGAATGATCACCCGCGCCTGGCGGCTCCTGCAGGAGAATCCCCGCCCCACCGAGGACGAGATCCGCTTCGGCATCGCCGGCAATCTTTGCCGCTGCACCGGCTATCAGAACATCGTCCGCGCGATCCAGTTTGCCGCCGCGAAGCTCGCAGGCGAATCCCTCGAGGAGGCCGCGCAATGAACGAGATCAGCGAAACCAGGGAAGCCCGCGAGGCCCGGCTCCAGGGCCTCGGCTGCAAGCGCAAGCGGGTGGAGGATGTCCGCTTCACCCAGGGCAAGGGCAGCTACGTGGACGATCTCAAGCTGCCCGACATGCTCTTCGGCGATTTCCATCGCTCGCCCTATGGCCATGCGCACATCACATCCATCGACACGTCGAAGGCGAAGGCCTTGCCCGGCGTGCTCGCCGTTCTCACCGCCGACGACCTCAAGCCTCTCAAGCTCGACTGGATGCCGACGCTCGCCGGCGACGTTCAGGCGGTGCTCGCCGGCGACAAGGTGCTGTTCCAGGGCCAGGAAATCGCCTTTGTCGTGGCCACCGACCGCTACCTCGCCGCCGACGCCGCCGATCTGATCGAGGTCGCATACGAAGAGCTGCCGGCGCTCGTCGATCCCTTCAAGGCAATGGCGCCGGATGCGCCCATCCTCCGCGAGGACATCAAGGACAAGACCGAGGGCGCCCACGGCAAACGGCGCCATCCCAACCACATCTTCACCTGGGAGGTCGGCGACCGCGAGGCGACCGATCTTGCCTTCCGCACCGCCGAAGTCACGATCAAGGAGCTGATCTCCTATCAACGCGTGCATCCCTGCCCGCTCGAGACCTGCCAGTCCGTCGCATCCTTCGACAAGATCAAAGGCGAGCTGACGGTCTGGGGCACCTTCCAGGCCCCGCATGTCGTGCGCACGGTGGCGGCCATCCTGTCCGGCATTCCCGAGCACAAAATCCACATCATCTCGCCCGATATCGGCGGCGGTTTCGGCAACAAGGTCGGCGTCTATCCCGGCTATGTCTGCGCGATCGTCGCCTCGATCGTCACCGGCCGGCCGGTGAAATGGGTCGAGGACCGGATCGAGAATCTTTCCGCCACCGCCTTCGCCCGCGACTATCACATGACCGCCGAGATCGCCGCCACGCGCACGGGCAAGGTCACGGCGCTGCGCGTCCATGTGCTCGCCGATCACGGCGCCTTCGATGCCTGCGCCGATCCCTCGAAATGGCCGGCCGGATTCTTCAACATCGTCACCGGCTCCTACGATTTTCCGACCGCCCATGTCACCGTGGACGGCGTCTATACCAACAAGGCGCCGGGGGGTGTCGCCTATCGCTGCTCCTTCCGCGTCACCGAAGCCGCCTATTGCATTGAGCGCGCAATGGACATCCTCGCCCGGAAGCTCGCGATCGACCCCGCCGAGCTTCGCATGCGCAACTTCATTCGCCGCGAGCAGTTCCCGTACCATTCGGCACTTGGCTGGGAGTACGATTCCGGGGACTACCACACGGCCATGCAGAAGGCCCTGGACGCGGTCGGCTATCGCTCGCTCCGCGCCGAGCAGAAAGCGAAACAGGATGCCTTCCGCCGCGGCGAAACGCGTGACGTGATGGGCATCGGCCTCTCCTTCTTCACCGAGATCGTTGGCGCCGGGCCCTCGAAGAACTGCGACATTCTCGGCATCGCCATGTTCGACAGCGCCGAGATCCGCATCCACCCGACGGGTGCGGTCATCGCGCGCATGGGCACGAAAAGCCAGGGCCAGGGCCACGAAACCACTTATGCCCAGATCATCGCTTCCGAAATCGGCATCCCGGCGGACAACGTGATGGTCGAAGAGGGAAACACCGACACCGCACCTTACGGCCTCGGCACCTATGGCTCGCGCTCGACCCCCACCGCCGCCGCCGCGACCGCGATGGCCTGCCGCAAGATCAAGGCCAAGGCGCAGATGATCGCCGCCCACCTTCTGGAGGTGCATCACGACGACGTGGAATTCGATATCGACCGTTTCCGCGTCAAAGGCATGCCCGATCGCTTCAAGAGCATGAAGGACATCGCCTGGACCGCATACAATGCGCCCCCGCCCGGCCTCGAGCCCGGGCTCGAGGCCGTGAGCTATTACGATCCGCCGAACATGACCTATCCCTTTGGGGCCTATGTCTGCGTGATGGACATCGACCTCGATACCGGTGTCGCAAAGGTCCGCCGCTTCTACGCGCTCGATGATTGCGGCACCCGCATCAACCCGATGATCATCGAAGGCCAGGTCCATGGCGGGCTCACCGAGGCGTTCGCCATCGCCATGGGCCAGGAGATCGCCTACGACGAGATCGGCAATCTCAAAGGCGCCTCCTTCATGGATTTCTTCCTGCCCACCGCGGTCGAAACGCCGCGCTGGGAGACGGACTTCACCGTCACCCCTTCCCCGCACCACCCGATCGGCGCGAAAGGTGTCGGCGAGAGCCCGAATGTCGGCGGTGTGCCTGCCTTCTCCAACGCGGTGAACGACGCGCTCGCCTTCCTTGGCGCCACGCACATCCAGATGCCACATGATGCATGGCGGATCTGGAAGGCGGCGGAAGCGCTCGGAGTGCAGGCCTGACCGGCCGGACGCCGGCGGTGCGAACGCGCGAAGAGATCGCCGAACGCCTGGCCGCCGCCGGCTATGTCGCCGATACCGATCTCGCGAGCAGCCTCCTGCTCATGGAAATGCTGGCCCGGCCGCTGCTCGTCGAAGGCGCGGCCGGCGTCGGCAAGACCGCCATCGCCTATGCCCTCGCCGATGTGCACGAAACCCGCCTCATTCGCCTGCAATGCCATGAAGGGCTGGATCAGGCGAGCGCGCTCTATGAATGGAATTATCAGCGCCAGCTCCTCGCCATCAAGGCGCGCGAGGGCGGAGGCGGCACGTACCGCGCCGAGGAGATCGAGGATGCGCTGTTCAGCGAGCGCTATCTCCTCGAGCGCCCGCTGCTCGCCGCCATCCGCGAGGAGCGCCGGGCGATCCTGCTGATCGACGAGATCGACCGCGCGGACGAGGAGTTCGAGGCCTTTCTCCTCGAGCTGCTGGCGGATTTCCAGATCAGCATTCCCGAACTCGGCACCATCCGCGCGCGCAGCATTCCCCGCGTCGTGCTGACCTCGAATGGGACGCGCGAGCTTTCGGACGCGCTCCGCCGCCGCTGCCTCTATCATTATCTCGACTATCCCGCGATCGACCGCGAAGCGGCGATCCTTCGCGCGCGCCTGCCCGGCCTCGGGATCGATCTCGCCGCTCAGGTCGCGCGCCTGGTCGCCGCGATCCGCAAGGAGCAGCTCAGGAAAGTTCCGGGCGTCGCCGAAAGCCTCGACTGGGCCGCAGCGCTCCTCGGTCTCGGCATCGGCGATCTCGCCTCAACGGCCGGAAGTCGGGCGCCCGAGGCACTCTACGAAACCCTTGTCTGCGTGCTCAAAACGCATGAGGATCGCGCCCAGATCGATCGCGCGACCTTCTCGCGCCTCATCGCGAAGGTGGCGTGATGGCCGCCGTGGCCGAAACGTTGATCGCCCGGCGTCTCGCTGCCTTCTCGGCCACACTTCGCGATGCCGGCTTCACCTTGGGCCTTCCCGAAACCGAGGACGCCGCCCGCATCCTCGCCTCTCCGCTGGCGCGCAGCGCAACGAGCCTCCGCCCGGCGCTGCGCGCGCTCTTCGCCGCGCGTCGCAGCGAATGGGAGCGGTTCGATGCGATGTTCGATGCCGCCTTCCTCGGCCGCCGCGTACGCCACGCCGTGCGCACGACGGGCACGCCGTCCGTGCCCGGTCCGCGCAGCCTGCGGGAGCTTGCCGCCGGCGATTCCTCGCCGCAGGGCAACGAAATGACGGATGCGCCCGCCGACGGCGCCGAACTCCCCGCCGAAGGAACCGGCATGCGGGGTGGCGCCTCGCGCACGGAAAACACCGCCGCCCGCGATCTCCGCCGCCTCGCCGATCCGGATCTGCTCGCCGCCGCCGAGACGATCGCGCGCGACCTTGCTGCCGCGCTCCTCGCCCGTCATGCGCGCCGCCGACGGCGCGCCCGCCGTCACGGAAGGCTCGATCTCCGTCGCACCATTCGCGAGAGCCTCGGCCATGGCGGCACCCCCTTCTCGCTCGCCTGGCGCCGCCCGCGCCCGCAACCGCTCCGCATCGCGCTTATCATCGACGTCTCCGGCTCGATGTCGCCGCACACGCCCCTCTTTCTCCGCCTCGCCCTCGGCCTTGTGCGCAGCGCCGCCCGCAGCGAAATTTTTCTCGCCCATACGCGCCTCGTCGCCGCGTCGGAGGCGATGCGCGATTGCGACCGGGCGCGCGCGCTCGACCGGCTTACGCTCCTTTCCAAAGGCATGGGCGGCGGCACGCGTCTCGGCGAATCGCTCGCCCAGTTCAACCGCTTTCACGCGCCGCGCGCGCTCGCGGGCCGCGCCGCCTGCCTCATCGTCTCGGACGGCTACGAAACCGGCGATCCCGCCCTCCTCGGCCGCGAGATGGCGGCCTTGCGCCGCCGCTGCCGCCGCCTTGTCTGGCTCAACCCCGCCGCCCTTGCGCCCGGCTATGCGCCTCTCGCCCGCGGCATGCAGGCCGCACTCCCGCACATCCGCCTCTTCGCCGCCGCGGGCACGCTCGAAAGCCTCGCAGCGCTCACCGAACCGCTCGCCCGGCTCTGATCGGACCGACCCGATGAGGCAATCGGATGAGATCATCGATCTGATCGGCACTCTCAAGAACGCGGGCGCGTGCTTCGCCGTTGCGACCGTCGTGCGCACCCTCTCCCTCACCGCAGCCAAGGCCGGGGCCAAGGCGGTGATCCGCGCCGACGGCACGATCGAGGCCGGCTGGATCGGCGGCGGGTGCGCACGCGGCGCCGTGCTGCGCGCCGCCCGTGCCGCGATCGCGGACGGCCGCCCGCGCCTCGTCTCCGTTCAACCGCCCGACCTCCTCGAAGCCGGCGGCATCACGGCGGGCGAGGATCGCGAGGGTGTGCATTTCGAAAAAAACCTCTGTCCGAGTCAGGGCAGCATGGACATCTTCGTCGAGCCGGTGCTTCCTCGCCCCGAACTTCTCATCTTCGGCGCCACCCCCATCGCGGATGCGCTGGCAAGCCTTGCTCTCAATTTCGGTTTTCGGGTCTGCTCCGCCACGCCGGAAGCCGCCGATCTTCCCCCGGGGGAGCGCTACATCGTCGTCGCCACGCAGGGCGGCGGGGACCGCGCGGCACTCGCCGCCGCCCTCCGCGCGAAAGCGCGCTATGTCGGCTTCGTCGGCTCGCGACGGAAGATCGCCGCACTCCGCATCGCCCTCGCCGTCGAGGGCTTCGATTTCGGGCAACTCGACACGCTGCACGCTCCGGCCGGCCTGCCCATCGAGGCCGTGACGCCCGAGGAAATCGCGCTCTCGATCCTCGCCGAAATCACCGCCATCCGTCGCCAGGGGGCAAGACCTCCCGGACGCCCACCGGCAGCGCTGCCTTTGAAGCCCGCCGAGGCCTGAGGCTGGACAGGGCGCTGTCAGCTTCCTCTCTTCGACCCCGAGCAGGCACGGCGTGGCGAGGAACGGTCCGGTCCTCATCTCCAGAGCGGGTGAATGACGATCGCTATGGATCAGCGCATTACGATTCGGGGTACTACGCTCGGTAAGACAGTCGAACCTTGATCCTTCGGTACTCTCCACGCCAATAGGGAACGGCGGGAAATGTCGCATTTTTCTCGATCAGGATCGTCTTGTTCATCGATCGAAGGCCATCTTGTCATGATTGCGTATTCCAGGGATCGATGACGGCAATTCCACAATCGATGAAATCGGCGATATTCCGGGTGGCAAGCGAAGCGCCGCGAGACGCTGCGATCGCCGCGATCTGCGCATCCGCCTGCGAGATCGGACGGCCGGAGCGGCGGCGCGCCGCGGCGATGCGGGCGTAAGCGGAGGCTGCCGGACTGTCGAAAGGCAGAATACGCTCCGCAAAGTCCTCGGCCAGCATCGCCTCGGCCTGGGCAACAAGCCCGCTCTGTCGGCGACTTTCAGGGAGCAACGCCAGCCCGTGGCGCAATTCGGCTTCGGTGATCGCCGAGATGAACAGGCCTGCGGCCGGCTGGCGAGCCATCCAGCTCTCGACGGCCGGTGAAGGGGCTGGCCGCATCATTTCCGACAGAACATCAGTGTCGAGAAGGATCACGCGCCGAGGTCCGGCGGCTCCCGCATTTTCTCGCGCGGCACCTCCGGGAGGTCGACGCCGCCAAGGGACGCGAACCGCGCGCGGATCGCCGCGGCAAGGTTCGCCGGCGGCAGCGGTTCTTTGTTGAGCGCGACACGCAGGATGTCCCGGGCTTCGTCCTCCATGGAACGACCATGCATCGCCGCCTGCACGCGCAGCCGCGCCTTCAACGGCTCGTCCAGGTTGCGAATGGTGATGCTAGCCATGGGCAATGTCTGCCATCATTGCAGTAATTTTAATCAATGATTGCATACGACGCAAGAGCAACCTGCTCCATTCGGGGCGGGCGGACGCGGGCCTTGATTCCATACCAACCGGTCGGTATCATTCATATCAATCGGGAGGGTCATGTGGCCAAAGACGGCACGGCAAGGCCGAAGCTGATCGATGCGGCGCTCGCGCTCATCCGCGCCAGGGGATTCGCAGCAACCTCGGTGGACGAATTGTGCGCTGAGGCCGGCGTCAGCAAAGGCGCCTTCTTCCATCATTTCGCTACCAAAAGCGATCTCGGCGTGGCCGCAGCCGATTTCTGGTCCGAAACGACGCGAGCCCTGTTCGCCGCCGCTCCGTATCACGCCCACGCGGACCCGCTCGCCCGCATCCTCGGCTATCTCGAGTTCCGCAAGACACTCCTCGAAGGCCCGATTTCCGAGTTCACCTGTCTCGTGGGCACGATGGTCCAGGAGGTCTACGAAACGAATCCCGCCATCCGAAACGCCTGCGATGCCTCGATCAGCGGCCATGCGGCGAATCTCGAGGGCGATATTGCCGAAGCAGTGAAGAAATATGGTATCAAAGCCGCCTGGACAGCGGAAAGTCTGGCGCTGCACACGCAGGTGGTGCTGCAGGGTGCCTTCATTCTCGCCAAGGCCAAGGGCGGCGCGGAGATCGCCGCGGCCAGCATCGATCACCTGCGCCGCTACATCATGCTTCTGTTTCAAACCGCAGGACACGAAGGAAAGGGATCGTCATGAGCGCGAATGACACCTATCTTGCCGTCTTTCTCGGAGCCAAGACCAGCCCGCAAATGCAACGTTGGATGGCGCTTCCGGAGGCGGAACGAGAGGCCAGGAGTCGAGAGGGCATCGCTGCCTGGAAGGCATGGATCGAGCAGAATCAGGCTGCGATCGCGGGCATGGGCGGGCCGCTCGGCAAGACGAAGAAGATCACCCAACAGGGCATCGTGGATACCAGCAACGAATTGGGAGGCTACATGGTCATCCGCGCGGATTCACACGAGGCAGCCGCGAAGTTGTTCGAAAACCACCCGCACTTCACGATCTTTCCGGGCGAGGCGGTGGAAGTCATGCCGGTTCTGCCGATACCTGGCGGCTAGCGGATCGCGCTTGAGTACCCTGCCCTTCCGTTCGTCGCCTCTCGCGACGAACGGAGGGGATCAGCAGAATGGAAGGAGGCCGCGCCATGGAACATTCAGTCGTCTCCCGCGAGGAATGGATCGCCGCCCGCAAGGAGCTTCTGGCCGAAGAAAAGGAATTCGTCCGGATGCGCGACCGGCTCAGCGCAAAGCGTCGGGCACTGCCGTGGATACGGGTCGAAAAGGACTACACGTTCGAGGCGCCGGAGGGAAAGATCTCGCTCGGCGATCTGTTCGATGGCAAATCCCAACTAATCGTGAAACATTTCATGTTCGGCCCCGACTGGGATGAAGGCTGCGTCGGCTGTTCGTTCGAATCGGATCACGCCGAGGCGGCGCTGGTGCACCTGGCGCATCGCGACGTCGCCTATGCCGCGGTCGCCCGGGCGCCGATCGAGAGGATCGAAGCCTATCGGCGGCGCATGGGCTGGACATTCCGATGGGTGTCGTCGTTGGGCAGCGATTTCAATTATGACTTCAACGTCAGCTTCACACCCGAGCAGATCGACTCTGGAACGTGCTACTACAATTACGAGATACGGGTGGCCGGGGCCGAGATGTCGGGGCGCAGCGTGTTTCTCCGCGACCGGTCGGGGCAGATCTTCCATACCTATTCATCGTTCGCGCGCGGCGGTGAGATCCATCTCGGCACTTACGCCTATCTCGATATCGTGCCGAACGGGCGCCAGGAGACGATCAACGGCAATCTGACGGACTGGGTGCGTCGACACGATTCATACGACCGCGACCCGTGACGCCGCCTCCTTCTCAGCCCGCCTTCTCCATCGACCGGCTCGCCGGCCGGCTTCTTCCGTCGTCCTCATAGCGGTCGTGGCGCTTGGCCCAGTCCATGAGAGTGCCGCCTTTCGTCTCGTTGCGCCCCTTGGGAACCACGTCGAGCCAGCCATAGACGTTGACGAACATCTCGTCACCGCGGCCATAGGTGGAATAGGTGTGGTATATCGTTCCGTCATCGTCCTGATAGAACACGCTCGTTCCGTGCATTTCATCAATCTCGGGATCCGCCTGCTTCTCGAAATTGTACCAGACGCCCTGCGCGCGCGTTCCCTCGGGAAAGGACACGTGATAGTCGAAGTTGAAGTCGTTGCCGGCGGAAGAGACCCAGCGGAATGTCCAGCCCATGCGCCGGCGATAGGCATCGAGCCGGTCGATCGGCGCGCGCGAGACCGCAACGAAGCTGACGTCGTTGTGTTCGAAGTGCCGCCGCGCGCCATCGACCTGATCGGAAAGGAACGAGCAGCCGATGCATCCTTCATCCCACTCCGGGCCGAACATGAAATGATAGACGATGAGCTGGCTCCTGCCGTCGAACAGTTCGCCGAGTGTCACGGGACCGCCCGCGCTCTCGAAGACGTAATCCTTCTCGAGCCTGACCCAGGGCAGGGCCCGGCGCTTCTCCGCCAGCCGATCCCGCTCGCGCGTCCACGCCTTCTCCTCGGCGAGCAGCGCCCGGCGCGCCGCGATCCATTGCTCTTTCGAGACGACATCATGACCGGTCATGGCGTTCTTCCTCCGCTGATACAAGGAACTGCCGCATGAGCTTGTCGAGCGCCCCGCTCCAGCCTTGCTCATGGCCGCGGCGCGTCTCCTCGTCGTGCAGGCGTGAATGGGTGAGGGTCAGCTCGGTGCCTTCGGCGATCGGACGAAGATCGATCTCGACCAGCGACTCCCCGGGATCTTCGCTGCCCGCCCAGCGCCAGCTCATGGCCAGCCGTTCCGGCCTTGCAACCTCGAGATAGGCGCCGCTGCTCTCGTGCTCGCTGCCGTCCAGCGTGCGGAAACGGACGCGAAAACGGCCGCCGACGCGCGGATCGCACTCTGCCAGCAAAACGGGGCCGGCATCGGGCCCCCACCAGCAGGCGATTCCCTCCGCGGTGATGAGGGCATCGAACACAATGGAGGGCCGCGCCCGGATGCGCCGCACCAGCGTGAGACTGCTCACCCGCCACCTCTCTTCGCCTCGGCTTCCCTGCTTTCGGCATAGGCCGCCAGCCGATCGAGGCCGGCCTGCCAGAAGCGCTCGTAATGGCGAAGCCACTCCATCGCCGCCCGCATCGGCTCCGGCGAAAGCCGCACCGTCACGGTCCGCCCCTGCTTCGAACGCGTGATCAGGTTCGCGCCGCTGAGCACGTCGAGATGCTTCATCACAGCCGGCAGCTTGATCGCGAACGGCTGGGCCAGTTCGCTCACCGTCGCTTCCCCCTCGCGCCCCAGCCGCGCCAGGATCGCCCGCCGCGTCGGGTCGACCAGCGCGGCAAAGGTCCTGTCGAGCTGCCGAGTATAGTTCACCATACGGTGAAGTATCAGTCGCCCAAGCCCGCTTGTCAATCCTTCCCATGATCCGGGGATGACGATTGGGGCACGCCGGCCGGAATCAGGTGACGTCCGCACGATTTATCTGTAGAAACAACCGTCGGTTGCTGCGGAACCAACCGTTCACCTGCTCAGTCGCCGCAGAGCCGCGGTCGGCCCCATGCCGACGGTCAACCTCATCAAAATACGGGAGAAAACATGTCCGCATTCGCGCCTCTCACGCTTTCCCGCCGGAGCTTGCTGGGCACCGCGACCGCTGCCGCCGCCCTCACGCCGGCCCTCGCCTTTGGCCAGGCAAAGCCGGAGTTCGGCACGCCGCCCACCGTGATCAGCAATCCGCCGCGGCGCTGGGGGCGCGGCGCCCCGCCGCAAATCTACCCCGATCCGGACGTGCTGGTGATCGACAAATCGTTCAACCAGTACCTGGTTGGGCTCGATGCCATCCATCGCCTGCACACCGGGTTCCAATGGGCTGAAGGGCCGGCCTGGTCGAGCCAGGGCGAGTACGTCGTATTCAGCGACGTCAAGGGCAACATCCAGTACCGCTACATCTGGGAGAGCGGCCGCACCGATGCGTTCCGCGTTCCTTCCTACAACAGCAACGGCAATTCGTTCGATTTCCAGGGCCGCCAGCTCGAGTGCCAGGATTTCTTCCGCCGCGTGGTCCGCTGGGAGATGGACGGCTCGATGACCGTGATCGCCGATTCGTTCGAGGGCAAGCCGCTGAATTCTCCGAACGACATCGTCCCTCACCCCGACGGCAGCATCTGGTTCACCGATCCGCCATACGGCGCGCTGATCAGCGAAGGCCATCCAGACGTGGCCGGTGGCCCGGCCAACGCGAGCGGGCTCTACAACGCCGAGGTCGGCAATTTTGGCGTCGGGCTGATCGGCGGCACCAAGCAGGTGCTGCCGACCAACACCTATCGCTGGGACCCGAGCGGCAGCCTCGAGGTGGTGGTGCCGGGCGATCAGGTGCCGAACCCGAACGGGCTCTGCTTCTCGCCCGACTACAAGACCTTCTACCTGATCAGCACCGGGCCCGCTCCGTGGCAGGCCTCGGGCGGCAAGGGCAACATCTATGCCTTCGACGTGCAGGGCAAGACAGTCGCCAACATGCGCCAGTTCACCGACTGCATGGTCGATGGCGTGCTGTGCGGCCCGGACGGAATGCGCCCCGATCGCGCTGGCAATCTTTGGATCGGGTCCAACGCGCCGCTCGGCTATTGCGGCGTCACGGTCTGGAATCCGGCGGGCAAGCTGATCGGCCGCATCCGCCTGCCGGAAATCTGCGCCAATCTCTGCTTCGCCGGCCCGAAGCGCGACTTCCTGTTCATGGCGGCGAGCCAGTCCACCTACATGTTCCGCGTCAACGTGCAGGGAGCAACGCCCGGCTGAGACCCGCACTCCGGCGCGACGCGACGAAGGCTGCTCGAGGCAGGATCGCTTAGGCGATCTCTGCCTCGAGGGCCGAGCGGGCCGGAACAGCAACGCGCCGGGCGCGGAATTCCGCCTGCAGGCGCCAGGTTTCTCCGCCGTCGGTGGAAATCTCGCCGAGCCAGCGGAATGAATCATCGGCAATCTCGGTGAAGCTCCAGCGCACCGTCTCTCCCGAACCGGTCGTGCCAAGCTGGACGATATCGTCCCCGCGGCCGCGCCCGATCTGCTGCGAGTAGTATTGCCGCAACGGATCGCTCCACAGGATGTGCCAGGCATCGATGCCGGGATCGTAGATGCGCAAGGTCGTGCCATGGAAAACTCCGGGCAGGACCCAGACATCCTGGATGGCACGCCCTTCCAGCACCCAGGCGAAATTGATCGTTCCCACCCCCCTCGTGCCGCGTGCCGTCATCACGGTGGATGGTCGCATCCATCGCCCACTCTCCGATCAGCCAGCCATAGAGCAGCATCTTCTCGGCACGATCAGCCGCCGGCCCCGCGCTTTGCAGCGCCTCGGCGAATGACGGTGTGGCGACCATGGTCAAACCTCGCTCTCAGGATGACCCTGGTTCTGCTCCTCCCGTCGCGCTTCCGCTTGGGGAAAATTGCTCACCCGGCACCTTACGGCGCGGGCGAGGCCAGGCTGATCCCCTGCTCCGCGACATAGCGTTCGAGCGCCGCGGGCGAAGCCGAGGCGTCGGCCAGCGCCACGTATCCGTCCGGCCGCAGCAGATAGAGCGCGTCGCGCGCCAGGCCCGCCACCTGGTGCCCGGGATGCCAGGCGAAGACGGAGAGCGGCAGATCATGCGCCGCGCACCACTCGCGAAGTGCCGGGTTCGCGCTCCCATAAACATGGGCCTGCCAGTTCATTGCGGTCAGCGAAGAGAAATTGTCTTCATCGCCCACCGCCACCCAGGGCAGCCGGTCGCCGCCCCGGACCTTGCCCGCCATCCCGCGGCTGAGCGGACCGGAGCGATAATTCAGGGTGATCTGCGAGGCAGTGCGGAAAAGAAACGCGCGCCATTGCGGAATGCGGAACAGCCCGGCGGCGAGCGCGGGAACCGCGCGCGTGCGCAGCAGCCTCGCCACGGCGCCTTCGGCGGTCGCCAGCGTGAAGATGCGATCGGTGGTGGCGACCAGCCGCCGGGCGAAGGCGATTCGTTCCGTTTCGTAACTGTCGAGCAGCCTCGGGGCCGCGCGACCCGCCAGCACCGCCGCCAGTTTCCACGCCAGATTGATGGCATCGCCGATGCCGGTGTTCATTCCCTGCCCGCCGACCGGGCTGTGCACATGCGCCGCATCACCCAGCAGGAAGGCATGGCCCTTCTGGAAGTGTCCGGCAACGCGATGATGCACATGATAGGTCGAAAACCAGTTCACCCGTTCGACCGTCACCTTCATGTGTTCGATCGCCTGGCTGCTCACGTCCTCGAACCTGAGCGTCTCGGCGCGCTCGGCCCGCTCGTCGCGCACCGTCCCGATCAGCCGCGCCCTCCCCTGCCCGTCCAGCGGGAAGACGGCGAGGAAATCCGCCTCGTCGAGATCGACATGCAATTCACCATCAGCCGCGGGACCCGCGGCATCGATATCGGCAACATAGAAAAGCTGCCGGTAGGTGCCGCCGGGAAAGCCCGCCCCGATCGCCGTCCGCACCAGCGAATGCGCGCCGTCGCAACCGGCGATGAAACGCGCATCGCAGCCTTCCTCCTGCCCGTCCGGCATGCGAAGGCGCGCCCTGATGCGCGCCCCATCATCGGCGAATCCGCTGAGTTCCGTCCCGCGAATCACCGAAACCCCGAGCGCCTCCAGCCGCCCGATCAAGAGCCGCTCGTGCCGGTCCTGCGGGAAAATCTGCATGAACGGATAGGGCGTCAGACCCGCCCCGATCGCCCCGAACGGCACTCGCGCCGCCTTCCGGCCCTTCACCCAGAGATTGACCGCGGGAACCTGGTGCCCGTCGGCAACGACCGCATCCGCAAGGTCGAGTTGCCGATAGAGCTCGAGTGTGCGCGCCTGCACCGCGACCGCGCGCGAAGTCGTCCCCGCTGCCGCCGTCCTGTCGATGATGCAGACCTTGACACCGAGCCGGGTCAGCCAGAGCGCCAGCACGAGGCCCGTGGGGCCCGCGCCGGCAACCAGAACGTCGCACTCCATCGCCCGTTCTCGCCCCGCTGCTTCTGTTGCGCGCGAGCGCTGCCGCCGGCGACCCGACGAGGCCGGCGGCGGCAGCGCCGGCAATCAGAAATGGAACTGGTCGATGTTCGATTTGTCGAACACCGAGAGTGGCCCGAGGATCACCACGCCGTCAGCGCCGATGGTTCGCTGCCCGAGCTTGCCGCAGGCGAATGTTTCACCCTCTTTGCCCGAGATCAGCCCCGAGCAAAGCGAACCGGCCGCATAGGCGGCAAGGTAGCCGAGATGGGCCGGATTCCACAGCGCGAAGGCCTCGACCGTGCCATCCTGGACGTAGGCGCGCATCTGGTTGGGCGTGCCGAGCCCGGTCAGCGTCACCTTCCCCTTGTACGGGCTCGATGACAGGTAGCGAGCCGCGGCGGCGATGCCGACCGAGGTCGGCGAAATCACGCCCCTGAGATGCGGGAAGGCCTGCATCAGCCCCTGCATCTGGGTGAAGCTCGTCTGGTCGTCGTCATTGCCGTACGCGATCTTGACCAGTTGCATCTTCGCGTACTCGGGCTTCTTCAACTCGTCCTTCATGAAGCCGATCCAGGTGTTCTGGTTGGTCGCGTTCGGTGTCGCGGACAGGATCGCGATCTGGCCGCTGTAGTCGATCATCTTGCCGAGAAGCTTGACCTCCTCCCGGCCGATCGTTTCGTTGTTCGCCTGGCTGCAGAAGAGTTGCCGGCCGTCCGGCGCCACGTCACTGTCATAGCTGACGACCTTGATCCCTTGCGCCATCGCGCGCTTGAGATAGGGTACCAGCGCATTGCGATCATTGGCCGAAATGCAGATCGCGCTCACCCGCTGCGCGACCAGCGTATTGATGTAGGAAACCTGCGTCGAAGCCCCGGCACTGGACGGCCCGACCTCCTTGCCTCTGGCTCCGAATTCCTTGCAGGCGGCAATGCCG
>Ga0335075_10008631_pt1 | contig 15600 bp, 13 predicted proteins | sample Lox_Sample_24_FD_206723 | JGI IMG/M metagenome (GOLD analysis project Ga0335075, IMG submission 206723) | Soil microbial communities from Loxahatchee National Wildlife Refuge, Florida, United States - Lox_Sample_2.4 | ecosystem: Environmental > Terrestrial > Soil > Wetlands | place: USA... | reverse complement strand
CACAGGCCTGCAGCAGCCCGGCGCACAGCTCCGCCGCCGCGCCGATCACGTGCTCGCAGTTATCCAGCACCAGCAGCAGCTGCTGCCGGGCCAGCACCCGGCCCACCGCCTCGCCCGCCGGGACACCGGGTTGCTCGCGTACCCCCAGCGCGGCCGCCACCGCCGCCGCGACCTGCGCCGGATCCTGCACCGGCACCAGTTCCACCAGCCACGCCCCGTCGGCGAACCGGCCCGCCACTTGCCGGGCCACCTGCCCAGCCAGCCGGGTCTTCCCGGCCCCGCCCGGCCCGGTCACCGTCACCAGCCGGTGATGCTCCAGCAGCGCCACGACCTCGCGCAGCGGCCCGTCCCGGCCGATGAAGGTCGTCAACTCGGCCGGGAAGCCGCGCACGCCACCCGCCGCGGTAACCGCCACCAACCCCCCACGCCGGTAGCGTAACCGCAGCCCTCAACCGGCGTACAGCCCCGGCCGCACCAGGCCAGCCGCCGGGAGCAGGTCCGGCCTGTCAGCGGCGGCGGCCCGCAGCGCCGATCCGGGACAGCCCGGCCGCGAACCGGCCATTTCGCAGCAGACGGCCGACCGATGGCCGCTCACCGCGGGTCTGCGACCATCCGGCGTCGATGACGCGAACCCGAAGACGATCGGCCCGGTCCCGTGCCGCCCGGCCAGGCACCGCGCATCACGCGGAGACGGGATACGCCTGGCGGGCGTGACCGGCGAAGGCGGACCTTCCCCCGGCGCGTTACCGGACCACCTGGCCTGAGCCTGCCGCATTTCCCCGGCAGGCTGCCAGCCGCAGGGTAATTGCACCCCGTCGGCCGCGGGCTCGCGGAACGGGTAACCGTGCCCCTGCCGCAGCTAGCCGGTGCCGAGCAGCCTGGATGGTGACCGCCGGGAACTGCCCGGCCCGGTCCCGCCCGACAGGAGAAGGCAATGTCCATGCACCCGACTATCACCGCCGCGCTAGCCGAACAGCACCGCCGTGACATGATCGCCGACGCCGACACTCACCGGATCGCCCGTCTCAGCCAGCCGGTGCCGGCCCGCCCCCAGCGGATCACCCCGCAGCTGACCGCGGCAGCGCGGCGGACGGTCACACGTCTGCTGCCGGTAAAGGCCCCCGCACCGGCGGGGAGCCGACAGCGAATCCTGACAGCTAAGCGGCGATGAACGGGTTCGCCGTAGCGGCCGGCGAGGGACAGGCGTGCTGGTTCGTGAGCACCCTGACCATGAACAAGGCCCGCCGCGAACACCCAGGGCCGGCTCAGCCGGTCGCAGATGGTCGCCGATGCCTGGCCGTTGCCCGCGAGCTGGGCTACCGGACCGCATCCAATCTCATCGATTCTTATTCGCAACGGGTTCCCTCTCTCACTAACGTTTGTCGGTACGCGCGCCTAGGGGTCCTCGGTGCTCGCATATGCGATCGGAGGATGTGATGTGTATCGACATCCCGGACAAGCTTCGCGATGAAGACGTCGGGCTCGGGCTAGTCAAGGAGTACTTCGCCGACGATCCCGCGACCGGCAGGGCACGGTACTCGGGGGCTTACTTTGAGCGGCTTGGCGGGGGCGGTGACCGGCCGGAGGTGGCGTATCAACTCACCGCCGAGGACCTGCTCGCCGTGAGCATGCTGAGCGTGCCAGTCGTCAGGTACTACGCCCTCCACGTTCTGGATTACAGGGGCCGCGAGATCAGTGCCCTGCTCTCCCAGATTCCGCCGGGCGTGGCCTTGGCGGACGATGAGGCGGACGGCCTCATCGCCGAGGGCGGCCCAGCCTGGGAGCTGTGGCAGTTGCTGCACGACATCAAGCCACGACCTCAGGACAGGAACCGGCTCGGCACGGTCGCAGCCGGCAAACTGCTGGCGCGCAAGCGTCCGCACCTCATTCCCGTTTACGACAGCCACGTCGAGGAGGTTCTCGGCCGGGCTCGTACCCACGGCACGTGGTGGCACGACCTGCGGTGCCAGCTCACCCATGACCAGGCTCTCGTTCACGAGCTTGAGGCAGTGCGCACCTTGGCGGGTGTCGGCCAGCTTTCCCTGTTGCGGACCTTCGACGTCATGTGCTGGATGTTCGCAGGGAGCCCGGAAGACGCGCGCCTCTAGCTATCAGGCAACTACAACGGGCGACCACGAACAAGAACGCATACCGCGAGCGGGTCACGCAGATCGCTTAATACACGGGTGATCCGTGTCACTCCTGTGTTCTGGCGTTACGTGCTGGGAACCTGCTGAAATGAGCAGCTTCCCGTGTCTTGTGCGTTTCGTGTCGGGGTCTGGCCAGGTGCGTTACCGGCTGGTGGACCGGTACCTGGAGTTCGTGGCAGGCCGGTGCCGGCCGAACACGCTGCGGGCGGTGGCCTTTGCGCTGACCAGCGGTCCTGGGCTGGCGTGCGCGCTGGTCCGGGCTCTGAGCGGTGGTCGGTCATATTTTCTCGATTTCGGCGAGCTCGGTACGGCACTGCTGAGTCAGCCAATGATCGTCGCCGAGGATTCGGGCGAGATCGGCCAGAAGCGCGTCGTAACGTTGCCCGGCCGCCTGGTGGTCACCCGCTGCGGCTGTCCAGCGCGCTACCGCGCACCTGGCCTCCAAGGTGGTCAGGTGCGTCCCGCCGAGGACCTCGGCACAGTCATCCGCCAGGCGGCAGCTGAGATCGGCGGCAGTTTGAGGGTCACCGGATGATCCGACTACGTGGGCCTGACCGAGCCGCATCCACAGGACACGGGCATGCATTGTGCCCCATAGCCGCTGGCCGAGGCCGACAGCGTCCTCGCTGACCTGGACCGCCCGGGTGTGATTGCCGACATCGCTTAGGCTGCCGGAGAGATTCACCATGCTGTCGGCGATCAGTGACCATGGTGGCGGATCGAGCCGCTCTGCCTGCTGGATAAGCTCGGTGAAACGCTCTGCGCCTGCAAGGGCGCCGTCCACCTCCGTGGTCCAGAGGGCGACCTCGAAGCGAGCCGAGAGCGTCGTCCGGTCATCTGCGCCGAGGGCAGCGGTCGCCGCAGCGTCGGCCTCCCGGGCCATGGTCAGCGCCTGGCGGGGGTTCCCGGCGGCGCCGACCTGGCGGGCGAGGCGGATCCGGGCGGCAAGCGTCACGCGATGATCCGGACCATGGACAGTGGTGCTATCGCGCACGAGATCGCGGGCTATCTCCGCTGCCCGTTGAGGATCCCCGTGTCCACCGATCGTTTCCCCGACATGCCAGGCCAGCAGCTGCCGCATGTCCAGCAGGTCTGCTGCCGGAACGGCCTGGCTGGCCTCCGCGGCGGCAATCGTGGTCTCCAGCTGCTGGATGGCCCGGCCCTCGCGGCCCGCTTCCCCGAGACAGCTGGCAAGCTCCGCCGCAACGGTGTACTCCTGTTCCGCAAAGGCGCGCTCAAACGCCTTCTCCACGTGCTCGAGTCGGCCCGCAAATGAGGCCTCCCAGGCCAGCCGCGCGGTGTCATCAAGGTCGCGGATGTGCCTGAGAGCGGCGTCCCAGGTGCTGGCGGGCACGCGGGCGTATCGGCGTTCCCGGGTGGCGTGCTGAACCAGGTAATCCGCGACCGCGTACCCGATGATCTGGCCCATGCCGATCCCGGCGGGGCTGAGGGCGGCGGCGGCACCGTGCAGTTTGGTCGTGGCGTAGGCCAGGGCCTGCTCAAACCAGTCATCGGGCGCCTCGGCCTGCTGCTGGCTGGTGCAATAATTCACCGCGGCGGCGCGCAGGAACTCGGCACTGAGCGGGGCACGGGCGCCGAGCCGGGCCGCGTCCAGCGCCGCGGTGAGCACCGCCCACGCGTAAGGGCTGGCGGTCTGGGCGTCTTCCCAGCGGGCGACCAGCTGCGGCGCGGCCGCCAGGGTCTGGGTCAGCCCGTACCCGGCCGCCTCCAGCGCGACCGCCAGCCGCGGATCCCGGTCCGCGGCGGCGCCGGCTCGGTCCTGCTCAGCAGGGCTGAACGCCGGGGCGATGCGGACGACATCGGCCAGGTCCAGTACCTGGCGTTCCCGCGCGCGCGGATCGGCGCCGCCGGGCGTGCGCATGGTGGTGTAGGCGGTATACCGGTCCGGCCACAGCGTGCCGATAATCACCGCTCCGTGGTTCAGCAGCGCCCGCATCACCGCGCTGGTCAGCCCTTGCTCGCCATCCAGGTAGTCCTGCAGCTCATCCAGCCACACCACCGTCCGCGGAAATGGCGCGGCTGCCAGCGCGGCGAGCTGGTCTGGCCCGGCCGGGCGCACCAGCCACCAGTCCGGCAGCAGTGCCTTCACCGCCTCCGCCGCGCACCGGGTTTTGCCGACCGACGATCCGCCGACCAGCAGCACGAATCCGCCACGCTCGGCGGCGGCAGCCACCTTGGCCCGGACCCCGGACTCCGCGGCATCCACATCCCGCGGCACGTACTCCGGCGGGATCTCATCCGGCACTCCCGGCACGCTGATCGCCGCATGCACACCTAGCCGCCGCGGATCGGCCTCCTCCACCCGCACCGCCCCCGCTGGGCTCCAGCCGGTCCCACCCGGCGGTGGCGGGCCGGTAGCAAGGTTGGCGAGCTTTTCCACGATCAGGTCAGCGAACTGCGCCGGAGTGTAGCGACGGAGGTCGATGGTGACGACATCGGGCAGTAGCCCGGGCAGTTCGCTGTCGTCAAACCGGGCGGGCAGAACGTAGACTCCTGCCTCGGCCACCGCCCGGCTGAACGCGGCGCGGCGTTCCAGCCGGGTCCAGTCCCGCCCGGCGTAGTCAGCGGAGAGGAACACCACCACCGCTGCCGACTCGCGCGCGTAGATCCGGGGCAGTTCCTCGGCCAGGTACTTGCCCCACAGGTCGGTCTGCTCATCGGCGTCGTAGAAGCAGCGAACCCCCCGCGCCTTCAGCGCCTGGGCGACCTGCTCAACGTAGTCCCGCTGCGCGCCGGCGAACGACAGGGCCACATCCCACCGCCGCCCGGCATGTTGCCCCATATCGCCGCTCGCTTCCATCATAATTACCGAGTCTCCCACCCGGCCGCCGCGGAAGACCTTGAGCCCATCGCACCCTGCGATTGTCTAGAAACCGATCGATTTTCGACAGGCGCGTGGCCGAGGCCGCTATCGAAGGAGTGCCAAGACGGGCACGACCTGCTCACGATGCGGTGACGGAGCGGAGGCTTGCGCCAAAAGCGGCACGTGCAAAGGGCGACCGCCAGTTGGCAGCCAAAGGCGCTGCCGACGCAGCGATGGAGGTCAGCATCCGGGACCGCTCGAAGTCGGCGGTTTCATGCTCGCTGTTGCGGCCATCACCGGCATGCGAATCCCTCCGCCCGACAACCCAGCCCGGGGAAGGCCGCGGTACCGCTGCCGGCTCTGCAACGCAACACCTGCACCCAGATTTCTGGTTCGGCACGGCCCCAGCCCCGAGCGGGCGCGCTCATCGCGGCAGAAGCGCGCGTTCTTCAGCGGGGCGACGATGCATACGTATGCAGATGGCCTGCAGATCCTGCTATTGAACGAGGCTCGCGGTGCGACCGAGTAAGGCGAGAGCGCCTCACACGAACGTAGACGCCAAAACTGGATTGCAGCATCGGGCGGACGCTGCACTGACAACCAGATGCACGAGGAGCCGATCTGAGCAACGGTCGGAGGCGCATCGCCCGGCCCGCGGCATGAGAGGGCGTTCCGCGGAAGCGGCTTGTGAAAGCCTGCACAAAGCGCTTCCGCGGAAACGTCACGGATGTGGCTTTCAGCGCCGCCGAAGCGCCTGGTGCCCTCCACCCGGCAGAAGCGGATATGTAGCCGGGGCGACGACGCATAAATATACGGTCTTGCGGGGGCGACTGTTCGCCGACTGTAGAGCATTACGAGTTAACGGGCTTGGAGCGTGAACCATCTTGCCCTGGCGGAGGGGCAGCGCCTAGCACGGCCAAGACTCTGGCAGACCCACCTCCAGCAAGAAGCGCAAGGATCCAACCATATATCGCTCCGAGCATTGAAGATATCCAAAGGATCATTCCCCATGTTGTCGCGGGATTGGGTCGCCAGTAGTCGGCTTCGTGGAGATTTATCACCGGAATTACAGTGTCGAACGCATATCCAGCGGCGTTAAACAAGGATAGTTGTTTACGCAATGGCCTGCCGAGAGAGTCCCGTGTATGCCCGCAGCATTCTGCGGTATCGGGACGATTGCCGCGTTATAGTTCTGGGCTATCAAGGCGAGTGCAACCACGCTAACATAGACTGCCACTAGTGAGACTAGAGCTCGCCACGGCTGGTAACCGTACCTAACGGTATAGTCCATCAACCAGTTGCCGAAGCGTCCTATAAACGCTATGTCCCCATAGTGGCGTATGTCCTGGCGCATAGCTATAGCTACGGTCGTTGCCTGGCGGTCTTGCCCCGCTGCTCTATAGACCCACTCGAGCTGCGAATATGGCTGAGCTGCAATAGGCTGACGGGGCGTTTTCGGGTGTGGCCCGGCACTAGGAGACCATGGGTACTGACTTCTGATCCAGGCTAGCCGCTGCGAAACAGTAGCTTGATCAGTCCCTACGATCCTGCCGTAGACGAACCCATTCAGACGGAGCAGACCGCCGGTCGGCCAATACCCGTCAGCCCGTTCTGCCGTCCAGTGATCTTCCAACTCACTAGCTACTGCACCTTCTAGAGAAACGGCGCCTAGAACATGTTTGCTCGGCGCCCATAGCAGAGTGGAGGCTACATTCATGCTAGAGCCGTCAAACGCGGTACGATTGTCGCCTTCCGCGAAATTTTCCGGTATTATCCGGAGTGACCGGCCTATACGTGCAAAGCTAAACGATACCGCGCCTGTCGCACTGAATCTATCATCTAGGAAAACATTACCGCCGACGTTAATCCGCTCAGCAAACAACGAATAGCCGGTCGGGTCAGCTTGCTCCAGCCGTGCCCCGCTGCACACCAGTTGCCCGGCGATCTCAGCGTCATTAAGTCGCAGGGAACCTGCTGCCGTGAAACCCGCATCAAAAAACACATCGTTACCTACCGCCAGGTGGGCGGCGGACAACGACCGGCCATTATGATCTCTTGCCAATCGGGCGCCGCTGCACACGAGGTACCCTGCGATCCTCGCCTCATTCAAATACAGAGAGCCGTCTGCCATGAAACCCGCGCCGAAGAACACGTCGCTCTGCACGGTCAGGTTGGCGGCGGACAACGAGCGACCGCCATCATCGGTCCCTGCCAGTCGGGCGCCGCTGCACACCAGTCGCCCGGCGATCCGAGCCTCATTCAGCCGCAGGGCACCTTCTGCCAGGAAACCCTCGTCGAAGAGCACATCGTCGCCCACGCTCATGCGCTCAGCGTTCAATGCATCACCATACAAAGCATGAGCCTTAAGATGAGCGCCTCCGCAGTTCAGCCAGCCCGAAACTTGAGCTCGACGTAGCACCAGCGGACCGCCGAGTTCCGATTGGCTCAAGTCCAGCGATTCTGTGACTGTCACCCCTTCGCCGCTCACGCCACCGCCAAGGCGACATCCGGTGAGTGTAAGCATTGAAGCTGTCGCGTAATCGAGGGTAACGGGTTCGCCATCGTCAAACAGACATTCCTTCAAGTACAGGGGACAGCGAAGTACGGAGCTTGTCAGATCCAGATGGCCCCTGATCTGTGCTCCCCGCAACCGTACGGATCGCGCAGGCCAGCGTTGATCGATAAGGAGCTGCCGCAAGACCACCGCTCGGATTACCCGCTCTTCCTTGAAGGTTTCCGGTTGATTCGCACGGGGGCCCTGACCGAGGTCCAATGTCTCGCCTTCTGCGGCACTGCGGATCATAGCAATCTCTGAGGAGGTTAGATCCTCCGGGGCCGAGCTCGTCATGGATGCTCCCTACCGCGGCTTCCGCAACTCAGGACCCAATGTTCTCAGCAGTTGCCACCTAGGGCTCGACAGAACTACTGGAGTCTCTGGAGAAGCCCCTGGAAGTGAAGTGCGCCTTCGCATTCGCATGCCAGCCTCGTCACGGATTTCGCGTTCCGGTTAAGCGGCTGATCCCAGCGGTAGTTCTGAAGGTAAGGATCTCCCGCTGTGACTTGCCGCAGAAAGGCGTATCTTATCTGGTTAAGAGGGGCGAGGGGGGCGGGGCACGTGGTTTTCGTAAGAAATAACCAGCACTCAGAGTTCTTGGCGGCTCAGGGACTATCATTCAAGTCGACGGACCAGGCGCTTCGGCAGGGGCGGCATTCAACCCGTCACAGTGGGCGCGACTGGCGGTCCGGGATAGCTGGGCTAGTCACCGTCAATTCGGCCCAGCATCCTACTATGGGTGGGCGGCCCCGGCTTTCATGCGTGCCGTTGCTACTTGCGAGCCTGCTGGTCATCGGGCTGCTGTCCTCCTGTTCAGCTGGAACCAGCCAGAAGTCGGCCCCATCGTCGGGGGCGATACCGCCAGTGTCGCAGGAGGTGGGACCGTCAGGGACTACGGTGCACTTTCGGGGCGGCTGGATCAATGTGCCGGCCGGGGCGGTCGCACGGCAGCAGACGTTGCACATCAAAATCGCCCCGGCTTTGCCGTCGGCGCCTGCGATAAAGTTGATGCATCCGCTCGTGACCGGAGTCTCGGTTGATCTGTCTGGGCTTCAGCCACTGCGTCCGTTGACGATTGCCTTGTCCGTGCCACGGATACTGCCGTCCGGCGCGCGGCCGCAGAGCATGTTCGTTGCCACCGTGCCAAGCTCAGGTCCAGCCGCACCCGTGCTGCTGGCAACGCGCTACGACAGTGCTGACCAGATGTTGGTCGCCCAGGCCGACCACCTCAGCTCCTTCTATTCGGTCTGGCTAGACGGGCAGGCGCTCGTCAGCCAGTTCGCCTACGAGATGGCTGAAGTGCTCCAGATCAGGGCACCCCAGCCCGCCTGCGCCGGTCAGAAGGTATCGCTGGCCGACGGCAGCACCGTCCAGTTCGCGCCGGGTGCGTGGTCGTCCGGAACCGATCCGCTGTTGTGGGGCTGCCTGACCAGTTCTGACTCCGATCCTGGCCAGGTCGTGGTTACCTTGACCGACAACCGGCCGATGGGATATGCCGTTCAGATCGCTCCCGGCGCGTCCGTAAGCCGAGACCCGCCAACTCTGGACTCCAGCACTGCCAGGCTGCTATTCGATATCGCTACGCTCGGGAAGGCCGGCAACCTGGAGCTGCTTACCCCGGCGTCCACCGTGCACATCACCGTGCCGGGCACGGGACTGCCATCTGGTACGCCAGTAACCGTAGGGGCGGTCCGCGTCAACTCAGGGGTCGTGGCCGCCAGTGCCGCCCAGACAGCTTTCCTGCTAGCCGCGGGGCTGCTAATCCCCGCGGCTAGCACTTCATCGAAAGCGCTAAGCGCGGCTCTGGACACCTCCGGGAACCTTGAGTGCCTTGAGGGCGAACTCGCGAACACCGCCTCGCCAGGTCCCGATCTGATCGTAAACGGGGCGCAGCTCGGGCTTCAGTGCCTAGGGACCGTCTTGAAGGGCGCCAAGGCCACCCTCACGCTCGCCGTGCTCGCCGTCGTCACCTCGTTCTTCTCTACGTTCACAGGAATGGTGAACCTGCTGATCAGCTACTTCACCGGTGCGAACACCTTCACCGTGGCCCTGCAGCGCACTCCTGCCCCGACCAAGCAGCCACCGTCCACAACCCAGCCGAGCCAGCAGCCGTCCACAACCCAGCCGACCCAGCAGCCGTCGACCACGCAGAGCCCTGAGCCATTCTCGGTAACGAGCAGCAGCCCAGCCTCAGGTCCCGCGAGCGGCGGCACGCTCATCGTCATTCGCGGGTCCGGCTTCAGCTCAGTGAACAACGTGGTCATGAATCCTGTTCAGGCCGGGTCCAGCAGCCCGACGTTGCATCCGAATTTCTCAGTTATCTCAGCCAGCCAGATCAATGTGACAACCCCGGCTGGGACAGCTGGCCTGACATATGAGATTGACTTCTTCACTCCCACCGACGAGTACTTCAGCACAAATTTCCCCGGAATACCACGCTTTACGTTCGAGTAGGGACTTTGACCGGACGTCCTGTACGCCGCGCACGATCCACCAGTACGGCCGTTGGTAAGGACAGAGTCGGCAGCGATCGCGGTGCCTCCGATAGGGCAACGAGAAAGAACCGACGATCGCCGCCCTATGTTGGCGGCATACAGGCCAGCGCATAGATATACGGGTGCAGTACTCCCGCTCATCGGCAGATCCGGACATTCGCCGCGCGGGCAGTCGGGTACAGATCACCCGGTTCGGCGTCGCGTCCAGGCCGGGACCTTGGCAGCCGACCAGAACGGCGGATCCGGCGCCGGCAGCAAGGTCCTTGTCTCCCGGTCCCTGCTGGGGTGGAGGGTGTAAGTAGGTGAGCGGGCAGGTCGGGTATCCCGGGCAGTGCGAGTGCTGGGCAGCAATCGGTCTGGCGGTGGGGTATGAGGCCGTCATGTGGAAGGTGATGGGCGCTGCCGATCGTGAACGATTCCTGGCCGGGGTCCATATCGGCGTGCTGAGTGCGGCAGCCGGGACGGCGGGCCGGACGCTGGCCGTCCCGGTCTGGTACAGCTACCAGCCAGGGGCGCTGGTGACCGTGCTGACCGGCCGCCGGTCGCGCAAGGCCGCGGCGATCCGCGCCGCCGGCCGGTTCGGTGTGTGCGTTCAGGACGGCAGGCCGCCCTACCGGTACGTCAGCGTGGAGGGGCCGCTGGTCGCCGAGGAGGACGTTGATCCCGCCGAGCGGCTGGCGATGGCCTGCCGCTACCTCGGTGCCGCGGGCGGCGGCCGTTACGTTGCGGACAACCCGGACCCCGGGCGGGAGAACGTGGCCTTCCGGATGCGCCCGGACCACTGGCTCAGCCAAGATCAGGGCGACAGGCCAGCCGCACGGGAATGCTAGCCCCGGCTGCGGGCAGCAATCACGAAACGCGCCATCGGTGCGACAGCCTGCGGGGACGGCGCCATGTCCGGATCGCCGAATCGGCGTGGGCCGACTTCTCGGTCAGGCGCTTCGCGGCATCGGACAGATGCGCAGTTAGGCACGCATGGCAGGTCAGCGTGGCCGACTTGGCCCGCGGTCACCTGGCAGAGCTCAGGCCGTTTCCCTTGCCGTATTTCTCGCGGAACTCGTCGATTTCCTGGTTGTTAAGGGTGAGGCGCCTGAGCGCGTGCAGCGACTCCTGCTGGAGATTCTCTTCTAGCAGGACGAAGCCGCCCCGAGCGAGCTCGTTAAGGGCTGCCATGTCAGCGATGTGGATCTTCCCCGGCTCGTTGACCTGTGATTGCTCCCAGCGAAGGCACAGTCCCAGGCGATTTCACCGGCTTGGACCACTGTTTCTGGCGACGGGTCCAGACAACTGTCCAGGGTCTGGGCGATCGCCGTGGCGGCATCTAGCGCACGCGAGACCAGTCCCGATCGGAAATCTTCTGTGTCTGGTGTGACCTGCTCGCAAGCCGCAATGGCATCCCGGATCGCTATCCTGTCCGTCTGACCCTTTATCCAGTTCCAGGCTCGCGCTATCGCATGTTCAAGGACAGTAGAGTCGCCCCACGATTCGACCTGCTCAAACCAGGCGTAGAGCGGTAGCAGCCGCTCAGCGCAAGCGCTGGCATAGGCAACGCGATGGCGCTCTGGGAGCCTGGCGAGGTCGCTCAGGACCTTAGCTTCATCGAAGCCTCTGACGTGCATGTGATTGCTCGCCCCTGACCTGATCTGCCCGTTGGTTCTCGCCTGCAGGCGGCCATCCTAGCGGTGGCCGCACGCCCGCCGGCGCCGTTCCAGGCATGGCCAAGGTCCCGATCGGCAACGAAGCCGACGTCCGCGCAGATTAGGCGGTTCCATGTGCGATCGCTACTGGGCGGGCGGGGTCTGGGTGTAGTGCGAGCGAACGGCGGGCTGTCCGGTGTAGCCGGGGCCGGCCTGGTCGTCGGCGCCGAGGTAGGCATAGGGGAGGCGGATGTCGCGTTGGCCGGTACGGGTGATCTGATGCCGGCGAGGGCTGTAAGCGAACCCGGCGGCACGCAGCCGTGCTGCCAGCTGCCGGGACGCGGCCGCGCCGCCCGCGAGCTCGATGGCGGACAGATCCAGGTCGGCGATCAGGTGCCCGCGCGGGGTCAGCCAGCTGGCGGCGCGGGTAAGCACGGTGAGCTTGTCACCGACATAGTGCAGCCCGTGGACGCAGGTGATCAGGTCGAAGGACCGGGCGGGCTGCCATACCGTGACCGGCGCGCAGACCAGCTCCAGACCCGGCACGGGCACCGGCACCGGGTCGAAGGCGTCCACCAGGTCCACGCCGGCCAAAGTCACCCGCCCGGCAAGCCCGGCAGCGTGCACCTGCCGGGCAGCCTGGATCAACGCACGGCCCGAACCGCAGCACAAGTCCAGCCACGCAGCCGTGCCCGTTCCCCCGCCGCCGCCGATACGGGCCAGCAGCAGCTCCAGCGGGTTGAATCCCAGCTCGCGGGCGTAGCTGTTGACACCGGCCAACTGCCGTTCCCGGTTCATCGCGCAGTTGGCGACCACCGCCGACGCCTCGAGTGCGGCATCATCCAGCAACCCGCCACGACGATCACCATCACGCATGCCATAAGCATCCCAGCCCGCACTCGCGCCGCTCCCTGACCCGCACCGGCACGACCGCCCGTACCGGACCGCAGGAAGGCGCGGACCGCAGATCCCGCTCGTGACCTTCTGTGACGATCGCTCTGGAGCGCCAGCGGCCTGCCGATTAGGTGCGGGCCCGCGTCGCCCGGCCTGTGCTGATATGTGCGCCCTTGGCTGCCCCGAGTGCCCAATGGCTTAAGGCCAGTGCGTCGGCCGCCTGCGATCTCGGGCTGAAATGTGCCGTCACGCGACACGCCTGCACGGCGTGCTCGCAGCTCGTGGCCGTAGCCATGATGTCGCTCAATTGGCGTGACACGCTGTTCGAATACCGATAGAACTGCCTAGTGGGGGTGGAGGACGACCTGGCCGAGGGGATGCGGCTCAACTTCTACGGACTGAACGACTACGCGACGTTCTTCCAGGCTGAGCGTGCAGTGACCGTCCTCGCCGGGTTCGATCAGTCCCGGGCGTCGTACGGTGTGAACGACATCGTTGAGTTGCACAACGCGAGCCTGTTCGTGGAGCACGGCGTGTTTCCGGCCTCGATGGTTCAGGCGGAGCGTGATCGGCTCTTGTCGCTGGTGCCGGGCGTTCGCAAGGCCGAGGGCGTGTTCTTCCATGAGCTAAAGGAGTCGACCTTCGCAACTGCTATCTCGGGTGTCGACTACTCATACCGCTCGGACGTGCTGGACTTCTTGGCGAAGTTCAACGTGTTCGACCGGTGCAGCGCGACGGTCGTTCTCGACGCGCTGAAGGCCGACCGCTTCCACAACGGCGACGTGCTGAGGTGCCGAGCTCTGGTCCGCGCCTACGACGATGACGTGCGGTCACTCATGCTCGCGAGCGTCGACACCGCCGAGCTGATCCTGTCCAAGCACCTGCTGAGCGGCTCGCGAACCGGCATCTACCTGCCGGCGAGCCTTACGCCCGCCGACTGCCGCGCTCTGCTCGACGCGTACGTCGACGACGAGAACGCGAATCCGAACTACCTGCAGCTGATCGCAACCGCCCGCGTCAAGCCCGATCTCGGCATTGACGCCAAGCTCAAGCTCAAAGCACGACGCGCCTACGACAAGTTCACGACCAGCTACTTCGCTACGAACCAAGGCATGAAGACCGGCGTCGAAATCTCGATCTCCGACACGCAAGCCGAGGTCGTCGCGGCCTCGCTCGAAGGCATGGTCGCCAAGTTCTCGTACAGCCGCGCGTGGCTCGCGGGCAATCTCGACTACCCGACGATCTTGAACAACTTCATCTACGTGTTCGAGTGGACTACACGGCATGTGCTTCTTTCGCTGCCGTCGTACCCTAGCGAGCTGGGCGTGATGGAGCGGCTCATGATGAGCGGGAAGGACGAGTACGTCAAGGGCGCGGCGTTCCGCCTGAAGGATCAAAGCTCGCTGCTTCAGATGCACATGTACCGCGAGTTCCTACGGTCCGAAGGCATCGACACCGAAGCCGTTATCGCCTGGTTCTTCACGGACTACATGAGGGATGAGTTTGGCGCGGATCACATGAGGTTCCGTCCGTCGAGCGAATCCGCGACGTATCTGGAGAAGTGCCGGCACCTGTTCTCGGAGATGGAGAGCGTGCTCAAGCAGTTCAGGCTCTACGCGGAGAACGGCGAACTCGACCTGGACCTGCTGTCCATGACGTCCGAGCAACTTGCGTACAAGCAGATACCGAGCACTGTGCCGGGCAAGTACGCCTACGTCACTGACCACAACGACATCCGCGGCATCCAGCATCTGCTGTTCTCGGATCAGTCCCACTTGGGCTACATCGACGAGGAACTTAAAGTCGCCAGCCTCGCGGAACTCCCGCTCGGCAACCGCGTCAGATACGCCAGGTTCGCCGGTCACCAGAAGCCCGGCATCGACTTTCTCCTGATCCGCGGAGTGCTCGTCAACGACGACTCGCAGATCAAACTGGCCAGCGCGACACAGTTCCTCGCGCTCAGAGAACTCTGGAACAACGACGCGGGCAACTACTGGCACCACTCACCCGGCGGGCGCGCCGCAATCGATGCGATGGTCGCCGATGACTGGCTGGAACGCCGGTCAACACTGCTCACCACGGCCGAAGCGGACTACATCAACTACTTCCTCAATCAGTCAGGCCCACTGGAGGCCCCGACCTTCGGAACCGATACCTGCACGGATCACAAGCTGACGGCGACGATAACGCCGTCCACCTCCGTACCTACCTCATCGCGCTCCGCCTATTGATCGCGCTCGTCATCAAACTAAACGACGACCTCTGCCTGCGCGCACAGACGCAGAATCCGTGACCTGCAGAGCCTGAGCCGGTCCTCTGGGTACTCCGATGAATTGATATGCACTGCTCTATATACAGCGCGACGTAAACCGCGCATAGCGGCGGGTACGGGCGCGCAAGCTACGCCAGCGGCGGTGGGGGTGCGTCACGGGTGTCGTGGACCGCAGGCGGTGTGACCGCCGGCCCTGCCGATGCCAGATGCGTGCCGGTGAGCTATGCGCCGTGCGCGGAAAGGGGCCGCTTTTGATCTGCTCCGGCGCGGCTAACCGCCGGGACTGCCTTATGGGGGTTCAACTCGGTTTTATGGGGGTTCAACTCGGCGGCAAGGTCATCCGGGCTGGTTTCCCAGGCTGCGACCGCGGCGCGGGAACTGCCGGGCAGCAGCCGGAGGCCGTCGCCATGCTTCCTGATGAGCAAGCCCCGTCACGTGGCCGCCTCAGCCGCGCCCTGGCCCGCAGCTCCAATCCGGCTCGCCGTCCTTGCCGTTTCCGCAGGCCAAGGACTCGGAACGGCCGGACGGCTGGTACTGCCGCTGATATTTCACCTGCGAAATGACGCCCGGCCGGCCCGTGCTGTGTTAGATTGTAGTGGTGATAGATCACCGATGTGGTGATGTATCACCCGAACGGGAGTTCAAGTCCCCCTCGGACACAGTAAATCCCCATATCCGCCCGTTTCCGGGTATGCCGGATTGTCACCCTGGGCGCAGGCTTACGCTAGCGCCGGGCGATCGGCGTTCCGAGCTTTCTTATCCTTCCTGGTCAGG
>Ga0335075_10008630_pt1 | contig 15601 bp, 13 predicted proteins | sample Lox_Sample_24_FD_206723 | JGI IMG/M metagenome (GOLD analysis project Ga0335075, IMG submission 206723) | Soil microbial communities from Loxahatchee National Wildlife Refuge, Florida, United States - Lox_Sample_2.4 | ecosystem: Environmental > Terrestrial > Soil > Wetlands | place: USA... | reverse complement strand
CGAGCGTCTGCGCCTCGATCCCCTGCGCAGCATCGACGACGAGAAGCGCTCCTTCGCACGCCTGCAGCGACCGCGACACCTCGTACGTGAAGTCGACGTGACCGGGCGTGTCGATCAGGTTCAGCTCGTGCCCTTTCCACTGCACGCGCACGGCCTGCGCCTTGATCGTGATGCCGCGCTCGCGCTCGAGCTCCATCGAGTCGAGCAGCTGGTCGCGCATCTCGCGCGCCGAGACGGTGTCGGTGAGCTGGAGAACGCGATCGGCGAGCGTCGACTTGCCGTGGTCGATGTGCGCGATGATCGAGAAGTTGCGGATCTGCTGCTGGTCCATATGCCTCTAGCCGCGCGCGGCGCGGCTTCGCAATGAGAGTAGCGCTTGCAACTCGCGCACCCGAAGCGCGGCGCAGGCGACCGCGTACGCGATCCCGGCGGCGAGCAGCGCGGGCCCGAGCGAGGCGACCTGGCCGAGGAACGAGCGGCCGGCCGCCCGGTCGAGCGGGCGCCACACCTCATAGGCGACGACCGCGACGATCGCGCAGGCAGCGACGACGCGCACGACGGTCGAAGCGATCCGGGTTCCGTCGAGCCGGCCGAGACGGCGCCGCAGGAGTGCGAAGAGCACCACGGTCGAGACGAGGTTGCAGACGGCGGTCCCGAGCGGGATCCCCCAGACGCCCAGCCGGTAGAAGGCGAAGTCGAGCAGCGCGTTCAGAAAGAGGTTGCCGAGCGCGACGTACGTCGGGATCCAGTTCGACTGCAGGCTGAAGAAGGCGCGGTTCAGCATGAGCATCGCACCGTTGAACACGAGCCCCGCGCTGAACGCGGCAAGGGCGCCGGCGACGACGGGCGTCTGGTTCGGGAGCCAGGCGCCTCGCTGGTAGAGGATGCGGATGATCGGCTCGGCGAGGACGGCGCTGACCACGGCCGCCGGCGCGAGCAGGAACGCGATCTGCCGCAGGCCGCCCGACACCGTCTCGGCGACGCCTCGCAGATCGCCTCGCGAGGCGAGGCGGGAGAGCCTCGGGAAGAGCACGGTCGCGATCGCGACCGAGAACATCCCCTGCGGGAGCATGTAGATGAGGAACGCCTTCTGAATCGCCGTCGGCGCGACGTTCGCATTCACGTACCGGCTCGCGAAGTACGTGTCGACTCCGGCGTTGAAGTTGATCAGGCCGAGGCCGAGGGTGACCGGCACCATCATCCTGAACACGCGCGCGACCGCCGGGTCGCGCCAGTCGATCACGATGCGCAGCCGCTCCTCGCCCCGGTCGAGCCCGCGGAGCCAGGGCATCGGCAGAAGCACCTGGATGAACGTCGCGATCAGAACGGCGGCGGCGTACACATAGAGCTTCCCGTTCGCGGTCGACGCGCGCGGAACGCCGATCGCGAGCCCGGCGACGATCGCGAGGTTCCACAAGACGGGCGACAGGGCGGGCACTGTGAAGTGGTCGTAGGTGTTCAGGATCCCGACGACGATCCCCGAGACTCCGAGCAGCGCGACGATCGGGAACAGCACCCGCGAAAGCCCGACTGCGAGGCTGCGGTGGTGCGCCGGGTTGCCGAAGATCCCGATCACCCACGGCGCAACGAGGATGAAGAGCGCAGTGAGCGCGGTCAGGCCGAGCAACATGAGCCAGAAGAGACTCGACGCGACGCGCCACGCCCGGCGGCGCTCGCCCTTCTCGAGCAGGTCGCTGAAGACGGGCACGAACGCCGAGGAGAGCGCTGCGTCGGCGACGAGCGCCCTGATGAGGTTCGGGACCTGGAACGCGACGGTGAACGCGTTGATGCGTCCGGTGGTGCCGAAGTAGTAGCTGGCAACCACCTCCCGCACGAGCCCCATGACGCGCGAGAGACCGGTCGCGATCCCGAAGATGAGCGTGTTGCGCGCGATGCCCGCGCGCTCGTCGGCGACGGGCGCGCGCGTGATCACCGTCCCTGGTTCGAGGATCATCGTCTGCGCCTCCGACGGTGCGGCCGAGACCGGCCACCAGTCGTCGAGGTCGTACGTCGGCTTGCCCGCGGCGCGGCGGCGCGCGTTCCGCTGCTCCAGCCGCATCATCCGTTCCCGCGCGCGCTGCTCGTGGTCCACGCGGATGAGCATACGGCGCGCCTCTGCTACCCTTCGCGCGCCCGCGACCGCGGGCGTTCCTCACCATGCCGAACATCAAGCAGCAGAAGAAGCGCGTCCGCACCGCCGGCGAGGAGCGGCTCGAGAACCTCCGCTACCGGTCGACGATCAAGACGCTGACGAAGCGGCTCACGACTGCGGCCGAGGGCGGCGACAAGGACGCCGTGGCCGAGGAGCATCGCAATCTCGTCAAGCTGATCGACCGAGCGGTCGCCCGCGGCGCGCTCCACAAGAACACCGGCGCCCGCAAGAAGTCGCAGGCGGCCCGGGTCGCCGCCGGCAGCTAGCGGCTAGCCCGCCTGCGGCTGCGTGATCTCGACGAGCGCGCGCTCGAGCTCGAGCTCGTTCTGCAGGCGCGAGCCGCCTTTCAGCGCGTGGTCCAGCCGCGCGAGGCGGACGAGCGCGTCGTCGAGCTCGGAGGCGCTGAAGTTCCGCACCTGCGCATAGAGCTTCTGCGCCGGGTAGGGCTTGATACCGAGCCGGGCCGCGGCGTCCGCCGCGGAGAGGCCGTTCGCTTCGAGACGATGCGCCGCGCGCGCCCGGCGGACGTGATTGGTGAGGCTTCCCACGAGCCTCGGGATGGTGCGTGAGACGGGGTCGCCGGTCCGGTCGATCATCCGCTCGGCCGCCCGCAGCACACCGCCGACGTCGCGGGCGCCCCAGGCGTCGGTGAGAGTCCACGGCGGCGATTCGGCGCGCGGTGCGACGAGCAGGTCGACCGCCTCCTCGGTCACCTCGGCGTCTCCCGCCCAGACCGCGAGCTTCTCGACCTCCCCGGCGAGCTCGTAGAGATCGTCGCCGACGAGCTCCGAGAGCCGCCGGCAGGCTTCGACTTCGGCCTTCGCACCGTGGAGCGCGAACTGCTCGGCGAGCCAGCGGTGAATCGCCTTCGTCTGCACGTCCCAGATGAGAACCTCTCCGACACCGGCGACCGCCTTCGCAAGCGGCGCATCCTTCTTCAGCTCGCCCGCGACCAGCGCGAGCGTCGTTCCCGGCGCAGGCGCCTTCAGGTACTCGGCGACCGCTTTCGCGTCGGGTGCCTTCCAACCGCCGGCGTTGTCGACGACGACCAGGCGCGAGCCTGAGCCGAACAGTCCCAGTGCGTTGCAGGCAGCCACGGCGTCGTCACCCGTGACCTCGGTCGCGTCGTGCAGCTCGACGGCATCGGCCTCGAAGCGCCCGCGCAGCCGCGCGACCGCCCGGTCGACCTTCGGGCGGTCGCTGCCCGCGATCAGATACGCGGGCTTCAGGTCGTCGGCCATTCCAGCAAGGATAGGCCCGTGGCCCGGATCGAGCGTCACGACGACGTCGCCGCGTTCTACGGGCGTGTTTCGCCGTTCCTGTTGCAGAACGAAGCCGTGCACTGCGTCCAGCTCGGCTTCCGGGCGACCCTCGAAGCGGACCCGCACGCCTACGGCGACGCCGACCCGCTGCTCCTCGCCGCGGTCGACTCCGATCAGGTGGTCGGCGTCGCGATTCGCACACCGCCCTTCGACCTCCTGCTCTCGTTGATGGACGGCGCGACAGCCGCGGCGATCGCCGACGAGCTGAGCGGGCACGCGCTACCCGGCGTGACCGCTCCGACGGTCGCAGGCGAAGCGTTCCTCGCTCGCTGGCCCGGATCGGGCTCGGTCCTGCTCGAGGAGCGACTGTTCGAGCTCACCGAGGTGATCCCGCCGCGTCCCGCCTCAGGGCACCTTCGCTGGTACGAGGACGGCGACCGCGACGTCGTGCTCGACTGGCTGGCCGCGTTCTTCGCCGAAGCGCTTCCGGAAGAGCACGTCGACGCGGAGCGCGTGCTCGCGCGGCGGCGGGACTCGCCCGGCGACTTCGGGATCTGGGACGACGGCGGGCCGGTCTCGTTCGCCGCGTTCGGGTCGCCCACGCCGAACGGCATGCGGATCGGCCCGGTGTACACACCGCCGGAGCTTCGTGGCCGGGGCTACGCAAGTGCCCTGACGGCCGCCGTCAGCAAGCACGTGCTCGACAGCGGCCGGAGCTTCTGCTTCCTCGGTACCGACCTGGCGAACCCGACCTCCAACTCGATCTACCAGCGCATCGGCTACCGGCCGATCGCCGACGTCACACGCTGGAGGGTCGCATGAGACGGTGGGCTGCGAACGCGAGCAGGGCGAGCGCGGTCAGCCCGGCGAGGGCTGCGTTGCGGCCGGTCACCTGCGCCCCCGGTACGGCCGAGACGAGCCGGGCAACCGCGGCGATGTACGCGGCGACCCAGCCGTTTGCGTAGGCGAGGAGGCGTGCGAGCGCCGGCGAGACCGGGTCGACCGCCGCCGCGCCGAACGAGAGGGCGAGCAGCGCCGGCATGGCCGGCTCGGCGAGGACGTTGGCGAGCACGCCGAGCAGCGGCACCTGGCCGAACTGCAGCCACAGGATCGGAGACGTCGCGATCGTGCAGGCAACCGAGATCGCAACCGCCGAGCGCACCGTTCCCGGAAGCGGATAGCCCTCGAGCAGCCCGTGCAGCGGCCGGCCGAGAACGAAGATGGCGATCACGGCGACGAACGACAGCTGAAAGCCGGCGTCGTACACCGTGTACGGGTTCCAGGCCAGGAGGACGAGCGCCGCGACGAGCAGGACATGCCAGCTGTCTCGCTGGCGACCGAGGAGCCATGCCACCGAGATCGCCGCGCCGGAAACGGCGGCGCGGATCACCGACGGCTGCGGGCCGACCGCCAGCAGATACGCCGCGATCGCCACGACCGCGCCGGCGTGGCCCCACGCTCCGTGCAAGCCGAACGCCAGCGCGACCGCGATCACTCCCGCCGCGAGCAGCACGACGTTCTCGCCGGACACGGCGAGCAGATGGAGCAGCCCGGAGCGTCTGAACGCGTTCTTGAGGCCGTACGAGAGGCCGTTCTCGTCGCCGAGCAGCACGCCCTCGACAACCGCACCGCGCTCGCCGCCGAGCCCGGGCGCAGAGGCACGACGGAGCCAGCGGCGCAGGCCGTCGGCGATGCCGCCGCGATGCCTCGGTGGCCGACGACCTGCCAGCGATCCACCGTCAGGACGACGTGGACGCCCTGGCGGCGCAGCCAGGTCCGCTCGTCGAAGCCGTGGTCGGGACCGCGCGGCGCCTTCACGACGGCGAGGAGCCGCACGATCGCTCCCTGAGGCGGGGCGCGCCCCAGGGGCAGCTCGAGCTCGACGCGCTCGTCGAGCCGGACGCCGCCGAAGGAGCGGAGCCGCGCGAACTGGCGGGCGACGAAGGTGCCCGGTCGCGCCTCGGCGGTCGTGACCGCAAGCCCGTCCTCGGCGCGGCCGATCTCGCCGGTGAGCACGCTCCGGTCGAGCGCGTCGAGCCGCACGCTGCCCCACCACCAGCCGAGGCAGAGCGCGACGGACGCGACCAGCCACAGGCGCCGGTTGCTGCCGCGGTCCGCGAGGAGCGGCGCCGGGCCCACCACGAGCGCAAGCAGGAGCGCGTCGTGCCGCGGGAGGCGAACGAGATTCGCGAAGGCGAGACCGCCCACGACGGCCCCGACGAGCACGTGCGCCGGCAGTACGCGCGTCACGGGATGAGGAGTCCCTTCCATTCCGCGAGCCGGGCCGGGCCGATGCCGGGAATCGCATCGAGCTCGTCGATCGACCGGAAGGCGCCATGCTGCTGCCGGTACGCGACGATCTTCTGCGCTGTCGTCGGCCCGACGCCGGGGAGGGCGTCGAGCTGCTCGGCGGTCGCGGCGTTCAACGAGATCGGGGCGGCGGGCGCGTTCGCTCCGGTCGACGTGCCGCCCGCAGCCGTCGCCGTCGCTGCCGTGGCGCCCGTCGGCACGAGCACCTGCTCGCCGTCCGAAACAGGAGCGGCCAGGTCGATTCCGGCGTGGTCGGCCTTGGCGGTCAACCCGCCCGCGCGCGCGACCGCGTCCGCCACGCGCGCGCCCTGCTCGAGGTGGATCAGACCCGGGTCGCGAACCGCACCCTCCACGTCGACGACGACGGCCGCCGTGGTGGTGGTGGGCCCGGGTTCGGCGGCCGGCCTCGCTGCAGACGCCGCGCGAGCGGGCGCGACCGCCGGAGTCGCTCCATGCTGGCCGTGCCGGAGCACGACCACGAGCACGACGACGAGCACGAGTGCGCCGGCAGCGAGACGGCGCGTCGAGACCGGGAGCGAAGTGAATGGCGTGTGCACGCCTCCACGCTGCCGCGAGAACCGTCACGCGTGGGACACGCGTATGTGACGAATCAGGGACTTCTCAGACGACGATGTTCACGAGCTTGTCCGGGACGACGATGACCCGCCGCTCCGAAGCCCCGTTCACGTGTGCCTGCACCCTTTCCGACGCGCGGGCGAGCGCGACGAGCTCGTCCTCCGGCAGCCCCGCCGGAACCTGCACGCGGTCGCGCACCTTGCCGTTCACCTGGAGCACCAGCTCGATCGTCTCGCGCTGGAGCATCGAGCCGTCCGCGACGGGCCAGGGTGTCTCCCACAACCGCGAGTGGCCGAGCACGCCCCACAGCTCCTCGCAGACGTGCGGCGTGTACGGCTGCAGCACCGACACGGCCGTCTCGGCCGCAAAGCGCGCTGCGGAATCGGTCGGCGCTTTCGACAGCTCGTTGACGAGCTCCATCACTGCGGCGATGGGGGTGTTGAAGACGAAGCGCCGTTCGATGTCGTCGGAGATGCGCTGAACCGTCTCGTGTGCCTTGCGCGCGAGCGGCGTGTCCACGTCGTCCGGCGACCGAGGCTGCGAAGCGGCTTCGTGCACGACCCGCCACAACCGGCGGATGAAGCGCACGGTCGCCTCGATCCCGTCGGGCGTCCAGTCGATGTCCTGGTCCGCCGGGCCCTGGAAGAGGATGTAGATCCGGATCGCATCGGCGCCGAACATGTCGATCAGCTCGTCCGGGCCGACGCCGCCCTTCGACTTCGACATCCGCTTGCCGCCGAGGCGCACCCAACCCTGGTGGAAGAGCCGCTGGAACGGCTCGCGGAAGCCGAGCATCCCGAAGTCGTTCATCGCCTTGACGAAGAAGCGCGAATACAGGAGGTGGCCCTTCGCGTGGTCGATGCCGCCGATGTACTGGTCGATCGGCATCCATGCGTCGACGACGTCGCGCCCGAACGGCGCGGTGTCGTTGTGCGGGTCGCAGTAGCGCAGGAAGTACCAGGACGAGTCGACGAACGTGTCCATCGTCTCCGCCTCGCGCCGGGCCGGGCCGCCGCACTGCGGGCAGGTGACGTTCATCCACTCCTCGTTGGTGGCAAGCGGCGGCCTCCCCTTCGGCTGGTAGTCGTCGATCTCCGGCAGGAGCAGCGGCAGCTCCGACTCCGGCAGCGGGACGATTCCGTCGTTCTCGCAGTGGACGACGGGAATCGGCGCGCCCCAGTAGCGCTGCCGCGAGAAGCTCCAGTCGCGCAGGCGGAAATTGACAGCGGGCGCGCCGCGTCCCTGCTCCTCGAGCCAGCTGACGATCGCGTGCTTGCCCTTCTCCGTGGGGAGCCCGTCGAACTGCGCCGAGTTCATCAGCGTCCCTTCGGAGATCACGGGCACGACCGGCAGCCCGAAGACCTCGGCGAACTCGGCGTCGCGCTCGTCGTGCGCCGGCACCGCCATGATCGCGCCGGTGCCGTACTCCATCAGCACGTAGTCGGCGATCCAGATCGGGATCTGCTCGCCGTTCACGGGGTTGGTCGCGTGCCGGCCGGTGAAGACGCCGGTCTTCTCGCGCTGCTCACGCTCCTCGGTCGTGCGAACGCCGGCGACGCGGGCGTACGCGAGCACCTCCTCCTCGTGCTCGGTGCCGGCGACGAGCTGCTCGACGAGCGGCGACTCCGGCGCGATGACGAAGAACGTCGCGCCGAACAGCGTGTCGGGGCGGGTCGTGAAGACCGGGATGTCGAGCTCGAGCTCGTCGACGCGGAACAGCACCTCGGCTCCTTCGGAGCGGCCGATCCACGCCGTCTGGATCTTGTTCGTGCGATCCGGCCAGTCGATCGTCCGGAGGTCGTCGAGCAGCTGGTCGGCGTACGCGGTGATCTTGAAGAACCACTGCGCCATGTTCCGGACCTCGACCACGGAGTCGCAGCGCCAGCAGCGACCGTCGACCACATGCTCGTTCGCGAGCACCGTCTGATCGAACGGGCACCAGTTGACCGGCGCTTCCTTGCGGTAGATCAAGCCCTCCTCGAAGAACTTGAGGAACAGCCACTGCGTCCAGCGGTAGAAGGTCGGCTCGTGCGCGGAGACCTCGCGCTGCCAGTCGATCGCCCAGCCCATGCGGCGCATCTGGCGGCGGATCGACTCGATGTTGCGCTCGGTGATCTCGAGCGGGCTGCCGCCTTCCCGGATCGCCGCATTCTCCGCCGGCAGCCCGAAGGAGTCGAAGCCCATCGGGCGCAGCACCTCGAAGCCGTTGCGCCGCCGGAAGTGCGTGACGACGTCGCCCAGCGTGTAGTTCAAGACGTGCCCCATGTGCAGCGTCCCCGAGGGGTACGGCAGCATCTCGAGCTGGTAGAAGCGCGGGCGATCGTCGCCCGGCGCGGGGTCGTCGACGTGGAAGGCCTGCTCGTCCTCCCAGACCTGCTGCCACTTGGCCTCGATTGCGTGTGCGTCGTATCTGTCCATAGAGACGAAAAAGCCTCTCGTGCGAGAGGCCGTGGGGACCCGGCGCGGCGGCGGCCGCGAGGTTCCCTGCGTTACGTAAGGAGCTGAACCACCGCTTGAATCTTAGCGGCGAAACCGACGGGGTGCCCACCAATTCCAGTCGCCGAGCAGTGCCATCAGGCTCGGCACGAGCAGCGCACGGACAAGCGACGCGTCGATCGCCACGGCCAGCGCGATGCCGACGCCGAGCTCCTTCACGAGCACGATCGCGGAAGTGGCAAACGAGCCGACCGCGACGCAGAACAGCACCGCGGCCGCGGTGACGACGCGTCCGGTGCGCTCGAGCCCGAGGGCAACCGCCTCGCGGTTCTCCAAGCCGGCGTCGTGCGCCTCGCGGATCCGCGAGAGCAGGAAGACGCCGTAGTCGGTGGCGAGCCCGAACGCGATCGCGAAGAGCAGCACCGGCTGTGTGAGCTCGAGCGCCCCCTCGCTGCGGTAGCTCAACACACCCTCGAGGCGGCCGCCCTGGAAGATCCAGACGAGGATCCCGAACGCCGCCGAGAGGCTGAGCACGTTCATCACCACTGCCTTCAGCGGCAAAACGAACGAGCGCGTCACGAGATAGAGCAGGACGAGCACGAGCGCCCCGAGCAGGCCGAAGGCGTACGGCAGGTGCCGGCGCAAGCTCGCGGCCGTGTCGAGGTACCACGCGGTGTCGCCGGTGACGCGAACGCCGGGTAGACGGCGGATGCGCTTCACGAGCGACTTGGTTGCGGCGCTCAGCGGGTCCGCGCGGGGCACGACGGCGAAGCTCCAGAAGCGCCCCGCGCGACTCGGCTCGCCCACCGCCACGACGTCCGGCAGCCGCGCGATCTCGGCCCTCGTCGCGAGCGACGGCGCCACCACCTCGACCGGTGCGACGAGCCCGGCCGGGAAGTGCGCGCGCAATGCCACCTCGGCCTGGCGTGCGCTCGCGCTCGACGGCAGCACGAGCGCATTCACACCCGTGAAGCGGACGCCGAGGAACGGGAGGCCAAGCACGATCAGAAGTGCAGCCGCACCGATCGCGATCGGCAGCGGCCGACGCATCACGAAGTGCGCGAAGCGGTACCAGCCGCCTTCGCGCGGCGGGCGCGTCGAACGCACGGCGAAGGCGTTGATCCGGGTGCCGAGCAGTGCGAAGAGCGCGGGCACGACCGTGAGGGCGACGAGGCCGGCGAAGGGCGCCACGATCAGGCCGCCGACCGCCATCGACCGGAGAAAGGCGAGGGGAAACACGAGGAGCGACGCGAACGCCGCCGTGACGGTGATCGCGCTGAACGCCACCGTGCGGCCGGCGGTCGCGATCGTGTTTCGCACCGCCTCGAGCCCGGGGCCGCAACGCTCGAGCTCCTCTCGGTACCGCGAGACGAGCAGCAGGCTGTAGTCGATCGCGAGCCCGAGCCCGGCGCCGGTCACGAGGTTGAGCGCGAACACCGAAACAGGCGCAACGGCGTTCGCCGCGCGGAGCAGGGCGAGCGTGGTCGCAATCGAGAGCAGCCCGGCGGCGACGGGCAACAGCGCCGCGACGACGCTGCCGAAGATCCAGATCGCGAGCACCGTGAGGAGCGGCAAGGCGATCAGCTCCGCACGCAGGAGGTCGCGCTGCGACTGCCGCTGCACCTGCTCGTTCGCGACCGCGGCGCCGCCCACGAGGCCGGGCAGCTCGCGGGCGAGCCGTCGTGCAGCGGCGCTGTCGTTCGCGTCTTCCCGGAGGAAGCCGCTCACGAGCACGACCTGCCCGTCGCGAGAGCGCTCGGCCCGCACCGCCGCGATCGCCGGGTCGTGGCGAAGCACGTCCTCGGCGCGGGGCGCGAGCGCAGGCAGCACGACGGTCACGACCGAGGGCCCGGGCAAGACCCCGGTCGCGTGCCCGAGGAACTGCGCGGTGCGGTAGCTCTGCGAGCTCTTGTCCTGGAAGTCGTTGTCGGTCGAGCTGAGGTGGCCGGGCGTCGTCACGCCGAAGGCGCCCGCGACGACCGCGACCGCGAGCGCCACGCCGAGGATCGCGCGCGGGCGGCGGTACGCGAGCTCGGCCAGCAGGCGCAGCATGCAGCAGAGCACAATGCCTGACGTGCACCCGCTCGCCGACCTCCTGCCGGACACCGCTCGCCTCGAGGGCAGCGAGCTCGCGCTCGGCGGCATACGCGCGTCCGAGCTCGCGCGCGAGTTCGGCACGCCGGTGGTCGTCTACGACGAGGAGACGATTCGCGCGAACGCACGCGCGTACCGCGCATCGGCGCCCGGCGCGCTCGTCGTCTACGGCACGAAGGCGTTCCCGTCGGTGGCGGTGCTCGAGCTGCTCGCCGAGGAGGGCCTCGGCGCAGACGTCTCGACCGCCGGCGAGCTCGCGTTCGCGCGGCGCGCCGGGATCTCCGGCGAGCGGCTCGTGATCCACGGCAACAACAAGGAGAACGAGCTGCTGCGCGGCGCAGCCGCTGACGGCGCACTCGTCGTCCTGGACTCGCTCGAGGAGCTCGACCGGGCGCGCGAGGCCGGCTGCACGCGCTTCCTCGTCCGCGTCACCCCCGGGATCGAGGCGGACACCCACGAGGCGATCAAGACCGCGCACCACGGCTCGAAGTTCGGGCTGCCACCCGACGACGCGGTCGAGCTCCTCCGGCGCGTGCCCGAATGCGAGGGCCTGCACGTCCACGTTGGCTCGCAGCTCGTGCACTTCGGCGCGTCGCTGATGACGGTCGACTGGATCGGGCAGTTCGCCGCACGGCTCCGCGCGGAGCTCGACTGGACCCCGCGCGTCGTCGACCTCGGCGGCGGCCTCGGCGTGCGCCACGTTCTCGACGAGCCGTCGTTCACGATCGGCGAGTTCGTCGGCGGCCTCGTGGCGGAGCTCGAGCGCACCTGCGAGCTGAACGAGCTGCCACAGCCGCAGCTCGTGCTCGAGCCGGGCCGGTCGCTCGTCGCCCGGGCCGGCGTGACGCTCTACACGGTCGGCGGCGTGAAGCGCGCAAGCGCGGCGACGACCTACGTCACGGTCGACGGCGGCATGTCGGACAACCCGCGGCCTGCGATGTACAACGCCCGCTATGCGGCGCTCCTCGCGACGCGCGCCGATGCGTCGGCCGCCGGGAGCTATGCCGTGGCGGGCAAGCACTGCGAATCGGGCGACGTGCTGATCGAGCGCGTCGAGCTACCGGAGCCCGTGCGCGGCGACATCCTGGCCGTCCCGGTCACCGGCGCGTACACGCTCGCGATGTCGTCGACGTACAACGCCGTCCCCCGCCCGGCCGCCGTGCTGGTCGCAGACGGCAAGGCGCGCCTGATCCGCCGCCGCGAGACGGTCGACGACCTGCTCGCGCTCGAGGCCTGACACAGTTTCGTGACGGTGCCTGGCACCGGACATGTGTCCGAAGCATCCCCCGCCCGAGCAGGGAAGTTCGCACCTCTGCACCGATCGCGGCACGGTCCCGAGGCGGTGACAGGCACCGCCGGGTCACATGCGCGCGCGGAGCGCGAGCACGTCCGCCACGAACGGCTTCGTGACGGCGTACACGCCGCGCTCCTCGACCGCCTGCTCGCCTTCGTACCAGCCGGCGAGCGCGAGCGAGACGTCTCCGTGGAAGACCTGCAACAGATGGCGCAGGTAGAGGACGCCCACCTCGATGTCGCCGTCGACCGTGCGCGGCAGCGGCCGGCCGGCCAGGACCGTCTCGACGTACGCGCGCGTGGACGGGAGGGTCTGCAGGACGCCGCGGGCGCCGGCCGAGGAGACGAGCGTCGTCTGGAAGCCGGACTCCATCCACGCGAGGGCGGTGACGAGGTTCGGGTCGACGCCGAGGCGCTCCGCCCACGACACGAGCTTCGTGCGCACGTCGACGGCAGAAGGTTCAGCCGCCGCGGGCAGACGCAGCCGCTGCCCGATCAGGATCGGCGCGGCCGGATCGATCTTGTTCAGAGCCGCGACGGCCGCAACCGTCGTACCGTCCTTCGCCGCGATCGCCGTCAGCGTGTCGCCGGCGACGACGACGTGGACGGTCGTGACCGCCGCCACCGGAGTTGGCGCAGACCGAACCGGCACGTCGTCGCGGTGGACGATCGCCGCGAGGGTGCGCGGACCGACCACACCGTCGGCGGCGAGATCGAGCCTCCGCTGGTAGCGGCGTAGCGCCGCGACCGTCTCCGGCCCCATGTAGCCGTCGAGCGCACCGCTGTACACGTGCGCGCGGGTGAGCAGGAACTGCAGGACCGCGACGTCGAAGCCGAAGTCGCCGCGCACGAGGTCGCGTGTCCCGAAGAGCGGCCGCCCGAGCGGCCCGAGCGCAAGGCGCGTCTTGGTGGTCGCCGCGCCGACCGGCAGGCCATGCTGGCGCTGGAACACGTGGATCGCCGCCGCCGTCTTCGGCCCGGCGATGCCGTCGATCGGCGCGAGGTACAGGCCGTGCGCGCGCAGCGCGACCTGCAGGCCTGCGACCTGCGGGTTGACACCTGCCTGCGCTCCGCCCGGCGCGGCCAGTGCCGCCAGCGAGAAGATGACGGCGAGACGCGTAGTCACGGAGTCGGACCGTTTCGGCCCGGACGCCGCGGCTCCTCCCTCGCTTTACGCAGTCAGGCGATCTCGCAGGCGCCCGAGCTGTGCATCGGACAGGCCAGCCTCGCGCAGATACGTCTCGACGCCGCCCAGCTCGCGGTCGAGATACTCGAGCGCACGCCGCATCGCCTCGGGCGGTGTGTCGACGAGCAGCTCGCGCTGCGCCCGTTCGTCGCCGTCGCCGGCCGATTCGAGCCACTCGCGGGTGTTCGAGCTCAGCCGGCCCGAGCTGAGACCGTAGTCGCGGACGATCTCGTCGATCGGCGCCCCTGCGACCCGCAACGCGAGCGCCGCGACGATCCCGGTGCGGTCCTTGCCGCCGGCGCAGTGGAACAGGACCACCCCGTCGGCCTCGGCGATCGCTGCGAGCGCGCGGGCGATGTTCGCGCGGCGGTTCTCGAGCGCCCAGACGTAGACCCACGACCAGTACGACTCTGCGTCCCCGTGCTCCTCGATGTGATCGTGGAAGTTCGGGTCGACGTCGCCCATCAGCGACACATGGACGACATCGACGTCGAGCCCGCCGGGCGGGTCGGCGGTGAGCTCGACCGGCAGGCGCAGGTCGACGATCCGGGTCACGCCGTGCTCGGCGAGCGACCGGCGGCCCGCATCGGTCAGATAGCGGATGTTGTCGGCGCGCACGAGCACGCCGTGGCGCGTCTCACCGCCCTGTTCGAGCGGGATGCCGCCGAGATCGCGCACGTTGGCGCAGCCGTCCCACGCAAGCTCGCGCGTCACGCGGCGGTCGGCTCGGCTCCGAGGTATGCCTCGACGACAACGGGATTTCGCTGCACCTCGTCGGGCGTCCCCTCGGCGATCTTGCGCCCGAAATCGAGGACGTGGATGCGCTCCGCCGTGCTCATCACAAGCCCCATGTGGTGCTCGACGAGCAGCACGGTGAGCTCGAAGTCGTCGCGCAGCTTCTTGACGAAGGCGCCGAGCGCCGAGACCTCCTCGTGGTTCAGGCCGCCTGCCGGTTCGTCCAGCAGCAGCAGGCGCGGCTCCGCGACGAGTGCGCGCGCGAGCTCGACGCGCTTCAGCGTCCCGAACGGCAGCCCCGACGCCGGGCGGCCGGCCACCTGCGTGAGGCCGACGTACTCGAGCACCTCACGCGCGCGCGCTTCGACGTTCGACGGCCGGAACGGGCGGGTGCGCGTGTGAGCGCCGACGAGCACGTTGTCGAGGACCGTCATCGTCCGGAAGAGCTCGACGTTCTGGAACGTGCGCGCGATTCCGCGGCGGACTATCCGGTGCGGCGGGGTGTGGAGCAGGCTCTTGCCGTCGAACTCGAGCTCGCCCGAGTCGGGCCGGTAGAGACGCGTGATCACGTTGAAGAGGGTCGTCTTCCCGGCGCCGTTCGGGCCGATCAGGCCGACGATCTGGCCCTTGTCCACGTCCAGCGAGACGTCGTCGATGGCCACGATCCCGCCGAAGCGGCGGGTCACGTTCCGGACGGAAAGAAGTGCCACAGCGTGACTTTAACGGGCCGTTCTCCGTTCTCCCTTCAAAGGAGGCGTTCTGCATGATCGTCAACGGCGTGAACAGAGCGCCGGCGACACTCGTCGGCGCGGCTATCGCAGGCGCATTGCTCTGGGTGGCGGCTGCCTACATCGACCGCCACACGAACGGCGGCTACTGGGCCGCATACGGAATCGTCGCGGGCGCCGGGGCCGTGTTCGGCCTCTCGCAGCTCCGCGGCGGCGGCGGGCATCCGCCCGCCATGTTCCTGCTCGCGTTCCTGCCGGTGCTGGTCGCGGCCGGCTGGGTGATGTTCGCGATGCAGCCGCACACCGGCTTCGGCCGCGGTCACGTCCTCGGCTGGTCGAGCGACATCGGGATCCTCGACGTCGTCCGCAACGTCGGCACGTGGATCGGCGTGCTCGCATTCGGTATCGGCTACACGCTCGCGGCGACGTTCGAGCCGTGGACGCGCAGGCGCGTGGTCGCCGAGCCGCCGGTCGATCGGACGGCGGCCGACGCACCGACGACCGCCGAGCGGCGGGAGCTCGCGCGCGACCGCGAGACCGCCGTCACCCGGTAACCGGCGCGCGGCAGGCGAATCGCTCGCAGACGTACACCGCGGTCGTTCCCTCGGCCGCGGTGCGTCCTGCGAGCAGCGGCACATCGTCGGCCGGCCCGAAGGCGATCACGTCCGTCGCCGCCGCCGCCGCGACGTGCTCCCGCGCGTGTGGTGCGCTCGGATCGCCGACGATCGCGAGCTCGCGGTGGGGCGCGAGGTGCTGGTCGAGTGCGACGAGCGCCCAGCCAAACGCCGTCGGCAGGCGCGCGGCCGCGTCGCGGACGAGCCGCAGCACG
>Ga0335075_10008629_pt1 | contig 15601 bp, 12 predicted proteins | sample Lox_Sample_24_FD_206723 | JGI IMG/M metagenome (GOLD analysis project Ga0335075, IMG submission 206723) | Soil microbial communities from Loxahatchee National Wildlife Refuge, Florida, United States - Lox_Sample_2.4 | ecosystem: Environmental > Terrestrial > Soil > Wetlands | place: USA... | reverse complement strand
AGCCCAACCACATTGGCGCGCTCCGGCTCCACCTCCTGCCAGCTAACATGCAGGCCGATCTCCTCCATCGCGGCACGCATGTACTTGCCCATTTCCAGTTCTTCACCGGTCGTGCTCGGAATGTTCACGACGTCACAGGCCATCTTGACAATCTCCTCTTCGCGAATCTGCGAGAGGATTTTCTCTACCATTTCAGGTTTTAGCAAAAAGCCTTCTCCTGTCGCCTACCGTCCAAAATCATCGGGGTAGGAGCAGAGCTTCTCGTTTCCGCTCTCAGTTATGAGGAAATTGTCTTCCAGGCGCAGCCCACCGCCGCCCTCCCAATAGATTCCCGGCTCGATGGCCAGCACCATCCCCTTCTTGATCGTGCCCGGCGCCGCCTGATGAGAGTAAGGGGGCTCATGGGCGCGGGCGCCTACACCATGTGCCACAGGGTGCGAAGGCTGGCCACCGTAGCCGGCCTCACCGATTTCTCGGCGGATCAATCGATCGATCTCACCCAAGGGCGCACCCTCGCGGGCGCATTCCGTGGCGTGATCGAAAATGGACAAAAGCTGGGTTAACAACTTGTCGTATTCTGGGGTGAGCTTGCCAGGACAAAGGTTTTTGGTCAGATCCGTCCAATAGCCATCGGCGCAAACCCAGAGTTCGACCAGCGTCGGCTCATTCTGCTGTACCGGACGATCACCAGTTGCCGTGAAGGTGGCGATTCCTCTCCCGGACCAAACAAGCGTGAATGCTCGAGCCATTCGGACTACGCCCTTATAACCAATACCGACCGCATGGATGTGTCCCTCGATGAGAGCAGCGACCTCGCTTTCTTTCATCCCCGGCCGGATATTGGCGCGCGCGTGTTCCATTCCCAGAGCAGCGAGCTCGTTTGCCAGGCGCATGCGTTCGATTTCCTGCCTGGTTTTGATCATGCGCAGCTCGGCAAGAAATGATGTCGCGTCCACAACAATACTTGCTGCGGCGCGAAAGGCATCGAAATACCCTTGAGTAAAAAGGGAGGGTTCGCCAACCATACGATCGCAAATCTGGGAAAGCTGAGAAAGCTCAACGCCCACGCGCCCGGTTAGTTTTCGTTCTCGCAGCACCTCCAGACAAAGATCCACCGCGCGCGACGTCGGCGGCCGTGAATCCGTCGGATCGTAGAATCGGAAGTAGCGTACATCCGAATTCCACGCTGTTCGCTTCGCTTCTTCGAACTGTGGCTCGATCACAATTAGCGTTGGGTCGCCTTCGCGCGGGAAGATTGCGAGGTCGTAGCCCTTCATCGTCCAGTAATCAGTCAGATAGAGAACATTGTCAGGAGCCCGCACCACGAGCGCATCGATATTGTCGGCTTCCATCTTTTGCCGAACCCTGAGCCACTTCTCTTTATCCAGAGGATAGGACATCGGCTTTTTCGTATGCTCTTGGCGTTCAGGCTCGGCCTTTGCACCGTGGCCGAGCATGAGAATTCGATCAGAAACCTACTTTGAACCTTCTTTCCAAGACGATTCCTTGGCGCGAATCAAACGGTACAGAGCCGCATGAAGAGGCGCCTGCAATCCAGCGCGCTCCGCGGCGCGAGCAATAGCGCCAACCAGGAAATTCGCCTCCGTTGGAAGATGATGCTTTATGTCGTACAGCATCGATGGCGCGTGATTCGTAAGAGCGCCAACCTTATTCATCTCCCAGGGATCGTCCTGGAGATCGATCCCTAAGGCCGCCGCCACACGCTTGCCTTCCTCGATCAAATCGTGCAGCAGATGGCCAAGATCGCCCATTTCCTCTTCCGCAGCAAAAGCTGGGCAGTGCGGCAGCTCCGTCAGAGCCGAGACTGAGTTCACCGAAGCGTTGAAAATCAATTTTGACCACTGCGCTGCCCGCGCGTCGCGCAGAGCGATCGCCTTCAGCCCCGATGCAGTGATCAAGGCAGCCGCCTCGTCAACAAGTTCAAATGGAGTACCCGAAGGCTCGAACGGTCCCAGCCACGTCGGCGTGTCCAACTCGTATTTGACATGAGTATCGCTCTGACGTGTTCCGCTCATAAAGGTCGTTCCGCGCATCACAAATCCTTTTGTGTGCTGCGCAATGATTTCTTCACAGCCAAGTCCATTTTGCGCAGAAAGGATTGCACCGCGAACGAAGCAGTGAGCCACCGGACGTACGGACTGTTCAGTGTCATTAGCCTTACTGCAAACGATCCCGAGATCACATTCGGGCACCTCGGTGGCATCGGCCGTGGCGTGCACACGCGACGTAAAGCTATGCGTCCCGGAAACACGCAACCCTTGACTATTGAGCGCCTGCGCATGTTCGGGCCGGCGCACGATGGCAAAAACCTCCGAGACGCGGGCCAAATGAGCGGCATACAGACTGCCGATGGATCCGCATCCGATGATGGCAACGCGCCTGATCAAACGACCGCCGTGTTCATTACCAGTCCGGGCATTTCGGCGATCACGGTTCTACTTGTGCGCACGCGTCTTCACGCCCAGACCGTCGTAGCGATGAGACTTCGCGAGGTGAACAGCATCGAACAACCCAGTGCCCGTATTATGCGAGTTTTTGATGACCACTCCGGCCGGATAGAGTGCATCTTGCAATGCCGCGCACACCGTGTGAACCGGAGCTGCGCCCCCTTCACCCATTCCCTTCGCGCCGTTATAGGAGAACGGCGATGGCGTTTCAATATGGCCATACAACAGATCAGGCATATTCATTGCCGTGATGGGCGTGTAATCGCTGAATGTGCTCGCCAGCATGTCCCCGTCAGGATCATAGAAGCAGTCCTCCATAAGCGCCGCTCCGATCCCGTGCGCCGTTGCACCGTGGACCTGGCCCCGCACAATCATCGGGTTAATGGTTTTGCCGCAGTCGTCCACAGCGGCATAAGCGAGTATTTTCGGCTGGCACGTTTCGCGACCAACTTCGATGACCGCAATATGGAGCTGGGAAGCATATGTCAGCGTCAAATTTCCATATTTTCGCTTGATATCAGGAACCTGGAACGGAGCTTTATACACGTACCGGCAATTCAGCGTGACGTCAGCAAGCGAATCGGGAAGTCCGGCATTGTTCACGTTCACGAGATTCGCGAGCCCCCAATAGTTAATCGCTTTTTTCGTACCTTTCACCCGAACTTCCGGCCCTTGCTCTCCGATACCGAATTCCAGATCTTTCGCTTTGGCCTTCAAGGCGAATGCTGCCACGCGCCGCAACTCGCCTTTCAATTTTTCTACCGCGCCATGAATCGCCGACAGGCCCGAAACCGCGAATTGGCTCGCATAAGTCCCAGTATGGCCCGTGTAGGCATTCTGATCCGAGTCGAAGCCGGGGCGCACGTTGACCATTTCCGGAGTGATATTCAACACTTCGGCGACAACTTGAGATGCCACCGTTTCGTGGCCCTGTCCTTGCGGTACGGAGCCAAGGTTTACGACTACTTCGCCATAGATGTCTAACTTTGCGATCGCCGCCTTTGACTGTCCCGAATACGGTGCGTGCGGGTTGATGATTTGTGCTTGACCGAAGTTGTTCGTGCCCGAATCAAGCGTGGTCCCAATTCCAATTCCTATATGGCGTCCCTCCGCTCGAGCACATTCCTGCTTTTTCTTCCATTCGTCCCAGCCAACTAGTCCCTTGGCGATCTCCAGCATTTTTGCGTAATTTCCGGAGTCATAAACGCAGCCATTCGGGGTTGTGTATGGAAACTCATTTGTCTTCACGTAATTCCGCATGCGGATCTCGTCCGTTGGAATTCCCAGCGAATGGCCGCACAAGTCGATGACCCGTTCCAAAAACCAAAGATGCTGCATTCTCGAATAGCCTCGGTTGGGGCCCACCGGGCACTTATTCGTAACCACCTGACTAAAATCCACGCGCATATTCTTGAGCCGGTAAGCGCCGGGCAGAACTTGAGCCCAAATGATGCAACCAAGCGGCTCGTAGCGCGGGTAGGCCCCGCAATCATCGATGTGGCGGGACTCGATCGCTGTGATGACGCCGTTCTTGTCGAGCGCAACCCGGGTGTCCAGAAAAACGCGCTCATTCCCGTGCGCGCTGGCTAGCATGTGTTCAGAGCGAGTTTCAGTCCACTTCACCGGCCGGCCGCCTGCTTTTCGCGATGCCAGCGCGCAGAGCGCCATGTAAGGGTAATTGGTGATCTTGATTCCAAAGCTCCCGCCAATGTCATGGGTCTGAATGTGAATCTGGTCGATGCGCACGCCCAGTGCTGGTGCCAGAAATTGAGCGGCAAAGGCGGGAAAAGAATTGTTGCTCCAGAAATGGATACGATCTTCCCGCGGGTCCCATTTCCCTATCACGGCGTTACACTCCAGCGGCGAACTCGTGAACCGATGGAAATGAAGCCGATCAATTTCCACGATGTGCGCGGCGCGGAGGAATGCCTCGTCGACATCACCGTATTCAAAGACGTCATGCCAGATTCGATTTGTTCCGGCCTGCTCGTGGAGCAAAGTCTCGTCCCGATAAGCCGCCTCTGGATCGATGACTGGCGGAAGCGTCTCATATTCCACTTCGACTAGCTCGGCTGCATCCTCCGCTCCAAATTTGGAATCGGCAATGACCGCGGCGACCGGCTCACCTTGAAATCGCACCTTTTCGAGCGCCAGGGGTAGGTCCTCAATTTTTCCCCCCGCTCCCGGCCCTATCTCGATGAATGGCTTCACTAGAGCCGCCACTTCCTTTCCAGTGAACGTGCACACAACGCCGGAGGCCGCGGCGGCTGCGGACGTATCAACTCGCAAAATTCGCGCATGGGCGCTGGGCGACCGAACCAAGTTCATATACAACATCCCCTGAAGCTTGTTGTCGTCAACGAAAAGCCCCATGCCCTGAACCAGACGGCTCTCTTCGATCCTCCGGACCGGCTTACCGACCCATTTGTCGGCGGTCTCTGCTTCGCCTTGCGGTTTGCCTTTCTTTGATCGAGCCACCTTCGATTTCAAAACGCTCCCCCTCGTGTTGCGATCCGAACCGCTACGCTAACGCACTCTGTAAGCTTTCAATCAGGCGCTCAAGATTTTTTCGCGCAAGGGGCTCTAAAAGCCCGCCCGCGAGAGCCGGTAACCGCCCCGATAGTTGCGACTTGCCGCTCCACACCACCTTCGTACCATCTCCCGACGGAGTCAGGTCAAAACCAGCGCGAAGCTCCGTTGTTCCTCCGGGCACCTCCCCTTTGCCTTGGTAAACCGCATGCGAAGGACGACTGGCCTCCGCAAGGTGTATCTTGATACGTGCATTTCCTCGAATGTGCGAGATGCCTACGCGCAACGTCACCACAAATTGCGCATGATCGTCCTTTTCCAAGCTGACGAAATCGGGCAACAACGGACAAAAACGTTCGGGATCCGATAAGAACGCGTACACCTCGTCACGCGTCTTTCGTACCTCGAAGTCTCCTCCGAACTCAATCTTCATTTGGTTTCACCATGGCACCTGAATTCATAAGCCCAGCGGCCGCTCGGATAGCCTCCAAAATATTCTGGTATCCGGTGCAGCGACACGTGTTGCCTCCGATAGCTTTGCGGATCTGCACCTCCGTTGGATTGGGATTCTTTGACAATAAATAGGCCGTCGACATGAGCAGGCCAGGCGTACAAAATCCACATTGCAACCCATGGTTCTCCGCAAAGGCTTTCTGGATCGGATGAAGCTCCCCGTTGTCCGCCAGACCTTCGACGGTTAGAACCTCACCTTGATGCGCCTGGACAGCGAGGACAGTGCATGACTTAACATTCGCCCCGTTGAGCAGAACGGTGCAAGCGCCGCAGTAGCTAGTATCACAACCAATATGAGTTCCCGTGAGATTCAGGTCTTCCCGCAGCAACTCAACTAAAAGCAGGCGCGGTTCCACACTGAGGTCATAAGTTTTACCGTTCACCTTAAGCTGGATTGGAACCCGCTCAATTTCTGCCGACGTACTCGTGGCTCACCTCCACGTGTTCGCCGCAACAACGGCGCACAGCAATTCCGATAGCGCGCTTCAACAGTGCTCCCACCAAGACCCGTTTGTAAGCGACTGAACCTCGCATGTCCGGCTGCGGCGCGGCCTCGCTCATTGCGGCTTCCCCGGCCAATTGGATTGTACGTTCAGAAACGGGCTTGCCGCGCAATTCCGCCTCGGCGTTTTGCGCGTGAATGGCCGTGAGCCCAACACATCCAAGCTGTATCCGGGCATCTTCACACGCCTTGCCTTGCATCGTTAGCTGGACCGCGACGCTTGCGCTTGCATAAACGGACGGGCATCGTTTGAACGCCAGGTATGCGCCTCCGGAATTCTTCGGCGGCACTTTGATTCGTACTTCGTCCAACAGCTCCCCTGGCTTCATCACCGTTGTATACGCGTCAACCGCAAAGTGTCTCAGCGGAATTGCGCGCTCGCCTTCCGCAGATACGCAGTGAACGTCCGCTCCCAGAGTGAGCAGAACCGGGCCCCAATCTCCGCTCGGATCCGCCTCCGCCAGCGAACCTCCGATCGTCCCTCGGTTGCGGACCTGTGCATCGGCAATTCCAGCCGCGCAGTCATGCAAGATTGGAATCTGCTCTATGATTTTGGAATCAGCGATTTCGGCATGGTGCGCAAGAGCCCCAATGCAAACCTCCTGATGCGGCTTATGAATGAGCGAAGCGTTCGGAATGAAGTTTAGATCGACAAGCGCCGACGGGCGCGCCAAGCGGAGCTTCATCAGCGGAATCAAGCTTTGCCCCCCTGCCAGCGGCCGAGCATCCTCTCCAAGTTGCGAAAGAAGGCTGGCTGCCTCCTTCATCGAGGTGGCGCGATAGTAGCGGAAAGCGGCGGGATACACTGTTCAATCCTCCACGCTCGTTTTGTCAGCCGACGAGCCACTTCAAGCCACAACTCGCATATCGGTTGTATACCAAAAGCGCGCATATTCTAAGGCCAACTGGAACCGCATTCAAGCGGGAAACAGAAGGATCGCATTCCTTTCGTTCTGGAAATGTCATTTACGTTCCTCTATATTGCCTTCGCCATCTCATGAAACGAACCAGAATTTTTCCCGTTCTCCTGGCAGCCGGACGCTCACAGGCATTCCCAATTCCAAAGCCGCTCGCGCTGTTCGGCGGTCGCACAGCCCTGGAAATCGCTATCGACAACTGCGCCCGCCTGGAGCGTCCAATTGTAGTCCTAGGATCCGATGCCGCACTCGTGCGAAAAGCGATACCTGATTCGACGCTGGTCGCGGTTAATTCCCGCTGGCGCTCGGGACAGCTCAGCTCTCTGCTTGCCGGACTTCGCATGGTTCCACGGGATGCGGCATTTCTCGTTTACCCCGTCGATCTGGCCCTGGTGACACGAGACCTGGTTAATGAATTGGCTCAGGCTTTCTTAAAGCGACACTCGGATCAGACGGTTGTCATACCCATTCACAATCGTCGCGACGGCCATCCTGTCATTCTGGCTGCCGAGTTACGTCGCGAACTGCAGCAAGCGACAACAACCAGAGAAGTCGTAAATCGCGATCCACATCGCATCAAGCGAGTCTCTGTAAAGACAGCTGCCATTTGGACCGATTTTGATAATCAACGATCCTATGCCCAATTACAACGCGAATTCCTAAAGAGAACTCGCGACTAGTGGCGAACAACATCGCGACCAATGCCGTAGGCAGATCTCGCCGACATCTTAGTCCTAGAGTCTTGATCTTGCGACTGGTAATATGCACGTTGTATATCAGCTGAGGCGATGGGACGGCATGTTCGTCTCTTTGAACGCTCTGCAACCCCGACCGTGCAGAACCGAATCCAACATCCCGAGGCGCTTGTGAAGAGAACAATTGCAATTATCGGTGGTACGGGAGCGGAAGGTACTGGGCTGGCATTACGTTGGGCGCGAGCGCATGAATCTGTCATCATAGGGTCACGCGATGCGCAAAAAGCTAGGCAGGCCGCAGAGGACATCAATTCCAGGGCGGGACTCTCGGCGATTACAGGTGCCGAGAACGGTGACGCGGTGACCATGGCCGATATTGTCGTGCTGACGATCCCGTTCGCCAGCCATGCGTCGGTTGTCAAAGGCCTAAGACCGTTCCTGCGCCCGGGCACCATTTTGATCGATACAACAGTCCCGCTGGCGGCAGCTGTTGGAGGCCTCCCGACTCGTACTCTCGGAGTCTGGCAAGGGTCGGCTGCTCAACAGACTGCGGAGTTAGCTCCTGAAGGCGTCCATGTTGCCGCGGCATTCCACAACATCTCAGCGGGAGCGCTCAAACGAGCCGAGCCCGTCGATTCCGACGTGGTTGTCTGCAGTGACCATTCATCGGCGCTGCAGACAGCTTCAGAGCTAGCTGAAAAAATCCCTGGGGTGAGAGCGATCAACGGCGGACCACTGGGAAATTCCCGTCTCCTCGAGCAAATGACGGCCCTCATTCTTTCGATTAATGGTCGCTACAAGGTGCACCGAACTGGAATACGCTTTACCGGCCTGCCGGTTCCGCCACCACGCCTGGACTAATTCTGCGATCGTCTTAAGTCGATGTGCTGCCGCTCATGGCAGATGGGCAGACATCCATCGGTTCGTCTCCGCGCGCGGTGGTAATTTTCCCCGAAGCTTCATGAAGTCTTCGATCTCGTCCACGTCTAATTCGACGCGCTCGTTTCGCACCACATGCACATTGACGGATCGCTGCCGCGCCTCTGCCAAGTGCTTCTCGAAGCTATCTGGCCCAAATCGCGACGGGAAAATGGTGGGGGGTTGCCGCAAAAGCGCATTGGTGCCTGTTCCATCCCGCGAGGGCACCAGGACCGCGCAGGGTGCCGGGCCGATGTGCCCAATAATTGCATCAATGTCCTGTGCCTGAGCAAGCGGAATATCGATGGGCAATCGCAGCAACGACTTAACTCCATGACTAGCGCAGTAGCACGAAGCGGCATCCACGGAAGCGCTTTCCGATGTCTGCTCCGTCTCAACGAGCGTCGTCCAGCCCATCGATCGGGCTTTCTCCAAGGCAATACGTTCGCTGGAAACGACGAAAACCCTGCTGACCTCTTTTACGTTCGCGACAACCTGGAAGAAATCAAGCAGCATTGCTTCAGCCAGAGAAGCCCGGTCGGATTGGCAGAAATGTGGTGCTAATCTCTTCTTTGACTCACAGAACCTCTTCACAGGTATCAAGATCGCTTTCATTGGCTAGTTTCCCGCCGCCACCTGCGCAAAGAGAGCGAGAACCTCGCGCGCAAGCCTATCTTTATCCTCCATATCTCGCATCACCGTCCCAGCAATTACGACGTTTATTCCCAGAGACTCAATCGCGGATCGCTGCGCAGCGTCAGCGGAGTCCACAACAAACGTGCCGCAGAAATCTCGATATAACCTCGCGACTTCGGTGGCTGAAGCTTCCAAACCCATTTGTGCAAGCATTTTATCGGATGGTCCCTTCAACGATTTGCCGCCAACGATTGGACACACGGCTACGACGTCGCCCCTGCGTTTTTTCAATGCGTCGCGGATCCCCGGTACGGCCAAAATTGGTCCAATGCTGATCAGCGGGTTGCTCGGACAGATTACAATCCCTCGCGCTTGAGCGATGGCTTCGAGCACACCAGGAGCAGCCTGCGCTTTTTCCGCACCGTCGAAATCGATTTTATGAATTGTTGGTTCAGCACGCAGCTTGACCAGATATTCCTGAAAATTCAGCCGCCCGGAGTTTGTCTCTATCATGGTTCGCACGGGCTGGTCGCTCATCGGTAAAATCTTTGAGCGGACGCCCAGCGCCTCCCGAATGGACTGAGCGGCCCCGGAAAGGGAAGATCCCGCTCGCATTAGGGCTGTACGATAAATGTGGGTTGCCAGGTCACGATCACCTAAGTGAAACCATTCAGGCTGCCCATAGGCCGAGAGCTGGTCTAGGGCATGGAAACTGTCGCCGCGGATGCCCCATCCTGTTTCTGGATTAACCACTTCAGCCAAAGTGTAAGTGACGATGTCCAGATCGGGAGAGATGTACAGCCCATGCAAAATGATGTCGTCTCCGGTGTTCACGATTGCGGTGAGCGCATCCGGATGCATAGCCCGATACAGGCCCAACAGAAGCTTTGACGCCCCTACCCCCCCAGCTAGAACTGCGATCTTCATCAGTACCCCGTCGCCATATGAGGTGCGCGATCCTCCGAGAAATGTATCAAAAAGGGGCCTTCTCCCCTCTCAAAACGCTCCGCCGGCCAGCGCTCCTCGGCATCCGCTTCCTTGAATGTCTTGCGGATGTGGTACTCGGTCGTGCGTTCCACAGGCGTTCGTCTGATGGATCGAATCATGGCCCTCAGCTCTCCAGGTAGAACGGACTCCCCGAAGTTTGCGCCCGCCGCCTTTGAAATACTCTCCTCCATTAACGTGCCACTGAAATCATTTGCGCCCGCTCGTAGGCAAGCCAGTGCTGCCTCAAATCCAAGTTTCACCCAGGAAACCTGAATATTGGGGATCGTATCGTTAAGCAGAATCCGCGCAAGTGAGTGAACTAGCAGGTCCTCATGGCGATTGTGCCCCGCCCGAGCTCCGCCCTTTCGGAACAGACGTGTCTGTGAATGAACGAAACCGAGGGGCACAAATTCAGTGAATCCGCCGGTCTCTTTTTGGATGTTCCGAAGCAGGAGGAGATGGCGCACCCAGTGCTCGGGACGTTCGATATGGCCGTACATCATCGTCGCAGTGGATCGGATGCCCATCTGATGAGCGGTTCGAATTACGCGGATCCATTGCTCTACATTCAACTTATTAGGACTGAGGGCGCGCCGCACATCATCGTCCAGAATTTCCGCGGCCGTACCAGGAATCGTGTTGAGGCCTGAGTCCTGGAGCATCTGAAGATAGTCTCGCAGGGAAAGTCCTGTTCTTTCGACTCCGTACGAAATCTCCATCGGTGAAAACGCATGTAGATGAAGCTGCGGCAAGCGCGATCGAATTGCCCTCAACAATGATGCATAGTAATTTCCATCGAGATTGGCCGGTAGCCCGCCCTGAATGCAAACTTCGGTAGCACCACGCTCCATCGCTTCAACGGATTTCCTGACGAGAAGTTCCGTGGAATGAAAATAGGCATCTCGTGAATTCGGACCCCTACTAAATCCACAAAACGAGCAGCCAACAACGCAGATGTTCGTGAAGTTGAGATTTCGGTTGACCACGTACGTGACGCCGTCGCCGATTTTCCGGCTCCGGAGCTCGTCCGCCGTTTGAACCAGGGCTGCAAGGTCGCTGTCTTGGGTGCCGGTCAGCTCAAGGCCTTCCTCGAAGTTCAGCTCGGCGCCCGCCAGGCTTTTCTCCAACAGAGAGGCAATTCTCGGTCGCGCCTTTGATATCGCCTCTCGCAGATCAGTTGTGTGCGGTCTCAATTCGCTCGGCTTTGCCATCGTTAAATCCCCGCGTGCGCATATCCATCCGCGCTGGCCAGTCGATCAACGTAGGGCCGAACGCGACTGTGGACGTAGTTGTCGCGAAGTGCAAACTCCGGGTATATTGCGAGACGTTCACGGAGAGCAAACCCGGCCGATTCGACGTTCTTTCTTAGATCTGCAATCTGCGGCCAAGCCGCCTCCGGATTCACAAAATCCTTGGTCACGGGCGATATTCCGCCCCAGTCATTGATGCCCGCTCTCAAAAGCTTCGGGTAATCCCCGGGCGTCAGATTCGGCGGTGTTTGCACATTTGTTTCTTCTGCAAGAATCAGGCGTGAAATCGCTAAGGTACGTTGGAGGTCCTCCAACGAAGGTGCGGGCACCTTGTCCATACGAGTGCCCGGTTTGGCTCGAAACGGCTGCACCAAGACCTCCTGAATATGACCATAGCTGTCGTGAAGATCCCGAATCGCGAGCAGCGAATCGATACGTTCCTCCATCGTTTCTCCGATACCCACGAGAATTCCCGTCGTAAATGGAATCTTCAGTTTCCCCGCGCTCTCCAACGTCTTCAGTCGTAGCGCCGGCACCTTATCAGGAGCCTTCCAGTGCGCCTGACCCGGTCGCAAAAGCCGCTTCGAGACATTTTCCAGCATGAGACCAAGGCTTGCATTCGACTGTTTCAGTCGTGCCATGTCACTCTCGTCCATCAATCCCGGATTTGAGTGTGGAAGCAGCCCAGTCTTCTCAAGGATCATCTCCGACATGGCCACGAGATAATCGATGGTCCGCTCAAATCCATACCTCTTCAGAAATAACCGGGCTTCCGGGTAGATTCTCTCCGGCTGGTCTCCCAGCGTGAACAGCGCCTCCTTGCAACCTGCGCGGCGTCCGGCCTCGCCGATCGCCAGAACTTCAGGGGGAGTTAAATATGCGCCGTGTTCTTCCGACGGGTCACGGCGAAACGTGCAGTATCCACAGTAGTCGCGACAAAGCTGCGTGAGAGGAATGAAAACTTTCTTGGAGTACGTGATGGTTCGGCCCTTTGCTTTGTCGCGAAGGTTGGATGCCGCATGCAGAAGGTCCTTGAGATCGGCGCCCTGCGCAAGGTCCAACGCCCCACCCCGCGAAAGCCTCGTTCGGGGTGATCGAGATTCGCCTCCCGTGCCGTCCAAAGGAGTGCCGCGCGTGTCTTCGATACTGGGCCGCATGTCGGCGTCTATGTTACCCCGGCTTCTGTATACCACCTACATGCAGAGGAGTCGGCAGGATCGAACGAGTTGAAACGGGGGTTTCGTTGTGATCCGCTGTCCGTTTGCTCTCTGCCGGCACTCGACACGAGAGGGCTATGAATCGGAGAGTCGCCGATGTTTTGGAGCCGTGCAGTTCTTCCCCGAGTGCTCGAATTGCGCCAGCGAAGAGCCGAGCACACTCCGACATGCAACTCACAGGCAAGCGAAACAGCAAGCTCAGTCGCTACCGTTCCCGCAAGAACCGGGAAATTCAGCCACAAAACAACCGTCGACCGGACCACCCATACCAGTCGCCCTGGAAGCAGTTCAGAACTGAAACCGCAAGCCCAGCAAAACTCGCCTCGGCGTGTTTGATTGGGTCGTGAACACACCGAAATTGGTCGGGCTATTAAGATTTAGAGAAGGGGCGTTGAAGTTGACCACGTTAAACACATTAAACATCTGCGCCGAAAAGGTAAGTTTATAGCGCTCAGTCAAACGCAGATCTTTGCCGATTGACCAATCCAAGTCCCAGCTGGACGGCATCCGCAGTTCGTCGAATGGTATCTGAGTATCGACGCTGAGCAGGGGCCGCGAGCAGGAATTGTATATCGCGGCGGGATTGGCGAAGAGGTTTACGCCGGTGCCGTGATTGGCGGGATTGCCCGACGTAGCTATTCCACCCGACCCGGTCACGCCATAATGTTGGCCGGACGAGCCGTTCAGCGACGTTGTGCAGACGGCGGCCGTACCTTTGCTCTCCCAAGTACCGTAGTCTCCGTCAGCGCTGATATATAACGGTACGCCGGTGCCGAAATTGAACACGCCCGAGGTGTACCAACCGCCTACCACCTTATCCAATCCGGGATTTGAGATATTGAAGTGGCGTCCTTGGCCAACCGGCAATTGGCCATAAAACCAAGCCGTGATCACATGCCGGCGATCAAAAGACTCAGAAGACCTGTCGAGATTGAGGTTATAAGGACTGTTCGAGGTGCTGCCGCTCTGCTGATCGACGCCCTGATTACCGATGGCGTGACTCCAAGTCCAGTTGAATTGGAATTGCAGGCCTTGCGAGAAACTCTTTTTCAGGCTCAGGAAGCCGGCATTATAGTTTGAGAAACCGCCATCGGTGATTGCGAATGATTCGAATGTCTGGATGTTATCGACGGGGGCAGGCGTGACCCGATTGAACTCGTCAAGGCTGAAATCGTTCAGCGAGCCGTTTATCAGATCGGTGGGATCCTGAGTCGCAACCATGGCAGCGCAGTTTGGATAGGCGATTGATGTGCCCGGGAAGTTTTGACCGGTACACGTAGCCATGCCGATCTGATTATCGAAGAATGGTTCATCGGGAAAAGCAGTATTCGTGCCGGTGATCACTCCGCTCGAATTCGTCACGTACGGCTTGACCCCGCCCCGCAACGGAACAGCCACTCCATCGAAGGCTTGCGCGTACGTCTGACCGCTCGCTGCATCCTTCATCAAGTAGTCAGACGCGTTATATGCGAGTTCGTTAAAAAGGTTGTGACTGAAACGGCCGATATATCCGGCTTCTAAGATCATCTTGCCGGGCAACTCCCGTTGCACAGTCCAATCGACGCTGTCGTCGTGCCCCGGATGCAGGTAGGGGTCCCAACCGCTCATCATGTAAAGTCCGAAGGGCTGCGCAGCCGTCCCGCTGGGAACATATGGAATGGGAGCAGCGAACGGGGCGGGAACGGGCACGCTGTTTCCGTCGACACCAATACGGAAGGCGTTGCTTGGGTTTGTGGCTCCGTTTGTGCATGTTCCCGAAACAGTCGGGCCGCCGCAAGCATCGATGTCGAGTAAGCCGCCGGTCGTAAGATCGAGCGATATTTCGTCGATGTCATCGATGCGTTCGTAAAGGATCGAGTAGCCACCTCGCATAACTGTTTTGTCGTTGATCTGCCAGGCGGCGGAGATGCGCGGACCGAACTCATGCCAGTCCGTTGTACGCACGTTCCCGGTCCAAGGCTGCGGCAGTGCGTTCACCGGATCGACGCCAAACAGCGGATTGTAAGCCTGCCCCGGCACAACTCCGGCGTTCAGTGACATGGCGCGCTGCTGAAAGTAACCTTGATAGTCGACCGGCGTATTTGTGCTGGCATACACGAGTACGTCATTCTTGCCATCCCGTTCATGCGGTGTCGGTTGCACTTGCCAATCAACCCCGCCGGTGATCACGAGATTCTTGCGCGCCTGCCAGATATCTTGAAAATATCCTTCAGCGGCAGGGATTAACGTATGAGAGATCAATGGCGTTCCGAGCGGATTTGGCTGGAAGCTTCCATTACGGGTCAGAACCTGGGAACTGCGGTCGACCAGACCCAAAAGCGACGCATACAGTTCGTTATATCGCAAAACATTGGCCGAAGTTAAGCAACCCGTAGTTACCGAGCCGCCGCAGGTCGCGGGCCGATCTGAGGCCGGAATGCTCAAGTATTCGGCACTGCCATTGCCGGTCGATTCAATGTAGTCGATGGGAGCTACCGTGAGGCCGCCCGCGTAATTGTCAGTTTTTTCGAACACGTCGTGTGTGATATAGCCGGAACCGCCAAACTGGAAGACCTGGGTTCCTTTCGTCCAGCTAAAGTCCTGCGCTAAATACCATTTATGGCCATCGTAAAAGCGCGTGCGGGCCGATTGAGTGGCAATATTAATGGGATCAGCAATCAGCTTTGTTGTGCTATTGCTCGTCCCCGATCCTTCCCCGGCGAGTGAAAGGGCCTGCTCGGTCCCAGACACGAGCGGAGCAGGAGTAATGCGACTCCAACCCCACCAATCGTAGAGATAGGAACCGTGCGTCACTGAGGTCAATGTTGGCGTAAGCTGACCAGTTAATTGGTACGTGGCGTACCAAGGCCGGATCGGATCCTGAGCCACGGATTCCTGGCTGAGTACGCTGAATTGCTCGGTACCTACGCGGCTGGTCTCAGATGCGTGCAAGGTGGCGAACGTAGTCCAGTTTTTGCTGATCTTGTAGT
>Ga0335075_10008628_pt1 | contig 15601 bp, 18 predicted proteins | sample Lox_Sample_24_FD_206723 | JGI IMG/M metagenome (GOLD analysis project Ga0335075, IMG submission 206723) | Soil microbial communities from Loxahatchee National Wildlife Refuge, Florida, United States - Lox_Sample_2.4 | ecosystem: Environmental > Terrestrial > Soil > Wetlands | place: USA... | reverse complement strand
GCGCGCAGCCGCCGGGCCACCCCAGCCGCCAAGACCGCGGTCACGCCGGGTGCGCCCCCCAAGGTCAAGGTCGCATGACCCCACAGCCGACAGCCCGGGCCGCCCACACCGGCCCGGGCTGCCCCCTGCCCAGCGGAACATCTGTCCGGGAGGATCCCCATGATCAGCGCTCAGACGACGCCAAGGGAACGTCCCGGCCGGCTATCTGACGCGGCGGCGATCGATGCCGTCGGTCTGGCCAAGCGCTATGGCGACGTGGCGGCCGTCCGGCAGGTCTCGTTTATGGTGCAGCACGGCGAGGTGTTCGCGTTTCTCGGGCCGAACGGCGCGGGAAAGACGACCACGGTCAAGATGCTGTGCACCTTGGCCCGGCCCAGTGGCGGGCGTGCTGCCGTCGCCGGGTTCGACGTGGCGCGCCAGCCGAAAGCGGTGCGCCGCAGGATCGGGCTGGTCTTCCAGGAGCAGACGCTGGATGACCGGCTGACGGCCGAGCAGAACCTGCGCTTCCATGCCGTGCTCTACCACGTCCCGCGGGGGGAGGTGGAGCAGCGGATCCAGCGGGTGCTTCGCCTGGTGGCGCTGGAGGATCGCCGTCATGACCTGGTTTCCACATTCTCCGGCGGGATGGCCAGGCGGCTGGAGATCGCGCGCGGGATGCTGCACACGCCGCAAGTGCTGTTCCTCGACGAGCCAACGGTCGGGCTCGATCCGCAGACGAGGGCCATGGTCTGGGAAGACGTGCTGCGCATGCGCCGCGAGGAACAGGTGACCATCTTCCTGACCACTCACTACATGGACGAGGCCGAGTACGCGAACCGGATCGCCATCATCGACCATGGCACGATCGTCGCCATGGGCGCCCCGGACGAACTCAAGCGAGAGGTGGGCGCCGACACAGTCGAGCTGGTGACCGCCGACAACGCGCACGCCGCCGGGCGGCTGGACCGGGCCGGGTTCCGGGTCCAGCAGGACAGCGGCCACCTGGTGATCTTCGCTGAGGACGGTGAGGCTCAGGTCCCCGGGCTGATCGAAGCGGCGGGTGTGCGCGTGCGCAGCGTGCACGTGCACCGCCCGACCCTTGATGACGTGTTCCTGCACTACACCGGGCGCCAGATCCGCGACGAGCACGCCGATCGCGGGGTGCCGATGCGGGTCCGGGCCCGGACGGCGCGACGCTAGGAGGGCGCGATGGCATCGGCTGCATTAGACCTGCCGGGCAGGCCGCTCGCTGATGAGCGGGAGAACCTGGCTGAAGAGGTGCGTACCGTCGGCATGGTGTGGGAGCGCGAACTGATCCGGTTCTTCCGCACCCGGTCCCGGATTCTGTCCAGCTTCATCCAGCCGATCCTGTTTCTGTTCGTTCTGGGCTACGGGATGAGCACGCTGGTCGGCAGTACCGCGGGATTTGATTTCAAGAAGTTTCTCTTCCCCGGGATCGTGGCCATGACGGTGATATCGACCGCCATCTCCTCGGCCATATCCATCGTCTGGGATCGCGAGTTCGGGTTCCTGCGTGAGATGCTCGTCGCCCCGGTCAGCCGCACCGCGCTGGTCACTGGCAAGACGCTCGGCGGGGCCAGCATCGCGACCGTGCAAGGCACGATCATGCTCGCGCTCGCCCCGCTCATCGGCGTGCACCTCACTGCGGCGGTGGTGGCCGACGTGATCGGCCTGGAGTTGCTGATGGCGGTCGCGCTCACCGCGTTCGGGGTGTTCGTGGCCTCCCGGATCAAGCGGATGGAGGGCTTCTCGGTCGTCATGCAGCTGCTGCTGTTCCCAATGCTGTTCCTATCCGGGGCGCTATTCCCGCTCAACGGGCTGCCGGCCTGGCTAGCCGTGATCACCCGGATCAACCCGCTGGCCTACGCGGTTGACCCGCTGCGCCGCGTCGTGTTCGCGGCGCAGCACATGCCGCCCGCCGCAGCCGCACGGTTCTCCACCGGGGTGAGCCTGTTCGGCTACACGCTTCCGACTGCGGCCGAGGTCGGCATCGTCTGCGCCTTCGCCGTCGTGTTCATCACCTTGTCCGTAGCCGGATTTGGCAAGCCTGAGTAGCCGGCGTCCGTCTCAGCGAATGGTCACGTTCTTCCAGGTTCCGCCAGCGTTGGTGGTCTTCATCAGGCCGTCGCTGTAGGCGATGACCGGGCTGCCCATGAAGTGGATCACGTAACCGGTAGTGGCAGAGACATAGGCCAGGTCGTTAAAGCCCAGCCCGGCGTCGGAGTACACATTCGCCTTCCAGGTCTTGCCGCCGTTGGCCGACTGGTAGAGGTAACTGGCGCCGCTGGCGGCGTTGAGCGTGATCACCTGCGGGTTCCTCGGCGGCATGGCCAGTCCGTACACCTCGCCGGGCTCGGGCGGCGCGCCCGCCAGATGGAAGGTGCGCCCGCCATTGGTGGAGGTGAAGACCTCCTTGACGCTGAACCCAGGCTTCGGGTAGCCCTGATCCGAGCACGCGATGGCCACATCGGACCTGGACGCGGCTGCTACCGCGCTGGCTGACAATACGGTCTTCGGGCATCGGAAGGACAGCTTGGACCAGTGCCGACCGCTGTCAGTGGATGTCCACAGGCCCGGCGTGACACCATTGGCACTGCCGGCCCAGACAGAGCGGCCGAATACCGTCAGCAGGTTTTGCGGAGTCACCTTGGGGACAAGTGCCCAGTTACAGCCGCCGACCCGGCTTTTGTACAGTCGCGCCTGATCGAGGCCGCCATTGGCCGGTTCGGCCGACACGTAAACTTCACCGCCGGAAACGGCCAGATCGATGATATGTCCGGGGACGGCCGTCACCCGGTGCCACTGCTTGCCGCCGTTCGTGGTGGCCCACAGACCCGGAGCAAGCAGCCAGCCGTCGTAGGCGTTCTCGAACCGGACAGAACTCACCGCCGACGTCGGCGATACGGTGAAACGGGGCACCAGCGACACAGCAGGCGCGGGTACTGAGGTCCAGCTCACGCCGCCGTTAACGGTCTTTTCCAGCAGTGCGGTACACGGCAGCCTGCTGCAGTGCCGGGTACCGAGCACGAAGCCGGTCCGCGCTGACACAAAGCTCGCCGATTGCGCCTCGAAGACCTTCGGTGGCGGCGGGTTCCCGCTCGCTGGCTGCGCCGATGAGCTGCTTGCCCCAAGCGCGAGGAGCAAGGGAGTGGCAGCCAGCGCCATCGCCCTGCCCAACGGAATGTTCATGGTCGAATCGCCTCAGCTTTCTTGCGTGCTGGCTGTCCAGCAAGGGATGCTTCTTAAAAGCTGGTGCCGGATGTCGCCAAAAGCCAAGGCCAATGGTCCCTAAAGAAGATGACATCGGTCCTATAGCATTTGATCACGCAAGATTGGGCTAGTGACCCGTCTGGGACTGATGAACCAGTTCCGGGCTGGCGGCTGCCCTCGTTACCAGAGGATCACATCGCTGATGGTCGCTTGGAAGGTGCCGGAGGAGTCCGCCGGCAGCCTGGTGAACCAGATCACCACGTAACGGCCGCGAGCCGGCCGGGTGAGGTCCAGCCGCACCACGCGGTAAGCATTGGCCGCATCCGCGACTGGCCGCAGGTCGGCCAGCGCGGGCGCGGCGCCCACGCGCAACTCCAGGTCGGCGCCGGGGATGCCGCCCAGGGTGACTTGCGCGCCGGTGATCGTCACCGGGCGGCCCATGTCCAGCAGCAGGCCGGTGCCTGGCTTCAGGTCCCCGAAGCGGGCGGTGGTATACCAGTCGGTGTGCCAGGCCGCCTGGGCGGCGGCGCCGCCGTGGATGGCGAACCTCGCGAGCTGAGGGTTGTCGCCATCGCTGGCGCCGCCGGGCCCGAACGCGGACGCGCTGACCGGGACCAGCCGCCCGGCCGTGGCTTTGGGAAGTACGGCGGCGGGGCCCTGGTGGGTCGGCCCGGTCAATTCGCGGGCGAGCAGCCAGCCCGTGCCGGCGAGCAGGCCCAGGACTACGACGACCAGGAGCAGAGTCCGGGGCCAATGGCGGGCAGGCGTGGCCGCAGGTACGGACGGCAGCGGCAAGGTAGCCCGGGGCGGCGGGACGATGGGCTCGGTCGCGGTGACGGTGACCCGCTGCGTGGGCGTGGTCGCGGGGGCGGGTTCGGGCTTGGCTCGAGGGCCGGACCCCGGCGTGATCTGCGTGCCGCTGCGTGTGATCGCGTCAAGTTCCATGGCGAGCTGGGCCGGGCCGAGTATCGGCGGCTGGGCGCCGCAGGCTTCTCCCGGCAGCGCCCGGCAGGTGACGGTGCCGACGCTGGCGGGTATCCCCAGCCGGATCTGGGCCGGCGCGCGCAGTCGCCCGCCGGGACGGGGTGCGGACGGCAGTGCCGGGTAGTCCCGGCCGGGCCAGTAGCCGGTGAGTGCGGCATACAGCAGCCTGGCCAGCCCGTCGGTGTCCGCCCTGGCCGGGTCGGCGGCGCCGGCCCCGGTGAGCGCCGCAGCGATCCCCAGCCCGGTGATCTTCACCTGGCCCTGGGCGTCGCACCACAACGAGTCCGGGGTCAGGCTCAGGTGAGCAAGGCCTGCCTCGTGCGCCGCCGCCAGGGCCTGCGCAGCGTGGGCGATCATACTGGCTGCGCGCCACGGCGCGACCGGTCCTGCGGCGACCAGCTTGCCCAGACGGGTGCCGGACGGCCATTCGGTGACGACGTAGGGCGGCACGGCGCACTCGTCGGCATCCAGGACCCGGGCCAGCCGTGCGTCGCTGACCCGGGCTGCCGCCCGGGCGGCAGCGATGACCTCCCTAGCCTGCTGGGATTCCGGCGGGAAGGTCCGTACCGCAACCGTGCGCGCCAGAACCTCGTCGGTTGCCCGCCATTCCGTTGAGCCGTCCTGCTCGGCCAGCCGTTCCCACAGCCGGTACCGGCCGCCCAACAGCATGGCCACCGTCGGCAGCGCGGACTCCGGCTCGGCCCGCGCGCTTGGAGTTGCTGATGCACTCATCGCCTCACCACCAATGCCAGGTAACGGCCGCACCGGCCGCCGTGGTAGAGCCATACGTCCCTAGCCGTGCGGCGAACTGACGGCTGGCCTGGTAAGCCTCAGCCCGCGGACCCGGCGGGGTTTGGGACCAAAGTCTCCGTGTGCTGGGTCCAGCGTCCCTTGGCCCTGGCTGCCATGCCTGTGATCGTGAATGTGCTCGACGATCTGGGGGGAGGCAGGCATGACGGCACAGTTCGAGAACGGTCAGCACCGGATTGTGGTGGGCGTGGACGGGTCGGTCTCGTCCAAGGCCGCGCTGGCCTGGGCTCTAAGGCAGGCCAGGCTGACCGGTGCGGCAGTGGAGGCGGTCATCGCCTGGGAGTTCCCGTCGGTGACCCGCTACCCGGTACTGGTGTCCGACGTGGACTGGGAAGACGTGGCGGCGTGGGCCCTCAGCGACGCCGTCGCCGAGGTCGCCGCTGGTGCCCAGCAGGTGAAGATCGCGACCAAGGTCAGGAGGGGGAACGCCGCTGAGATGCTGCTGGAGGAGGCGGCCGGGGCTGACCTGCTCGTCGTCGGCAGCCGGGGCCACGGCGGGTTCGTCGAGGCCCTGCTCGGGTCGACCAGCCAGCACTGCGTCCACCACGCCACCTGCCCGGTCGTGGTGATCCGCGACTCGGTCACCGGCCGCCCGGCGGAACCAGAACGAGGCTGACGGCCGAGCTGAATCTGGCGAGGGCAGGAGTGGGGGGTGTGCCTGATGACGGCGGCAGAGGACATTCTGGAGCGCCGTGGGCATCCGCTGCCACGTTGGCCGTCATATCGGCGGCGGGCAGCCGCCGGCACGCCGTGACTGTCTTCCTCGGCGTCCGGGCGGCCTCACCGCGGTGCGCCGGCCGGTATCCCGTGCCTGAGTTCTGCCTGGTGTATGTCCGCGGTGGTGACCATGCCGATGATCCGGCCGTGATCCAGCACCATGGCGACGACCTCGCCGCCCAGCGGCCTACGGGTGGCCAGGGGGCCGGCCGGGTCACCGGGTGCGGCCAGATATTCCTCGGGGACCGGCAGGGCGGCCTGCTCTACTCGCCGCGTTGCGCGCTGCTCCCGGCTGAGCCGGGCCAGCCAGGCGGTGACCACAACCCCGGCCAGCCGGGCATCGGAACTGAGTACCGGGAATGCTCGCTGCACCGACCGGGCCGCGGCGATCCGGCCCGCGAACTCGGCCAGCGTCATCCAGCCGGGCGCGATCTCGGGATCCGGCGTCATCACATCGGCGACGCGCAGCCCGCGCAGCGCCGCGGAAGCCTTCACCGCCGCTCCTTCCGCCGCAGCCGCGCTGGTGAGGAACCAGCCGATCAGCATGAGCCACAGCCCGCCGAGGAAGTTGCCAGTCAGCAGCAGTTCGACGAGGCCGAGGGCGGCTAGCAGCACGCCCAGGTGCCGGCCGGATCGCGCTGCGCTGGCCGCGGCGCGGTCGCGGTCGCCGTAGTGCCGCCACAGGGCCGCGCGCAACACCCGCCCGCCGTCCAGCGGCGCACCCGGCAGCAGGTTGAACACGGCGAGCACGCCATTCATCACCGCGAGCCAGCTGGCCGCCGCTACCGCTATATCCGGGCCACGGGCCTGGCCGATCGCGGCCGCCACACCGAAGAACAACCCGGCCGCGGCCAGGCTCGCCGCCGGCCCGGCCAGGGCAATCCGCAGGTCCGCGCCGGCGCTGGGCGGATCTCCGGTCAACTCGGAGACTCCGCCGAGCCCCCAGAGCGTGATCGAGCGCACTCCCACCCCGTTACGCCGCGCGACCAGGGCGTGCGACAGCTCGTGAGCCAGCAGCGCCGTGAGGAACAACACCGCGGTTATGCAGCCGGCGGCCCAGTACGCCGCGGCGGACTGGTGCCGGATCTCGGCTGGCAGAACGCTCACCGCCAGCATGTCCGCGATGATCGCCAGGATTACGATCACGGACCAGTTAGCGCCGACCGGTATGCCGGCAACCCTCCCCAGGTGCACGTTCTGCCTCATCGGCGTCACCTCCAGGCTTGCCTTGCCTTCCAGGTTGCGGCGACCCGAGAGGACTGCTCAGAGGCCTTGTTCCCGTACTCCGGGGCCTTTCGGCCGCTAGCCAGCGTTAGCGCCGGATTCGGTCTGCGTGCTGAGCGGGCTGGCGGCGTAGATGGGCGCGGTGGCTGGTGGTTACGGCGGCCGATCGTCTTGCCGTCCCTCACGCGCCAGCGCGGGCCGGCCACAGCTCACCGGTGACCGGCCTGCCGCCGAGGTCAAGGACCCTGGCGCCGGCGAGATCAAGTGCGCGCCGGGACGCCCGGTAGTGATGCCCGCACAGCAGCAGGTCGGTTGGATGCGGCCGGCTTGCGGTCGCGGGCATGACGGCGATGACCGCCGGCTTGGCTGAGCAGCAGCAGGCGCGCCCGGCCAGCCGTGCGCTGCGCCAGTCGATGGCATGAGCGCCCGGCGGCTGACAGCCGCCCCCGGCGTGCAGCACCTCGGGCAGCGCCGTCTCCGGATCGGTACCGCTGGAATACAGGGATCTGGCTGTCATGCATCCAGGCTCGCGCTCGGGGCCCGAACAGGGACAGGGCCTTACCTCCCCAGCCATCCAGGACCATCGGCGGGTAATCCCGGGCCGGCCGCGGGACCAACGACCCTGGGCCAGGCCCCGCCCGGCCTGGTTGGCTCAAAGCGCTGTTCCCCCCGGCGCCGGAAACATGGTGGTAACGATGTCCCAGCCGCACCCGCACTCAGCAACTGACCTGGCCCTGGCACCGGTCCTGATCAGCATCGAGCGCAATCTCGCCCGGCTCAGGTCCAGCCCCGACCTGGAACTGGCCCTCGCCCTAGACCTCAACGACGACGACAGCTGGTACACCAGCGCTGAGCAACGAGCCCAGCGCGTGCTCAAAAGCGCAACCCGCGACGTGGACCTGCACGGCTGGACCCTCGCCCCGACACCGGACTGGAACGGCCTGGCCATCTCACACGGCGAGTACACGGTATCGCTCATGCTGGGCGCTCACCTCACCGCCTACATCCAGCACGGAGTCGGCCCGGCCCCCCTACGCCCCCGGGAAGGCCGCTGAGTAAAACCAGTCATTGATCAAGTGGAGCGGCACGTGACAACGGATCGATCCGCATCGAAGGTTGTCAATCCCTGGTGGCCATCCGTTTTCTCGTCGCGTTCACGAGGGACCATCGGTCAGCATTTCTCGGGACGTTCGGCACGGGACTCGAGCAGGTACCTGTCGCAATGATGACAACAGATGCCGCATCGGCTGTCTGCCGAGGGGACCGTTCCCTCGATGATTACAGCGTTGCAGGGAAGGAGCGCCAGTAATGAGCATTATTCCTTCGCAAAGCACCTTTCCGCCGTCCTCTCCGCAGCGGCCGGGCAGGCGGGGACGTTCCGGTTCTCCGCCCACATCTAAGAAGAAGACATGGGCCAGAGGCTATGAGCTCTCTACGGCATGCAGATGCGGGCATCCGCACGCCGCGCACGAACACTACCGGCCGGGCAGTGAATGCGGCCAGTGCGGGTGCGGTAGATGGCGGCGGGCTCACGGTAAGGGTCAGGTACCAGATCACCCGCTTGCCGACGGTGGTTGCCCGGCCGGGAATCGGGGTCTGTACCCCCATACGGGCCGAGTCCAAGGTCATGATCGTAGGGACAGCGCGTCGGGCGATAGACGAACAGCCGCCGCGTAGATCCAGCGTGCTCGGAAGGAAGGTCGCAGCTCGACGGCGACCCCGGAACCTGGTCCGGTAACGCCGGCGGAGGGAAATCACCTCGCAGGTTCGCTCATGCCTGGAGATCAGGGACTCTTGGCCCATTCGGTCATGACCTTTGGCCATATCGCATTCATTCATGCAGAGTGACGGTAAAAGTGCAAGAAATTACTGCATAACCGGAAGGAGGCGGCGTCGATGTATGCCTTCGGCATGATCGCGCTGCTCGGGCTGGCGGTGCTGGCGGTGGCCAGGATCGCCAACCGGTACCTGCCCCCGGCCGCCGAAGTCTGGGCCTTCGTGCTCGTCGCGCTCGGAGTCGGGGTTGCCTGGCTGATCAACCTGAACCTGTTCACCGCGTGGTCGATCCCGGTCCGCAACAGCGAGATCGCGGTCACCCTGACCGGCATCCTCATCGCCGGCGCGGCGTACTTCTGGCGGGCGGTGCTGGGGTTCTTCAGCAGCCTGTCGCGCAAGTTCACCGACCAGGCCAAGGTCACCGAGAAGGTCGAGCACCTGCGCCGCGCTGCCTGACGCGGCGCGCTAACGCCGCCGGGCCGGCTAAGCCACGTCCGCGGCCCGTACCGGCCCGGCGGCCCGCCTTCACCCAAGGGGATGGCTATGACACAGCCACCTGGCCCCGCGGGGGCCTCATACCGCCGTGGTGCTGAGCTGCGTTTCGTGGCTCACGCAGCAGCTGCCGCGCCTTCGGTACACAACACCCAGCCGTGGTGCTTTGCCAAGCACCAGCATGCAATCCGGCTGTACGCAAACCCGGACTACAAACTGACCTGTGCCGACCCCGCCGGCCGGGAGATGCTGATCAGCTGCGGGGCCGCGCTGTTCAACCTGCGTATGGCAGTTCGCCACCTGGGCTTCGCCGCCAAGGTGCGGCTGCTGCCCGACCCGGCCGAAATTAATTTGCTGGCCGAGATCGGCTGGGGCTGGCACGCTTCTCCGACCGCGGAGGAGTCCCGGCTGTATCAGTCGATCGCCCGGCGGCACACCCACCGCGGCCCGTTCATCGCTGACATCCCGCCATTGCTGACCGGCGACCTGGTCCGCATCGCCCGCCAGGAGCAGGCCCAGCTGCGGGTGATCTACGATTCCAGCCGTTACCACCCGCTTGCCGGGCTGATTCACCTGGCCGAGCGCATCCAGCGCGCCAGCCCTGGATTCACCGCTGAGCGTACTCGCTGGGCACGGCCGCCCGGTGACGGGCGGCGAGACGGTGTGCCCGCGGCCGCCTACCCGGCACAGCCATACGGGCTGGAGTTCGCCGGCCGCGACTTCGCCTGCGGCACCGGGTGGGGATACCCATTGAAGTCACCGCCGGACGGCCCGAACGCCATCGGTCTGGTCGCCTTGCTGACCACCAGGGACGATAGCCGGGTGGCCTGGCTGCTCGCCGGCCAGGCCCTGCAGCGGCTTCTGCTGCATGCCACCTCGCAAGGGGTCAGCGCCGCGTTTCACACGCAGCCGCTGGAACTGCCCCAGCTCCGGCAGCGGATCCGCACGGAGTTCACCGGCGGCGCCTGCCCGCAGATGCTGCTTCGCCTCGGCCGTGGCGGCCACACTGCCGTTACCCCACGTCGCCCGGTCCCACAGTTGCTCATAGCCTGAGTGCGACAATAACAATGAAGAGCCACTTCCGCTAATTCTTGCCCCATCTGCGCTGACGCATTATTCGGCCGGGGCCATAATTCGACGCTATGGCGAGCGCGGCCGCAGGCCAGGGCCGTTCGTCCCTCGACGGGAGGCACCAAGGGCCATGGCGGGTTCCGGCCCGGCATCGGCGGTCTCCTGAAGCCACTGCCGCTGCTCCAAGTCCAGCTGGAGCAGGCCGCTGAGCAATTCCCCGGTTTCCGCTTCGAGCTGCCGTATCGCCGCGAGGTTGCGTTCGGCGTGTCCATATGCCATGGCGTTTCTCCCTGGGGAAGAGGCGTCCTTTACCCGCCACGCTCGACAGCACCACCCCTGGTCTTCCAGTGTCATTGGTCCCTTAATGTCCTCCATTTACACCCGCGGCTATCGGCATCGGCGTAAAGGGAGGCTGCCACGGATCGCCGCAAGCATCCGCGAGCAGTCGGCGGCGCTGGCCCGTGGTGACCCGCCGGTCAGCGCGCTGGGCGGAGTCGTGCGGTGATGTGAATGGCGAGCCAGTCGCGGGCGAGTATGGCGGCGGCGGCGAGGGTGCCGGGCGCGGGTCAGCGCTCGGCGGGTCACCCACGGGCACAGGTTCGGCAGCATGCCGCGGCGCAGGGACAACGGTGGCGGGTCGCGGCGCGGGGGATGCAGCGGGTCGCGGCGCGGGGGACGCATCTGGCCCCGGCGCAGGGACGGGTCTTGGGGCGGCAGCCTGCTCCAGGCAGGCGACGACCTGCTCGTCGGAAGTCTGGGAGAAGTCGTCGTAGAACTCACCGATCGCGTAGAACGGCGCCGGAGTGATGACGGCGATCTTCTCGTCGGCGTCGCGGCCAATCCGGTCCTGCCAGCCCGGCGGCGCGACTGGGGTGACCAGCACCACGCGCGCCGCTCCCAGCGACCGGGCGATCTGGCAGGCGGCCCGGGCCGTCGACCCGGTGGCGATGCCGTCGTCGACGATCATGGCGACCTTCCCGCGCAGCGGCACGCGCGGCCGGCTGTCCCGATACCGCAAGGCGCGGCGGGCGACCTCGGCCCGCTCCCGCGTCTCGACCGCGGCCAGTTCGGCCGGGGTGACCTTAGCCGCGGCGACAACCTGGGGGTTGATCACCCGGGCCCCGTCCTCGCCGACCGCGCCCATGGCCAGCTCGGGCTGGAACGGCACCCCGAGCTTGCGGACTACGATCACATCCAGCGGCGCGCCCAGTGCCCGGGCCACCTGCGCCGCGACCGGCACCCCGCCGCGTGGCAGCCCCAGCACCACCACCGGCCCGACCCGCAGGTGTTCCAGCCGGCCGGCCAGCCGCCGCCCCGCATCAACCCGGTCACCGAACATCACGCCTTGCCTCCTCCAAAAGGGTCCTCAACCTGTGACAACCTGCCCTCAACCCAGCCGGTCATCCAGGATCAGGTCATGGACCCGCAGGACCACCGGGCGGCCGGGCCGGTCCGCGAGTGCTGGTCGCCGTGCCTCACCTGGCGGGTTCGACGAGGCCGTAGTGGCCGTCATAGCGGTGGTAGATCAGGTTGCCGCGCCCCGTTTCGGCGTTCACGAAGAACAAGAACAGCTGCCCAGTGGCCTCAAGCTCGGCTGTCGCCCCGGGCACCGACAGGCGCGGCACCGGGATCTTGCTCACGGTGATCGATGGGCCAACCGGGCCGAGCCGGCCAGACCGCGGGTGGGCCAGTGCCAGACGATACCCGTCTCTGACCCGGTAGACCACGCCGTCCTCGCCCGTTGACTTCTCGGTGAACAGGTGGAAGCCGTAGTCCAGCAACTCGGCATCGGCGACCGCCTCATCTGGGGTCAGGCGGGCCGGCGCGTACGACTTGTGCCTCATCACGGCCCGCTCCTCCAGCGGGCGGGGGAAGTAAGGCAGTCGCGGCGCCGGGAGGCTCTGATGGCGCCATTCACCGGGCCCGGGTGCCGGCTGGCCGCCGCGGATCGCCGCCCAGTCCCGCGACGCCCGCTCCAGCCGGATTCGCAGCCGGTCGCAGGCGTGCTCGATGGCCTCGCGCATTGTCTCGCCCGCTGCCTGGGCGCGGACCAGCCGCCCGTTCAGGTCGATATTGACCTGGGCGATCGCGGGCCGCTCCACCGCCGGGTCGGCGGCCATGATCAGCTCGGCCCGGGCGAACAGGACCGGTTCTGAGGCTGCGCCAAACAACGAGCTAATCCGCTGCACCGCGAAGCCGACCGCGCCTTCGGGCACTGAGCCGCGTGTCTCGGTCTGTACCCGCAGCGATTGTGTGTCTGCCAACGTGACTCCTCTCCGCCCACGGCGGACGTCACCGCCGTGCCCGTGCTCAGCTGCCTTGCCCGGCAATCGGCTCCAGCACCGTGCGCAAGCCAGCGGGCAGGCGTTCAAACGCTTGCGCCACCACCCCAGCCGACATGTGCTGACGCGCTACCGCGGTGACGATCGCGGCAGCCTTAGCCACGTCGGAGTCATGTATCCGGGCTTTCCGTGCGAAGCGCGTCAGGTACTCGGCACGGTCGTACTTCTGCGGCACCCGGCTCGGATTCCAGCCGTCGAAGAACACTCCCCGCAGCAATTCCGGTAGCTGCGCAGCGAAATGCGCCGCGACCTCCACGCTGAGACGATCACGCAGGCAATGCAGCCAGGCCCGCAGCACCCGGTAAGCCAGTTGGCGGTCATCAGTCCCGAATCCAGCATCGATATCCGCCAGCCACGCATTGGCCTTGTCGACTGCGCGGTCCAGGCTATTCACTCCGGTGGACGACATCACGGCCCCCTTTTCTTTTTGTCATATCGCGCCGCCGGCCAGTGCTCCAGGGTCGAAGGTCCCTGGGTACGCCGTAGCCGCACATGCGCGTGCCTGCAGCCGGGGATCTCCATATCTGATTGCGGACTTTCGGCCCTAGTGCCAGGGGGCTCTTCAACCGAGCATTCAGTTGAGACCGGAAGAGGAGGTAAATGCGATGCAAGCGAAGGTGGGGGACGAGCTCACGGTCATGGGGCGCCACCAAGGCGATGAGGAGCGTCACGGCGTGATCGTTGAAGTTCACGGCGAGGAGGGCTCCCCGCCCTACCTGGTCCGCTGGCGCGATGGAGGCGAGAGCGTCTTCTTCCCGTCGTCTGACGCCGTGGTCCAGCATCACCCGGCGGGCACGGCCAGGCGCTGAGTTCGGCTACCGTGACTGCAAGGATGCGGCAGGTTTTGCCCAGGGGCCTAGGTCCCTGGGCAAACAGGCCTAATGGCACCGAGTTTAAGCCCTTTCTCCCGTAGGCGCCGCGCGACGAAAGCCCTTAACTGGACATAGTTCACAGTTATGGGAGAGGCGAATGTAATGAGTGCCAAAGTGCTAGATGTCATGATGCCTGACCCGGTGGCGCTGCGGGCCGAGGCTTCATTCAAGGAGATAGCCGCCAGGCTCCGCGAGCAGCACACCGCAGCGTTCCCGGTCCTCGACGCCGATAACAACGTCATCGGCGTCGTGTCCGAGGCGGACCTGCTGCCCAAGGAGGCATTGGAAGCCGGCTATGAGGGTCATCGCGGGCCGCTGGCCGGCCCACGGCACCGCGCCGAGCGGCAGAAGGCCCTGGGCGTGTCCGCATCAGACATCATGAGTCGGCCGCCGGTCACAATCGGCGCTTTTGACCTCGTCAGTCACGCGGCTCACGTCATGTACGACCACAGGGTCAGCTGCCTGCCCGTGGTGGACCGCCGCCGGCTGATTGGGATGATCACCCGCGCTGATGTGCTGAGCGTGTTCGGCCGGACCGACGCGGACATGCGCTGGGAGGTTCTCGACAAGGTCATCTTGCGGGAGTGCCTGGCCGAGCCCACCATGTTCTCGGTGACCGTGCGCGACGGTGTCGTAACCCTCACGGGCAGGCCCGAGACTGCTGAGGTGGGCCACGGCATCGTCACCGCGGTGCGGCACCTCGAAGGTGTGGTCGCCGTGCGCGACCAGCTCAGCTACCCAATGGCCGCGTAACCCGGCGCTGCCGTCAGGCGCTCTGCGCCTGCCAGGCGGCAAGCGGGAAGCGCAACTGGGCGGCGATGCCCCCCGGCGGATCAGCGGCCGCGGTCACCTGCGCGCCGTTCTGCAGGGCGGCGACGGCCATCTCCTCGACCAGATCGGGCACGGCGACGGAGGCCGCGCCCCAGTCCGGGCAGTCATTTCCGGTGCTGCCCAGAAAGCCGCACCGCTGACAGGCGAAGCCAGCGATCATGCCGTTCTCGGGCACCACGAGCAGCGTCACCGCGCGCTGGTTCACCGCGTCCAGAGACGGCTGCAAGCCGATCGCAGCAAGACCACCTGGCGGCTCATGGAGTACCTCGGTGACCAGGCGTCGCTCGCGTGCGCTGACCCAGCGGCCGACAATCTGGCCGGCCAGCTCCCGCACCCGGCGTGGCGTCATCGTGTGCGCATCGACGGCAAACTCTCCGATGACCTGCTCCCGCATCTCGGCCGTGAGCTCATCGCGAAACTGCGGAATGTCATGCGGGTGGCCGCCGATCACCAACGGCAGCGGATCGCCCGCCCGCATGTTCAGGCCCAGCGCGGACGCCGTGTCCCGGTAGTGATGACGCGCGAGCTCAGTCATGCGCATATTCACCCGGCGTGCCTCCAGGCCGTACCAGCCGCCGAAATTGGTGCCGCGTGGGTCCGGCGCAGCCGGGCGGGTCAGCCTGTCGATCCGCTCTCCCGTCATCCTGAACACCCATGCATGCTGCCGGTCGACGACCACGGCGCAGTAGTCCGGGAACCGTTGCCGCGCCAGCAGCAATGGCCGCACATGCGGTCGCGTTGCGAACACTGCGCGGTCCTCGAACGTGCCAGGCAGCACGAACGCCTCCGCCAGCCGCGGCTCGGCACAAGCAAAGATGGCGACGGTGTGGCCAATCCATTCCCGGGCGTGAATCTCCAGCATCCTCCGGGCCAGGCACCGGTCCTCATCTCGCGCCTGTGCCACACCGCGATCTACCGCGGCAGCGGATCTTGCCGCGGAGAGCAGGTCATCGGCTCGGGCCGGCAAGCCACGAAGCGCTGGTGGATTCGGGGGCACGCTCATGTACAGCGAGAGCACCGTTGAGTCCGGTGAGCGGACGCCCAGCAGCTTCTCGACTTCGGCGTGGGCAAACATAACTGGTGAACCCTCCTGCCGTGCCGTGAACAGCCGCGGCTGTGAATTTGCCCGTCGGCCTAGCTCTCCGCGGGGTAGCTCAGACGGTCGCGGACGCCGATGACGCCTTCGAGGTGGCGGATCGTGGCGAGCAGGCTGAGCGCGTCGGCCCGCCGCTCGACCGAGCCGGTGACGGTCACTATCCCGGACCGCACCGT
>Ga0335075_10008627_pt1 | contig 15602 bp, 13 predicted proteins | sample Lox_Sample_24_FD_206723 | JGI IMG/M metagenome (GOLD analysis project Ga0335075, IMG submission 206723) | Soil microbial communities from Loxahatchee National Wildlife Refuge, Florida, United States - Lox_Sample_2.4 | ecosystem: Environmental > Terrestrial > Soil > Wetlands | place: USA... | reverse complement strand
CGGACACCACCAACAGCGATCGCCTCGGCGCCGCTGGCCCACAACGAATTGACCACCAATTGCAGATCGCGATCCAGGATGATCTGCCGGCTGCCGGCCACCCGCTGCTTTGACACGTCGGAAAGATTCGGGCCCAGGCCGGGGTCGGTCACCGTCACGCTCAGACCCGGACCGGTGACGGGCGTGCTTGCCGCGGCCAGGCTCAGCCGGTCCAGGTTCGCGAGCAGCCGCCGGCCCTCGGCGTCCTCGGTTAGCGCTCGGCGCTGAATGTCATCACGTTGGGCCGTAAGCGCATTCCGACGAGCGGCTAGCTCGCTTGTGGTCGTCTCCTCCGAGCGCACGCTGCCGGCCAGCACCCGCTGGGCCGCGCTGACCCCCGGCGCAACCAGCCGGGCCTGGGCAACAGCCGCGGCGAACACGGTCGCCACGAGCAACGCCGCCAACGCTTGCCAGATCCAGGTTGCAAAACGGGCCCGGCCGGTCTGCGGCTCGCCGGCGCGGTCGCGCTTGGCGGCCGCGGCCGCGTAACCGGGATCTAAGTGCTCGGAAAGCAGGGCACGCAGCAACGACGGCACCGGGATGAACTGCGGTCGCCCCGCTTCGTGGGCGGACAGGCCCGCGTAGGGGTCGTAGCCGCCGAGCGCCTGGTCAGCCATCGGCTTCTGCCGTACTCGTCAGTGGTTTTTCGCGGCCCGCCCGCACCGGGGGCAGCCGGCGCATCACCAACACCACCTGCACCGCGTACAACACGAACGACCACAGGTAGAAGTAGATGCCCCAGATCAAAAAGGCCCAGCCGCAGGCCAACACGACACGACTCCACGTGGCGTCGTACTGGCCAAGCAAGATAAGCGGAAACGCCGACATCAGAGCGAAAGTCGCGGCCTTACCGATATAAATCACGGGCAGTGCGGTGAACCCGCGGGTGCGCAGCAGCGGCAGCTCCGCGGCCAACAGCACGTCGCGGGCCAGCAAGACAGCGATGATCCACCACGGCACGATGCCCCTCAGCCCCAGAGCGATGGGAACGGTCACCATGTAGAGCCGGTCGACGGCCGGATCCAGATATTCGCCAAGCTTCGACGACTGATTCAGCAGTCTGGCGATCTTGCCGTCGGCCCAGTCCGATGCGCCGCTGAACATCAGCACGGCCACCGCCCAACCGTCGGAATGAGCACCCAGCAGCAGGTAGATGAAGACCGGGATCAGCACCAGACGGAGCCCGCTCAGTAGATTCGGCACCGTCAGCAGCCGGTCGTGTGCGGGCCGGTGCTCCATGAAGCGTGACCTTAGCTCGCTTGCGCCTCAGCGGAAGATGCCGGGCAGGCTCAGCGCGGACAGCGAGTCGTCGTTCAACGGGTTGTCGTGCACCATGTACGTCCACGTCGACGTCGGGCGCGCCAGCTTGGACAGGTCCACACCCGGCTCCTCCTCGATCGCCGGGGACGTTTCGAACGTCTGCTGGGCCGCTTCGATCGCGTCGGCCGCCAGCGACGCGAACGCGTCCACGGCCATCCGGTGAAACTCGTCCAGCGGGTTCTGCCGACCGAGGGCGCGCAAATGGATGCTTTCCCGGATGTCGGCCAAGTAGGCCAGGTGGTCGGCCCAGCCGCGGTCGAGGTGATACAGCATGATCAGCCGGCAGATCGTCTCCAGGCGCTCTTCCGACAGGTGTTCGGAGAGCTCCTCGTAGCGATCGGCCGCCAGCGCCGCGAGCTCCTCGCGGGCGGCGGGCGTGCTCAGCAAAGTGTTGCGCCGCTCGACGATGATGGCGCGCTGCTGGGCGATCAGCTGGTTGTAGCGCCAGGTGTTGGCGTGCACGTCGAGCAGCCGGCCCTCGGCGACCCGCTGGGCGTGCTCCAGCAGTCCGGCCACCTTCGAGCTGACGATGCGACCGTCCTCGTCGGTCTGCATCGGCAGCTTGTTCGGCTCGAGGTTGGCCGCGGCAACATCGTCTTCCCAGCTGGAAAAGAACACCGAGGAACCCGGATCGCCCTGGCGGCCGGCACGTCCGCGCAACTGGTTGTCCAGCCGCTCGGTGTTGTGCCTGCCGGTCCCGATCACATGCAGCCCACCGAGCTCGACGACCTTCTCATGATCAGCCTCGTCAGAGCCGCCGAGCCGGATGTCGGTACCGCGGCCGGCCATCTGGGTCGACACGGTGACCGCGCCGAGCTTGCCGGCCTCGGCGATCACCCGGGCCTCTTCGGCGTCGTTTTTGGCGTTGAGCACCACCGCCGGCACGCCGCGACGCTGCAGTCGCTCGTGCAGCTCCTCGGACTCGGCCACGTCGTGGGTGCCTACCAGCACCGGTTGTCCGGTTTCGTGTATCTCGATGATGTGGGCGATGATCGCGTCGATTTTCGCCGCGGCGGTGATGTAGACCCGGTCGGTCTCGTCCTCGCGAATGTTCGGTGTGTTCGGCGGTATCGGGGAAACACCGAGTTTGTAGAACTGGCGCAGCTGCTCGCCGGCGGCCAGCGCGGTGCCGGTCATGCCGCAGACCGTCGGATACCGGTTGATCAATGCCTGCACGGTGATGGTGTCGAGCACCTCGCCGGTTTCGGTGGTCTCGATGCCTTCTTTGGCCTCGACCGCTGCCTGCAGCCCGTCGGGCCAGCGTTGCAGCTGGGCGATCCGGCCGCGGGAGGCGTTGATCAGGTGCACCGCGTCGTCGCGCACGATGTAGTGCACGTCGCGGTGCAGCAGGACATGGGCGTGCAGCGCGACGTTGACCTCGGTGAGTGTGGTGCCGACATGCTCTTCGGAGTACAAATCGATTCCGCCGAGCTCCTTTTCGACTTTGTGCGCACCCTCCTCAGTCAGATGGACGTTGCGGCTATCGGAGTCGGTGGCAACGTATTTGTCGGCATCCTTGCTGCCGAGCAGCTCACCGACCAGCCGGATGATCTCCAGCCGTGGGGTCTCGCGGTGGCTGGTTCCGGCCAGCACCAGCGGAACCAACGCCTCGTCGACGAGCACGGAGTCGGCCTCGTCGATCAGGGCCACATCCGGGTTCGGCGACACCAGGTCGGCGACGTCGGTGACCAGCTGATCGCGCAGCACGTCGAAGCCGATCTCGTTGACCGAGGCGTAGGTGACGTTGCACTGGTAGGCCGCGCGACGCTCCGCGGCCGTCGATTCACCGGTGACCCAGCCGACCGTCAGGCTCAGGGCTTCCAGCAGCGGACCCATCCACTCGGCGTCACGGCGGGCCAGGTAGTCGTTGATGGTGACGACGTGGACGTGCCGGCCGCCCAACGCGTATCCGGCGGCGGCGATCGCCCCGGCCAGGGTTTTGCCCTCGCCGGTCGCCATTTCGATCACGTCGCCGGCCAGCATCCGCAGCGCTGCGAGGAGCTGCACATCGAACGGCCTCAGCCCGGTGGCGCGTTCGGCAGCTTCCCGCGCGATGGCGAGAAACTGTGGGATGTCGCCGGATTCGGCGAGGTCCTCGAGCTCGAGCAGGCCGGCTGCTTTACGCAATTGCTCGTCGTCGAGGCCGGCGGCTTTCTCCTCATACTCGGACGAAGCGCTCGCCTGGGCCTGGGAACGGCTTTGATCCTTCTCGGCGCTGGCACCAAGCAACCGCCAGAAACGGCTACTCAGGCGGCCCGATGAAGTGTTGGTGGTCTTCGGCACAGATCAACGTTACCGGCCGACGACGATGCAGGGCGGACGCCCTGAGGTGAGCGCACGCCCCCTCGCCGCTGCGCGGCTGGAGGTACCCCCACCCGCTTGCGGGGGCGAGGCGGCCATGAGGGCGGGCCGGGGACAGCCGGTCACAGCCCCCGATGCTATGCATTGACTACCGTCATCCAACGCTGCACCGCGGCCCGATGCTCCGGGCGGGCCACGTCCGCTAGGTCAGCGAGCATGCTTGCGATCCGGTCCGGCACTTGCGCCGACTCGGACCCGTAAAGCCAGATTTCGCGCATCGTGAGATCAAGCAGGTCAGCGAACTGGTAGCGCCGTATGATCAGCCGCACCGCTCCGCCCGGTCCGCATACCGCTTCCGAGACCGGCGGCCGGATAGCGAGCTGTCGCAACAGATCGTGCAGCGCATCGACAGCCCGGCAGGCCGTGGTCGGGTCGTTGGTGCTCGGGGACAGAGCCCGTTCCGCGATGTCGATCAAGTGCCGGAACCCGAACGTCAGATCCTGCACCAGGACACGCTCGGCGCCCAACGCCAATTGCTTGCGCACCCGCGCGACTAAATGATCGACGTCGTAGGGCCCACCGTGCACCGTGATCAACGCTGCCCCCTCGGGAACAAAATCTCCCAGGCGGTGCCGCAGGACAAACACACACTCCGCCCGCACCCCCAGTTCCACGAGCCCCGGCGCGTTCACTGCGATCATGATTCCCGCCCGTGGCGCTGCGATCACCCGCTCCGGCGACGGCAGACGATCAACGTCCGTGGGCTGCGCCGAGTCGGTTGGGTAGTCCCGCTCCAGCACCTTGCGGGACTGGTGCGCGATCTCGGCGATCAGCGTCGAGGCCCGCATCAACTGCGCCACGTGGCCTATGTAGAGCGTAAACACGCAGGCGCTGGCGAACACGAACAGGAACGCCACGCTGACCGCGGGTCGCGGCACGTCGGCGCCGGGCTTGACGGTCTGCAGCACGACCATTGAGTAGACGAACGACGCGACGAACACCCCAAACGTCAGTTGGATGATGCGATCATGCAGGAAAATCTGCAGGACCCGGGGCGAAAGCTGCCCGGCGGTCAACTGCAACGCGACGAAGGTGACCGAGAACACCAGCGCGATCAGCGAAATCATGGCAGTGACGATGGAGTTCAACGAGCCGTGGGCATCGGACGGCGTTCCCTGAAATACAAAGGGGCTGGTCACGTGCCACGTGTAGTTGACTGCGACCAGCCCGGCGGCGAGCCCGATTGCCGTGCCGATGCCCAGTGCCGGCATGAGCCAGAACAGCGAGCGAGGGCCATGCGGGATTCGATGTGTGGGCATCAGCCACATGCTCTCTAATTATCACGCCGCGGCGCGCAAAATCAGGCGAGATTTAGTTGCGTCGTCAGCCTTTTGTAGCCCACTGCACCGCAGCGAGGTCAAACAATGCGTATTGCCGGATCTCCACGTCTTACGCCAGATTGGATCGGCGTGGATAAGCGACCGCGGGGTCGGTGAGCACATTGACGACGGCGGGCAGGCCGCTGCCCAGGGCGCGTTTCAACGCGGGCCGAAGCTCGGCGGGCGTCGACACCAACTCGCCGTGCCCGCCCAGAGCACGCACCACCTCGTCGTAGCGGGTCTCGGGGCGCAGTTCGGCCACCACCGAATAGCCGTACAAGGCTTCCATGGGGTGCTTTTCGAGGGCCCAGATCCCGTTGTTTCCGATCACCGACACCACCGGCACGTTGTGTCGAACCAGCGTGTCCCACTCCATGCCGCTGAAGCCGAAGGCGCCGTCACCCTGCAGCAAGACGACCTGACGGTCCGGCCGGGCCAGTTTGGCGGCCAGCGCATAGCCGGGACCCGAGCCGAGGCAGCCGAACGGGCCGCTGTCGAGCCAGGCGCCCGGGACGTAGCTGTCGATGACGCGGCCGGCATAGGAGCCGAAGTCCCCAGCGTCGACGACGATGATCGCGTCGCGGTCCAGCAGCGACGCCAGCTCGGCGTAGACCCGCATCGGATGCAGCGGACTGCGGTCATCGGCCAGGTCGGCTTGTTCGCGGTCTCGCGCCGCGGTCTCGGTTGCTCGCAACTCGGCGAGCCAGTCGTCATGGCCGGCTGCCGTCGGTTCGCCCAGGGCGGTCAGGGTCGCCGACAGGTCGCCGTAGAGGCCAGCGGCGATCGGCCGTGGATGGTCCCGGTCGGGTTGGGCGCGATCGGCCACGATCAGCTGGGTTTCTGGTCCGAACACCCCGCCGAAGCCCAGCCGGAAGTCCATCGGCACTCCCACGACGACCGCAACGTCGGCCTCCGCCAGCGCTTTTGAGCGTGCCCGTGAGAACGCCAGTGGGTGGTCAGCGGGCACCGTTCCGCGGGCCATGCCGTTCATCAGTACCGGGATCCGTCGCTGTTCGGCCAGACGCAGCAGCGCCGTTTCGGCGTGACCCCACCACACGTTGGTGCCCGCCATGATCACCGGCCGCCGGGCGGCGGCCAGCAGACCGGCCGCTCGGTCGAGGGCGTCGCCGTCGACCAGGGTTGGTGCCGGCAGGTCGGTCAGCGCGCCGGGGTGTGCGGCGTCGGCGGCGACGGAAAAGACGTGGTCCATGGGGAAATCGATGAACGCGACGCCCGACGGCGCGCCGACGGTGGCTTGCAACCCGTCGTCGATGAGCCCACTGACGGCCTCGGCCGACGGCGCGGTCGCGGCAAACCGGGTCAGCGGTGCCACGAACGGAATGTGATCGATCTCCTGCAGTGAGCCCATCCCCCAGCGCCCAGCCGGCGCCCGACCACCGAGAACCAACAGCGGCGAGGAGTTCTGCTGGGCGGCGGCCATCGCGCTCATCCCGTTGGTCACGCCGGGACCGGCGGTCAGCGCGGCGACACCCGGCTGGCGCGTCACCTTCGACCAGCCTTCGGCTGCGAAAGCCGCGGTCTGCTCGTGGCGGGTGTCGATCAGCCGGATGCCCTCGCTGCGGCACCCGTCGTAAATGGAGAACAGATGGCCGCCGGACAGGGTGAAAACGGTGTCGATCCCGCTGGCCTTGAGCCGGCGGGCGACAAGCCGGCCCGCGTGGAAGGTACTCTGCGCGTCGGTGTCCATCCGCCGAGCGTACGACCGGGCTGCGGCCGCGAAGCTGGCCGCCTCCGGCCTGTCAGCATGGCGGGTTACCGCCTGCTGCACCTCGCTGGGGTAGCTTCGCGGGATAGTTGGTCTGCCGGGCGTTCGACGCTCGCCGTGGACCGCACGCCAAAAACACCGAGGAGCGGGCGCACGTGGAGCTGTTCAAGCCATCCATCAACTGGGGTCACGCGCTGGCCGACTCATTGTCCTGGGTGGCGCTGGCATGGTTGATCAGCGCGGTGTGCGCGGTCGCCGTGCTGGCGCTGCTGCGATTGCTCACGCCGTGGGGTCACCAATTCTGGCGGATCACCGGCGATTACTTCATCGGCCGGCACAGCGTCCGGGTGTGGCTGATGCTGGGGGTGCTGCTGTTATCGGTCGTCGTCGCGGTGCGCCTCAACGTGTTGTTCAGCTACCAGGCCAACGACCTGAGCTCCTCGGTACAGACTGCCGTGCAGGGCATGGCAACTCACGACCAGGCCGTGAAACAGTCTGGTGTACATGGCTTTTGGATGTCCCTCTTGATCTTCAGCATTATGGCGGTGCTTCACATCTCGCGCTTCATGCTGGACATCTATCTGTTGCAGCACTTCATCGTGGCGTGGCGGGTTTGGCTCACCGAGCGGCTTACCGGCGACTGGCTGGAGGGGAGGGCATATTACCGCGGCCGGTTCATCGACAGCACCATCGATAATCCCGACCAGCGCATTCAGCAAGACATCGATGTGTTGACCGCCAATGTGGGAGCCACCCCCAACGTGCCGTCGAACGGCACCAGCAGTGTGCTGTTGTTCGGTGCGATCAATGCGATGTTGTCGGTGGTCTCGTTCACGGCGATTCTGTGGAATCTGTCGGGACCGCTCAACCTCTTCGGTATCAGCCTGCCCAGGGCGATGTTCTGGATCGTCATCATCTATGTGTTGGTCGCGACGATCGTCGGCTTCTGGATCGGGCGGCCGCTGATCCGGCTCAGCTTCCGCAACGAGCTCACCAACGCCGCCTTCCGTTATGCGCTGGTGCGGGTGCGCGACGCGGCCGAGGCGGTGGGCTTCTACCGCGGTGAGCGCGCCGAACGCGCGCAACTGAACGGCCGGTTCCGCCCGATCATCGACAACTACCTGCGATTCGTGAACCGGACCGTCGGCTGGTTCGGGTTCAACCTGTCGGTGAGCCAGGCGATCGTCCCGCTGCCCTGGGTGATCCAAGCCCCGCGTTTGTTCGCCGGCCAGATCCGCTTCGGCGACGTCACGCAGACCGCGGTCGCGTTCGGCAGCATCAGCGACGGGCTGTCCTTCTTCCGTAACGCCTACGACCAGTTCGCGAGCTATCGTGCAGCGATCATCCGGCTGCACGGGCTGGTGGAGGCCGACGAGAAGGCCCGTGAGTTGCCTGAGCTGCTGGTCAAGTCAAGCGCCGACGGCGCTGTCGACATCGAGGGCGTCGAGGTGCGCACCCCCGACGGCGACCAGCTCATCGATACGCTGGATCTGCACTTGTCCGAAGGTGAGGCACTGGTGATCACCGGTCCGTCGGGATGTGGCAGGACGACGCTGCTGCGCAGCCTGGCCCAGCTGTGGCCGTATGCGTCGGGGACATTGCGGTGCCCCGACGGTGATGGCGGCACCATGTTCCTCTCCCAGCTGCCCTACGTGCCGCTGGGTGATCTGCGCGCCGTGGTGTCCTACCCGGCGGCCGAAGGTGACGTGCCGGACGATGAACTCCGCGACATGATGAACCGAGTTGCGTTGGGGCACTTGGTTGACCGGCTTGACGATGTTCAGGATTGGGTGAAGGTTCTCTCGCCTGGAGAGCAGCAGCGGGTCGCGTTCGCGCGGGTCCTGTTGACCAGGCCCAGAGCGGTGTTCCTCGACGAAGCCACCTCGGCGATGGATGAGGGGCTGGAGCTGGCGATGTATCAGCTGCTGCGCAGCGAGTTGCCGGACACCATCGTGGTCAGCGTCAGTCACCGCAGTACGGTCGAACACCATCACAATCAGCGGCTCGAGCTACTCGGCGAAGGCCAATGGCGGCTGGGCCCGCTCGAAGACGAGCGCGCCCGGGTCTAGCCGGCCGCGTGCGCGCCGGCGCGGCGGCCGAAGAACGACCCCTCACCGAGTTGCGTGCCGCTGGCGTATCCCTTGCCGTCCTGGGCGATGTTGGAAGCGCACGCCCCAACTGCATACAGGCCCGCGACGGTAGTGCCGTCCTCGCGCAGCACCTGACCGTCGACCGTAACCGCCAGACCGCCCATCGTGAATCCGGAGTACATCGCTCGACCGAGTGATAGATCGAACACTGCCCAGGGTCCATTATCCTGCGGCGCAACATATTCCGGCTGCTTGTGAAAGTCCGGATCCTCACCCTTGGCGGCGAACTCGTTGTAGCGGTCCAACGTCGCCGCGACGTTGCCCGCAGGTATGTCAAGTGCGGTCTCCAATTCGGCGATCGTCTCGTAGCCGTCGAGGAAACGGATCAACGGCATCGCGGGCATCTCGGTATGCGCTTCGTCAACGATCAGGTATGCGGTCTGTTCCGGCTGCTCCAACACGAAAGCCGATGTGCGCGAGTGGTAGGAGTCTTCGGCGACGAAGCGCTTGCCCTCCTTGTTCACGATCACGCCCGTCAGCAGGATTTCGGGCGGGTAGGCCGCCGCCGTGATGAACTTTTCGTTCATGTTCTCGGCGACACCTCCTGCCGAGACGCCCATCCGCAGGCCCAGCCCGTCGTCGTTGGGGTTGCCCAGGATGTAGGGCGCCACGAGCCCATGGTGCTTGGTGCGCCGCGGCTGGCCCAGCGCGGGAGTGTATTCGGCGACCATCTCCGGGTTCATCGCGAAACCGCCCGCGGCGATGATGACTGATTTGGCTTTGATCGCACCGGTTTCGGTGAAGTGCTTCCAGGCGACGCCGACCACGGCGCCGTCGGCGTCCAGGATCAGGTTCGTTGCCCCAGTCTCGTATCGGATCTGCACTCCTAGCTCGTCGGCGCGTTTGACCAACAGGTCGATCACCGTGGCCGCACCGCCGAGCTCGCCGGGCACCGGCACCGAGTGCCCGCGCGGCGAGGGTTGGGCCTGCTCGCAGAACGGCCACACCTTTTCGTTGCCGGTATAGCTCAAGCCTTCGGTACCCGGTGGAACGACCACCTTGCCGGGGTAAAAGCTTCGTTCGAACTGAAAACCCAAGTCCTCCAACCAGTTGAAGTGCTCGACGCTGCCGTCGCAATACGCGCGGATCTTCGCGTGGTCGGGTTGGCGTGACACCGCGACCAGATATTTGTACATCTCCTCGGCCGAATCGGGATGCCCGGTCGCCTGCTGGACCGCGGTGCCCCCGCCGAGGTAGAAGTGGCCTCCGGCAAGCGCGGTGGTGCCGCCGGCCGCTGCCGCGCGCTCGAGCACGAGGACCCGTGCGCCGGCGGCGGCCGCGCTCACCGCTGCGCAGCCACCTCCGATACCGAAACCGATCACCACGACGTCGACGTCGTCGGACCACGACGACACCTCGTCAGCGCTGAAAGTTGCCGGGATCTCAGTACTCATTGGCGCCGCTCCTCCTCATCGCTACGTCCCCCTTGCCGTTGCTCCTGCTTGATGTAGTCGAAGAACTGCCGCATCTCGGCTGAGAAATGCGCGACCTCCACGAACGGCACCCCAGCCTGCGGGGCAGCCAGGTAGGCGAAGCTCAAGCCGCCGGGCATCACGCCCTGCTGAACCACCGAAGCACCATGCCCTGCGGCAGCGGAGAGGGTTTCCTCGAATTGATCGAGGCTCTCGGCTTCGATGCAGATGTGGTGCAGACCCGGCCCGTTGTCTCGCAGAAAGTCACTATAGATATTAGGCCCGCGGACCGGTGCGATCAGCTCTAACTGCATGTCTCCGAGATAGCTCAGCGAAATGCTCGCGACAAAGTCGGCCGGTCGACCGAGGTAGCTGCAGCTGTCCGGCGCGAAGTGCACATCGGGCAGCCTTATCCATTTTTTGACGCCTAACAGGCCGGTGAGGGCCGTTTCTGTGGAATCAAGGTCGTGAGTCACCCAGGCGATCTGGACTGGCGACCCGATAGAAAGGCTCATCGCCTCGCAGGATATCCCAGCGTCTCCCGTGGCAGAAACAGGTTGCCATCGCCAGCTGCCCCAGTCACCGCAACCGCGGTTGAACATGTTCTAATTCGGCGACGATGCCCGATACGGCACGGCAACGACGTCAGGCTGGGTCAGCACACCGACCAGCAGTCGAACCTGAGTGTCGAACACGGCCTCGGGGTCGCTGAGCGTGTCGGTGCCATATTGCCCGAACACCTCCAGGCTGATCGCACCCACGAAGCCGGCCCACACCGCGAAACACTTGACAATGACGCGATCGTCGCCGGGAAAGCCGAACTCCTGCCGAAGCTTCTCAAAATCTGACGACACCGGTTGTGGTGCAGGCGAATTGGTCAGCATGATGTCGCCGGTCGCGATGCCGGCCGCGACGGCGTCGAACAAGGCACTGACCACCCGTGTACCGGGCCCGACCGTCCGCTCTGCCGGTGCGTGGTAGCCGGGCACCGGGCTGCCGTACAACAGCGCCCAGCTGGCGGGATTGGCGGTGGCCCACCCGCGGGCGGCATGAGCGATCGCGATGACGTCGTCGCTCCACACGTCGGGCACGGTGTCGCGGGCGCGATCCACCGCGTCGGCAAGCTCGGTATAGGCATCGACGAGCAACAACGTCAGCAACTCGTCACGGCTGGACACATACCGATAGACGGCAGACGACACCATGCCCAGGTCGCGGGCGATGGCGCGCAGCGACAGCCCGGCCGCACCGTGTTCGACCAAGTGGCGCCGGCCGAGCTCGATGATCTGCGCCTCGATGCGTTCGCGCGAGTCGCGCCGCTTGCCCATCAGGCCATTCTGGCACAAAAGAGATCACTGCTCTTGTATTTGCGTCGGCGTTGTGGCACCGTCATATCTACCGAGAGCACCGCTCTCTAAGGACGGAAGCAAGGGAGATATGTCATGTCTGTGCGATACGACGAACCGAACAGAACGGCCCGTGCCGCCAATGCGCTGATCGGCTGGCTGGCCGAGGTGGGCATCAGCATCGCGGGCAGCAGGGCGCTTCGCGTGCGTGGCCGCAAAACCGGCAAATTGCGTGGCGTCGTGGTCAACGTGTTGAGGGTGGACGGTGTCGACTATTTGGTGTCTCCGCGCGGCAACACGCAGTGGGTCCGCAACGTGCGAGCCGCCGGTGTGGTCGACATCGGTCCACGTTGGCATCGCCGCCGGCTCAGCACCACCGAGGTGGCCGACACGGCGAAGGCAGATTTGCTAAGGCGTTACCTGGATCGGTGGTACTGGGAGGTCAAAGGCCACATCGCAGGGCTGACGCCGGACTCCGGTGACGACGAGTTATCCGCTGCGGCACCATCGATCCCCGTCTTCGCGCTGGCGCATCCCAGCTGATCGCTAAATCGACGGACCGCCGATACCCACATCCTCGCGGATTTGCTGGGTGGTGGACTGCCACGACACCGCCGCCGGGAGCCCGCCCCAGACACTGTTGAATATCCCGACGATCCGGGCGGGCCCTGGGCCGCTGGTGATGTAGACGGGACCGCCCGAGTCGCCCTGCTGGCTGACGGCACCGTGGCCCATCGTGAACCAGCCGTTGTTGACGGCTTCGACGGTCCCGCAGCTCTCGCCGGTGACCACGCCGAAATGGCAGACGGGCTCGCCGGGCGTCACGACCAGGCCGGCGTCCGACTCCAGTACGCGTCCACCGGGGAGGATGTTGTTCACCGCGACCTCGGGAACCAGCACGATCGACTCGTAATCGGCGATCTGCTGGTCGGTTTTGACGATCGTGCCGCTAGGGGTGTTGTCCCGGAACGTGGCCATATTGCCGATGACGTGGTTGTCCCTGTCGGCGACGGGGCCGTCGCCCCGGCAGTGCCCGGCGGTGAAAGCCACCCGTAGTGCCGGGTCGACATAGCCCAGGGTGCACAAATGCGTGCCCTGGTGTATTTCCATCCCGGGGTAGACGAGCACCGGGTCAGCGCTGGCCACCACCGGAAACCAGGCAACTGGCAGCGCGGCGGTAACCGCCGCGACGAACGCGCGGATTGCCGGACGACGCACCCTCGACTCCGATCCGTCGGGGGCCGGCGCGGCGCCGGCCGGACACGAGATTACCGGCCGAAGAATGCTTGCGCGCCGGCCCGGGTCCGGATTCGGCTCGGGCCGGCGTGCTCGCCTTCGCGATCAGGGAATAGTCAGCACCTGTCCGGGCTGGATCAGGTCCGGGTTGGAGATGCCGCTGGCGTCGGCGATGATCTGGTACTTGCTGCCGTCGCCGTAGAACCGCTCGGAGATGGCCCACAACGTGTCGCCGGACTCGACGGTGTAGGTGCGCGCGGCGGGTTCTGGCTCGGGCGTCGCGGCGGCCTTCTCCGCGTGCGCCTCTTCGGCTGCCGGGGCGGCTTCGGCTTCCGGCTCCGGCGGCGGCGGTGCGTCGGTCTCGGTCTTCGTCGACCAGGCCGCTCCGTCGGCGGAGTACAGCACTAGGTTGCGGTCGTCCTGGAGCACCAGCCGGACATTCTTCTTGCCTTTGGTATCGGTGTGCCACACCGGCTTGTCGGCGGTGTAGAGGACGAAGTTGCCGTCGCCCTGCACCTCGGCCCGGACCACGTCCTGCCCGTCGGTCCCCGAGGCCCAGATCGCGTGGCCGCGCGATGCCAGCACCAGGTTCCCGTCGTCTTGCAACGTCAGGGTGTAGGCCCCGTTGTTTGAGGTAAGCGATTCACCCTTGACAAGTTTTTGTCCTCCGGTGAGTGTGTCTGACACTGCAATCCCTCCTCATCCTCGCGCCCCGGGCGGGTACCGGCCGGGCGTCACTACAACTTTACGACCAGGCGGAGCTTACTTATCTTGGCTCTGCAGTGGGGCCTTTCGGCTCGCGGTAACAAAAACGCTCGATGAACGACTTCTAGCCGCCGACCCGGCGACCGCTGATCGCTACTTCGGGCTGAACGAGCGCGGAAGGCTGCCAGCCCGGGGGGCCGAAGACGTAACCCAACCGGTCGCGCAGGCGTGACGCTGAACGGAAATCGCGGGCAATACTGAGATATTCGTGCGTCTGCAACTTCCAGACGTTGAACGTGTCAACCTGTTTGGTCAACCCGTAGTGCGGACGGAATGTCTCCTGCCGGAAGGTGCCGAACAACCGGTCCCAGACGATGAAAATTCCGCCGTAGTTCTTATCGAGATACTCGGGATCCATGCCATGGTGCACCCGGTGGTGTGACGGCGTGTTGAAGACGAACTCGAACGGCACCCACATTCTGTCGATCCGCTCGGTGTGCACCCAGAACTGGTAGATCAAGTTGATCGAGAAACTGACGAAAACCATCCAAGGTGGAATTCCCAACAGCGGCAACGGAATCCACATCAGAATCTCGCCACTGTTGTTCCATTTCTGGCGCAGCGCAGTGGCGAAATTGAAGTATTGGCTCGAATGGTGGGCCTGGTGGGTCGCCCAGATCAGCCGAACCCGATGAGCGATGCGGTGATAGCAGTAATACAGCAGATCCACGCCGAGAATCGCGATCACCCACGTGTACCAGCGCGTCGGGGGTAAATGCCATGGCGCCAGGTATGCGTAGATCGCGGCATAACCCAGCAGGGCAATGAACTTCCAGCCCGCCGTGGTGGCCACCGACACCAGCCCCATCGAGATGCTCGCCCAGGAATCGGCGGTCAGGTAAGCGCCCGAGCCAGGACGATCGGAACGGGCGGCTTCCGCGTTGGCTTCCCGCTCAATGCGTTCCAGTTTGCGGGCAGCCGTCCACTCCAGAATCAACAGCAAGAGGAAAAATGGAATCGCGAACAACACCGGGTCCCGCATCTGCTCGGGGAGCACGGATAAGAAGCTCGCGATCGCGTTCACACCCCACACCCTACGACGGCACTGACCTGTGCTTGAAGACTAGTTCGCCTGCGGTGCGCGGGGCATCGGCTCGTCCTGGTCGCCGGCATACCAGTGCACGGCCTGAACGCCTTCCTGCAGAGACAGTTCTGCGACGAGCTGTTCCAGCAGGGCCGGTGCATGTCGGTCGCTGAGCAGGTACGCGGTCAAGGCGATGCTGTCCTCACCCGTGCGTCCGGTGTGAATGCCGCGCAGGACAAAGTCGCCGCCGGCAGTGTGCTGGACCATCTGCGCGCGCGCTAGCTTTTCCGACTTCGGCCGGCAGATCACCTGCACTTGATAAGGCTGGTCGTCCTCGTCCTCCTCCACCACGTTGTCGCGATCGATCAGGTGGCCCAGCGGCCGTCCCAGCAGGTGAACCGCCAAGATGGTGCCGGTGGCGATCGCGGTGAACAGGAAATGCCCGCTCGCCGCGAGGACGCCGACCGCGGCCGAGCACCACAGGGTTGCGGCGGTGTTGAGTCCGTGCACGTTGAATCCCTCGCGCAGGATCACCCCGCCGCCGAGGAAGCCGACTCCGGACACCACATACGACGCCACTCTGGTAGGACTGGTGTCGTTGGTGACGACCGAATACAGGACGAACAGCGTCGCACCCGTGGCTACCAGCGCGTTGGTGCGCAGCCCGGCGCGTCGCGCCTGCCACTGCCGCTCTATTCCGATGAGCGCGCCACAGCCGACACCGACGCCTAAACGCAGCGCGAACTCGGCGATACTCAGCGTCCCCATGACGTGGCCCTCCTAATCAGTTCGTAGGGATGGGTTGGCGGTCATAGGACCGTGGATTTGTTCCTTGCCGGTCTGCTGCCGGGTGATGCCTGGTTTCTCCCGTCGTTCGACGACTTGCGAAAGAGCGGCGCGCCTG
>Ga0335075_10008625_pt1 | contig 15603 bp, 15 predicted proteins | sample Lox_Sample_24_FD_206723 | JGI IMG/M metagenome (GOLD analysis project Ga0335075, IMG submission 206723) | Soil microbial communities from Loxahatchee National Wildlife Refuge, Florida, United States - Lox_Sample_2.4 | ecosystem: Environmental > Terrestrial > Soil > Wetlands | place: USA... | reverse complement strand
CCTTGCTTCTTTGATGGTGCACTTCGAAGCGGAGATTCTTGCTCAGATGGGATTTGGCCTCGATCTTTCAGTCTGCGCCGCGACGGGAAGCCGCACAGATCTCATTTATGTCTCGCCGAAATCCGGTCGCGCGGTCTCGAAGGCAGCAGGTGAACCTTATAAGGCACGGTTGCTCCCGCTGCCGGCCTTTCTGCTGGAAGGCGCAAGAGAGCCCAATCCGCCCGCGGCTGAAATCTGTGACGGGTTCCGGTTGACAGGCTTTTTTCTGATGCGGGATCTTTTCGAGCCACGCGGACAAACCTTGCCGGATGCCCGCAGCGCCTATCTCGCGGCTTTCGTCAAGCGGCTTGGCGCTGCCGCGTGAAGGCTCTTTAGCAGTCTCTACCGCGCACCGTTCCGCTTGGAGACGGCGTCTCGCGCCTCTCAGCACCGAGGCTGTTACTTGATCTTGGTTTCCTTGAACTCGACGTGCTTGCGGACGACCGGATCATATTTCTTGAACGTCAGCTTTTCCGTCTTGGTGCGGGCATTCTTTTTGGTCACGTAGAAATAGCCCGTGTCCGCGGTGGACAGAAGCTTGATCTTGATCATCGCGGCCTTGGCCATTTTTCATTCCTTTGTTCCCCAACTCCTGTTTCGTAGGGGCACAGCGAGGGACAGACCGCAGGCAGAGCGGAGCCTCGTTCTATGGGGAAGATGTTGAGTAGCGGCGACCTTACGAATAACGCGCAGTTTGTCAAGAAAGGGCCGAATGGTTCCGACGTGACGCTTTAAAGACCGGAAAGAACGCAAAAAGAAGAGGCTCCATTCGCGCAGACCTAACGGCCCGACATTGGGATTCAAAGGAAGGCAACACCGACACGGCGCAACTGCCGCCAGGCAATGCGGCTGTGACGAAAGCCGCCCTGACCCAGCTCGAGCTCGAAGAAATCCGGGATGCCCATCGGATTTGTCACTTCAAGACAGGCGCCATTCTCCGACAGATTGCGAATGACGCAGTCGATCACTGATTGACGATCATTGAAGACGATCCGGCCCGTTTTCAAGGCGCGGCGCCGACCATCTTGCCGTCGTTCCTCCGGCTCGGCTGCCGGTTTCGATTGAGGGCCTGCTGCGGGTGCCTTTCCTGTACTGGCTGCGAGGGGCTGCAAGCCAGTTGTCTCTTCGAGACGGGTGGCATCGAACGGCGATTGAGTCCGCGCTGACATTTCGGCCCCCTTGCACAAAGACAGCTCGTCAGCCAATAGCGCAGAAAAACGTGTGTATTCTCCTTCCGCTTTCCGCCGGAATTTAACGATCCGGCGTCACGCGATCAATCTCTCTGAGCAGCATCGAGAGCGGGATGAACAAAAGTGTGAAGCGGTTTTGCGCTCGCATCCCGCTCTCAATGACGAGAATCGTGATCTAGGAGCGCGCTCGCGGCTCGCCGCGCGACCTTTTCGCGCTCGGCCTGGAAGGCGGCATTTTTCGCCCGCAGACTGTCAATCCGTTCCGCATCGGCGCTCGCCACGGAGCCACCGGCGAACGGCGGCTTTGGATCATATTCGAGGGCAAGCTGGGCTTCCTTGGCCCGCGTCTCGCCAAAAAGGAGGGCGACGAGTAGCAGGGCGAAATCGATGCCCGAGGTCACGCCTGCGCCGGTGATCCGGTTGCGATCAATCACCACCCTTTCCCGGATCGGTGTGACGCCGAAGAGCGCGAGCTGGTCGACGGAAAGCCAATGGCACGTCGCCCGGAAGCCCGTGAGCAATCCGGCCGCAGCGAGGATCAGCGAGCCTGTGCAGACGGAGGTCACATAAGCGGCGCCCTCCGCCTGCCGTCGCAGAAAGGCGAGAACCTCCGCATCCTCCATGAGGTCGATCTGCCCCGGTCCGCCCGGCACGAAGAGAATATCCGCCTTCGGACAGGTTCTGAAACTTTCCGTCGGCAGAAGCCGCAGGCCGCCTGAATCGGTGATCGGGTCGAGCGTTTTCCAAACCAGATGCAGGCGTAATTCGGCAAACCGGGCGAGCAGCTGATGAGGTCCGGTCAGATCAAGCTGCGTCAACTGCGGAAAGAGCAGCATAACGACATGCATGAACGCCTCCCCAGGATCCCTCAGCCTTTTGCTTCCGGCAGATTGAGCCTGATGTGCAGCTCGCGCAATTGCTTGGCCGTCACGGTCGAAGGCGCGCCCATCAAGAGGTCCTCGGCGCGCTGGTTCATCGGAAAGAGCACGATCTCGCGCAGGTTTTCCTCGCCTGCGAGCAGCATGACGATCCGGTCGATGCCCGGCGCGATGCCGCCATGCGGCGGCGCCCCATATTGGAAGGCGCGGTACATGCCGCCGAACTTCTCCTCCAGAACCGCCTCGTCATAACCGGCGAGCGCGAAGGCCTTCTTCATGATGTCCGGGCGGTGGTTGCGGATCGCGCCGGAGGAAAGCTCCACCCCATTGCAGACGATGTCATATTGAAAGGCCTTGATGTTGAGGATCGCCTGATCATCGGCCGGATTGAGGGCCAGAAAGGCCTCGGGATCGAAATTCGGCATCGAGAACGGATTATGCGAAAAGTCGATCTTCTTCTCGTCTTCGTTCCACTCATACATGGGAAAATCGACGATCCAGCAGAACTCGAAGACATCTTTCTTCGTCAGCCCAAGCTCATTGCCGATCTTGAGCCTTGCGGCGCCTGCCAGCTTGGCAGCCTTGTCTTCCTGATCACAGGCGAAAAACACGGCATCGCCCGCTTCAAGCCTTCCTTTGGCGGCAATGGCCTGTTGAACATCGGCCGGCAGAAATTTGGCGATCGGACCCTTGCCGGTCAGCGCGCCGCCCTCGCTCTCGAAGATGATATAACCGAGCCCCGGCGCACCTTCACCCTTGGCCCAGTCATTGAGCTTGTCGAAGAAGGAACGGGGCTGAGCCGCCGCCCCCGGCGCGGGAATGGCGCGCACCACGCCTCCCGTTTTGATGACCGATTTGAACGCTTTGAAGCTGACCTCTTCGCGGGCGAATTCCTCGGTCACATCGGCAATGACGAGCGGATTGCGAAGATCGGGCTTGTCGGAGCCATATTTTAGCAAGGCCTCGGCATAGGGAATCAGGGGAAAGCTTTGGGTTACCGGCCGGCCATCCCCAAATTCCTCGAAGACTCCGCGCAGCACCGGTTCGACCGCGGCAAAGACATCCGCCTGGGTGACGAAACTCATCTCGACATCGAGCTGATAGAACTCGCCGGGACTGCGGTCGGCGCGCGCGTCCTCATCGCGGAAACAAGGTGCGATCTGGAAATAGCGGTCGAAACCGGCCACCATGATGAGCTGCTTGAACTGCTGCGGCGCCTGGGGCAGGGCATAGAATTTGCCTGGATGAAGGCGGGACGGCACCAGGAAATCGCGAGCACCCTCGGGGCTCGAAGCGGTCAGGATCGGCGTCTGGAACTCGAAGAAGCCTTGGCGCTTCATGCGCGCGCGCAGCGAATCGATGATTTCCCCGCGCAGCATGATGTTTTGATGGAGCTTTTCGCGTCGCAGATCGAGAAACCGGTAGCGCAATCGGATGTCTTCCGGGTAGCTCTGCTCACCGAACACCGGCAAGGGAAGCTCAGCCGCAGGCCCGAGCACTTCCAGGCCTGTTACATAGACCTCGATAAGGCCGGTCGGCATGTCGACGTTTTCCGTCCCCGCGGGGCGCCGGCGCACCGCGCCGTCGAACCGCACGACCCACTCGGAGCGCAGCTTTTCGGCCGGTTTGAAAGCTGGCGAATCAGGGTCCACCACGCATTGGGTGATGCCGTAATGATCGCGGAGATCGATGAACAGGACGCCGCCATGATCGCGGATCCGGTGACACCAGCCGGAGAGTCGGACGATTTCGCCGGTGTGGGATTCGCGCAAGGCGCCGCAACTATGGGAACGATAGCGGTGCATGATATGACTTTATTATTTCTTGGGCTTGGTGGAAACTACAGCGCCAGGCGCCGGGAGGGCGAGAACGGCATGGGCGGGCGCTTCTGTCAAGGCGGGTAAAAAGGCCGCCGCCTGCGAGGTCCGCTCTTTAAGTCAGGTGAACGTTGCATTATTGAATTGATATGACCCTGATCACGACGACTTTAGAACTTAGCGCTGCCTGCCGCCGTTTTGCCTCGCATCCCTTTGTTACTGTCGATACGGAATTCTTGCGCGAGACCACTTTCTGGCCACGCCTTTGCGTCGTGCAGATCGCCTCGCCGGAGGAGGCCGTCGCCGTCGACGCCATGGCCGAGGGGATGGATCTTTCTCCAATTTTCGAGCTGATGGCCGACGTCCGGCTCACCAAGGTTTTTCATGCGGCACGCCAGGATCTTGAAATCATTTGGAATCTGGCCAGGCTGATCCCGGCGCCGCTGTTCGACACCCAGGTCGCCGCCATGGTTTGCGGCTTTGGCGATCAGATTTCCTATTGCGATCTCGTCAAAACCGTCACGAGGGTCGTGCTCGACAAATCATCGCGTTTCACGGACTGGTCGCGGCGGCCGCTCTTGCCGGGCCAGATCGCCTATGCGATCGGCGACGTCACCTATTTGCGCGACATTTATCGCTACCTCCGCATCAAGTTGGAAGAAAGCGGCCGGCTTTCCTGGCTCGACGATGAAATGGCTCTTTTGACATCGCCGTCGATCTACGAACAGCATCCCGAGAGTGCCTGGGAGCGGTTCCGCAACCGGGTCCGCAAGCCGCGCGATCTCGCCGTACTGATGGAGGTGGCTGCTTGGCGCGAGCGGGAGGCGCAAAGCCGCGATGTGCCGCGCTCCCGAGTACTCAAGGACGATGTCATGATCGAGCTCGTGCTGGCCGCCCCCCAGACGGTCGAGGCTTTGGGCAATCTGCGCGCCTTTCCGCGCGGTATGGAGCGTTCGAGGGGCGGTTCCGACATTCTGGCGGCGATCGAGCGTGGAATCGCCCGCGACCCCAAAACCCTGCCCAAACTGGGCCGCGAGCGGCGCAATGGCTGCAATGGCGCGACCGTCGAGTTGTTGCGGGTCTTGCTACGCCATGTGAGCGAGAGCCATGGCGTGGCGGCCAAGATGATCGCCTCGGTCGAGGATCTCGAAGCGATCGCCGCCGACGATCAGGCCGATGTCGCGGCCCTGACCGGCTGGCGGCGCGAGCTTTTCGGCGCCCAAGCGATCGAATTGAAGCATGGTCGGCTCGCCTTGACCGTCGAAGGAGGCAAGGTCGTGCCGCTCGAATGGCGGGACGCGCCGGCGGCGGAAACCGGCGGAATCAGGTGAGTGCCTAGGGCGAGGCGACGAGGCTTCGAATAAGTCATGATTTGCCGCCATTACCGAAGGATGGGTAGAGGGCGGCTTCCGGGGGGCGGCCCGGCGCCAAAGCTGATGGTCGAACTGCCGTGGGCTGCACGACTGGATTTCCACCGCAGAGACACTGAAGCCGCCCCTTGCAGGCAAGCCGGCCTGTTGATAGATATCTGAAAAATCCGGTTTCCTGCCGCCGTCCGCGCCGGCCCGCCTGTCAAAACTTGGCGGACAGCGGAGGCAGGGAGCGCAATCCACAAAAAGATCCCGGCGCCGCCCTTATCAAGGGCTTTTCAGGAGACCCAATGGCATCCATCAACACCTACGCGCCGACGCGCGAGGATTTCGCCGCGCTTCTCGATGAGAGCTATGGAGAGAACGAAGCTTTCGAGGGCTCGGTCGTCAAGGGACGTGTCGTCGCCATCGAAAAGGACGTCGCCGTCGTCGATCTCGGCCTCAAGACCGAGGGCCGCGTCCCTCTCAAGGAATTCCAGGGCCCAGGCCGCGAGGGCAAGCTCGCCGTCGGCGATGAAGTCGAGGTCTATCTCGAGCGGATCGAAAATGCGCTCGGCGAAGCGGTCATCTCGCGCGACAAGGCGAGGCGCGAAGAGAGCTGGGTCAAGCTCGAAAAGGCCTTCGAGAAGCAGGAAAAGGTCGAAGGAATCATCTTCAACCAGGTCAAGGGCGGGTTCACCGTCGATCTCGACGGCGCCGTCGCCTTTCTGCCGAGGAGCCAAGTCGATATCCGGCCGATCCGTGACGTGACGCCGCTCATGCAGACGCCGCAGCCTTTTCAGATTTTGAAGATGGACCGACGGCGCGGCAATATCGTCGTCTCGCGCCGCACGGTCCTCGAAGAATCGCGGGCTGAGCAGCGCCATGAGATCGTCGCCAATCTGGCGGAAGGCCAAGTGATCGACGGCATCGTCAAAAATATCACCGACTACGGCGCCTTCGTCGATCTAGGGGGTATCGATGGGCTCCTGCATGTCACGGACATCGCCTGGCGGCGGGTCAACCACCCGACCGAGGTCTTGTCGATTGGCCAGACGGTGCGGGTCAAGATCATCAAGATCAATCATGAGACCCACCGCATCTCGCTCGGCATGAAACAGCTGCTCGAGGATCCCTGGCACAACATCGAGGCCAAATATCCACTCGGCGCGAGATTCCAGGGCCGGGTGACCAACATCACCGATTATGGCGCCTTCGTCGAGCTCGAACCCGGGATCGAAGGCCTCATCCACGTCTCGGAAATGTCGTGGACCAAGAAGAACGTCCATCCGGGCAAGATCGTCGCGACGAGCCAGGAGGTTGAGGTCCAGGTTCTCGAGGTCGATCCGGTCAAGCGCCGCATTTCGCTGGGGCTCAAGCAGACCCTGGTCAATCCCTGGGAAGCTTTTGCCGCGAAATGTCCGCCAGGCTCGGAAGTCGAAGGGGAGGTCAAGAACAAGACCGAATTCGGCCTCTTCATCGGTCTCGATGGCGATGTCGACGGCATGGTTCATCTCTCCGATCTCGATTGGACGAAGCCCGGCGAACAGGTCATCGACTCCTACAAGAAAGGCGACATCGTCAAGACCAAGGTGCTTGATGTCGACATTGAAAAGGAGCGCATCTCGCTTGGCATCAAGCAGCTCTCGCCCGACCCCTTCGCCCCCGCTCCGAGCGAACCAGGCGCCAAGGCTGGTGAAGAAGGGCCGGATATCAAGAAAGGCTCGGTGGTCACCTGCGAGGTGCTCGAAGTAAAGGACAGCGGTCTCGAAGTGAAGATCCTTGGGACGGATCTGACCACTTTCATCAAGCGCGCCGAACTCGCTAGGGACCGGGCCGATCAAAGGCCTGAGCGCTTCGCCGTTGCCGAGAAGGTCGATGCGAGAGTGACGGTGTTCGATCGCCGCGCCCGAAAAGTCTCCGTGTCGATCAAGGCGCTCGAGGTGGCTGAGGAAAAGGAAGCCATTGCCCAATATGGCTCGGCCGACTCCGGCGCCTCGCTTGGCGATATTCTGGGTGCGGCGCTCAAGGCGCGCGAGGATGCCCCCAAAAAAGAGACCAAGGGGAAGACCACAGAAAAGTGATAGAATATTTGGTCTTCTTCCGACCGGTTGATTCCGAGGCCCGAGCGAAACGCTCGGGCCTTTGTACAAGTCGAAATTCGCACGGCAGATCGAGGGCCGAGTGAAATGAATTTGGGTCGAGCTGATCTAAAATCATTTCCATGGCCGTGGGTTGTCTGGCCCTCGCTGATGAGCTTATGATGAGGTAGCTCAGCCTGGGAAGGCATTCTGGCCATCGGCTCAAGACAAAGCGCAAATAATAACAATGGCTGAAAGACAAGGTCTCAAAGACAAGGAACGATGATGGCCGCGCCTCTCTTCCCGGATTATCTGGTCGAACGACGCGCTCTTTTGCGCAAATTGTCATATTGGCGCTGGGCAGCCCTCATCGCGCTTGTTCTGGCGCTTGTCGCAGTTGGGCTGCGCTCGACGGGGGCTTTTTCTCCGCTCGGACTGACGCCGCATATCGCAAGACTTGCCATCGAAGGCCTGATCACCGGGGATCGCGATACATTGAAGCTGATCGAAAGGGTCGCGGATTCCAAAAGCGCCGAAGCGGTCGTGGTCACGATCGACAGTCCAGGGGGGACGACGTCCGGCGCGGAACAGCTCTATGAGGCGCTGCGCCGACTGTCCGCCAAGAAGCCGACCGTCGCCGTGGTCAATAATCTGGCAGCGTCCGGCGGTTACATCACAGCGCTGGGAACCGACCGGATCGTGGCCCTTGGCAATGCGCTCGTGGGATCGGTCGGCGTGCTCGTTCAATATCCAAATTTCACCAGGCTGCTCGATACTCTGGGTGTGAAGATCGAAGATGTGAAATCGTCTCCTCTCAAGGCGTCGCCGAGTGGTTATGAGCCGACCACTCCGGAGGCGCGCGCAGCGCTCGCCGCGCTCGTCAGTGATAGCTATGCTTGGTTCAAGAGGCTGGTGAAAGAGCGCCGGGCCTTGAGCGATGAGGAGCTTCAGGCCGTAGCGGACGGGCGGGTCTTCACCGGCCGTCAGGGAAAAGAGCTCAAGCTCATCGACGACCTTGGAAGCGAGCGTGAAGCACTTCAGTGGCTCCAGCAGGAAAAGAATATCTCCAAGGACTTACCGGTTCGAGACTGGAAGGAGGATCGCACGCTGGAGCGGTTGGGTATATTGAGCTCTTCCGCCAGGGCCGCCGGCCTATTGGGTCTTGACGGTCTTAGGCTGCTGCTCGAAAAGGCCGCTCGCACCATGGAAGAACCACGGCTTGACGGCCTATGGTCGATTTGGCAAATTGACGCGGGGGGTTAGAGGTGGAGCGGAAGACCATTGAATTTCAAGATCGTTTGGCTGGATGAGGCGCATGATCAAGTCCGAGCTTGTGCAGAGGATCGCCAACCGCAATCCACATCTTTATCTTCGCGACGTCGAAAAGATCGTCAACGCCATATTGGACGAGATCACCAATGCCTTGGCCCGCGGGGACCGCGTCGAACTCCGCGGTTTCGGAGCTTTTTCCGTTAAGCATCGCGACGCCAGAGTAGGGCGCAACCCGCGTACGGGCGCCCATGTCTCGGTCAACGAAAAAACGGTCCCTTTTTTCAAGACCGGCAAGGAAATGCGCGAACGCCTCAACCAGGATGAAAACACCTGAGTCGCCGACGCGGCCTCAGACTAATGCCCACTCCGACGGCACTGGAACGCTTTGAAGAGACGAGCTTGCTAGCACTCTGGAGTTCTGTTCTTAACTCTTCCAGATTGCGCTATTGCGGATCCGCTCGACTTAAAGCAGGCCACTTTCGAACAAAAGGCGGGACTTGAAAGCGGCTATCGCGAAAGAAAGCCGGACTAAATCATCCGGCTCAGGAACTGGACACTGAGATAATACTGGCGGGCGCCATGAAGATCTTTAATTTTCTCTTCTATCTCCCCGCGGTGCTCACTTTGGCTGCGGTCACTATTCTTATCCTGGCATTGGCTGTGGCGAATCGGCATGATGTGCCAATTTATCTTGATCCCTTTGACGTGGTGACGCCGCAAACCGCGCAGATCACCTTTCCGCTTGGCCTCATCATCCTTTTATCCGTCTTTGTTGGTGTCCTGCTCGGCAGCATCGCGACCTGGCTCGAACAGGGCAAGTTTCGCCGTGCGGCCCGCCGGGCCAAGGCGGAAGGCAATTCCCTGCGAGCGGAGATCGCGCGCTTGAACCTGCCATCGACAAGCAGCCAGCGTAAACTTTCCTGAGAGATCAGCCTAAAGTCCGCCGGGCTGAACGGCGGTACACAATCATCTCCCTTACATCATGAGGCCGGGGGAAAGGCCATGACGATTATCGTCAAGATCTGCGGTCTCACCTCACCGGAGGGACTTGAAGCGGCGCTGAGCTGCGGCGCTGACATGGTCGGCTTTGTGGTTTTTTCGCAAAGTCAGCGGCATGTGCCCCTGGCGCTTGCTGCAGAACTCGGCCGGCAGGTGGCGGGGCGGGCCCGCAAAGTTTTGCTGACCGTCGATGAAAAGGACGCCATGCTCGGCGCGGCAATTGCGGCGCTTGATCCGGATATTCTTCAGTTGCATGGAAATGAAACGCCGGAACGGGTTTCCTTCATCCGCTCCCGCTTCGGGTTGCCGGTCATGAAGGCGATCGGCATTGGCGGGAAAGCCGATCTTGCCGCCGTCCCCGACTTCGACGCGGCGGCCGATTATCTTCTCTTCGACGCCAAGCGTCAGCCGGACCAGAGCCGTCCCGGCGGCAATGGTAGGCACTTCGATTGGAGCCTGCTGAACGGAATAGAGACGAGGAAACCCTGGCTCCTGGCGGGTGGCCTCGATACAGCCAATGTGGCGAGCGCCTTGTCTCAAACCCACGCACCGGGCGTCGATGTGTCATCGGGAGTTGAGCGCGGGCCAGGACAGAAAGACAAGGATAAGATCGCGGCTTTCATCCAGGCAGTGCGCGGCGCGGCGATGCCGCCAGCAAAAGCCGCAGCGACAGGCTGAAGTTGTGAGAGCCTGCATTGGCTCTGGCTGGCTCACATTCGACAGCCATCACCCAGAGAGAGGCCAAAAATGGAGCCAACCACATATAATTCCTTCCGCAGCGGTCCCGATGAGCGCGGCCATTTCGGCATTTTTGGCGGTCGCTTCGTTGCCGAAACCTTGATGCCCCTGATCCTTGATCTTGAGAAGCATTACAATATCGCGCGCCGGGATCCGGCTTTCAAAGCCGAGCTTGACAGTCTCCTCACCCACTATGCCGGCCGGCCAAGCCCGCTTTATTTTGCAGAGCGTCTCACCACACATCTTCGGGCACAAGCCGGTGACCGCAATGGTGCCAAGATCTATTTCAAGCGCGAGGAACTGAACCACACCGGCGCGCATAAGATCAACAATGTGCTCGGCCAAATCCTCCTCGCTCGGCGCATGGGCAAGACGCGCATCATCGCCGAGACAGGGGCCGGCCAGCATGGCGTTGCCGCCGCCACGGCCTGCGCGCGCTTCGGGCTGCAATGCATCATCTATATGGGAGCCGTCGATGTCGAGCGGCAAAAGCCGAATGTTTTCCGGATGAATCTCCTGGGCGCCCAAGTGGTGCCGGTCCAATCCGGCGCCAGAACCTTGAAGGATGCGATGAATGAGGCCTTGCGCGACTGGGTCACGAACGTCGACAACACCTTTTATTGCATCGGCACCGCCGCCGGCCCGCATCCCTATCCAGCCATGGTCCGTGATTTCCAATGCGTCATCGGGGAAGAGACGCGGGCGCAAATGGAGTCCGCCGAGGGCCGGCTGCCGGATTCGCTTTTTGCCTGCATCGGCGGTGGCTCCAACGCGATCGGCCTCTTTCACCCCTTTCTCGACGAGCCCTCGGTCGAAATTTTTGGCGTCGAAGCGGCGGGCTACGGCCTCGACAAAGCTCATGCCGCCTCACTCGCCGGCGGCAGGCCGGGCGTCCTGCATGGCAACCGCACCTATCTCCTGATGAATGAGGACGGACAGATCGAAGAGGGGCATTCGATTTCGGCGGGGCTTGACTACCCTGGCATTGGCCCCGAACACGCTTGGCTAAAGGAAACCGGGCGGGTCAAATATCTCTCGGCAACTGACGCAGAGGCCCTCGCCGCCTTTCAGCTTTGCGCCCGGCTTGAAGGGATCATCCCAGCACTCGAACCTGCCCATGCGCTCGCCAAGGTCTTGGAGATCGCCCTCCAAAAGCCGCAAGACCATCTGCTGGTGGTCAATATCTCCGGGCGCGGCGACAAGGATATTTTCACCGTCGCCGATCATCTCGGCGGCATGGCCGCGCAGCACCAATGAAGAAAGGTCAAGTTTTGGCCGGCGGTGCCCGTCCTGCAAAGCCGGATCAGGACTGTTGTCCGGTCGCACCCAAAACCTTACCAAAATGTTTCACGTGAAACATTTTGGTCCGACGGGAGCCCGAAATCTTACAAGGCCTAGGACAGTGGTTGCTCCGCAAGGGGTGGGATGGGCATAAAGGACTGTCGTTTGCCCACGTTCCTTCCCAACTCTTCCATCTTCAGGGCTTGACAGTTGGAGGCGGGAACAAGGAGCTGTCTGAGACAGCTTTCATTTGGCAGGGTTAAGGCTGGCAGAGTGGTCACCACCAAGGAGCTCGCCGGCATGGGGGCATGAGCCAGTTTTATCGGGCCGGTGGATGAGGCGGAGCTATGAAAGGCCGACGGGGTTGGGCTGCTGGTTTCCAGCTCGGTTGTGCCGGCCTTCTCCTGTCCTCGCCGGTCTTCGCGGGTCCGCCATTTGTCACCGACGATCCCGAGCCGACCGATTATCAACATTATGAAATCTACCTCTTCTCTTTGGGAACCCAAGCGGCGGACGGATTGACGGGCGTTGCCCCTTCCTGCGACTGCAATTACGGAGCCCTTCCCAATTTGCAATTGCATATCCAGCCGGCGCTTGCGGTCGCCCGCGTGAGTGGCTCAGCGCCGCAGTGGGGGCTCGGGGATTTGGAATTCGGTCTCAAATATCGATTTATCGAGCAGGACAAGGAAAGTTGGATACCCTCGGTGGCCTTCTACCCGAAGCTCGAAGCCCCCACAGGTGATGCCGCGCGGGGCTTGGGCACCGGTCGGACGCACGCCTTCCTGCCGCTTTGGCTGCAGAAGGACTTTGACGCCTGGACGGTTTACGGCGGCGGTGGCTTCTGGCTCAATCCCGGCCCCGGCAATAAGAACTTCTGGTTTGCGGGCGGTGTGCTGGAACGCAAGATCACCGATCAATTCACACTTGGCGGCGAATTGTTCTATCAAACGACAAGCGTGACCGCTCTCGCTTTGCCCGCCGGATTCAGCAACGGTCCGGAGCTCGGGGTGGCGTCGATCCCGATCGGCATGGCGCCGTCAGTCGGCTTCAACATTGGCGGGATCTATGATTTCACCGACCAATATCACATTCTGTTTTCATTGGGGAGAAGCCTTCTACACGCAAGAGAGACGAATGAATTCTCCTGGTATTTGGGCTTCGAGGTCACGGGCGGATTCTGACTCCGTTAATCCTGGTTCGAATCCAGGTCCATAACCAATTAATTTTAAAAGAGAGCATCAAATCTTGGGATTCATGATAACGGAAACAAGAAATATTGTGAAGCCGGTGCATTCCAAGGCAATGCCTGTGATCCTCACGCAAGAAGAGGAATTCGAGGTATGGCTCAGAGCGCCATGGAAGGAAGCGGTGGCTCTTCAGAGGCCATTACAATCTGAGTTGCTGCGCATCGTCGCGACCAGCAAGAAAGAAGATGGCTAGGCCCTATTGGCGTAACATCGCAATGACTGCCGCGGTGATGGCAAATTGTAGGACAACGGCAACAGCGATGAAACCCGCATCAGGCAACAATCCTCGTCGAAGATGACGTCCAGCAGGTGATCTTCGACGACCACCAAATTCTTTGCACAGACTGTGAGGGGACCATCCATCCCATCAGTGTTGAAGTGCGAGGCGCTTGACGCTACCTCACGCGGAGACTATCTGCTATGCTTTAGTTTAGTGAGAAGTATAGGAGGGGTCCGTGAGCTCTAAAACACTGCTGAGTAATAGTGGAAACATCGTGGTGGTTGACAAGATCGACATGGGGTTGCTCGGTTGATTGACGACGGCAAACCCCGTACGCCGTCGCTTTTAGCGCATTTGCCGCTGCCGCCGCATTCGATGTGGGCTTAGGAAGGCCGCGCTCGTCAGGCGATGCCCGTGGCCTCGAAAAGAATAGAATTTGGCCCGGCCATCACCTATTGTCGTTTTGAGAAAACAGAAAAAAGCCAATTGCCAAGATGCCAATCGCCATGAGTAACCCTCCCGCGACTGCGGCAATCTAAAATATCACCGACGTTAACGCCTGGTCCGCGAGCTTAAGAGAGGCCAATCCGAGAAGAATGGCGAAGCCGCCGGCTGCCGGCTTAATTGCTTTTGCCTGGACTAATATTTTCGCAAAGGTGGCAACTGGTTCCATACTATATTCTTCGATGGTCTAATGTCTCGCCATAAGCTAGGGCAACCACGACCACCAGCATTCCAATTGCCGCAAAAAGCAGTGGGCGCCAATCTGGAACGAAGGCTAAGAGAATAATTCCAAGAACGGCAATCGCCAGCCCGGAGAGAACCCCATAGCCCACACGCGCCCAGGCCCGTTCATTCTTTACGCTCTGATACATAATAGGTTCGCCGAAGTCATGGTCACAGAATGAACCAATTAAAACTCCAGATAGACCGGCTGCTACGCCAGTTGTCAAGCCAAAGATGACCCCATCGGCCGCCGCGCCGGCTATACCACCAAGAATCCCGCCGATAATCCCGAACCCTGTTTTCCAGGTGATTGGGAAGCCGCCTTCAACTAACATTTACGCCTCCCTCTGAAATGGGAGTTTTGAGAATAAGGCCGGGCCTTTAAAAATCAATCACTCAGAAGGATTACATTTCCGTCGAGACCGGCCGATCTTTAGTCCCCGCGCTTTGTGTCAGTCCTGAGGCCAGGAATAACATGTGAAATTGCACCTGCTGGTGCTATCCGAGACATAAGAGCGACATGAAGGCAAAAAAGCTTTTAGAAACAATCATAATCTAAGGACTCTGACGCTAAAAATCCTCGGAGGAGATCTGCATTCCATTTTGGAGTGACGGCATGACATTGAGCACACGCAAACTCGGGTCGGAGGGGCTTGAAGTTTCGGCCATGGGGCTTGGCTGCATGGGCATGAGCCAGTCTTATGGGCCGGCGAATGAGGCCGAATCAATCGCGACCTTGCATCGGGCAATCGAGCTCGGCTGCACCTTTCTCGATACGGCCGAGGTCTATGGCCCCTTCACCAATGAGGATCTGATCGGCCGCGCGCTCGGGGCCAAGCGCCATCAAGTGGTGATCGCGACGAAATTCGGCTTCGACATCGAGAACGGCCGCAATGTCGGGACGAACAGCCACCCGGCGCACATCCGCCAGGCCGTCGAGGGATCGCTCAGACGCCTCAAGACCGATTATATTGATCTCCTCTATCAGCATCGTATCGATCGCGAGGTGCCGATTGAGGATGTGGCCGGCACGGTCAGCCAACTCGTCAGAGAAGGCAAGGTCAAATTCTTCGGCCTGTCGGAAGCGGGTGGCGCCAATATCAAGCGCGCCCATGCGGTTCATCCCGTTTCAGCGCTGCAAAGTGAATATTCGCTGTGGGAGCGCAATCTCGAGGCAGAGATCATTCCCCTTCTTCGCGAGCTGAAGATCGGGCTCGTCGCCTTCTCGCCGCTCGGGCGCGGCTTTCTGACCGGTGAAGTCAAGCGAGCCGAGGATTATCCGGAGGATGATTTCCGCCGCAATGATCCGCGCTATCAAGGTGCGAACTATGACGCCAACAGGCAGGCTGCTCAGATTGTGCATGAGATGGCAAAGGCGATCAATGCCAAGCCCGGACAAATCGCCCTCGCCTGGCTGCTGCACAAGGGCGACGATATCGTGCCGATCCCCGGGACGAAGCGGCGCCCCTATCTCGAGGACAACATCGCTTCCGCCGCCATGAAGCTCGATGAAGCGCAAATGAAAATTCTCGACGAAGCCCTAGACTGAACTTCCAGCTGCAAGAAAGGGCAAGGCTATGATTGCGAAGGGAGACTCGCGCTTTATCCACAGAAATGTAGCCATGTAATATGAAGTTTTATAGCTGTTTTTTAATGATTATATGCTATATATGACCCATGTATATCGAGACTGTCCCCAACCGCAATTCGCCGCCCGCCATCCTCCTGCGCGAATCCTATCGCGAGGGCGGCAAGGTCAAGAAGCG
>Ga0335075_10008622_pt1 | contig 15606 bp, 9 predicted proteins | sample Lox_Sample_24_FD_206723 | JGI IMG/M metagenome (GOLD analysis project Ga0335075, IMG submission 206723) | Soil microbial communities from Loxahatchee National Wildlife Refuge, Florida, United States - Lox_Sample_2.4 | ecosystem: Environmental > Terrestrial > Soil > Wetlands | place: USA: Florida... | reverse complement strand
GACACGGCCGAGGTCGCCGGTGCGGAACCAGCCGTCCGGGATGGCTTCGGCAGTTGCCTCCGGCTTGCCCCAGTAGCCCGTCATGAGGTTGTGGCCGCGGATGACGATCTCGCCTACCTCGCCGTCGCGAACCGGCTCGCCGGTGTCGCTGATCAGCCGCATCTCCACGCCTTCGACTGGCGTGCCAACCGAGCCGGGCTTGCGCGGCCTGTCCGGGTGATTGAACGAAGCGACGGGGGACGTCTCCGACAGCCCGTAGCCCTCCAGGATCATGCAGCCGAACTTTTCCTCGAACCCGCGCAGGATCTCGACCGGCATTGCCGCGCCGCCCGAGACGCACAGCCGCAACGACGCGGTCCTGGCCGTGTCGGCGGCCGGGTGGTGCAGCATGGCCGCGTACATGGTGGGCACGCCCTCGAAGATCGTCACCTTGTCCCGGTCGATGATCTCCAGCGCCTTGCCGGGGTCGAACCTGGGCAGCAGGGTCAGCGTGCCGCCCGCGGTCACGGTCGCGTTGAGCCCGCAGGTCAGGCCGAAGACGTGGAAAAGCGGCAGGCAGCCCATCACCACATCGTCAGGAGAGTTGCAAAGCAGCGTCTGCGCGGTCAGCCGTGCGTTCCTGCTCAGGCCGCCATGGCTGAGCTGCGCGCCCTTGGGCTGGCCAGTCGTCCCTGAGGTGTAAAGGATGACCGCGTTGTCGCTGTCAGCTGCGTCGGCCGGGGTCCCGTCGGGACTGACGCCGGCCAGCACGGCGCTGAGGTCGGCGTCGTCCACCTGAATCACTTGTGTCCCGGCCTCCGCCGCGCCCTTGGCCGCCTCGCCGGCGAAGTCCCGCGTCACGAACAGCACCCTGGCTCCTGAGTCGCCGAGGTAGTAGGCGACCTCGCGGCCCTTCAGCAGGGGGTTCATCGGCACGACCACCGTCCCGGCGGTCAGCGCGCCGTAGAAGGCAACCGGGAACGCCGGAATGTTGGGCATCATGAGACCTACCCGGTCGCCGTTGACCAGGCCGGCCGATTTCAGCAAAGCGGCCACTCGCCGGGCGGCGTCACTGAGTTGCTGGTAGCTGACCGACAGATCATCCAGCCGGATCGCGGGCCGGTCCGGCTGACCTGCCGCCGACCGATCCAGGATGGTGCTCAGGTTCGCCATGGCTACCCCCTTGCGGGTTTGCGTACGACAAGTACGTTCAAGTATCGGTTTGGCGGTACCTGTTGACCAGGGTGACCGTGCCAGGTTCGCCGGCGCGTGCGGCCAGAGCGCGGATCTCGTCCAGGATGGCTGGCCAGAGAGCTTCTGGCAGGTCGTGGCCCATGCCGGGATAACAGACCAGCCGGGCGCCGGGAATGGCGGCGGCGGTGGCGCGCCCGCCCGAAGGCCTGATCACCGGGTCCTGGTCGCCATGGATTACCAGCGCGGGCATGCGCAGGCCGGCCAGGGCGCGTCTCCGGTCGCCAGAGGCGATGACCGCGGCGCGCTGGCGCGCGTCACCGTCGGGTGAGCCAGGGTGGCGCTGGAATGAGCGGCGGACGATGTCGCGGATCATCTCCTCGTCCACCGGGTATCCGGGGGAGCCGATCACCTTCTTAACCGCGACTGCCTGATCGGCGGCCTCATCCTGACTCGTCGCCGGCCTGCCGCCGTGGCTGGTCAGCGCGCGCATCGCTGCTCTGGTCGGCATCGTGGCGATGCGGCCGGCGGGCGTGGACATGATCGACGTGAGCGAGCGCACCCGGCCAGGGTGCCGGATCGCCAGCTCCTGGGCGATCATCCCGCCGAGGGAGGCACCGACGACGTGCGCTGCTGGCCAGCCGAGCTCGTCGATCACCGCGAGCGCGTCATCGGCCATGTCCGCGAGCAGGTACGGCACTGCGGACGGTCGCAGCATCGCGCTAAGCCAGCCCGGTGCCGGCTGGCCGCTCAGGTGAGTGGACAGCCCGCTGTCGCGGTTGTCGAACCGTGCGAGGAGGAAGCCGCGGTCCGCCAGGGCCGCGCAGAAGTCCTCCGGCCAGATCAGCATCTGTGCCCCTGTCCCGCTGATCAGCAGAAGCGGGGCGCCGCCGGGCTGGCCGAATGTCTCGTAGGCGAGGACGACATCGTTGTTGCGCGCTACTTGCACTGGTTCTTTCCTCTCGTGCGCTACGCTGTCCGTGAACCGAAATTCGATGAATTTAAATTCAGTGAAACTATATTCACCTACACGGCTCTGTACGTCAAGGGGGTTTGCCAGTGCCGGATGCGCAGCCTGCGGCGGGAAGCCGCAAGGCCTTGGCGCAGCAGACCGAGGCCGCGCTGAAGGAGGCGGGCCGCCGGGTGTTCGCCAGCAGCGGTTACCTCGACGCGAAGATTACTGACATCGCGGCCGAAGCGGGCCGGTCAGTCGGCTCGTTCTATAAGCACTTCACCGGCAAAGAGGAGCTGCTGCAGGCTCTGCTAGCCGACTGGATCGCCCGCGCGGGCGAGGAACTCGCCGGCCATGATGCAGGCAGCGACCTGTCGGAGGAGCCTGCACTGCGTGCCAGGGTGGCTGCTTACTGGCACACCTACCGGGCGCACCTGCCGGAGATCCGCGCCCTGGAGCAGGCGGCGCACGTCAGTCCGGCGTTCGCCGCTCAGCTGGCCCGGTTCCGGCACGCCGAACTGGATACGATGCGCCAGCACCTCGAACGGCTCAGGCTCGCCGGATTTGACTTGCCTGGCGATCCGGCCGTGCTGGCGTCGGCGTTCAACGCGCTGCTTGACGGCTTCTGCGCGACGTGGCTCGCCGGCGGCGGGGAACCGATCGGCCGCACGCTCAGTGACGACGAGGCAATCGGCACGCTCACCGGGCTTCTCGCCAACGGCCTGACCGGCCGACGTACCCGGTAACACAGCCAGGCCAGATCGTCGCGTCCGACCTGCTGTCGCTGCGCCCCGTTAGGCTGGGAGCCCAGACGCCGGCTGCTGCGGCCGGCGCATTGTCAGTGCAAGCCAGCGAGGCGATGAGCATACGCATCGGCATACTCGGCCCGCTCGAGGTGCGAGATAACCGCGGGCTGCCGCTTCCGGTCGGCGGCGCCCGCTTGCGCAGCCTGCTCATCCGCCTTGCCATCAGTCCCGGCCGCGCCGTGACCGTCGACACCCTCGTCGCCGACTTGTGGGCGGACGCCAGTCCTGCCGTGGCCGGCAACGCCGTCCAGGCCCTCGTCTCCCGCCTCCGGAGCGCGCTCAGCAGGGACATCGTCAGCCGGGAGCCGACTGGCTACCGCTTGTCCATCCCGCCGGAAGAGATCGACGCCTGGGCGTTTGAGCTTGCCGTCGCGGAAGCCAGGGATACGCTCGCCGACGGTGACAGCGCGCACGCCGCCGCCAGCCTGCGCCGGGCGCTTGGCATGTGGCGCGGGCCAGCCCTCGCCGACGTGGCCGACGCGCCGTTCGCCGCAGCGACGATCACGCGGCTGGACGAGTTGCGGCTCGCTGCAACCGAAGACCGGATCGATGCCGATCTCGCTGTCGGCCGCGGTGGCGAGCTCGTTCACGAGATCGAGGAACTTGCCGCCCGGCATCCGCTGCGTGAACGCCTTGCTGGACAGCTCATGCAGGCCCTGTACGCGGCTGGCCGGCAAGCCGACGCCCTGGGCGCATTCGAAGCCACCCGGCGTGAGCTCGTGACTGCTCTGGGCGTCGACCCGTCTCCGGCGCTGGCCGCCGTGCACCTCGCGATCCTGCGCGGGGAGCTGCACGTCGCGGTGCCACCGCTCGCCGAGCCGCGCTCCGCTGCTAGCCCGGAGCCGGCACCCGCGGTGCCGCGCCGCCTTCGGTCGCGGACCGGCAGCCTGCCGGCCCAGCTGACCAGCTTCGTTGGCCGGGACGAGGAGATCCGCCGGGTGACCAAGCTGCTCGGCGAGTCGCGCCTGATCACGCTCACCGGTATGGGTGGCTCCGGGAAGACCCGGCTCGCGATCGAGGTCGGCGCCCGGCTGTTCGACCAGGCGCCGGACGGAGTCTGGTTCGTGCCGCTGGCGCCGGTGCGGGACGCGATGGACGTCCCGAACGCTGTGCTGACGGCAATCGACGGCCGCGAGTCCGGCTGGCCGGTCGATGCGGTCGAGGCCGCCCGGCTTGCTGCCATGGAGCCGCTGGACCGCCTCAGCGAGGTGCTCGCGGCGCGTACTGCGCTGATCGTGCTTGACAACTGCGAGCATGTCCTGGACGCCGTCGCCGGGCTGGCCGGCCAGGTCCTCGCGGACGCTGCCGGCGTGCGCATCCTGGCCACCAGCCGCGAACCGCTCGGCTTGACCGGCGAGACTCTGTGCCCGGTGCCGTCGCTGCCGCTGCCAGCAGCTGACGCCGGCGTCGATGAAGCGGCTGCCAGTCCAGCGGTGCGGCTATTCGCAGACCGCGCGGCGGCTGTCCGTCCCGGCTTCGGTCTCAGCGCCGACTCGGTGGAGCCAGTCGTGCGGATCTGCCGGGCTCTGGACGGGATCCCGCTGGCCATCGAGCTAGCCGCGGTCCGGGTGCGGGCGCTGACCCCGGCTCAGGTGGCGGACCGGCTTGATGACAGGTTCTCGCTGCTGTCGGTTGGCACCAGGGGCCCGCTGCCCCGGCACCAGACGTTGCGCGCGATCGTGGACTGGAGCTGGGATTTGCTCGACGATCGCGAGCAGGCCGTCCTGCGGCGCTTGTCGGTGTTCAGCGGCGGCGCTACGCCGGACAGCGCCGAGCAGGTGTGCTCGCTAGGGAGTGATCCCGCCGGGACCGTCGACGTTGTCGCGTCGCTGGTGGACAAGTCGCTGGTCGTCGCGAGCGGCGAGCACGAGGTGCGCTACCGGCTGCTGGAGACCGTGCGCGCCTACGCCGCCGACCGTCTCGCAGAGGCGGGCGAGGCCGAGCAGGTTGCGGCTGCGCACGCTGGCTACTTCCTGGCCCTGGCAGAACGAGCCGAGCCCGAGCTCCGCAGTCGTGATCAGCTCAGGTGGCTGGACCGGCTTACCGCCGAGCACGACAACTGCTCGGCCGCGATCCGCCACGCCCTCAGTGCCGGAGACGGTGCGGCGGCGTTGCGGTTCGTCCGGGCACTTGGCCTGTTCTGGGCCATGCGCGATTACGACTCCGAAGCCAGCGAATGGGCGGCTAAGGCACTCGAGCTCACTGCGGACGGACCGCCAGACGGTCTGGCCGGCGCCTACACTGTGTGCCGGATCATCACCGCGATGAGCCGGTTCGCCGGCGGTGCGGGCGATCTGGCCGAACTGCCGGGCGTGTTGAGCGAGCTCACCCCGCCACCCGGCACCGAAGATCCGCTGCTTGTGCTGATAGCGCCGATGCTGGCCTTCTTTACCGGGGACGAGGACCGGGCGAGGCGTGAACTCAAGGCGCTGTCCGGGCACTCCGATCCCTGGGTACGGGCCGCGCAGCACGCCATCTCCGGCCACCTCGCGATGAACGACGGCGACATCGAGGTAGCGGCGAGCGAACTTGCACTCGGCGACGAGCTGTTCCGCGAGATAGGTGACCGGTTCGGCCGGATCGGCTGCTTGGTCGGACTGTCCGAGGTAGCGGTGGCGCGCGGTTGCCCGCAGGACGCGGTGCGGGCGCTCGAGGAAGTCAGGAAATTCGCCGCTGACGGGCTGACCGGCCAGCGGGAGTCAACGATGCGGATTCCCCTCGGCCGGGTCCGTGCCCTCGCCGGCGACATCACCGGCGCTCGCCTTGATCTTGAAGAGGGCGTGCGCCTCGCTGAGAAGGAAGGCGAAGTTGGCGAGGCAGCCGGCGGCTATGTGTACCTCAGCGAGATCGCCCGACGTGAGGGTGACCTCGCGGGCGCCCGCGACTTGCTTGGCCGGGCGCTGGAAATCGTTGAGTCGCACGAACGGCGGCCGGATATTTCCGGCGCCGCCGCGATGACCTTCAGCAAGCTCGGCTGCCTCACCGAGCAGGCCGGCGACCTGGCCGCGGCCGCGCACTGGCACGAGCGCGCCATCGGCACGCTGCGGACTGGCCTTGCCGCGATGCTGCCCGTCAACCCGACAACAGCACTGGTCGTCGAGGGGATCGCCGCGCTGGCCGCCGCCCGGGGCGAGCATGTCAGGGCTGCCGAACTGCTCGGCCTCGCCGGCCGGCTGCAGGGCTTCCGCAATGCTGCCAGCCTGGACGTGGAACGGGCGCAGGCCGCCATCGACGCCGCCTTGAGCAGGGCGGACGCCGAGGCGGCCGATACGCGCGGCCAGGCCATGGGCCGGGCTGATGCGCTTGCGCTGAATCCGATGTCTCTGGGCTAGGAAGCACTGGTGTCGCTAGACCCGCCGCCGGTACATCCGCATCGCCAGCGGGAAGGTCACTAGTACGATCCCGGCCGCCCATGCCAGCGTGTAAAGGACATGCGAGCCTACCGGGCCGCCGATGGTGAGCGCACGGACTGAGTCGGCGAGGTGCGTCACCGGGTTGACCTTGACCCAGGCCTGCAGCCAGCCCGGCATCGTGCTGGTGTTAGACAGCAGCACGCTGCTGCCGAAGACCAGCGGCATCGTCCAGATGAACGAGATGCCCTGCACCGTCTCCGGTGACGGCGCGACGAGGCCGACCAGCACCGAGACCCAGCACATCGCCAGGTAGAACACGTAGGCGAGGGCGTAGGCCGCGATGATCGCCAGCGGCGAGGTGTGGAAGCGGAAGCCGAGGGCTGAGCCGAAGGCGGTCAGCACCGCCATCACCACGCAGAACCGCACCGTATCCCCGAGCACCGCGCCTAGTAGCGGAGCCGAGCGGGCAACTGGCAGGCTGCGGAACCTGTCGAACACTCCTTTGTGGATGTCCTCGCAGAGGGCAGTGCCCAGGCCCATCGACGCGAACATCGCCATCTGGCCGACTAGTCCGGGCAGGAGCAGTTCCAGGTACGCGTGCGTGCTGCCCGCCACCACGCCGCCGAATACGTACAGGAACAGGACCAGGAACACGATGGGCATCAGCGTGACGTCCATCAGTTTCTCTGGCGAGTGCTTGAGCTGGATCACGTTGCGCCAGGCGAGCGTCAGCCCGTTGGCCAGCCCCTGGCTGACGCCGATCCGGCGCCGGAGATCGCGGCGCGGCCGGCTAGCCGGGTCCGCGTGCGCCACAGCCGGGCCGGCGTACGCGTTCGTCACTTGCGGGGTCATGCTGCCCTCCCGTTGTGCGCCGGTGCTTTCGCGTCCATGTCGTCAGCCGTGTGGCCGGTCAGCGTCAGGAACACCTCGTCCAGGCTGGGCAGCCGCAGCGCCAGTTCGGCCGCGACGATGCCCAGGTCATCGAGGAGCCGCACGACGGCCGGAAGCAGGCCCGGATCGCTGATCGTCGCAGTGACCAGCCCGGTGTCAGCGCTGATGTCCGGCCGCGTGCCGGTCACCAGCGCCACTGCGTCGGCGAGTTGCCCGGTGTAGGTGCGGTCGGCTGCCCGCACCTGCAGCGTCTGGCTGCCGGTCCGCGCCTTCAGGTCGGTCGGAGTCCCCGACGCCACAACGTTGCCGTGGTCGATCACCGCGATGCTGTCGGCAAGCTCGTCGGCCTCCTCCAGGTACTGGGTAGTGAGCAAGACCGTCGCGCCGCCGGCGAGCACCCCGCGGATGGTGTCCCACATCTGGCTGCGCCCCCGCGGATCTAGCCCCGTCGTGGGTTCGTCCAGAAAGAGCACTTCCGGCTCACCAAGCAGGCTCGCCCCGAGGTCAAGCCGGCGCCGCATGCCGCCGGAGTAGGTCTTGACGGCCCGCCCGGCGGCATCGCCCAGGTCGAACCGCTCGAGCATCTCGCCGGCCCGGGCGCGGGCCGCCGCGCGCGTGAGGCCTAGCAGCCGGCCAATCATGATCAGGTTCTCGGTCCCGGTCAGCTCTTCGTCCACCGAGGCGTACTGGCCGGTGAGAGCGATGAGCTGGCGGACCTGCACGGCTTGCGACTCCACGTCGTACCCGCAGATGCTGGCCCGGCCGCCGTCCGGCCTGAGCAGCGTTGACAAGACGCGGACGATCGTGGTCTTGCCAGCTCCGTTCGGCCCGAGCAGCGCCAGCACCTGCCCGCTTTCGGCGGAGATGTCCACTCCGGCAAGCGCCTGCGTGCCGCCGAAACGTTTCGTCAGCCCCTCGGCCTGAATGACGCTGGCCACGGCTGCCTCCTGTCTGTCGTGTTCGTTGCCGTAGCCATCGTCAGCGGTGGCGCTGACACGCCGCTGTCAGCCCGCTGACAGGCAATCGCGGGGCGCTGACAGCGCAGGACAGTGATATGTCAGGAGGTCAGTCTCACTGCGGCGGTGAGGACGTCCAGTGCCGAGCTTTGCCTGCTGGCGTCGGCGGCATCGAACGGCCCGTACCAGCAGAGCCCGAACTGGTTCTTCGCGTTCCTGTTGTTAGCCCAGATCGACCGCGCGTTGCGGAGTATGAAGTCGCGGTAAGCCGGACGGGGGCTGTGCCGGTAAAAGTCACTGAGGTTACGGACGAACACGCCCTTGAACTGGCTGCCGTCGCCGCGGCGGCCGACCATGCCTGCGTCACCAGGATCCACCAGGATCCCCGGCTGGGCGGCCGAGTCCGGGGTTGTCAGTTCGCTCAGCACGGCGTCGGCGATCGCCTCCCCAGAACGCAGGTAGGCGTCGTCGCCGGTGATTTCATACAGGTCACCGAGGCCGGCGAGGATCACGCCCTGGTTATAGCTGTAGGCGGGCTTGCCGTTGTTCTTGCAGTCCGCCGTGAGCCCGTCGTTGACGAGGCCGTTCTGGCCGATCATGCCGCTCGCGCTGAACCATTCCCACTCGCGCAGCGCCCAGTCGAGATAGCTGTCGTCACCAGGCGAGAGCCGGTGCAGCCGTGTCGCGGCTGCGAGGAAGAGTTCGTTGGCAATCGCGTTCTTGTATTTCCTGTCCTGGTTCCACCACAGACCGCCGCCGCACGTTTCGTCCCAGGCAGTAGTCATGTTGGCGAAGATGCGCCGGCTTGCTTCCAGGTAGCGCGTCTTGCCGGTCAGTTCGTAGGCCTTCATCCAGGCCAGCGCCCACCACCCGTTGTCGTCGAAGAATGTGTCGATGAAATGCGGGTGCTGCCACCAGCCGACACGGAACGTCCAGTTGATCACCCACGCATAGGTACGATTCCCGGTCCGCTCTGTGTAGTCGGCGACTGCCGTAAGTGCATTCGCGGAATTCCACCAGCCGGTGGTCCGCCACCGGCCCATCCACGGGCTGTACCACCGGTGCAGCGCCTTTGCCCCGGCGGCGGCGCAGGCGCGGAAGTCCGGGTCGGTTGCCTTGTTCACGTGCTGTGTGGTCATCGGAAGCACCCCGTGTGGCCGGCTGAACGAGTGCAGCTTAGCTGCCATTTCCGGAAATGGATCCCGCCAATCCATGCAGCCCCGGAGGCGGTGTCCTGCCTGGGCCAGCAGGGCGCGGTCGTCGCCCTGGTCAAGGGCTGGGCGGTCGGATGATTTGACCGAGAATGCCAGATCCGGCCAGGGCCGCTCGGCGCTCCATCGCTCATGACACCCTGGGCAGCGACTGGCACAACCCGCCGGAGCCCGGCCCCCAGGCCATCGTCACATCGGCTATGTCACCCCCGCCGGACAGGCCTGCCGCCCCGCGCTGAGCGCGCTGGCCCAGCTACTGGCCACCGACGGAAGGCGCGGGCCAGGAAAAGTGTTAGCCCTGTAGCGGCGTTCGGGCCATCCTTGAACGTTGGCGCCCTGATCTCGGCCGGCTCCGGTTGATCGCGCCCGCCTTCCTTGCCACCTGGAGAGACAGCTGTGACCGCTTCGCTCGCGCAGTTGCGAGCGCGCCTGCCGGCGCTGATGCCGGCCGACCAGCGCAGGCTGACATGGCGCGCGGACCGGGCGCTGACGTTGCGGGACGCCGCTGCCCGCGAGAAGGCACTCGGCGAGCTTGCAGCCGATGTCGCGGCGGCTGAGCAGCGCGTCGAGACCCGGCGCGGCATCGTTCCGGTCATCACCTACCCGGCTGAGCTGCCGGTCAGCCAGCGCAAGGCCGAGCTTGCGGCGGCGATCAAGGAACACCAGGTCGTCATCATCGCGGGCGAGACCGGCTCGGGGAAAACAACCCAGCTGCCGAAGATCTGCCTGGAGCTCGGCCGCGGCATCCGCGGTCAGATCGGGCATACCCAGCCGAGGCGCATCGCGGCCCGCACCGTAGCCGACCGGATCGCCGCGGAGCTCAACACCGAGCTCGGGACGGTGGTGGGCTACAAGGTCAGGTTCGCGGACACCACCAGCGACAGCACCTTGATCAAGGTGATGACGGACGGCATCCTGCTGACCGAGATGCAGCGGGACCGGTTGCTGCTGCGCTACGACACGCTAATCATCGACGAGGCGCACGAGCGCAGCCTCAACATCGACTTCATTCTCGGCTACCTCAAGCAACTGCTGCCGCGCCGCCCGGACCTGAAGGTGATCATCACCTCGGCCACTATCGACCCGGAGCGGTTCGCCAGTCACTTCGCGCCCGGTCAAGGCCAGCCCGGTCAAGGCCAGCCCGGTCAAGGCCAGCCCGGTCAAGGCCAGCACAGTCAGGATCCGCCTGGCGCGCCGGTCATCGAGGTTTCCGGTCGCACCTACCCGGTCGAGGTCCGGTACCGGCCGCTCGCCGATCCCGCTGGCGACTCCGGTTCTGGCGACACTGGCGCCGAGCCGCGCGACCAGGTTCAGGCCATCGCCGACGCGGTCGCCGAGCTTCGCCGCGAGGGACCGGGTGACATCCTGATCTTCCTGAGCGGCGAGCGCGAGATCTGGGACACCGCCGACGCTCTCGCCGACGAGCCGGACCTGGAGATCCTGCCGCTCTACGCGCGGCTGTCGGCCGCTGAGCAATACCGGGTGTTCAAGTCGCACACTGGCCGCCGGGCGGTCCTCGCCACCAATGTCGCCGAGACGTCGCTCACGGTCCCCGGCATCAAGTACGTCATCGACCCGGGCACTGCCCGCATCTCCCGCTACAGTCAGCGCACTAAGGTGCAGCGGTTGCCGATCGAGCCCGTCTCCCAGGCCTCGGCAAACCAGCGCAAGGGCCGTTGCGGGCGGACCAGTGATGGCATCTGCATCCGTCTTTACAGCGAAGAGGATTTCCAGTCCCGGCCGGAGTTCACCGATCCGGAGATCCTGCGCACCAGCCTGGCGTCGGTCATCCTGCGGATGGCCGCGCTCGATCTGGGCGCGATCGCGGATTTCCCGTTCGTGGATCCGCCCGACTCGCGGCACGTTGCCGACGGACTGCGCCTGCTGGAAGAACTCGCGGCAATCTCTCCTGGCAGTGGCAGAGCGGGCAGCCCGCGGCTCACCGAAACCGGCCGCAAGCTAGCCGAACTGCCGGTCGACCCGCAGTTCGGCCGGATGATCCTGGAAGCCGGCCAGAACGGCTGCGCTCGCGAAGTGCTGATCATTAGCGCCGCACTTTCGATCCAGGATCCGCGCGAACGTCCTGCAGACGAACGGGACGCGGCCGACGCGATGCATCGCCGGTTCGCCGAACCCGGGTCGGACTTCCTTGCGTACCTGACCCTGTGGGACTACTTGCGTGAGCAGCAGCGCGAGCTGTCGTCGTCAGCCTTCCGGCGCCGCTGCCGCCGGGAGTACCTGCACTTCTTGCGAGTGCGCGAATGGCAGGACCTGTACACCCAGCTGCAGCAGGGGGCCAGGGACGTCGGCGTCGTGATCGGCCGCGATCAGGGAGCGCGCGAGCGGCAGGCTGGCACCGGGCAGGCTGGCGCCGGGCAGGCTGGCACCGGGCAGGCCGGCACCGGGCAGGCCGGCACCGGGCAGCGGCACGGAGGCTCCAAGCCGGCTCGCCAGCCGCACGGCGCCGGTCAGCGCCGCCCGCCCGCCCAGGCCACTGCCGATGCCGCGGGCCGTGACGCGGCCGGCCGCGATACTGCGAGCCGCTACAGCGCGGACCTCGCCGACCGGGTGCACCAGTCCCTGCTGTCCGGCCTGCTCTCGCACATCGGCATGCAGGACACCGACCGCAAGCCCGCCGACAGGGCAGCCGCCGATCGTAACGCGTCCGGCGGCGGCCGGCGCCGCGGCCCTGTCGAGTTCCTCGGCGCCCGCGGCGCGAAGTTCGCGATCTTTCCCGACTCCGCGCTCGCTCGCAAGCCACCGCACTGGGTCATGGCTGCTGAGCTAGTGGAGACCTCCAGGCTGTGGGCCCGGACGGTGGCACGGATTGAGCCCGAGTGGGCCGAGTCGCTAGCAGGCGACCTGGTCCGCCGCAGCTACAGCGAGCCGCGCTGGGATGCGCGCCGCGGCGCGGTGCTGGCCACCGAGAAGGTCACCCTGTACGGCCTGCCGATTGTCGCCGCCCGCCAGGTCAACTACGGCACCATCGACCCGGCCGCGGCTCGCGCAGAGTTCATTCAGCACGCCCTGGTCGAGGGTGACTGGCAGACCCACCACAAGTTCTTCGCTCGCAATCAGCGCGCTCGGGAAGAAGCGGCGGACCTCGAGCGCAAGGCGCGCCGTCGCGGCCTGGTTGCCGACGACGCCGCGGTGTTCGACTTCTACGACCAGCGCGTCCCGAAGACCGTTACCTCCGCGCGGCACTTCGACAGCTGGTGGAAGCGGTCCCGCGCCGACGATCCGGCGCTTCTCGACCTCCGACCCGCCGATCTGGCCGGACCGGCCGCCGACGAGATCAGCCCGGCGGACTACCCGGAGCGCTTCGCCTCGTTCCCGCTGTCTTATGAATTCTCACCAGGCGAGCCGGACGACGGCGTGACTGCGGATATCTCGCTCGAGCAGCTCTTCGCCTCCAGCGAGGCAGACTTGAGCTGGCAGGTTCCCGGCCTGCGCCAGGAACTGGTGACCGAGCTGATCCGCGGGCTCCCCAAGGACCTGCGCCGCCACTTCATCCCGGCGCCGGACACAGCCAGGGCCGTGCTGGCCGAGCTTGGCAATCCGCACGGCGACCTGCTGGACGCCCTCAGCGCGGAGCTCACCAGGCGGAGCGGCGTTCGCGTCCCCTCCTCGGCCTGGAACGTCGCGGACTTGCCTGGCTACTTGCGGGTGACCTACCGGGTGCGGGACGGTGACCAGGTACTTGCGACTGGCAAGGACCCCGGCCAGCTACGCGAGGAACTACGTCCGCACCTCGCCGCCACGCTCACCGAGGCAGCCGCGAGCATCCTCAGGACCGGCGTGCGCAGCTGGGACTTCGGCACGCTGCCGCGGGTGTTCAGTGCCGGACGGGTGCCCGGCTACCCGGCCCTGGCTGACACCGGCAATGCCGTCGACGTGCGCGTATTCGAGACGGAGGCCGAGGCGGACGCGTCGATGCTGCTCGGCATCCGCCGTCTGCTGCTGATCGCGGTCCCATCAGGCGTGCGGTCGATCGCCGGCCGGCTGCCGATGAACCTCAAGATGGCGATGAGCCGGCATCCGTATCCGGGCGCGGCAGCTCTCCTCGACGACTGCGCGGCCGCCGCGGCAGATCAGGTCATCGCTGACGCGGGCGGGCCGGTGTGGGACGCGGAGGGGTTCGCCCGGCTTGTCACCGCTGCCCGTGACTCGCTCGCCCCGAATACGGCGCGCGTGCTTGAGCTGGTAGCCCAGATCCTTAGCGAGGCGCACGAGATCGAGATCAGGCTAGCCAGCGCTGGTCCGGGAGTGCCGGCGGTCGCAGCGTCGCTCGAGGACATCCGGGGCCAGTTCGCGGGGCTGATCTATCCCGGATTCATCGCCGAGACCGGAAGCGCCCGGTTGGCCGACCTCGTCCGGTACCTGAAGGCCATCGTCCGGCGGCTGGACAAGCTAGCGGGGGAGCAGGCGAAAGACGCCGAGCGGATGGCCGCGGTGCAGCGCGTGACAACTGAGTATGAGGCGGTCCGCAGGCAGCTGCCGGCTGGTGCCCGGTCCAGGCCTGATGTGCTGGCGATCCGATGGCTGATCGAGGAGTTCCGGGTCAGCCTGTTCGCGCAGGCACTCGGCACGCGCGGGCCCGTGTCAGAAAAACGGATCCGGGCTGCCCTGGACGCCCTGCTGCCCGGCTAACCACCCCTTGCTGGCGTCTGTGCGGGAGGCAGGTTCGACACCCTGCTAGCTGACCGGGCCGGCCGGGGTGATATGCGGTTTATGTGCCCGGCAAAGGAGCAGGGTGTTATCTTCCAGGTGCCGGTGACGACCCTCGCCAGCAGAATGGGGCTGGTGGAAACGGACCTATCGCCCGCCGCAGCCCGCGTGCTGGCCACCATCGGCGCGGACGTCCTGGACCGGCTGACCGAGCTCAGCGGTAGTGACTTCACCAGCCTGATGCTCGAGGTCGCCAGGCGCCGTGCCGCACGCGAAACGCCCGCAACCGTAGCGCGCCGGTACCGCGCTGACCGGTTCGTGCGCCCGGCGGCTCCGCCCTGGCGGCAGCTGCGCCACGCCGAGGACCTGATGACGGGCAACCTGCCCGCGCACTACGAGCTGCTGACGCTATCCCCGGTGGTCCCGCTCGGTACCCACTCGGCTCTCGGCACTGTCAGCCAGGACAAGGTCGTCACCGCGATGCGGGCGTGTGAAGTCGCCGCCGATCCGACCAACGCCCTTGCGCTCGAGGCGGCGGTCCGCCGACTGGCCGAGCCTGCGGGCATCGTCCGGCTCGCCGCGGTTCAACGGGTCGTGCGAGCGCAGCAAACCGTACCCGGATACCTGCCGCACTTCGGCTTGCTCGGGCTGGCAACTGGCGGGCGCGACCCCGGTGGCCGCCGGTTCGAGCAGGCGGCGGTTGTCGAGCAGGTCAGCGGGCTTGCTGCCGGGCTAGCCGCTGCCGGGCTAGCACCAGCACAGCTCGCGCTGACACCGCTGTCGGCGGCAGGCGAGTCGATTGCCGGCGCTGTGGCCGCGCAGCTGGCCGGGCCGCCGATTGAGATCGTCACCGACCCGCAGCGGCAGAGCGGTCGCGGTTATTACCGGGACTTGTGCTTTAAGCTCAACGTCAGGTCCGGCGGGCAGTGGCAGGAAGTCGGCGATGGCGGATTTACCGACTGGGCCGCCCGGCTGGTGGCCAGCAGCAAGGAGCGGCTGCTCATCAGCGGCCTCGGCATCGACCGGCTGGTGGCATTGATGCCTCGGTAGCGCTAGGGCGCGATAGGCTCCTGATCCCGTGAAATACGTGCTGTATTACGAGTCCGGCGACGATGTGGCGACTCTTGCCCCGCTGCACTTCGCTGAGCATAAGGCGCGCTGGCAAGAGTTCGCTGCACGCGGCTGCCTGCTCGCGATCGGCCCGTTCACCGACGGGACCGCAGCCATGGGCATCTTCACGACCAAGGCGGACGCCGAGGCTTTCGCGGCTGGCGATCCGTTCGTCCACCACGGGGTAGTTCGCAGCTGGGCTATCAGAGAGTGGAACGAAGCGCTCCTTTAGCCGTGGCCGTTAGCTGCCGTGGTAGCGGCTGTCTTCGCGCCGGAGCCAGAGGAACGCGATGAGCCCGAGCAGCAACCAGGCGCCGATTGAGTGCGTCAGAATGTGCCCGACGATGATCAACCCGATCAGGGCCGCCGCGACAACGAGTACCGGGCCGAGCGACCGGGTCCGGTGGTTGCGGGCGGCTCGCCGCTGCCGGCGGCGCTCGTGCTTGAGGTGCAACCGCTCGCGCTCCAGTTGAACCTTCAGCATTCTTC
>Ga0335075_10008619_pt1 | contig 15607 bp, 11 predicted proteins | sample Lox_Sample_24_FD_206723 | JGI IMG/M metagenome (GOLD analysis project Ga0335075, IMG submission 206723) | Soil microbial communities from Loxahatchee National Wildlife Refuge, Florida, United States - Lox_Sample_2.4 | ecosystem: Environmental > Terrestrial > Soil > Wetlands | place: USA... | reverse complement strand
CGCACGGATCTGCACGTGTCGATCGACACGATCGGGCGGACTCATGACCGGCGCGAAGATTTCTCCGAGGTCTACGGTGACTGGGAGATTGTCTCCGAACGTACGCGGCTGACTCCCGACGGCACCGCCGGCTCTCCGGCCGGCGCGAGTGCTCCGTCCGCGCCGGCCGTGGCCCGCCCCGGTGAGGTCGCCGCCGCGCTCCGCCAGGCCGAGCGGGACCCCGCCGCCCTGACCGACGACCAGGCGATCGCGCTGCTCGGCGCCGACGGCGGCGACCTGGACGCGCTGGCGGCGATCGCCGACGGCCTGCGCCGGGAGGTCAACGGCGACGACGTGACGTTCGTGGTCACGCGGAACATCAACTTCACCAACGTCTGCTACACCGGCTGCCGGTTCTGCGCGTTCGCGCAGCGCCGCACCGACGCCGACGCGTACACGCTGTCGCTGGACCAGATCGGGGAACGCGCCGAGGAAGCCTGGGCGGCGGGCGCCACCGAAGTGTGCATGCAGGGCGGCATCCACCCCGACCTGCCCGGCACCGCCTACTTCGACATCGCCGCCGAGGTCAAGCGCCGCACTCCCGGCATGCACGTGCACGCGTTCTCGCCGATGGAGGTGATGAACGGGGTCGCCCGCACCGGGCTGCCGCTGCGCGAGTGGCTGACCCGGGCCCGGGAGGCCGGGGTTGGATCGCTGCCCGGCACCGCCGCCGAGATCCTGGACGACGACGTGCGCTGGGTGCTCACCAAGGGCAAGCTGCCGGCGGCGGACTGGATCGAGGTGATCACCACCGCGCACGACCTGGGCATTCGCACGTCGGCCACGATGATGTACGGGCACGTGGACGCGCCGCACCACTGGGTCGGCCACCTCCGGGTGATCCGCGGCATCCAGGAGCGGACCGGTGGGTTCACCGAGTTCGTGCTGCTGCCGTTCGTGCACACCAGCGCGCCGATCTACCTGGCCGGCCTGGCCAGGCCGGGCGTGACCCGGCGGGAGAACCGTGCCGTGCACGCGGTGTCCCGGATCATGCTGCACGGCGCGATCGGCTCCATCCAGTGCTCCTGGGTGAAGCTCGGCGACGAGCTATGCCGGGACCTGCTCGATGGCGGCGTCAACGACCTGGGCGGCACGCTGATGGAGGAGACGATCAGCCGGATGGCCGGCGCGGACAACGGCTCGTTCAAGACGATCAGCGACCTGCGGGCCATCACCGGCCCGCTGGGCAGGCCGCTCCGCCAGCGCACCACGCTGTATGGCGACCCCGCTCCCGACCGCCTGGCGGCGGCGGAGGCTAGCGACGGCGTAGCCGCTTCGGTCCGGAAGGGGCTGCCGCTGCTGGCCCGCTAGCGACCGTCTCGGTACAGGGTGACCAGCGGCATGAAGAGATCGTCCACGATCGACTGGATCCGTTCCGGCGGAATCGGCTTGAGGGTCATGAGCAGGTCGTGGCGCATCAGGTCGAACGGCATCGCCAGCACGGACTCGGGGATGGCGTCGATGTCGATCTCGCCGCGCTCGTGCGCGCGCCGGTAGATCTGCTGGGACCATATCGGGCGGTCGCCGATAAGACGGGCCCGCACCTCGGCCGGGCTGAGCCCGGCGGAGGCGAGCAGGCCGGAAAACGCGGCGCTGACGACGGTCGTGAAGACGGTGCGAGCCTCGCCGATGTCGGTCAGCAGGGCGAGCATGTCCCCGCGCAGGCTGCCCGTGTCGCGGATGTCGACGGGGTACCGGCGGCCGTAGTGAGCGATGGCCGCTATCACGAGGTCGTCCTTGCGCGGCCAGCGGCGGTAGAGCACCGCGACCCCCGTCTTCGCGCGGGCCGCGACGGATTCCATCGTCAGCTTCCCGAAGCCGACGTCTACTAGCTCATCCCACGCGGCCTCGAGCAGCGCCGCCTCGAGTTCTTCGCCGCGCCGCCGGTGGCGAGGCGGCTGCTGGAGTTGTTGGCCTGCCACGGTGACCAGGATAAGCCCAGATCCCAATAAGAGATGCTTGCATTCCTTATCATGGTCCCGTACTCTACAGATAAGAGATGAATGCATCTCTTATCGGGGAAGGGGAACCATGGCCGCGACCACATCCGCGCCCGCGAAGGACAAGATCGATCCGCAGGTGATCAAGACCGCGCTGATCCTGATCACCGGCGCAATGGCTGTCATCTTCGACACGACGATCGTGAGCGTGGCGCTGCACACCCTCGCGCTACGGCTGCACACGTCGGTGTCAACCATCCAGTGGGTGACGACCGGTTACCTGCTCGCGCTTGGCATCGTGGTGCCGCTGAGCACCTGGGGCCTGCGGCGGTTCGGCGGGAAGCGGGTGTGGATGTTGTCGCTCGCCGTCTTCCTGGTTGGCTCGATCGGGTCGAGCCTCGCGTGGAACGTCGGGTCGCTCATCGCCTGGCGCGTCGTCCAGGGCGTCGGCGGCGGCCTCATGCTGCCGCTGCTGACCACGCTGATCATGCAGGCCGCGGGCGGCAAGTCGCTGGGGCGGGTCGTCACGTACGTCGCGCTGCCCGCGCTGCTCGGCCCGATCCTCGGGCCGCTCATCGGCGGCGCCATCCTGACCCATTGGGACTGGCGCTTCATGTTCTGGGTCAACGTGCCGTTCTGCCTAGTGGGGCTGTTTCTGGCCTGGCGCTTCATGGCCGACGACAAGCCGCAGGCGGCGGCAGCGAGGGCAGGCCTCGACCTCCCGGGGCTCGCGCTGCTCACCCCGGGCACCGTGGCGGTGCTGCTCGGCCTGGCCAACGCGGGCACGTCCGCGGGCTTCGGCCACCCCGATGTGGTCGTCCCGCTCGTGATCGGCGTCGCGCTGCTCGCCGCGTTCACCGGATACGCGCTGCGCCGCGCCCAGCCGCTCGTCCAGGTGCGCCTGCTCGCGAAGCGGTCCGTCGGCTCGTCCGCCGCGGTCCTGTTCTTCACGGGATTCTCGCTCTACGGCGCCATGCTGCTCCTGCCGCTGTACTACCAGGAGGTTCGTGGCGTTACCGCGCTGACCGCCGGGATCATGCTCGTCCCGGCAGGCGTCGGCGCGATCTTCTCCCGCACCGTCGCCGGAAACCTGCTGGACAAGGTAGGGCCCCGGATCATCGCCGTGCTCGGCTTCGTCGTCGTCGCGGCGGCGACCATCCCGTTCGCGCTGGCGGGAGCGCACACCAACGAGTGGCTGCTGGCGCTCTGGCTCGTCATTCGCGGGTTCGGCCTCGGCGCCGTCACGATGCCGGTGATCATGGCCGGCTACATGGGCCTGGACAAGCAGGAGATCCCCCACTCCAGCGTTCTCACCCGCATGGCGCAGCAGATCGGCGGCTCGTTCGGCACCGCGGTCCTCGCCGTCATCCTGGCGAGCTCGGCGACCATCCATCCGGGGAACCTGGACGGCGCGTTCCAGGTGGCCTTCTGGTGGTCCGCCGGTTTCTCCGCCGTGGCCGTCCTGCTCTCCCTGTGGCTGCCGGGGAAGCCAGCCCGGCAGCCCGGTTCCTGAGCGTCCTGGTCCGGGGAGAAGATGGTGAGCATGACGGAACGCAGCATCATCCCGGCCGGGAAGGGCAGGATCGTCGGGGCGCGGGGCAGCGTGATGGCGTTCAAGGCCGTCGCGGAGCAGACCGAGGGCAGCTTCTCGCTGATGGAGCGGACTGTTCCGCCCGGTGGCCGCCGGCCGCTGCCACACCGCCACGTCAACTGCGCCGAGGCCTTCTGGGTGCTGGACGGGACGATCACGTTCGTGGTCGACGGCGTGGAACTCCACGGCCACCAGGACGACTTCCTGCTGGTGCCGCGCGGGGCGGGGCACACGTTCGGGAACGACGGCGCCGAGACCGCGCGCCTGCTCGTCCTGCACGCGCCCGCGATGGACGCCTATTTCGCCGACCTCGACGCCCTGTGGTCCGCGGCAAACCCGCCAACCCCGGACGAGGAGCGGGCCCTCATGAGCCGCCACGGCATGGAACCCGCCTGAGCGACCAGCACAAACCATCCGATATCAGACACCGCTCGGATGGTCGGCACGACGCGGCCGCGGAGCAGCGGGCCGTCGGCCCGGATGAATGTGACATTCAGCCGCCCCTGACCGGCTCGCTGCCACATTCATCCGCCGCCGCCCCGGCCGCCGCAGGCCGGGACGCCGGGACCAAGGGCAGATGGCCGCCAAACGCTCACTCTGCGGCCGGCCGAGTCCGCTAGGCGTTTCCGCGGAAACGCCCCGGGGTTAGCTTGGGTGGGACGTTCGGAAAGGGGAGAGCGTGGCGCTGCGGGCGGCGGTTGTCGGTGGTGGTCTCGGCGGGATGGCGGCGGCGGTCGCGCTGGCGCAGGCGGGGATCGACGTCCGGGTGTACGAGCAGGCGCGGCAGCTGACCGAGGTCGGCGCGGGCGTGTCGCTGGCGCCGAACGGCTTGCGGATGCTGGAGCGGCTCGGGGTCGGTGACGGGATCGAGCGGGTGGGCGCCCGGTACGCCTCGGCTCAGCTGCTGCTCTCCGACGGGCGGCCGGTGCGGCACGAGCCTCACGAGTTCGTCCAGCCGGGGCGGACCTTCGGGTTCCACCGGGCGGACCTGCTCGCGCTGCTGGCCGGGCGACTGGCACCGGGCACGGTGCGAACCGGGCGCCGGTGCACGGCCTTCAGCCAGGACACCGGCGGCGCCACGGTCAGCTTCGCTGACGGGACCACGGCGACCGCGGACGTGGTGATCGGGGCGGACGGCATGCACTCCGTGTTGCAAGGGTTCGTAGTAGCCCCGGCCGAGCCCCTGTTCTCCGGTGTGGTGGCCTACCGCGGTCTGGTGCCGCGCCCGGACACGCACCCGGGCGACGCGCTACGGATATGGGCGGGGGAGGGCAAGCACTTCCTGGTGTACCCGGTGCGGGCCGGACAGCTGCTGAACTATGTCGGCTTCGTCCCGTCGGACACGTCGGTCCGCGAGTCGTGGTCGGCGCCCGGCGACCCGGTGGCGCTGGCCGCGCACTTCGCGGGCTGGGACCCGGCCATCGGTGAGATCATCGCCGCGATCAGCGGGCCGGGCGGCAGCGGGTTCCGGTGGGGGATGTACGACCGCGCGCCGCTCCCCGCGTGGAGCAGCGGGCGGCTGACGCTGCTCGGTGACGCGGCGCACCCGATGCTGCCGCACCTGGCCCAGGGCGCGAACCAGGCCCTCGAGGACGCCGTGGCGCTGGGCACGCTGCTGGGCGCCTGCGGTGGCCCGGCTGGCGTGCCCCGGGCGCTGGCCGCGTACGAGGAACTGCGGCGGGACCGGACGGCGCGCGTCCAGGCCGGCTCACGGCGGACGGGCGTGGGCTACGACAGTTCCGGCGGCCAGCTGACCGACCGGCGGTGGATCTACGACTACGACGCCTGGGCCGAAGCCGTCGCGCTCACGTGAAGCGGCCTAGCGGGTGAGGGTGAAGGCGGCGGGGTCGCGTGGTGGGCGCGGGGGCGGGCTCGCCGCCGGGTGGCCGACGGCGACGGTGCCCATGGGGCGCCACCCGGCGGGCAGGTCAAGAGCCCGGGCGGCGACGTCCTGGCAGAACAGGGTCGAGGAGATCCAGGCCGAGCCCAGGTTCTCGACGGCGAGCGCCACGAGCAGGTTCTGCACGGCGGCGCCCATCGAGACGGTGAACATGTCCTGCTCGGCCCGCCCGCGCCGCTCGTCCGGGTAGGCGTGCGCGGCGGACGTCTCCAGGCAGGGCACGACGAGCAGCGGCGCGTCCCGCAGCGGCAGGCCGCGGCGGGTGCGGCGGGCGATCTGATCCTCGGTGAACCCGTCCCCGCGCAGGTCCGCCACCCAGGCGTCGAGCATGGCGTCGAGCAGCGCGGTGCGGGCCGCGGCTGACGCCACGATCACGAAGCGCCATGGCTCACTGTGGTGCGGCGCCGGCGCGGTCAGCGCCGCGGAGATCGCTCGCTCGACAGCGGCGACGTCGACAGGTTCGGCGGTGAACGACCGGACGGTGCGGCGGGCCGGAAGCACGTCCGCCGCGCCGAGCCGGAACATGTCCTCGGCGGCGGGGCGGACCAGTGCCCGGGCGCCTGGCCCGTCGGAATCCGTGACCAGGTCGGGAAGGCCGCGGACGATCGCGGCCGGAATCTGCAGCGCCTTGCCCTTGACCAGGTCCCCGGCGGCGGCGATCTCGTCGGCGACCGCGGCGACCGTGACCTCGAGGGTGTTGCCGAACGTGTCCTGCTGGCCGCGGTGGTCGCGCAGCGGCAGCACGCCGGCCGCGCCGATCGCCGTGTCGGTCTGGCCCGCCCGCCATGGCCTGCCCATCGTGTCGGTGACGACCACTCCCACGGGCACGCCGAGCCGGGCGCGGAGCGCCTTGCGCAGCCTGCGCGCCGACTCGTCCGGGTCCTCGGGGAGCAGCACGACCGTGCCGGGGGCGGTGTTGGACTCGTCCACCCCGGCGGCGGCAAGCACGAAGCCGTGCCGGGTCTGCGCGATCGTGGTGGGACCGCGCCTCGCCACCACTCGCACGGTCTCCGCGGCGATCGCGTCCTCCCGGGAGGAGGAGACGACGCGGCCCTCCGCCTTGCTGACCACCTTCGACGTGACCACGAGGATGTCGCCTGGCCGCAGGCCGGGCCCGCCCTCGGCGAGCGCCGCGTCCGCGATCAGGCGCGGCAGGTCATCTCCGGACGAGATTTCCGGTATCCCGGAGACACCGAGAACCTGGATGTCATGGCTGGTCATCGGGTGAGCTCCTGGGCCAGTTCGATCGCGGCCTGCGCGATGGCCGCGGCCGAGGGCAGGTCTCGCATGTAGAGCGGCAGCGCGCGAACGGCTATCCCGGCCAGTGCGGGGTCGTCGGCCGCCGCCTTGTCCTGTTCGTCGACCAGCCAGCCGCCGATGAGGCCCGCGCCGTAGTGCGCGGCCACCGCGGCGGCGGAGGTCTCCACCCCGATCGTGGCGAGGCAGACGTCGGCCATGCCGCGGACGGGCGCGCTGCCGATGATCCCCGAGACGCCGACCACGGTCTTCGCCTCGACGGCGGCCCTGATGCCGGGCACCGCCAGGATCGGGCCGATGCTGACGACCGGGTTCGAGGGCGGGAAGAGCACGAAGTCCGCGTCGGCGATGGCCTCGAGCACGCCCGGCGCGGGGACGGCCTCCGCGGCGCCCACCGGGACGATCGCCTCCGCGGGCCCTGGGGCGTGCAGCCGGACCCACCACTCCTGGAAATGGACCACCGAGTCTTTGAGCACGACATGAGTTTCGACCGTGTCGTCAGACATTGGCAGCAGGCGCACGCCCGGCTGCCAGCGCTCGCAGAGCACCCGGGTGATCTCCGACAGCGGCTTGCCCTCCGAGAGCAGCTGGGTGCGAAGGATGTGCGTCGCGAAGTCGCGGTCGCCGAGCGTGAACCACGACGGGCCCGCCCCGTAGGACCGCAGCTCGTCGCCGACGACATGAGTCTCGTTCGCGCGGCCCCACCCCTGTTCCTCGCTGACGCCGCCGCCGAGCGTGTACATGACCGTGTCCAGATCCGGGCAGACGCGCAGGCCGAACAGGGTGATGTCGTCGCCGGTGTTGCCGATGACGGTGATCTCGGCGTCGGGGGCCGCCGCCTTCAGGCCGCGCAGGAAGCGGGCGGCGCCGACGCCCCCCGCTAGGACGGTAATCCGCATGCGGACAGTGTCGCAGGTCCGCCGGCCTTGTGCGGCGTGCGGGGTTGCGTCGCCCCGCGGCGGCTGCGGCGAACCGGTAGCGGCCGTCGGCGGCGGGTGATAGACCTAACGTGCTGCAACGATTACTGACAGTGATCATCAAGATCGTCAGGCAGATTTTTCTGGGGTCTTACCTCGCAACTTGGACATTCGGGTGGCCAATACCACCTTCTCCGCTTGACTTGAAGCAAGACACGCGGGTGTAATTTCATTGGTGTGATTTTCGCCGTCCCGGGTAGACGGCGAGTATCAGGGGGCTCCGAAAGGGAGGATGCGCTTTGACTGAGGTCATCGTCCCGCTAGCGCACGTCGTCGTCCGTCCGGAAGATGTTGATGACCTGGGTTGGCAGGACCAGGCGCTCTGCGCGCAGACAGATCCGGAGGCGTTCTTCCCGGAGAAGGGCGGTTCCACCCGGGAGGCCAAGCGGGTCTGCCGGAGCTGTGAGGTCCGCGCGGAGTGCCTTGAGTACGCGCTGGAGAACGACGAGCGGTTCGGCATCTGGGGCGGACTCTCCGAGCGCGAGCGCCGCCGGATCAAGCGGCAAGTGGTCTAAAGCCACATTCGCCCACTTACGGACATCTGGCCGTAATACCGCCGGGATCGCCCACTGCCTTGTATTGTTCACCCCAGTCCCACGGGGGAAGCTGGGCATGCCGGCTGCCGTCGTTCGGGGCGGCCACGATCGACCAACCTGTGCTGGACGTCTTGTCAACTACCCCGCAGCAGACCCGGCATACCGTCACCGCGATCATCGTCGCGCACGACGGTGCCCGACTGCTGCCCGGGCTCGTCCAAGCGCTGCGAGCGCAGACCTACCCGGTCGAGCGGACCGTCGGGGTCGACACCGGAAGCCGTGACCGCAGTGGCGCGGTGCTGGCCGAGCTCATCGGCGAGGACGCGGTGTTCGGGATGGACCGCGGTACGGGCTACGGCGAGGCCGTCGCGGTCGCCCTGCAGCACGGCGCGGCGAGGCGGACCCCCAGGACTGACCCCAACCTGAAGCGGGTCGAGTGGATCTGGCTGCTGCACGATGACTGCGAGCCTGCCCCGGAGACGCTTGAGCGGCTGCTGCGGGCGGCGAGCCGGGACCGTGCGGTGGTCGTGCTCGGTCCCAAGGTGCTCGACGGACAGGACCGCCGCACGCTGCGCGAGGTCGGCGTTTCGATTGACCGGGCGGGCCGCCGCATCACCGGGATCGAGCCGGGCGAGATCGACCAGGGCCAGCACGACCACAACCGCGTGGTGCTCGCGGTCGGATCCGCTGGCATGCTGGTCAGGCGTGACGCCTGGGAGCAGCTCGGCGGGTTCGACACCAGGCTCAAGCTGTTCCGCGACGACCTGGACTTCTGCTGGCGGGCGCAGGGCGCCGGCTATCGCGTGCAGGTGGTCACCGACGCCATCCTTTACCACCGCGAGCTGTCCGCCCGGCGGCGCAGGAACGCCGACGAGAGGCAGCAGTTGCGGCGGCTCGACCGGCGCAACGCGCTCTACGTGCTCGCGGTCAACCTGCCGCTGCTGACGATGCTCCGCGCCATGGCCGGGTGCGTGGCCGGGTCAATGATGCGGGCCGCCTACTTGCTGCTCACCAAGCAACTCGACCTGGCCTCCGCCCAGGTCTACGGAGTCGCGGGGCTTGCCGGGCACCCGGTCTGGCTCTGGCAGGGCCGCCGCCGCCGCGCCGCGACGCGCCGCGAAGCGTACTCAGCGGCTCGCTCGTTCATCCCGCCCGGCCGCACGCTGTCCCGGCTCGCGGAGAGCGTCGCCGGACTGCTGTCCAGCGGACCGCCGCAAGCTTCCGGGGGCATGCACCGGGCCGCCTCGGAAGAACCGGAAGACGAGCAGTTCACCGACGCGCAGTCCGTCGTGCGCCGGATCATCGCCAACCCCGGCGTCCAGCTTTTCGTGGCGCTCACCTTGATCGCGCTGGTCGCCGAGCGCAGGCTGCTCGGCACCAGCCCGCTAGGTGGCGGCGCCCTGGTGCCGGCCTGGGGCTCCGCCGCGGGGCTGTGGAGTGAGTACCTGGCGGGCTTCCACGCGGTCGGAATCGGCTCCACCGCGTCGGCCCCGCCGTACGTGGCGGTCGTGGCGGCGCTGGCCACCGTGCTCGGCGGCCAGTCGTGGCTCGCGGTGGACGTGCTGCTGCTCGGCAGCGTGCCGCTAGCCGGGGTGACCGCGTACCTGGCGACCCGCCGGCTCGCCACGGCGACCGCTGCCCGGGTGTTGCTGGCGGCGGCCTACGCGCTGCTCCCGGTCGCGACCGGAGCCGTCGCGGCGGGCCGGCTCGGCACCGCGTTCGCCTTCGCGATCCTGCCGTTGATCGGGGTGAGCGCGGGCCGGATGGTGACCGCTCCGCCGCGTCCGGCGCGCCGGGCCGCCTGGGCGACTGGGCTGCTGCTAGCGCTCGCGACGGCGTTCGCGCCGCTGGCGTGGGTGCTCGGCGTGATCTGTGTCGTTTTCGTGCTCGCGGTCAGGCGCGTGCTGTGGGCGATGGACCCGGTGAACGCCCTCATCGTGGCCGTCACGCCCTTCGCCGTCTTGTTCCCGTGGTCGCTGCACCTGTTCGCCAGCCCGTCGGCTTTCCTGACGGAGGCCGGCATCCAGTCGCCCGCGCTGACCTCGGCCAGGCTGGGTCCGTCCGCGCTGCTCCTGCTCAGCCCGGGGGGACCAGGACTGCCACCTGTCTGGGTCACGGCCGGGCTCGGGCTCGCCGTGCTCGCCGCGCTGCTGCCGCACCGCCGTACGGACGTGACCATCGGCGGGTGGTGCGTCGCCGTCGTCGGCCTGCTCGCCGCGATAGCGGTGAGCAGGACCAGCATCATCCCCGCCGGAGGCGGCGAGGCGGCCAAGGGCTGGCCCGGGGTCGCGATGGCGGTTGCGGCGCTCGGCCTGCTGATCGCCGCGGCGCCCGCGGCGCAGTGGCTCGCCGAGATCGTCTCGAGCCGGTCCGGCGGCGTCTCCCGCGGGACTGGCCGGCTACTCGCCGGCGTCGGACTCGCCGTCGCGGCTTCGGCCCCGGTGCTCGTCGCCGGTTACTGGGTGACGGCCGGCGTACGCGGGCCCGTCGGCAGCGTCAGCGCACCGGTGCTCCCCGCCTTCATCTCCGCGTCGGCTGCCACCGGCGGCCAGAACCGCACCCTGGTCCTGCGGCCGGACGGCGATTCGGTCGACTACGCGGTCATCCGGCAGAGCGATCCGATCCTCGGCGAGCCGGAACTGACCGCTGCCGCCTCCGCCACGGCAGCACTGAGCCGGCAGGTCGCGGGCCTTAGTGCCCCGGATGGCGCGGACGCGGGCGACCCCGGGCTCTCGCTCGGCGAGTTCGGCATCAAATGGGTGATGCTGCCCGGTCCGGTCGACCCGCTCCTGGCTCAGCGACTCGACGCCGCGGTCGGCCTGGTGCCGTTGAGCAAGGCGCCGGCCTACGACCTGTGGGAGGTCTCCGGTCCGGTGTCACGGGTCCGGGTGGTAGCCCAGGACGGGACGATCACTCCGCTGTCCGCTCAGCCGGTGGGCGTCACCGCGGTCAGCGTCCCCGTCTCGGGTGGCACGCTCGAGCTTGCCGAGCCCGCCGGCGGCTGGAGCGCCACCCTCAACGGCGTCGCGCTGAAGCCGCTCGCCGCTCCCGTCGACGGCTGGGCGCAGGGGTTCACGCTTCCGCCGGGAGGCGGCCGGCTCACGATCACCAGGAACGACATGGCCCGCGCCGTGTGCCTGATCGTCGAGCTGATCGCGTTGCTGGCCGTGTGCGTGCTCGCGCTGCCAGGGAAGCGCGCCGAGGCGGCGGAGGAGGCCGAGGCGCTGGCCGCCCTTCGCGCCGCGCAGGACGACAAGCGTGCCGCCCGGGGCGGCCAGCGGTCCGGGCTGTCCGAGCGCTACGGGCTGGCTGGCAGCCGGGCGCTCCAGGCCGCGCGGGCCGGCCACGCCCGCGCCGGGCGAGCCGCGTCGGCCGGGGCGCTTGGAGGGCTCGGGCCGCTGGGAATCGGTGCGGCGCGCAGGCGGGCCGCGTCCCGGGACGCCAGTGCCGAGGACCCGGTGACGACTGGCTCGGGAGTCGGGGTGCTCGATGACGAGGACGAGCCTGGCACGGCCGAGGACTGGGATGAGCCCGGGCATGACCCATGGACGACGGGGCCGTTCTCGGCAGCACCCTGGGAGACCGGTCCGCATGAGGCGATGCCGCGGGAGACCGGTCCCCACGAGGCCGCACCCTGGGGGACGGGTCCCCACGAGGCCCCGCCGTGGGAGACGGATCCCCACGCGACCGCATCACGGGAGACGGGTCCCCATCCGGCCGGACCGCGAGAGACGGGCCCCCACCCGTCCACGCCGCGCGAAACGGGCCCGCACCCGGTACGAGAGACCGGGCCGCACCCCGCCGGACCCCGGGAGACCGGCCCGCATCTGGCCCAACCGGCGGGGACGGGTCCGCACCCGACAACATCGCGAGAGACGGGTCCGTACCAGGCCCAACCGCGGGAGACCGGCCCCCGCCCCACCGTGCCACGCGGGACGGGCGCGCACCGGGCTCCGTCAAGAGGGACGGGCCCGAAGCCGGCTCAGCAACGCGGGACCGGTCCGCACCCGACCGGGCCGCAGGAGACGGGCCCGCAGCGGGCCGGGCGGCCCGAGACGGGCCCGCGCCAGGCGCCACCGCGCGAGACCGGCTCGCACCCGGCCCCACCGTGGGAGACCGGTCCCCAGCCGGCCCAGCCACACCCGACCGGGCCGCACCCGGCCACGCCACGGGAGACCGGCCCGAAGCCTGCGATGGCGCCCTGGGAGACGGGAGAATTGGCCAGGCTAACGGGCGGGAACGACACCCGCGACGACGACTCCCCCACGTGGGGAGACTCCGAAGGCCGCGGCGAGCGCGGATGGAGCGACGAGTCTTCCTGGGACGAGCCCGCGTGGGGCGACGAGGCAGGAAGCCAGGATGACCCGGCCCGCGGCGACGATTCCGGACGACGGGCGGAGCCGCCGGAGCGGCACTCGCACCGCGCGAGCCGGCATAGCCGCCCGGGGCGCCTGGGGGGCCTGGGCCGCAGGCGGGGCTCAGGCGACCGGGGAGCGTCGTAATGCGCCGGTTCGGGCTCCTGGGCGCGGTGCTGCTCGTCCTTGGCGTGGTGTACCTGGCCGCCTGGCGCACCCAGCCGGGACCGTCGTCCGGCACCGGTCAGCAGGCCTCGCAGACCGCCGCGGTGACGTCGGTTACCCGGTCCTGTCCGCCATCGCCGAACACCAGCGCGGCCCACATCGCGATGATCGCGCTGCCGAGCCGGGCGGCCGCCAGCGCGGGGACAGCCGGCGCGGGCTCCGCGACGCTCAGCGCGGTCCCCGCGACCACGACCACCCTGGGAACCGGCACCCAACGCACCAGCGGTGCCAAGAAGGCCACGACGGCCGCGCCGCAACCGGTCATCGTGTCGGCGCCTGGCGCGCTGACCACGGTCACGGCGCCCGGGGAGCCCAGCGGGCAAGCACCGTCCGGCACCGCGGTCGCGGCCTCCGGCCAGATGGCGGAGGGCTTCGAGGCGGAGCAGACGGACGCCTCCGGCATGGGCCTGGTCACCTGCACGCACCCGGGGTCGGACATGTGGTTCGTCGGCACCGGAACGGGCGACGGAGCGTCCAGCATCACCCTGTACCTGGTGAACACCGGCGACCTCGCGGCCAGCGTCAACGTGACCATCCTCACCGACGCCGGCTTGCAGAGCGGCCTCAGCACCGGCATCACGGTCGCTCCGCATCAGTCGCTGACGCAGCCGATCGCGCCGTTCGTGCAGGGCTCCGGCGCCGTCGCGCTGCACGTCCAGACCAGCTCGGGGCAGGTGGCCGCCTCGGTATGGGAGAACGGCGGCTCCGGCGGCGCCTGGCTGCCGCAGGCGGCCGCCCCGGGAACCAGCCTGGTGATACCGGGACTGACCGTGGCCAGCAGCGCCGCGAAGCTCTTCGTCACCGTGCCAGGCTCGAGCGACGCGAAGCTGACGGTGACCGCCTTCACCGCCCAGGGGAAGTTCGTCCAGTTCGGCTCGACGCCAGTGGACGCGCCCGCGGCCGCGACCTCCTCGTTCGCGCTCAGTTCGCTCGGCGCGTCGGCCGCGGGACTCGAGCTGACCTCGAACGTCCCGGTCGTCGCGGCGGTGCAGGTCCCTGGTCAGGGCATCGGCTCGTTCACCACCGCCGTCCCGCCCCTGACCGAACAGGGGATCGTGGCCGGCAACCCGGCCACCCAGGGGCTCACGGTCGGCCTGGTGCTCACCGCGCCGGCTGGCGCTGCCCACGCCAGCGTCACCGTGATTGGCGCGCCGGGTTCTGGGTCGGGCACGGACAGCCCGCAGGTCGTCACGGTACCGGCCGGCCGCACCGAGGCGGTGGCCGTGCCCCGGCCGCCAAACGGCCGGCAGCCGTTCGCGATCGTGATCACGCCAGGGGCCGGGTCGGGGCCGCTTTACGCGGCGCGGATAGTAACCGCGGGCAGCGGCGGCCTGTCCGCCCCGCTGGACTCCCTGCTGCCGGTGCCGAACGCGCTCGCCGTGATCAGCCTGCCGCCGGTCCAGAACGCCTACCCGGCCATCCTGCCCTAGTCCCGGCCGCCCTAGTCCCGGCCGGCCTAGTCCCGGCCGGCCTAGTCTCAGCCGGCCTAGTCTCAGCCGGCCTAGTCGAAGCCTTCCCGGTAGCCGGGGTCAATCGTCTCCGGGTCGAGGCCGAGCACGCTGGCGAACTCCTCGACCACCACGCCGAAGACGAGATCGCTGAGCTCATCGTCGTCTTCCGCCCGCGCCATCAGCGGGCGGCGGTACACGACGATGCGCGCGGGCGTGGCGGGCCGCCCGGGACTCCGCGGGTCGGCGGGCGATCCGGGCACCACGCGCGCGAGCGGCAGCGGGCTGCTGTCGTCGGCCAGCTCCTCGGCTTCCGGAACCTCCTGCACGGCGAACTCGACGCCGGCGAGCTCGGCCTCCCAGCGCGGCTCGAGCCGCGCCACGGCGTCGAGCACCATGTCGTCGAACTGCTGCGCCCGCGTCCGGTACAGCGGCACTCCGGGCGGCACCAGGCGGCCGCGCAGGCCCCGTCCGTGGCGGTCGCGCCGCCGGACGCTCCGCCGCGGGCCGGGCGGAACGGCGCCGTTCTCACCGCTCTGCACAGTCACCGAGCGTATCTCCGCCTGACCGCTGCCAGGTACCCGCCAGGGCCGATGCAAGGACCGACAAAACGACACGATCGTGAACGAGCGCCGGTGATGGCATAACGGGCCGGGGATAGGTACCGTCAGCCGATGTGAGCGACGTTCAATCCACTCCAGCGGCCGCGAGGACAGCGTCGGCCGGGCGGACTGACGACGCTCGAACGGGCACGGGTGCTGACGGGGAGCGCGCTGCTACCGTGACCGACACGGACCTGGTGAGCGAGGTGGGCTGGTGAATTCCCGTTGCTGCTCACGCACCGCGTGCAAGCAGCCTCCCGTCTACACGCTCACGTACGTGTACCGCGACTCGACGGCCGTGCTCGGCCCGCTCGCGGCCTACGTCGAACCGCACTGCTACGACCTGTGCGAGAAGCACGCCGCCCGGCTGGTCGTGCCGCGCGGCTGGGACGTGGTGCGGCTGCCGCCGGACCCGGCTCAGGAGCGAGCCGACGACCTCGAGGCGCTGGCGAACGTCGTCCGCGAGGCCGGGCGCACAGGCGGCAGTGCCGCGCCGGCGAGGAGTGCCCCGGCCAGCGCGCCCCGTCCAGGGCAGGCGGCCGCAGAGCCAGTCGGCCAGGGCGTCGAGGTGGGCCGCCGGGGCCACCTGCGCGTGGTCCGCTCCGCTCCTACGGCACAGCCGGAGTCCTAAGCTCGCCACCGGCCCGTGACCGATAGGTTGGTCCTGGGAAAGTTCTCAAGCGGACGGGACGGGATCAGGAAGCGAGCCAAAGGTGAGCGATCTGGAGAAGATCTTT
>Ga0335075_10008618_pt1 | contig 15609 bp, 22 predicted proteins | sample Lox_Sample_24_FD_206723 | JGI IMG/M metagenome (GOLD analysis project Ga0335075, IMG submission 206723) | Soil microbial communities from Loxahatchee National Wildlife Refuge, Florida, United States - Lox_Sample_2.4 | ecosystem: Environmental > Terrestrial > Soil > Wetlands | place: USA... | reverse complement strand
ATCTGAACCGTCACCGTGAAATACCACTGCCGTTGATCGCCGATCCGCAACTCCTTCCGATCCGCGGGCGGGATCGAGGCGGCCAACTCGCTGGCCTTGAGGGTCCGGCCCTTCCAGACCAGCTTGCGATTGAACTTCAGATCGCCGACGTAGCCCCGCGGACGGCCCCCGTCGTCGGTCTTGCCGTGAATGTGGTTGAGGATCGGAGCATTGGTGAAATAGCTGTCGATCGCGAAATCACCCGGGATCTTTCGCGCGCAGACCCAGTCGATCAATTCGCAGACCAACTGGGTGTGGTTGCGGAACGGCTCTTTCTGCTCCGTGCAGACCTCTTCTTTCCGGAAGAGGCGAAACTCCAGGGGATAATGCTTGCCGCTGGTGCAGACGTAGTCGGCGAAGATATAGTCCTGGGCGATCTTGTTTCGCTCCTCGGCGTGATCCCAGAACCAACCGGCATCGGGGATCAGCAGGCCGTCGCGGTCGATCAGGGTGTTGTCGATCGGGATCACCCCCTGCTGGCTATAGCGGGTGCTGGGCTCCTTCTGGAGGAGTTCCAAGCGGCGCTGATTCAGGGCCTGGACGTCCCAGGGGGCCTCGGTCAGGAAGCGATTGAGACAGGATTGGTCGGTGGTCTCGGCGAATTCCCGATGGATGCCCAGGACGGTCTTGCTTTGGGCGATCATCAGTCCAGTGAGGTATTCAGCGAAATGGCGCCGCTGGGGCTCATTGGCCAACAGGTCCCCAAAATGATCGAGGGCGTCGTGAACGACCGTTGGAAAGTCGATGATGGCTGGCATGATCAGATGCTCCGATGACCCAAATGCGCCAGGGCAATTTGAGGGCGGAACGGGTCGATTTTCCCTATTATAACGGTCGTAGAGGCCGATTTGCAAAATCCCAGTTAGAAACTATCCGAGAACGGCTTCTAGCCCTCTGAGCTAACAGGAGTTATGATGAATATAGATCAAGCTCACGGAGGGTTACACCCATGGCTACTCCATCAAAAAGGCGGAAACGGACTCCCAAGCTCAAGCCACTGCCCACGATTTGGGAGATCCCCGACGACTTGTGGCTGCAAATCAAGCCAATCCTCGAGAAGTTCTGGCCTCGGAAACTCACGGGCCGACACCACGCCAACTGGAGAGTGATCCTCAACGGCATCATTTTCCGAATGCGGTCCGGTTGTCAGTGGGACCAGTTGCCCCGCAAGTTCGGACCCAAGAGCACCGTCCACGACTGGTTTCAGCGCTGGAGTGCCGGCGGCGTGATGAAGCAGATCTGGGCGGTTCTGGTCAGCGAGTGCGATGAACTTGGGGGCGTCCAGTGGGAATGGCAAGCCGCTGACGGCTGGCTGGGTAAGGCCCGGTTCGGGGGGGAAAAAGGTGGGCAAAAACCCCACGGATCGCGGGAAAAACGGCACCAAGAAGTCGGTGTTGGTCGATGGTGACGGTGGGCCGTTGGGGCTGGCCATTGAGGGCGCGAACGTCCCCGATTGCAAGATGCTGCGGGCGACGATCGAGGCCATCGTCGTGGAGCGGCCCGAACCCACGGTCGAGCAACCGCAACACCTGAGTCTGGACAAGGGGTATGACAACCCGACGGGTCGGCAGGCGGCCCTCGATGCCCAATATACCCCCCACATCCGGCGGATCGGCGAGGAGAAGAAGCCGTGTGACCGATCCCAGGGACACAAACCGCGGCGGTGGGTGGTGGAGCGGACGCTGGCGTGGTTGTCGAAGTGCCGCGGCATCCTGATTCGATACGACAAGAAGGACATCAACTACCTCGGGCTGCTTCAATTGGCGTGTGGCCTGCTCTGGTATCGACGGCTCAATCGGATGGGTCGGTGCACCGCAAACCATTTGCCCACATGAGCATCAGCGGTGTTCTCGGATAGTTTCTTAGAGCATATTTTTACAGGAATCTGGGCGGTACCCTTATCAACCCCCGAGTGGCGTGCCCTCATACGGATCGCTCTGGGCATCGGGCCGCCGGACCACGCGATGCTCGCGCGCGGCCGAGTCGATGAGGTCGCCGTACTCGTGCTGATGGCGGACATCGTCATCATCCACGAGCATCAGCCCCTTCCGGGCATAGTCGCCACGATTGGACCATTTCGCGGCTTCGGCGTCCTCCTTCCGTGCCTCATCCTCCGTCTGCCGGTCATACTCGCCCCATTCCGTCTTGGGCCGGCTGCGCGCTTCGGTTGCGGCCGCGCGGTGATGGTCCGCGCGGGCCGTCGCCGTCGCCTCGTAATTGCTCAGTTTGGTGTTCAAATCGTGTTCCATGCTCACTCCACTGATCGATGTTAATGAGACGCAAACGATGCCTTTCGGCCGGTCAACTGACCAGCGCGGTTAGCTCCGCCATGACCGCCACGTCGAACCGAGCCCCGCCGATCGCATCGCCGAACCCGGCCGGGAAGGCCCGCGGAACCGACCGGGCCAAGCGCTCGAGGTCCGCCCGCGCTGCCTCGCTGCCGGCGATCGCTGCCTTGACCATCTCGACCGACCGGGCCTTGCGGTCCCCAGCCGATGCCGACCGGGCCGCGTCGACGTCGGCCAGCAACTCCGCCTTGCGAGCCGCAAGTACGTCGACCACGGCGCCCTCGGTCACTCCGCCGGCCGCCAGCTTGGCCAAATCCCCTTCGACCTGGTCAAGCTCCGCGGGCCGGCCGGTCATGGTGGCGGACATCGTCGACGCCGCGGTTACCGCCGCGGTCAACGCCGATACTCCGCCGGCTGTCTCGACGGCCGCCTTGACCCGGGCAGCAACCAGGTGGATGACGTCCGCCCGGTCTGCCCCGAGCTGGTCGAGCTGGTCCGCCACCTCGGTTCGGCGATGGATGAGGGCCGAGAGCTGGGCCAGCAAATTGTCCATGCACCCACGGTCAGGGTAATTCTTCCCCGGCGAGCGGTCCGCCGCCAGGTAGAGCGCATCGTCGCCAGCGATTTGCTTGACCCTCGCAATCTCGTTCTCGATCCCATCGAGCTCCGCGCGCCGAGCCTGCATCGCCTGATCGATCGTCGCCGCCGGGTCAATCGATCCGACCCACCGGACGAGCAACCACGGAACCGGCAGTCCTGGAGGAGGGGTGCCATCGAGCGCAGCTAGCCGCGCGCCATATGCCGCTCGATCGCTGGCCAGACGAGTGAGCCTTGCGACCGCTGCGTCGCGCGTATGGGGATGCTGGAGGGCTGGCAGGGTCTCTTTGACGAGGCGATCACCATAGGCTAGACCCCCCTCCAAATCGGCGATGAGGCGAGATACCCCGCGGCTCTCGACCAGGACGTCCAGTGCGCTCCGGTCGAGCGGCGGAGGCAGCATCTCTGAGATATTGCCGTTGAAATAGATCGCCCTGCCGACAGCCCGTGCCGGTTCCGGCCGGGCCGGCTGGACGCTCGGCGGATCCGGCGGGCCGGGGATCGCCGTCGGTGCGATGGGATCGGGAGAGAACTGAGTCCGATGGACTTGCCTCTCGCCTTTTACGGTGCGACGTTCGATGACTTCGGTCATGTGCTCTCCCGTAACTTCCGTATCTCGCGCTCCAAATCACGCATACCCATGGTGGTGAAGATCCGGCTCAGTCGAAGGAATTCCAGCGGTCGGAGGGACGGATCGTCGAGAAGGGCTCCCAGAACCGCCAGGAGGGCCGCACGACGTTCGACGAGGATCGGACCGGGTCCGTCGAACCAACCCCGCCGGACGGCCGCCTGGACGTCTCTGAGGGCACTCCGGCGGCATCGGGGATCGGCCAACCAGTCGAAGGGTTCCCGCTTGACCATCGATGCATGTATCCACCGTGCGCAACGGCGCCCCAATCCCCTGTCCGGAGGTTCTATTTTTAGGGTGCGTCGACGCGGGAAATCCGTTAACGCATATCGCAGTTTTCCCGGGCGATTCGATCGGCACGCATGGCGTGCATGGTGAAATCGGGACGACCGGACCGCCGGCCGGACCGCCGCCCCCGATTGGCCAGGAGCGGGCGAGTCTGAGGGGACCTTCGACCGCGCGCCACCGTCATCGTTCCTTGACCGTGGCGCTATGATGTGAACGGAAGATAGCGCCGTTCAAGGAGATCCCCGCATGGCCAAGAGACGACCGCAAGAACCGCAAGCCCCCGACAATCGCCCCAAGCTGATCGGCCTGGTGAGGGTGAGCACAGGCAAGCAGGAGGCCTCGGGACTTGGCCTGGACGCTCAGCGCGCCGCCATCGAGGAAGACAGGATCAGGGTCGGAGGTGTCTTGCTCCGGGAATACCAGGAGGTCGAGAGCGGTACTCACGACGACATCGAGAGTCGGCCACAACTCCGGGCCGCCATCGCCGATGCTCTCCTGTCCCGGGCCACTTTGGTTTTCGGCAAGCTCGACCGGCTGGTCCGTTCCACCTCCATCATGGACTTCATCAAGCGGAGCAAGGTCCGGTTCCGAGCTTGTGACCAGCCCTTCGCGAATGAGTTCACGATCGACATCCTCACGGCCGTCGCCGCGCACGAGGGGCGCCTGATCTCCACCCGCACGAGGGACGCTCTGGCCGCCTACAAGGCTGGCAAGAGAGTCTCCAAGCGAATCCGGGCCATGTACCCGGACGGAGTGCCGGCCGACGTCGTCGAGGCCACTGCCGGCCGTCTCGGGGCGTCGTTGCCCCAGTGCCGCAACCTCCGAGGCGATGCCCAGAAGCTGGGGACCGTCGCCGCCGGCGCAGCTCGAGCGCGCCAGGCCCGGGAAGCCTATGCCCACCTGATTCCGGTCATGCAACAGCTTCGAGCCGATGGCATGAGCCTGGAAGCGATCGCCCGCCGGCTCAACGAGCTGGGCTATCAGACCCGGAACGGATGCGACTGGAATCACGGTCAGGTTGTGCGCGTCCTGAAGCGGATCCCGTCGCCGTAAATGCCCCGCCACGCCTCCGAGGGCCGCCGGCCCGGGGGATCCGACGTCCGGCGGCCGCGACGCGGTTACGGGTCGGATGGACAGTGCGCATAAGTGGTGCCATACCCCGCGAGATGGAGGGGATCGCTGCCGTCCGCCGCTCGGTTTACGTCTTTTATAGCGTGATTCTTAGTAGCATGGTATCGTCGGATCGCTACTTTGTCGTCACAGGATACAGAGTGGTTTCGGAACCAATCCTGTGACCGGTTACTCTGTAGTAACCAGGTTACTTTTTCCCTTTGCTACAAGTGATTGTCGATAGCCGGACACTACCAGCGTTAGACGCCGTGATACGGTCCCCCGAACCGTCAGCGCGGACGGTTGCAGTCTGCTCGATTCACGTGGTAGACTCCCGCCATACGCCATAGTGAACCACTTGGCGGCACCGTGGCATACTGTTGTTCTGTTCAGAAAGCAAAGGAGACAGCCTATGGCCCGTGCCCAGAAGGGAGCATCACAAGCGCCCCGCATGATCCCCGCGCAAACGTACGTCTTACCGGATGTCTATGAAGAGATGTGCGAACTTGCACGGCTCGAAGATCGACCGGTCGCATCCTTCATGCGAATCTGTCTACTCGATGGCCTGGAAAGGAGGCGAAGGGATGCGCATAAATTCGTGGCTCCCTCTCTATCCAAGAGGTAGGCCGCACGGAGTACCGGACCGCCGGGGTTGCAGTTTGACAGGCCACTTCCCCGACGGCCCGCCCCGAAACCCCGAAGGGCTCTGGCTCAAGCCCCTTGCGTCAGAGCGATCCATTGATCAAGATAGGTCAAAGCGCAAGGGAAGAGGGAGCAAGATTCCCCCGAATCCGCTCCCTCGCTGTTCCGGCCCGATTGACGGGTTCGGACCCCGTGCGCCTCCAGCGCAATTGGAGACGACACCCTTGGACAAGTCTACCCGCTTCGAAACCCGGCTACAAGCCGGGTACGATCAGGCTGCGCGCTCAGATCGGAGGGCATCATGATCGCTACCTCGACGGCCACCGCCGCCATGCCCACCGATCGCGTGATCGATCGCCTCGAGCACGGCGGTTGGAATCCCAAGCCGACCGGCCCGCGGAGCTGGAGATCCCGCTGTCCGGCACATGAGGGAGACAGCCCGTGCCTCAGCATCTCCGAGGGCATCGACGGGAGGGTACTGCTCAACTGCAACGCCCATGGCTGCAAGGCCAAGGACATCGCCCAAGCCCTCGACCTGGCTGTGACGGATCTCTTTGTTACCGCCAACAGGCTTCCCCCGCCGCGCAAGCCGAAACCCGGGAAGAACGGCAACGGCAAGGTCTATCGGAGCCCGGAAGCCGCGATCGCCTCGACGGTCAAACAGTTTGGCCAGCCGGTCGCCTGTTGGATCTACAGCGAGCCCGGACGTCACGAGCTGATGAGGGTCTATCGCTTCGACCAGGCCGGCGAGAAGCAATTCCGGCCCGTGCATCCCGACGCCTCTGGTTGGCACCTCGGAGATCCGCCCGGGAAACTCCCTCTCTACCACCTCGACGAGCTGGCCACGGCCGACACGATCGTTGTGACGGAGGGAGAGAAGTGCGCCGACCTAGTCAAGGGGTTGGGACTGACCGCCACGACGTCCGCGCACGGTAGTCAGGCACCTCGAAAGACCGACTGGTCGCCTCTGGCCGGCAAGTCAATCGTGATCCTTCCCGACCACGATGAACCCGGCGAGAAGTACGCCCTGGTCGTCGCGGAGATCCTGACCGCGCTCGATCCGCGTCCCGACGTGCGGATCCTCCGCCTACCGGGCCTTGGCGATGGTGACGACGTCGAGCAATGGCTGGAGCGCTGTCCAGGATCTTGGGACCCTGAACGATGCCGCCGGGAGCTGGCCCTGCTCTGGGCCAAGGAACCGCCGCTCGCTCCGCCGCCGGTCGCCATCCAGGCCCCGCCGGCTGATCGTGGCGAACCGAAGCATCGGACCGAGCTGGGCAACGCGGAGCGGTTGGTTGCGATCCACGGCCACCGGCTGCGCTATTGCCGGCCGCTGGGCAAATGGCTTGCCTGGGATAATCGGCGATGGGCGATGGACGACACCGGCGCCGTCGAGCGCGCCGCCAAGGAAACGGTCCGGTCCATCTATCACGAGGTCGGCAACACGGAGGACGACCAAGACCGCCAAGCCATGGCCAAGTGGGCGTTCAAGTCCGAACAGAGGTCCGTCATCAAGAACATGATCGACCTGGCATCGACGGAACCCGGCATCGCCATTCTCCCGGAAGAGCTCGATCGGGATCCCTACGCCCTCAACTGTCCCAACGGCACCGTGGATCTTCGGACGGGACGATTGCGGCTTCATCGCCAAGAGGATCTCATCTCGAAATGCACGGCCGTCCCATGCGAGTTGCAGGCCGACTGTCCGCTCTGGCGGGACACTCTGGCCACCATCTTCGACCGTGATGAAGAACTAATCGCCTATGTGCAACGCGCCCTCGGTTACTCCCTCTCAGGAGACATCGGCGAGCACGCCATGTTCCTCTGTTTCGGGACGGGGAGGAACGGCAAGAACACCGTGCTCGACACGGTGCGGACCCTACTGTCTGACTATGCCACCGTGGTCAACCCCCGTCTCCTACTGACCGCCGGCTCGAATGACCATCCGGCGATGGTGGCCGATCTTCTCGGCCGCCGGTTCGTCCCGACGTCGGAAATCGAGGAAGGCGAACGGTTGGCGGAGTCCCTGGTCAAGCGCCTGACCGGCGACAAAAGCGTCAAGGCTCGATTCATGAGGGGCAACCCCTTCGAGTTTCCTCTGTTGTGCAAGATTTGGATGCTGGCGAACTGCAAGCCGGAGATCCACGGGCAGGATGAAGGGATCTGGTCGCGGATCCGCCTGATTCCCTTCGAGGTCTTCATCCCACCTGAGAACCAGATCAAGAATTTATCCGAGCGACTCATCAAGGAAGAAGGACCCGCCATCCTGGGATGGCTTGTCCGCGGATGTCTCGACTGGCAAAAGAACGGCCTGGGAGAGCCCGCCAAGGTCGTCGAAGCAATCCGGTCGTATCGGTCGGAGCAAGACGTGGTCGGTGACTTCATCGGCCAGTGTTGCGAGTCCTATCTCGACAATCCATCCTTGCGTGATTCCGCCCGCGTCAAAGCGGCCGACCTATACATGCAGTACGCATCATGGTGCAAGGACAACGGCGAGAAAACGGTCCTGACGAACCGCCGTTTCGGCTCCGAGATGACTCGCCGCGGGTATCGACTCCGAGGTATCAACGGAGTTCAATGGCGTTATGGATTGCAGTTAAGGGGCAAACAGGAATCGACTTCCGACGATTCCGCACCCGAAAAGCCGCCCTACTGACCAGCGCGCAAGCGCGCAATTTCGCTAAGGGACCATTAAGCGCCCATGGCCCTTCGCGAGGTTAATGGTTTTTCTTCGAAATTGCGCGCTTGCGCGCTGCAATCCCACCCAGTGCCAAGTCTTCCCGGATTCCCCATCTCTCCCCACATAGGAGCGCCGTCATGCACGGAAAACTCATTCCCCCGGGTTGGCGGAAGATCGCCCGGGAGCTAGACGTGGACCTCCTGGACGCCCCGGCCGTTATCAACGCCATGACTCGCGATCTGGCCGGCCGGATGCGTGTGTCCGATGCCGTCCTGGACGCATGGGACGCCCTGGACGCGCTCGAGGCTGCGACCACCTCGTACCGGGCCGATCCGCCCTCACCCCCGCCGAGGCCTCGACGGCCGCGGTCCAGATCGCCGCGGTGATGGGCATTGGAACCAATGCCGCCGGCCGCCTCACCATCGAGGCCACGATGACGCCCTCGGTCATCCCGCCGGCGATGCGAGGGAGGGGGCGTCAGGCCCCGTTGCCTTCGGCCGGGGATCCCGCCGGCGATGGCACCGCGTCGCTCGGATCTGGGTACGCCACCTCGACGATATGCAGAAGGTCGATACGGTGTGTCCCTTCCTGGTCATTCACCGTGATGTCTCGACCCCGTTCCGTTGCCGGCACTGCGATGAAGTCCGGATGCCGGATGAAGAACGTCCGACCGTCCGTCAGCTTGATCGTGAATCCGCGGAATGGCTGACTGTGCATCGCGTCGCGGACCTGGTCGCGCGTAGCCATGGGTCATTTCCCTTCATCGGCCTTGAGCCGCTCGAACAATGCCATCCGGGCATAGCTGGCCATCGTCAAGCCCCGTTCCTTCGCCGCGCGCTCCAATCGTTTGTGGTCCGCTGGCGATAGATCGAGACGGACCCCTTTCAGCGCCCTTCTGTCTTGCACCGCTTCCATCGTCTTGCCGCCCTTCGCTGCTGTCTTGGCCATGGCCAAATCTCCCGCCAGGTTGAGGGACCATCCCCCTAATCCTACCTGCAACGTGGACTCAATGCACCAAGACTCTGACCAGATTGTAAGTGTGGACAAGAGGACAGTCAACCAAGAAAATGCCAGAACATGGTTGACTTACAACCCATAGTGTATACAATCGGGGGTGTAGGGCCGACATCCGGCCCACCCCAACCAACGGAGTCCGACCGATGCAGACCGCAACCCTGACCGTGAAGACGACCGCCGAGTTGCTCGCCTTGAACACATCCATCTGTAACGCGATGGAACGGGCCGCCAAGGTGTCGAACGTAGAGGCGATGCAGAGCCTCCTACGCGATCGTCGCGCGGTCCGGACCGAGCTCGACCGCCGCAAGGCCGCCGCGAGCGACTGAGCCGTCCCCGTGACTGCCGGCCGCCCGCGGGCCGGCAGTCGTTACCCTCCCCTTGGCCCTTCGAAATGCGTTGGGCCGGCTCGGAGTAGCAGCCCGAGCCGGCCCGAGTGTCTTTCCCACTTTCCCGTAGGAGTTCAGACCATGTCCAGTATGACCGTTTCCGTTGATCCGTCAACCCGCGTCGCTCTCGCCTCTCTGAGGAGATGGCTGGTCGATGAGGCGACCTTCTGCCCCACTGCCATGGACGCGATCCTGGCGTACGCCCGCGAGCACGGCACACTTGACGCCGATTGTCCTTACCTCTGGCCGGGGATCGATCTCCCCGCCGCGGAAGAGGCGTTCGCCGCCGGCTTCTCCGAGGTCGACGCGTCCGATCCCGCCTGGGGATCCCCGACCGGCCAGGAGAGCCCGCACGATCCCCTCGATGACGTTTGGACGTCGAACGACACCATCAGCCTGGACGGCGACGACCTGGCCGCTGACATCGACCTGGTCGCGCTCCCGCCGATCGCGGGCGGAGCGCCTGAGCCCTCTGAGGATGACCTGCGCGACTATGCCGAATGGTCCGCACAGATCGAAGCGTCGCGCGACTATTACGACCGCATCGACTCCGCCGCACGCAACGCCGTTCGCACCGACTGACATCGTATGACGACTATCACCGGCCGGTCCGGACCCCCGCGCGGGTTCGGGCCGGCTTTCCGCGTTTACGGAAGGACCCCATGAAATTCACCACACAAACCGCCGCGACGTTCGGCCGCAAGGGAGGGCTGGCCACTGTCCAGAGGCACGGGATCGACCACATGAGGGCGATCGGCCGCCGTGGGTTCGCTGTCACGACTGACCGCCATTTCGGAGGGGACCGCCGGAAGCATCTCAACGAGCTGATCCGCCGCGGTCTCAAGGCACTCGATCCCGCCCCGTGGAACGGGGCTTGGCAGAGCTACACCGCGTTTCCTGAACCCAAGAAAGGACCCGACTCATGACCCTGAACCTGACCCTGCATCCGACCTGGCTCGACCACCCCGAGCCGCTCCGCCGGGTCCTCGACCAGATCCGAGCGCTCGAGGGCCCTGCCCCGTGGACTCCACCGCCGGCTGCGCGGGAACCCGGCGACGATGACGACCTGACGCCGATGGCGACGTTCCTCGAAGGCATGGACGCCCCCGAGCCCGTCCAGGCCCCGCCGCCGGCCGCATCAGGCCGCCGGCACATGCGACTGCCCCGCCGGCCCCATCGGCACCGACGAATGGGAAGCAACTGTATAAGTGGGGCTGCAACAACAAGACGCTCCCGGAAATCCACGCGATCGGCCGCCGTCTCGGCTATGACCGTCAGATCACCGATTGGACCGAAGCGCAAGTTGCAACCGCATGGCGCGAGTTGACCACCCCTGCCCCGGCCCCGGCCGCCCGCAACGGGCGCCCTCACTGACCAGCCCTACCCGCGCGGCATCGTCGCCGCGCGGGACTTGCATCGTACGATACACATTGGAGACGAAGCATGTACCGCTATGAGATGGGATTGCCCGAGCTGTCCCGCACGTGCCCCGAAGCGATCGCCTGGGAGCGCTTCTCGGCCGAGTTGCTTGCCATGTACGATCCGGCCGCCGGCGCGTCCAGCCCCAAGACGGCGCGCAAGCTCCGCCAGGTACTCAGGGAGATCGGAGGTCTCGGCGTTGAGACGACGGCCGGTCTGACACCTGCAACGGTGGCCGCCTTCCTTGGCGCCCATCCTGAGCGGGCATCGGCAACCCGCCGGTCGCTATTGATGTCCCTGAGACTCGTGTGTAGCTACGCCGAAGCGCGTCGCTACATCGACGTCAGTCCCTTCCGGATCCGCCGGCTGAGTCGATGGGTCCGGGCCGAACCGCCCGCGGGCAAGCGCCACAACACCGCCGCGGAGATTCGGGTGGTACTCGACCTGATGGGTCGCGACGTGGTCGAGAAACGCGGTTGGGCGCAGTGGCGAGCCCGCCGGCTGCTCGCGCTGACTGCCCTCGTGGCATATACCGGCCTGAGAGCCGGCGAAGCGCAACGCCTATGGGTCGATGACATCGAGCTCGATGCCCACGTCCTGCACGTGCGGCCCCATGGCAAGAGGCTCAAGACGGAGGGGAGCGCGCAGGACGTTGCACTCCCCGCCGCGGCTATCCCTTTCATCCGGGAATGGCTTGCCCATCGTCTCGATCGCCCGGAAGGCTTCCCCGCGCCCGATGATTGCCCCTGGTTCTGCCCGGGCTCGAGGCGCCTCGGTCCGTGGAGCCAGGGACCGCCAGGCTACCGACCGGCTGATCGCCTTGGGGCTGTTGCTCGGCGCGCGGGTGTGCCGGACATGACGTTCCAGATGCTCCGAAAAAGCTGGGCAACCCTTGCCGAACAGAAGGGTATCCCACAAGCCCTGATTACCCGGCAATGCCGGCACTCGACCGAGCAAACTACAAAGGTGTGGTACCAGCAGAGGGACCTTGACGCCCTCAAAGGCGCCGTTGAGGGGTTCGACTTCTGATGCGCCTACGTAAAATGTCGCGATGGGTCCGGTGGTTGTCCCTGAAGGGCCTTCCCCCGGACCACATCGCCCACATCCTGGACGTTGACCAGGCCGACGTCGACGAGGTCCTGGCGCTCCCGTGTTGGATGCCGCTCCGGCCATGGCGCCGAGTGGCCGGCCAGTGCAACGGGTGCATGCGCGGCCGCGTCGAGCGGATGATCGAGCTCGGACATCCGGCCGACATGATCGCCCGATCGCTCGGCGTCGAGTGCGCGGCCGTCATCCGTTGCCTGTCCCCGCCCGATCCATCCCGGCCCATCAAGGGAGGTCTGGCCGCCGCCGTCGTGCGACGCCATGCTGCCGGGGAACCGGTCGAGACGATCGCCGCGGGCCTTCACCTCGACCTGGTCAACGTCGAGCGGTTCCTGACCCGAGCATTCCCCGCCCCTCGACCGCCCCGCGAACCGAAACCACCTCGACCACCCCGGCCCGGGAGCAAGGCGGACCCCGAGCGCTGGCGATACCTCGACGCTCCCGATGACGACCACAAGCAAACCGATCAACCAGGACCTGGTCGACCGGAGCGCTGGCGATACCTCGACGCTCCCGATGACGACCTGGCCGTCAAGTCCACCGCCGAGCTGGTCGCCGTCGAGGTCCTCGACGTCGGCCAGGCCGTCGCCGATGATGGCCAGCGCGGGGAATGGGATCACTTCCAAGAGACGTTCAAGGGACGCCCCAAGCTCACCTTCGACGACGCCGAAGCAATCCGCCGGCAACGGGCCGATGGAGCCACCAGGCCGGCGCTGGCGCGTCAGTGGCGTGTCTCCCTGGGAACCATCGACTCCATCTTGGCCGGGCGGACCTACCGCACGCCACCGCCGGCTGAGGCCATGCCGCCGGCTATCGTCGCGCCGGACGCCCCGAGTTGTCGCCCACCGAGGCCCGCGACGTGGCGTCAGGCCGGGAAGGGGAGACATCTCGACCCCCGGTATCGCGACGATTGACCGGGGATCGAGCCCGCGATCTGCGCCGTGATGGGCATTGAAAGCAATGGCCACCGCTGCCCTCCCCTGCCGAGCTGGGGACGGACCATCGGCCCGGATAATCGCGCCCCTCGGTAGGGCCGGGTCGGATCAGAGCGAGAGTGAGACAGGCGAGCTTACGTTACCATCAGTCCCGAGCCGATCATCAGTGGCAACGCGACTGCCAGGGTTTGCCCGGATTGTCCAGTCGCGGAGATGCGTGTCGATCAGGGAGGCGAGCACGTCCCCGGGGTTCAATCGACGCTTCAACGCATGGACCATGAGGCGCTCATGAGCACTCGTGTCGAGACGCACGTTGAGCCTGACTTTCCCATCCATATCGCCGTCGCTACCGGCTTGCGCCTTGAACGTCTTGCGTGTTTTGGTGGCCATGGCCATGGTCCCTCGAAGTAGTGGTGATCGGGGTTCGACGGCGCGCGTACGCTGTCGAGCCCCGATCGTCTATCGGCCAGGGCGTCATCGACACCACGGTCAATCTTGACGACCTGGTCAACGACCTGACGGGCCGCGAGGGTTCCGTGGACTCGACCGGGCAGGGGAGGCTCTGACAGCCCCGCTGAGCGATCCGCCGCCATCCCCGCCCGATCCTCGGTCCGCCGGCCGTCAGGCCCGGGAGGGCCGGTTGACGGGCCGGGAAGAATGCCCCGGGAGGATCGCATGCCCATAGAGGATCGAGACAACACCCTGCCCGTCTATCTCCACCGAGACGGAGACTCCGTCATCATCCGGGTCCGCGCCGAGAGCGAGGATGGGGACATCATCGGCGATCTCACGGTCGAGGTCCGGCCCGGTCAGGATGCGATGGGTAAGACCTATGACGAATGGGCCGCATTGCCCGATGGCTCGATCGAGATCGAAATACCGGCAGTCTGAGGAGAGGATCGATCACGGTCGGCTCAATTCCACGATCTCGATCGAGCCATCACCGCGCGGGATCAGAGCCACCTCGGTCCGCCCCCGGTTGACCCGCACGGCCTTGCCCGCCAATGCCCCGTGGAGGTCCTTGGTGGCGTAATCGAGCTCGCTCTTCATCGACGCATAGGACCGTTCGTCATCGCCATCATCACCGTCGTCGAGGTCCTCATCGTCGTCGAGATCGAGCGCGGCGAGGTCCTCAGCGGTCAAGGATGGTCCGTCGAGATCCTCATCGTCGTCGAGATCCTCATCCTCATCATCGTCATCCACGACGCCTTCGGCCGCCGCGGCTTCCCGGTCCCAATCATCGAGCCGCTGCTTTGAGGTCAGGTAGCGGTCGATGCGCTGTTGGAGTTCTCTGCTGGTCATTGGTCTGTTCCTCGCAAATCCGGCCCGGAGTGGGCGGACCCGGACAAGAGTCTCCCACTCCAGACGGCCGCCGGGACACCGGCGGCCGGGCTGCCGTGAATCGATATCAAGGGTACCGCCCAGATTCCTGCGAAAATATGCTCTAAGGTCGGTTCGCGCGGCCGGGGAATTTACGATTGGATGAATGCTCGCAATCCCCCGTTGGACCCAGTGTCGATATAGATAAATACGTAAAATTATTATTTATCACCGACGGACCTGGGCGCGATCCAAGACGTACTGGCCGTACAAAATCACGTTATCCCACTCGATGGGGCTCACATGCTCCAGGAGCGTGACGTCGATCTTCGCTTCGCCCTCCTGGGGCTGGCACCACCGCACGACACGCGAAATCTCCTTGGCCTGCCAATAGATCACGCATGCAAGGATCAACGTGAGGCAACTACACGAATTCATTTGCTCGTGTAATTCCCGGGCGTTGATCCGGCCTCGCCGCCCGTAATACACGTCCCGGGCCAGCGCGTGCAGTTGCTCGACCTTCAGCAAGCCCCGCCGGATGCGCGACCGCAACGGCGGCTCAGATAGGTAGCCGAGGAGAAACTCGGTCTTGAGCACCCGGCCCAGGTCGCGATTGGCCCGATAGAAGCGGTTCTTGGCAGTGCAGGAGGCAAGGCGTTTGAGCGCCACCGAGGCGGTCGTGTGACCGCTTTCCAGCGACGCATAGAACTGCCCCATCCGATCCCACTGCTCAACGATGACCTGGGAGTCGATCGTGCGGTCGGCCCGGCTCACCAGGCTGGCCAGCGGCCCGTAATTTCGCTGGGGGTCGAGGCGGTAGAGGCGTTGTCTCTTGAGACCGCGGATGCGGGGGCAGAACCGTCTCCCCAGCATCGCGAACGCGGCGAAGTTGATCTCCGTGTAGCCGTGGGTGTCGGTGTAGTGCTCCTCCAACTCCAGGTCGTTCTCGTTGTAGCAGAGCCCGTCGAGCACGAACGCCGAGTCCCGGTCGGTGCACTCGATCGGCGTGCTGTAGAACGGCGCATAGTTGGGGTAGTCCCAACAGTCGTGTCACCAGGGGCCATTTGGGTCAGGTAGCCGTTCACGAGTCGAGAGTGACAAGTGTATAGATGGCAACGAGCGGCGAAGGCGCTTCCCGAGTGCTTCGGTCTATCAG
>Ga0335075_10008617_pt1 | contig 15609 bp, 11 predicted proteins | sample Lox_Sample_24_FD_206723 | JGI IMG/M metagenome (GOLD analysis project Ga0335075, IMG submission 206723) | Soil microbial communities from Loxahatchee National Wildlife Refuge, Florida, United States - Lox_Sample_2.4 | ecosystem: Environmental > Terrestrial > Soil > Wetlands | place: USA... | reverse complement strand
GAGGCGTTCGAGGCCGAGCGGTTCGTCTTCACGGTCGACGGCGCCGAGACCGCGTACTCGGCGACCGAGCTCCGCCAGCGCGTGATCGAGCTGCTGGGGTTCCCGGACAACCCGAACCCCCAGGCGCACTCGGACCTGTGGCGATGGGCGGTCTACGTGCCGCAGGAGCGGATGCGCGAGATCCTCGCCGCGAAGCCCCAGGAGCGCCTCGAGACGGTCCGCAAGGCCCTCGGCGTGGAGCGATACCGCACCGCCGCGGAGAACGCGGGCGAGCTGGCGACCGACCTCCGCCGGACCGCCCAGACGCGCCGGGCCGAGGCGGACCGGCTCCGCTATTTCGACGAGGAGCTCGCCACCTGGTCCGCGGAGGGCGACCGGCTGCGCGACGAGCGGACCCTGCGCGCCGAGGCCGTGCGGGAGCGCGCTGCGAAGGCGGAGGCCGCCCGGACGCACCTCCGCGCGGCGGACGCCGCCCTCGGGGGCATCGAGGCGGCCGGTCCGGAGCGCGAGCGCCTGCTCCGCGACGACGCAGCCGACGCATCCGCGCTCGACGAGCGGGCGGTCGCCCGTCGCCGCTGCGCCGAGGAGCTCGCCCGGGCGGCGGAGGAGCGGGACGCCGCGGGCGGGGCGGGGACCGCTCCCGACGAGGCGGCCACCGCGCTCGAGGCGGCGGAGCGGGACGTCGGGACGCGCCGCGCGGCGGTCGACGCGCTCGCGGGGGCGCTGCGATCGCTCGCCGAGGCGAGGGCGGGTCGCCAGCACACCTCCCGCCGCCGGGCCGAGTGCGCGGAGGCGGAAGGACGGACGGCGCGGACCCTCGCCGAGGCCCGGACGGCCCTCGAGACCGTGGCGGCCGACGGCCCGACGAAGGAGCCGACGGCGCCCACCCCCGAGACGGTGGCGAGCCTCGAGGCGCAGATCGAACGGGCCCGCGAGCGGGAGAGCGCCTCCGCGGCCGAGGCGGTGCGCGCGCGGTCCCGCCTCGACGAGCTCGACGAACTGCTCCGGGCCGGTCGGTGCCCGACCTGCGGCCAGTCGGTCGCGGCGTCCGAGTTCGCCGACCACCGCGCCGCCGCCGTCGGGGTCGCCGAGGCCGCACGAGCCGCCCACGCCGCCGCCGTCGCGGAGCGGGCCGGGGCGGAGGAGGCCCTGAAGAGTCGCGAGCGGTACGAGCGGGCCCGGGACCGCTGGCGGGACGTCGAGGCCCGCCGGAGCACCGCGCGCGCCGCCGTGGCCGCCGCCGAGGAGGCCCATCGCCGGGCGGTCGCCCTCGCGGCCGAGTCGGCCGCGGACGATGCGCGGGCCGCCGCGGCGCTCGCCGCCCTCGCGCCCCGCGAGGCGGAGGAAGCGACGGCCCGGGCGCAGCTCGCGGTGGCGGAGCGCGACCGCGAGGCGGCGCGCACCGCGCTCGCGGCGGCCCGGGCGCGCGACGACCGCGCCCAGGCCGCGCGGGAGCGGATCGCGGCCCGCACCGCCGAGCTCGGACGGCTCGACCTCGAGCTCGCGGCGATCGCGGAGCGACGGGCGGCCCGTCGACCCCGGATCGACGCGCTCGACGCGACGCTCGCCGGGGCCGACGAGCTGCGGCGCGCCCGCGAGCGGGCCGACGCGGCCGCGCGGTCGGCGGACCAGCTGCTCGAAGCGGAGCGGACCGCGCTGGCCCGGCTCGATTCGCGGCTCGACGAGGCGACGCGCCGCGTCGCGACGGCCGAGAAGGGCCGGGCGGAACGCGCCACGCTCCGGGCCGAGGCGGACCGGCTGGAGCGGCAGGCGTTCTGGGTCGGGCATGCGTTCCACGACGCGCTGCTCCGGATGGAGCAGCGGTTGCTCGCGCACGCGAAGACGGCGTTCGAGCGGAACTTCGCGCGCTACTTCGCGACGCTGCTCGACGATCCGTCGATCGAGGCGAGCACCGACCTCACGTTCACCCCGGCCGTGACGATCGACGGCGTGTGGACGCCCGCCGACGCCCTCTCGGGCGGGGAGCGCACCAGCCTCGCGCTCGCCTTCCGGCTCGCGCTCGCGGGCGTCGTCCGCACGCTGGGCGGGCTCCGGCTGTCGACCCTGCTGCTCGACGAGCCGACCGACGGGTTCTCCCCGGAGCAGGTCGTGCGGATGGGCGAGCTGCTCGACGAGCTCGCGCTCCCCCAGGTGATCCTCGTGTCCCACGAGGGGCAGCTCGCCGCGATCGCCGACCGGGTCGTCCGCGTCGAGAAGAAGGACGGCCGATCGGTCCTGCGCCCGACCGAGGGCGCACCCGGGGCCTGAGCGTTACGCGAGGAACGCCCGAAACGTGGGCTCGTCCCACGGGGGCCGCTGCGCGACCTCGAGGTTCTCCGACAGGTGCTCGGTGCGCTTCTGCCCGACGAGCGGCCCCAGCGTGCCGGGCGCCGACCGGGCGAACTGGAGCGCGGTCTGCGCCGGGCTGAGCCCGTTGCGCTTCGGTCCGTTCCGGGCGAGCTGCCCCTGGTGGAGCGGGACGCTCGTGAAGCAGCCGAGCCCGAGCTCGGCGGCCGCACGGAACAGAGTCACGCGCCGCCCGGCGACCGGCTGGTTGGCGACGGCCGCCGCCTCGGGCATGCCGACGTTGAACGGGAACTGCAGGTACCGGAACCCGTGCTCCTTGCCGCCGGCCGCCCGGGCGATCTCGACCGCGGTCTCGACCGGGAAGAACCCCGGGTCGTCCGGCGGCCGACGCAGGCAGTCCCAGGTCGCGAGGCCGTACGCCCCCAGCGTGCCGTCGGCCCGCCAGCGCTCGTAGAGCCGGAACGCGGCCTCGAGCCGGCGGGCGAACGCCTCCGCCCCCACCGCGACCAACTGCGCGTCCGGCCCGTTGTGGAGGTAGAGGAGATCGATCGTCGCCACTCCGAGGTTCGACCGGCTCCGCGCGAACTGGTCCGCGAGGTACGACGGGCTCATCGCGTGGCTCCCGTCCACGACGTCCGCTGGGTCGAGGTGCCCCGGCGCGACGAGCTCCCGCTCGATCCAGCGGTCGGGTGCGATCCGCGCCTCCCCGTCGGGCGCGAGGTAGCCGGCCTTCGTCGCGACCAGTACCTCGTCGCGCGCGACCGAGCGCTGCGCGACCAGCCGAGCGAGGGCGCGGCCGATGCTCCGCTCGGACCGCTGGTGTCGGTAGTTGATCGCCGTGTCGATGACGTTGACCCGCCCCGACGTGAGGCAGATCGCGACCGCCTGCTCGACCGCGAGATCGGTCGGACCGTCGGGGGGCCCGATGTACGTGCCGAGGCCGAGCGACGAGACGGTGAGCCCGAGCGGCGCCTCCCGAAAGTGGGCGGCGGGGAGCTGGCGCTCGCGGATCGCCCGCGCGGCGAACCGCCGGGTCCCGGCCGGGCTGGCGGCACCGTCCACCGCGGGCACGTCCGGGGTTTGCGCCCGGGCTCAAAAGGGGGACGGCACGCCCTCGGGGCCGGTTACTTTCAAGAACGGCCCGGGTCTCGCGGCGCCGCTCCGATGCCCCGGCGGAAGTACGGACGGCTCCGCAAGCCGATCCCGCCGGTCCCCGTGGAGAAGTGCCGCTTCTGCCGGCTGAACCGACCGTGTCCCACGCACCCGCGCCGGTCGTGAACCGGGCGAGGCCCCCCGGGGGGGCGACGGAATGCGACCGAATCGGCCCGGGGGGTTTATCTCCCCCCTCACGGGTCGGGGTCGCATGGGCCGGTGCCGCGGTCGTCGGCCGCTCGCGACCGGGGCCGTGCTCGTCGCCGTCGCGCTGGTGCTCGGGTTCGCCCCGACCGTCGGGACGCCCCATCTCGCCTCGGCCGCGCCGTCCGCGGGGGGGTCGGCCGCAGGGTTCGGTGCGCAGGAGCTCACGGCGGCGGAGCACTCGCTCGGCCCCTCCGCTCCGCCCGCGCTCCCGGTCGGCCGGGGCCCGTCCGGGGCCGGGGCGGCCCCGACGAACGTACCGGGCCCGGCGTACCGATGGGTCGCCGCCGCGACCCCCAGCCCCGGCCCGAGCGCGCGCGCCTATCCGGCGATGGCCTGGGATCCGGTCGACGGGTACGTCGTGCTGTTCGGGGGCTACCTCGCGTCGGGCGTTCCGGGCTTCGACACCTGGAGCTATCTCAACGGGACGTGGACGAACCTCACCTCGGAGATCTCGGGCCATCCCCCGTCGGTGTACGCCGCCGGGTTCGCCTACGATCCGAGCGACCAGAAGATGATCCTCTTCGGGGGAGACATCCGCTCGGGGGTCCGCACGAACTACACCTGGGCCTATCACGACCTGACCTGGACGAACTTCACGTCGTCCTCGGGCCCGGCGCCGTCCCAGCGGGTGCTCCCGGGCATGGTGACCGACTCGACCGCGGGCGACATCGTCCTGGTCGGCGGTTTCGTCAGCGGGCCGGTCGGCGCGACGGCCAACGATACCTGGACCTATGCCGGCGGGCGATGGACCAACGTCTCGTCCGCCGTGCCGCTCCCCCTGCGCATCTTCGACGGCGTGACGATGGCCGACGATCCGGCGGCGGACGGGGTCCTGCTCGTGACGCTCGCGAGCGAGAGCGCGACGGGCGACCCCCCCCTGTTCGCCGCGACGTACGTCTATACGGCGGCCGGGTGGCAGAACCTTACCGCCATCAGTCCGAACGCCCCGTTCACCGCGGGCCTCTTCGGTGCGCCGTCGGTCGGATATCTTCCCGCCTCGGGCGCGGTCGTGGTCTACGCCGCCGGGATCTCCAACCGCTCGGGCGGGATCCTGTTCGGCCAGTTCACGTACGAGTACGCGAACGGTGCCTGGACGAACGTGACCCGGACGGCCGGGGCCAACGTCGCCCCGCTGCTCGCCTGCGGGACCGCCGTGGAGCCGTACGACTCGGCCCTGATCCAGTTCGGCGGAGAGAACCTCACCACCACCAACGAGACCGACGCGCTCGTCTACTTCGCGGCGCCGCCGCAGGTGACCGCGACCGTCTCGCGCGCGACCTCGGACATCGGCGCGACGCTCGCCTTCCACGGGACGGTCGCGTACGGGGTCGCCCCGGTCGCCCCCGCCTGGTCGTTCGGCGACGGGAGCGGCGCGGCGACCGCGAACGCCACCCACGCCTACGCCGAGCCGGGCGTCTACACCGTGAACCTCACGGCGACCGACGGGGTCGGCGCGACCGGCCGCGCGTCGGTCGCGGTCGCGATCAACCCCGCGCTCCTGGTCGCGATCGTGCTCCCGCCCGGCGGCGCGACCGCGGGGAGCCCCGTGGGGATCGTCGGCGTGCCGTCCGGCGGGACGGCCCCCTACACCTGGTCGTGGACCCTGGGCGACGGGTCGATGGGGGGGACGTCGGCGATCGTCAACCACACGTACGCCGCCCCGGGCGCGTACGAGATCACGGTCACCGTGACGGACGCGATCGGGCACGTGGGGGGCGCCATCGCCACGATCAACGTGTCGGCGGCGCCGAGCGCCCCCACCGTCAGTCTCACGTCGGGGATCGGACTGGGGCTGCTGATCGCGATCGTGGCGCTCGCCGCGGTCGCGGTCGTGCTCGGGGTGCTGCTGGCGCGCAAGGGCCGCGGAAGTCGGCCCCCGCCGCCTGCCTACGGAACGCCCGCCCCGTCGGCCGCGCCCCCGCCGCCGCCCCCGCCCGGCGCGCCTCCGCCTCCGTAACGGCGGCTACGCGGCCGGCTCGGTCGGCGGCCGCTTGCCGACCAGCAGGGGCGTGGCGACGCGCTCGTGGAACCGGTCGGCGACATGCCCGATGCGCGCGGCGACGCGGGGCGAGAGGCGCCGGCGCGTCCGCCCCAGCGCGGCCTCGAGGCCGAACCGCGCCTGCTGCCAGCGGTAGAGCGTCTCGGGGTAGGCCGCCTCGAACAGCAACGACCGGCCGCCCGCGCCCTTCGACGCCCGCCGCCGGCCGGCGAGACGCTCCTTGACCTTCTCGTGGAACCGGGTCCCCGGGATCGGCACCGCGATCGACACCGAGTACTCCTCGGGGCTGAACCGCCGGAACAGCCGGAGCGTGGCTTCGATGTCGTCGAGCGTCTCGCCGGGGAAGCCGAGCATGAGGAACCAGTACTGCCGGATCCCTTCGCGGCGCAGCGCCTCCGCCGTCCGCTCGACCTGGGCGAGCTTCGTGCCGCGGTTCATGAGGTCGAGCATCTTCTGGCTGCCGGACTCGACGCCGACGTAGACGCGCGCGAGGCCGGCCGCGCGCATTCGGTGGAGCAGTTCGGGTTTGAGCAGGTCGACGCGGGCGAGGCACTCGAACTTAAGGTCGAGCCGCTCGTCGATCATCCCGTCCAGCAGGCGTTCGATCCACGGGCGCGAGATCCCGAACACGTCGTCGCAGAACCGGACGTAGTCGACGCGGTAGCGCTCCTTGAGCGCCCGCAGCTCCTCGAGCACCCGTTCGGGGGATTGCTGGCGGAACGACCGGCCGAAGGTCGGCTTCGAGCACCACGAGCAGTCGAACGGGCAGCCGCGCGAGGTCAGCACGGCGGCCCGGCGCTCGCCGGTCGAGCGCTCCCAGCGCCCGAGGTACTCCTCCATCGCGACGAGGTCCCACGCGGGGAGCGGCAGGCGGTCGAGCTCCCTCAGGAACGGCCGCGCGGGGCCCCGGACGAGCCGGCCGCCCCGTCGGGCGACCGTCCCCGGGAGGCCGACCGGGTCGTCGCCGGCGTGGACCGAACGGGCGATCTCCACGAGCGCGTCCTCCCCCTCGGCCGGGACCACGAGGTCGAAGCCGGCGGCGAGGTACGCCTCGGTTCGGGTCGCGGCGTCCGGCCCGCCCGCGACGCTGCGGGCGCCGACGGCCCGGGCCAGCCGGGCGATCGCGTGCGACCGATCGGCGGTGAGCGTCTTCGTGTGGACGCCGACCACGTCCGGGCGGAACGCGCGCAGGGCCCGCTCGACCGGGCGGACGTCCTTCTCGAACGTCAGGTCGACCATCCGGACCTCGACCCCGGCGTTCCGGAGGTACGCGCCGAGGGTGAGCAGGCCGAGCGACGGGTACAGCTCGACGAACTTCCGCTCCATCGGGTCCTCGCGGGCGAGGTACGGATCGACGAGGAGGACCCGGGGCGGCCCGGCGGGGGCGGCCGCGGCGGCGCTAGGCATCCGGCCGCCTCCGGCGGGGGACCGGACGGCCGCCCGAGATCGCGCCGACCGGACAGTACGCGACGCACCAGCCGCAGTCGGTGCAGTTCGGGTGCACCACCAGCCGGTCGGGCCGCAGCTCCATCGCATCCGGCGGACAGACCCCGGTGCAGAGCCCGCAGAGGACGCAGACGTCCGGGTCGATGGTGATCACGGGGCGCTCCCGGAGACGGTGGGCGTCCCCGTTCGACCCGTGACCGCGCTCACGTCGCCGCCGCGGTCGCCTCGGGATGGAGCGCCTTCCCGAGCGCCGCGAACCCCGTGAGCGCGCACTTGATCCGCGCGGGCGACAGCGGGATGCCGAGCTGCTGGAGCACGTCGTCGCGCGTGAGCTGGCCCGCCTCGTCGACCGTGCGGCCGACGAGCCGGTCGGTCAGCATCGAGGTGCTCGCCACGCTGATCGCGCAGCCGTCGCCCTCGAACCGAACCTCGCCGATCCGCTGGGTCGCGGGGTCGACCTTGAGCCGGAGCGTGATGTGGTCGCCGCAGAGCGGGTTCGACTCCTCGCCCTCCCGGGTCGCGTCGGCGAGCGGCCCGAAGTTGTGCGGGTTCCGGTAGTGCTGGAGGATGACCTCCTGGTACATGTCCCACGCCATCGGATCCCCTCACGGGAAGCACCGGGCCACGGTATAAATCGAAGCCGGCCGCCGCCCGCCCCCGCGCCGTTCCGGACGCACGGGCCCCCGAACCTCCGTTCATGTTATAAGCACCCCGCCGTGTGTAAATCCGATGGCGGCCGCCACGTCGCGCTACGAGGCCTGGCTCCCCGAGACGCGCATCGAATCGCTCTCGCGCAGCCTCGCCGATCCGGTGCCGTTCGCGAAGTCCCGGCACGCCGACTACGAGCGGTTCCTGCGGCTGCCGATCGAGCCGAACCCGCTGTACCGCGGGTACGGCTACTTCACGAACGTCGACCTCACCGGCATCGACCCCCTCGCCACGGGCGCCCCGGTCCCGCTCCCCCCGATGCTGCCGCGCAGCGTGCGGGTCGTCCACGACGCGTCGGGCACCCGGATCGAGCTCTCGCCCGAGGCGCGGGCGCTCGGCGTCCGCGCGACCGCGCTCGCGGAGATCTGGCGGTCGGGCGACGCCGAGGTGGGGGCGTTCCTGCGGGGGATCGAGGAGCCGGCCGACAGCCTCTCGGCCCTCGCGACGACGGTCCTCAACCGGGGGTATCGCCTCGAGATCCCGGACCGGTACCCCGAGCCGCTGAGGATCCAGGAGATCGTGGTCCTTTCCGTCCCCCACGAGGCGCTGTCGGTCCGCCGGCAGATCCGCGCGGGCGAAGGGACGCAGCTGCTCGCGACCGAAGAGGTGTTCAGCACCCCCCAGGTCCCCGACGGCCAGCGGCTGTACGCCGCCCTCTCCGACCTCGACCTCGCGGACGACGCGAAGGCCGTCTACCTGACGGTCCACGCCCCCGACCAGCGGACGGTGTCGATCTACCGGCGCCGCGCGAACGTGGGGCCCCGCGCCCGGCTCGCATGGGTCTGGAACGGCTGGGGCGGGTTCCGGACGAAGGTGCGGAACCAGACGACCTTCACCGGCGCCGGCGCGAAGGTCGACGACCTCCAGACGTTCTTCGGCGAGAAGGTCCAGTCGTACGACAGCGCCGTCGACTTCACCCACGTCGCGACCGACACCCACAGCCAGTCGATCACGCGCGGGGTGTTCCGCGACGAGGCGCGCGGCATGAGCCGCGGGCTCGTGCGGATCGAGCCCGAGGCGCGCAAGACGGTCGCGCTCGTCTCCGAGCACGCGATGCTGCTGTCGCGCGGCGCGCGCTCCGACTCGATCCCGATCCTCGAGATCCTCTGCCGCGACGTGAAGGCGACCCATTCGAGCTCGGTCGCCCCGGTCGACCCGGAGAAGGTGTTCTACCTCGAGTCCCGTGGGATCCCCGAGCTCGAGTCGGTCCGGATGATCGGCGAGGGGTTCCTCGCCTACGTGCTCGACCGGGTGCCGATCGAGGGGATCCGCGACCTGCTCTACCCGCACCTCGCCGCCCGGTGGGACGGGAAGGCGCTCTCCTGGGGCCCCGGTCCGTTCCCGACGCTCCCCGCGCTGAACGTCACCGGGACCGACCAGGCCCCCGAGTGGCGGTTCGACGCGAAGCTGAGGTGACAGGGGCGCGGGCGGTGCCGCTGATCCTCGATCCCGATGCCTACGAGGCGGCCGCGCTGGCGGCGCTGCGGGACCGGATGCTCGAGGGCCTCGCCGAGGTCGAAGCGGGGCTCGCAGCCCCCCGCGGGAACGTCCTCGATCCGGCGGGGATCGAGCTCGCGCGGGAGCTCGTCCGCGCGGCGCGCGCGGCCGTCGGGAAGCCCGGGGCGTCCGACCGGGCGCGCCGGGCGGCGGAGGTCAACCTCGCGTACGCCGCGATGCTCGCGGCGATCGATCTTCAGAAGTGCCACACCGACGTGCCGCGCGTCCCGTCGCCCCGGAAAGGGAGCCCGGCCGAGCGGCCCGGCGCCGGCTCTACCCGACCGCGCCGGTCATCTCGAGCTGGATGAGGCGGTTCAGCTCCAGCGCGTAGTCGACCGGGAGCTCCTTCGCGAACTCCGCGAGGAAGCCCATCAGGATGAGGTGGATGGCGTCCGACTCGGTGAGCCCGCGGCTCATCAGGTAGAAGATCTGCTCCTCGCCGATCTTGCCGACGACCGCCTCGTGGGTGATCGTCGCGTCCTCCTCGTGGATCTCGTTGTACGGGTAGGTGTCCGACCGACCGGTCGCATCGGGGAGCAGCGCGTCGCACCGGACGGCCGCCTTCACCCCCGTCGCCCCCGGGGCGACGTGGAGGAGGCCGCGGTAGCTCGTCTGGCCCCCGCGGATGGCGATCGACTTCGCGATGATCTTGCTCGAGGTGTCCGGCGCGGAGTGGACCGCCTTCGCGCCCGAGTCGATGATCTGGCCCTCGCTCGCGAAGGCGACCGAGAGGATGTCGGCGCGCGAGCCGCGCCCGCGCAGGTAGACCGACGGGTACTTCATCGTGATCTTGGACCCCATGTTCCCATCGACCCACTCGACGAGCGCGTTCTCGTAGGCGACGGCGCGCTTCGTGACGAGGTTGTAGACGTTCTTCGACCAGTTCTGGATCGTGGTGTAGCGCAGCTTCGCGTACGGCTCGGCGACCACTTCGACCACCGCGGCGTGCAGCGAGTCGGTGGAGTAGATCGGAGCCGTGCAGTTGTGCACCGAGAATCCCTTCACGAGGTAGGTGTTGTTGTCCCCCGCCACGTGGAAGTTGTAGACGTTGCCGTGGTACGGCGTCCGCTCGATCGCCCGGATCGGGACGAGGAACGCGTTCCCGCTGCGACGGACCGACTCCGCCCGCTCTCCGACCTGGTAGTGGACGGTGTAGAGCTGGGGGTGCGAGATCACGCGCCCGTCCTGCATCGTCTCCTCGAACGGGGGCCGGACGTCGATCGTCGCGTAGATCCCCTGCCGGGCCTGGAGCTCCTGGACCTGGAACGCGAGCTGCTTCGAGATCGTGAGGACGCGGTGGACGGTTCGACCGTTCCGCGCGTAGACGTTCCCGTCGCCCTCGTAGTAGCGGTCGAGCAGCCGGCGCTGCTTGGAGGGCGGCAGCTCCATCACGGTCTTGCTGAGCCGCTGGGTCCCCGCGAGCTCCCCCGCGTGCGCGACGCAGAACGCGTACAGCTCCTTCGAGTACACCCCGACGGTCCGCGCGTGCTTCTTCGGCTCGGGGTACGACCAGGGCTTCTTGCCCGTGACCTTCTCGAGCGCGACCGCGAGCCGATCGACGTACTCCGTCTCGTCGAGGTGGAACGTGAACGTCACGGCCTCGCATCCGTGGATGCGCTGCGCGCACCCCTCGGCGAGGTAGTAGCCGAGGACCGTGAGCTCGGCCTCCCCGAAGGCCGGATCGTCCCGCACGGTGCGGTTGATCGGGTAGTGGATGAAGTCCCCCTCGGAGAGCTCTCCCGCGGGGACGAACTCGGGGGTCGCCGCGAGCAGTTTGTGGGGATCCACGTCCGTCGGGGGTCGGGTCGTCCGTTCCGACACTCGGACCTTCGACCGCGGCACGCAGAGGACCGGGTGCTCCGGCGTGAGCTGGAACCGGTTCCCGATCGACTCGGGCGTGATGTTGATCATCTCGCCGTCGAACGAGCGGACCATCGTCTTCTCGACCGACGTCTCGACGCCGTCGCTGTTGAGGACCGGTCGCCCGGTCTCGATCGCCTCGATCGGCACGAGCTCGTCGCCGACCAGTACTTCCTCGCCCGCGGGCAGGCAGCCTTCGAGGTAGTGCACCTTGGCGCCCTTGTCCGCGATGATCAGGGTCCGCTCGAACTGGCCGACGTTCTTCGCGTTGATGCGGAAGTAGGCCTGCAGCGGGATGCCGGCGTCCACACCGGGCGGCACGTAGACGAAGCTGCCGCCGGACCAGACGGCGCTGTTGAGCGCGGCGAACTTGTTGTCGTTGAACGGCACGACCTTGCCGAAGTACTTCCGGACGATCTCCGGATGCTCCTTGACCGCCGTGTCGGTGTCGGTGAACAGGACCCCCTTCGCGGCGAGGTCCTCGCGGATCTTGTGGTAGACCGTCCCGCTGTCGTACTGCGCGCCCACCCCGCCGAAGAACTCCCGCTCGGCCTTCGGGATGCCGAGCTTCTCGAAGGTGTTCTTGATGTCGGCCGGCAGGTCGTCCCAGCTGCGCTTCGTCTCGCCCTCCAGGAGCGGGTTCGCGTAGTAGGTGTAGGCGTCGAAGTCGATCTCGGCGAGGCTGGGGCCCCAGTCGGGCATCGGCCGCTCGACGAAGTGGTCGTACGCCCGGAGGCGGTACTCCCGCATCCACTCCGGTTCCTTCTTGAAATCGGAGATCTGCTCCACGACCTCCCGGGAGAGGCCCTTCGCGATCCGAAGCCGGTACGTCTCGGGATTCTTGAAGTCGTAGCGCGTGTAGTCGAGCGGCGTGATCTCGTTCGCGGTCTGCGCCATGCTACGCCTCGACCAATTCCATCACATGAGTGTATTTAAATCAGAGGTCGTCTGCGCCGCGACACCCGGTGCCCTCTCAGAGGAGCGGCTACCGGGGGCGCCCGTGTAGGAGCGCTCGCGACAGCTCAGGACGCCGACCGCTTCTCCGCGAACAGCCGAGCGACCTTCTCGAGCGCGTCGAACATCCGGTCGACCTCATCGACGGTGTTGTACAGGTACGGGCTCGCGCGGGTGAGGGCCGGCACCCCGAGCCGCTCCATCAGCGGCTGGGCGCAGTGGTGACCGGCGCGAACGCAGATCCCCTCTGCGTCGAGCAGGCTCGCGACGTCGTGGGGATGGGCGCCCCTGAGCTCGAACGAGAAGACGGCCTCGCGGTCGCCCGGCTCGGGCGGCCCGAAGTAGCGGAGGCGGTCGCCGAGCCGGTCGCGGGCGCCCGACACGAGACGCGCTTGCAGGGCGCGGTCGTGGGCGCGCAGCTCGTCCCAGCCGATCCGGCCGAGGTAGTCGAGCGCGGCGGAGAGTCCGATCGCCCCCGCGACGTTCGGGGTCCCGGCCTCGAACCGGGCCGGCGCTTCGCGGTAGCTGACCCGATCGGTGTGCACCTCCCGGATCATCTCGCCGCCGCCCATGCACGGCGGCAGCGTCGCGAGCCGGTCGGTCCGCCCCCAGAGCACGCCGATGCCCATCGGACCGAGCGTCTTGTGGCCGGAGAAGGCGAGGAAGTCGGCCCCGAGCGCCCGCACGTCGATCGGCCGGTGGGGCGCCGATTGCGCCGCATCGACCACGACCAGGGCGCCGACGGCGTGGGCCCGCTCGGCGATCTCCCGGATCGGGTTCACGGTGCCGAGGACGTTCGAGACGTGCGTGACCGTGACGACCTTGGGGTGCTGGGCGAGCAGACGGTCGAGGTCGTCGAGGTCGATCCGCCCCTGGTCGTCGATCCCCGCGAAGTCGAGCTCGACCCCGGGCGTCTCCCGCAGGAAATGCCACGGGACGATGTTCGAGTGGTGCTCCATGACCGTGGTGACGACCCGGTCGCCCCGCCGCAGGTACCCCCGGGCGAGGCTGGTCGCGACGAGGTTGATCCCCTCGGTCGTCCCTCGGACGAACACGATCTCGGCCGGGTCGGCGGCGTTCAGGAACCGGGCGACCCCCTCGCGGGCGGACTCGTAGGCGTCGGTCGCCTCGACGCTCAGCGCGTAGACGCCGCGGTGCACGTTCGCGTTCTCCTCGCGGTAGTACCGGTCCTCGGCCTCGATGACCGCCGTCGGCTTCTGCGACGTCGCCGCCGAGTCGAGATAGACGAGCGGCTTCCCGTGGAACGACCGGCCGAGGATCGGGAAGTCGGCCCGCACCGCCTTTACGTCCATCGTAGGCCCCGGCCCCTCCGGCCGCATCGGCGGCTCCGGCTCAGGTCGCCGGGGGGAGGCCGAACTTGACGAAATCGTACCCCTTCGCCTCGAGCTCCTCGGCGAGCTCCCGGCCGCCGGAGAGCGCGATCGCGCCGTCGACCATCACGTGGACCCGGTCGGGCTTCAGGAACTTGAGGATCCGCTGGTAGTGCGTGATCACGAGGAAGCCGGCGTGCGCGCCGCGCTGGCCGTGGATCTTCGCCACCGCCTCGCCGACCGCGCGCACCGCGTCGATGTCGAGCCCCGAGTCCGGCTCGTCGAGGATCGCGAACGTCGGCTCGAGGGTCGCCATCTGCAGCACCTCGACCCGCTTCTTCTCGCCGCCCGAGAACCCCTCGTTGAGCGAACGCTTGAGCAGCGCCTCGTCCATCTCGAGGTAGCTCAGGTGCTCCTTCAGGTCGGCGTCATACTGCTTCGTGTTGGCGGTCTGCGCCGTGTGGCGCTGCATGTACGACGTCCAGAGGAACTTCGAGAGCGACAGTCCCGAGACCTCCTGAGGGTACTGGAATCCGAGGAACAGCCCGGCCCGCGAGCGCTGGTCGACGGTCATGGCGAGGAGGTTCTTCCCGTCGAGCAACGCCCGGCCCTGCGTCACCTTGTACTTCGGGTGGCCCATGAGCGCGTAGGCGAGCGTGCTCTTCCCCGAGCCGTTCGGCCCCATCAGCGCGGTCAGCTCGCCGCTCCGCAGGGTGAGCGTGACCCCCTTCAGGATCTCCTTGCCCGCCACCTCGGCGTGGAGGTCTTCCACCACGAGCGTGTGGGTCGCCGGCTCGTTCGCCATTCGGATCGACCGTACGAGCCGATACCGTTATTTAAGCATGGCGTGGTGCGTAAATCGGACGGGCCGGAGCGGAGGGCACCGAGATGGGGATGGACGCCGAGAGCGCGTCGCTCGAGGGTACCCGGGGTCGGATCCTCGAGGAGCTCGCGACCGCGCCGCGCACCGCGCGGGACCTCGCGAAGACGCTCGGGATCCAGGAGAGCGCGGCCCGCGGCCACCTCGCCCGGATGGAGGAGCGGGGCCTCGTCGTCCCGTCGTTCCGTCGGGAAGGGGTCGGGCGCCCGCGCAAACGCTACCTGCTCACCGGTCGGGGCCAGGACCTGTTCCCGAAGAAGTACGATCTGATCCTCGACACGCTCGTCGACGAGCTGCTCGATCGCGAGGGCGAAGGGTACGTGAGCGCGCTCTTCGCGGAGTCCGCACAGCGACTCGCCCGCACGGTCTCGCGGGAGATCCCGAAGGGCGTCACGGTCGAGGAGCGCGCGCGCCACATGGTGGCGGCGCTCAACCGGCTCGGGTTCCGCTGCACCGTCGAGCGGACCCCCGACGGGCACTTGAGCATCGTGCGCACCAACTGCATCTTCCGGCACAGCGCGCTGTCGCACCCCTACCTCCTGTGCGACGTCTTCGACAAGCACCTGACCGAGTCGCTGCTCGGGGAGACCGGGATCGATCTGCAGGACTCGATCGGGCGGGGAGGGATGCGGTGTACGCATCTGATCCCGCTGCGGTAACGCGGCGCGCTCCCCTCGAGGCACCGCGCGAGAACGGCGCCGCCGAGCGGGATGCCCTCCTCGCCGCCGTCGGGAGGACCCCGCTGCTCCCGCTCGGCCGGCTCGTCGCGGCGGAGGGCAGTCGCTTCGAGCTGCTCGCCAAGGCCGAGTTCCTGAACCCGAGCGGATCCGTGAAGGACCGGGCCGCCCTCGCGATGGTCGAGACGGGCCTCGCGGACGGCCGGCTGGGACCGGGCCGCACGCTGATCGACGCGTCGAGCGGGAACACGGCGGTCGCCTACGCGATGCTCGGCGCGCGCCTCGGCTTCGCGGTCGAGCTCGTCCTCCCGCGCAATGCGCACCCCGAGCGCGTCGCGCGGATCCGGGCGTACGGCGCCGAGATCCGGTTCACCGACCCCGGCGACGGGACGGACGGCGCCCAGCGCGAGGCCCGGCAGCGCGCGGCGGCCGCGCCCGACCGGTACTACTTTCCCGACCAGTACAACCACCCGGCCAATCCGCTCGCGCACTTCCGGACCACCGGTCCGGAGATCTGGGCGCAGACCGACGGGCAGGTCACGCACTTCGTCGCCGGCGTGGGGACCGGCGGCACGATCAGCGGGACCGCCC
>Ga0335075_10008616_pt1 | contig 15612 bp, 11 predicted proteins | sample Lox_Sample_24_FD_206723 | JGI IMG/M metagenome (GOLD analysis project Ga0335075, IMG submission 206723) | Soil microbial communities from Loxahatchee National Wildlife Refuge, Florida, United States - Lox_Sample_2.4 | ecosystem: Environmental > Terrestrial > Soil > Wetlands | place: USA... | reverse complement strand
CACCGCTCTTGTCAAAAAGAAAGAAACCGCTGTTGTCCTCATAAAGATGTTTTTTGTCGATGGACTTGATGAACCTGCCGATGGTGTCAACCCAGCCGACGTATGGTGCCATATTAGCGCCTGGATCGGTAAAGGCAACGAAGAGGCCGCAGACGTTGCAGTTTTCCCAGGCCATGATGGTGGGATCGTCCTTGTAAGCAATCCCGGTCAGCGAGTTCTTGTGGTTGAGCAGCGCCGCAATGTGCGCCTCGAAGCGGCTGATCACCTTGGGATCGGTGAAGAAGGCTTTGTAGCCATTGGGGCCCATGTCTTTGAAGTACTCACCGGGGCCGCTGAGCTCACAGTAGGCGCAGTCGCCGGCCAAGGTAATAATCAGACGCAGACCGCGGTCATGCGCGGCCTTGATGGCATAGTCAATGTGCTTGAAAGCCTCGGGATTGAATTCACCCAGCTTGGGCTCGATACACAACTTGCAGCCGATGCTGTCGCCCAGGGTTTGCGAACGGATGACGCGGGCACCCATCATTTTGGCGGTATCCATGGCGTCGTCGACTTCAAAATGGCTGGGATAGCGAGGACCCATGGGATCAAGGGGGCCATAGGCTTCCAGGCCGAGCCATTCAATGTTGGGGCCGCTGTAGCGGAAGGGTTCGCCGCCAAGGGTCAGGCGGGTTCCGTCGCGCTTGACGAATTGGTTGTTGAGATTGGTTTGCGCCGAACTCTGAGCACACATTGCCATCACAACCAACGCCACAAAGGCGACGGTAACGAACGCGCCCCTCACTGAATGAGTTTTTTCCATATTCTCCTCCTAACGTGCCTGCTATCCATGCCTTGAAGCGCAGGAATCTTGCATGCGCACCCTGCATTTCTCGATTTCGAAACGAAGAGGGCCGGATCGGTCAGCCGGCCAGAATAATAATGATAGCAACTGTCAATTGTCAATCACTCTCGTTTGGATGTATATTTCACTTTGCAAAAACAATGCCGCGACATACAAGCACGCGGCGGCGTAAGAGGGCGTAGCGTGGGTTTACGAGAGACAAAAGCAGAGAAAACACGAACGCGAATTGTGAGAGAAGCACTGCTGCTTTTCAAACGCGATGGCTATGAGCAGACCAGCGTGGAGGCAATCGCGGAAGCTGCCGAAGTCAGCCCCTCAACCCTGTACCGCTACTTTCCCAGTAAGGATCTGATCCTTCTTAGCCCGGTATCCGCGTACGATTTTTGGGAGGCGTTTTCCCGACATGCAGTGAACCATCCAGCAGAGGAGGCCCTTGCCGAAGCGATTTTGGACTGGGCCAAATGGCAAGATTCGAATGCGGAGGAAGTGCTGCTGGTTCGCTCCCTCATCGATCAAGCCCCGATTCCACGTGCCAGGTTGTGGGATGTCGTGTACCAATCGGAACGGGATTTGAACGCACGTCTGGCGGAAAAACTCCATCTGCCTGAGGATGATCTAAAAGTTGTGCTTTCGGCGCGACTGGCTTTCCTTGTGATTGGCTTGGTGGCGGATCTATGGCGAGCAAGCGCCGGCAAATCCTCCTCCGTTGCAATTGCAAAAAAAGTGATGCGAATGTTCGAGGAGCACAAAGTTCTGCTCCCACAAATACCACCTCGCCGATGCGCGCATCTTGACGACTCTGCACGAAGTAAATGAGCGTCTCAATTTACTCTCCATATTGCAAAGCGGCGCGGCGCCGTGCAAGCTTAACCCATGCCGGAATTGCCCGACATCACGGCTTATCTAACTGCACTCGAGAAGCAGATCCTCGGTCGACCACTCGAGAAGATTCGCCTCGGCAGTCCATTCCTTTTGCGAACCGTGAGTCCACGCATCGAAGCCTTTGAAGGTCGCACCGTCACTTCACTGCGTCGTATCGGTAAGCGCATCGCCATCGGCTTCGACAATGGACACTGGGCTGTGATTCACCTGATGATCGCGGGGCGTCTTCATTGGCGTCCAGTAGGAGCGAAGCTGGGGAGCCGCAATAACCTTGCAGCGTTCGATTTTCCTCATGGCTCGCTCGTCCTGACGGAAGCTGGATCCAAACGGCGCGCGACACTTCACTTGTTTCACAATGAAGAAGAATTGCGCTCCGTCGATCCCGGCGGAATCGAAGTGTTCGCGATCGATCTGGATCAATTTCGTGCGGCCCTTGCCGCCGAAAATCGCACTCTCAAACGAGCCCTAACGGATCCACGCATTCTGAGCGGCATCGGCAACGCCTATTCCGACGAGATTCTGCATGCGGCGCAGCTCTCTCCAATTCAGTTGACGCACAAGCTGACGCATGAGGAGTGGGAAAGATTATTCGCTGCCACACGCGAGACGCTGCAACTGTGGATAGATCGACTCAAGGCTGAAGCGGACGCGAACTTCCCGGAGAAAGTGACTGCGTTCCGAAAAGAGATGGCGGTGCATGGTCGCTTCGGCCTGCCGTGCCCACGCTGTGGCGCGCCGATTCAGCGCATCCGCTATGCCGACAACGAAACCAACTACTGCGCCACATGCCAGACAGGCGGCAAGCTTCTGGCAGACCGAAGCCTATCGCGCCTGCTCGGAAAAGACTGGCCGCGCACTCTCGACGAACTGGAAGCGCTGAAGCGAAAGTGATCTCGCGGCCTGTTCGCGCGACCCGCGATGCACGGAACACCATGTTCAGGTGCTCAATCGGTGAAGTTGCGGGCGGACTCCGGACTAAATCCAGGGTCTACCTTAGCGTTGACACGTTCTAGATGCGCCGTTATTGCGTCGCAGCGGTGCTGCATTCTTTGATTCCTTGGGTGCGAATCCTTTTGTATGATGAGAAGGTTCCAGCCACTGAAATTGATGAGTTGCGAGGGTGATATTGAACGGTGGTGAGGGTTCGTGAAAGAACCATTTCCATTCCAAGGGCGAAGCTCTGGCGTGAATGCTCTCAGAAGCGCTATCGGATACATTTGCGCTGTACTGTTCGCGTGGCTCGCTGCTCAATTGACGTTGCACATTCCCGCCCTGCAGGGCACGCCCGTTGCCCTCAATTTTCTGGTGGTCGCGGGCATCACTACATTCTTCGGCCCGGGTCCAGGCATCGTTTCTGTTGTAGCCACGGCGGTGCTCTTCTATGACTGGTTTTTGTTGCCCTCGAGTCACTCGGATTTCGCGCCCGGAGTTCTAATTCGAACCGCTCTCATCCTCAGCATTGGATTTCTGATCGTTTTCTTCTTTGATAGCCTTCGCAATCGAGGGATTCGGCTGCGTTCCGCGCTGAGTTCGCTCAGCGAGCACGCGGATACGCTGGCCCAGGCACAGCAGGGCAGCAACTCCGCGGCTTGGGTGATTAACGTGAAGGATCGCAGTATCCAGTGGGCCCAGGGCGGTGCGGAAATCCTAGGACGTTCGTTTCAGGAGGTGACAACACTCGATGCGTTGATCCATCTTGTATCTCCCGATGACCGGGCCGGCGTGGAGCGATTGGCTGAAAGCGCAATTCGAACTGGCATGCCGTTTCAAAGTCAATTCCGCATTTCACTTCCAAACGGAGAAATCCGCTGGCTGGAGGCGCGCGGCACACCCTCTCCAACGGACTCGCACTGGCGTGGCGTGGTCATGGACATCACCGCCCGCAAGAACGCGGAAATCGCGATCTTACGCTCGGAGAAACTGGCGGCCATCGGACGGCTTTCCGCCACGGTCGCTCATGAGATCAACAATCCATTGGAAGCGGCGACGAATCTGATCTATCTTGCCTCTCTCGATACCGCGATGAGTGGCGAGGCACGAGCCTATCTGGCAGACGCGGAGCTTGAACTGCGTCGACTTGCGAATATCGCACGCCATACTTTGACGTTCGCGCGCACCAGGTCGGCTGGCGGTTCTGCTGAAGTGGGCCCCATCATTGAAAGCGTCGTGGCTATGTTTCAGGCTCGATGCAATTCAAGAGGCGGCCGGGTTCACTATGATGCAACGGTCAACACGAAAGTGGACGTGCCTCCCGACGAACTGCGACAGATTCTTACCAATTTACTCTCCAATGCATGCGATGCCCTGGTGGGGGGTGAGGGCCTGGTCGATGTCACCTTGTCCTCTGACGGTCAAACAGCGGCCGTGATCATTCGCGACTCCGGAGTTGGAATTCCCACGGAAAACGTTGAGCGAATTTTCGATCCGTTTTTCACCACCAAGGACGATGTCGGAACCGGTATAGGCCTGTGGATCACCAGGGAACTGGTGGAGAAAAATGGCGGCACCATCACCGTCATGGCGGGGGACCAGGCGATCCCTTTTAGTACCTGTTTTCGCGTGGAATTTCCAGTCGCGCGAAACTCCGTGTAGTCTTACGATGTCGCAAGGTCCAGACGCTGAGGAACCCCCTCCTCGCCGCAAAGCCAGTGGTTGGCGCGAGCGGCACGCTATGATGGACCGGAGGGGGAAACCATGAATACTCGATCGTTGATTGCAGCCATTGATGCAGAAATCTCTCGGCTGCAGCAAGTCAAGTCGTTGTTGTCTGGCACCGCTCGCACGCAAAATGGCAAGCAATCTGCCGCCGCGAAGACATCGAAGCCCACAAAGCGGCGCAAGTTGAGCGCAGCGGCTCGCGCCAAGATCGCTGCCGCTCAGCGCGCGCGTTGGGCCAAATTCAGAAAGTCCGCAAAGTAGCGATTTGCTGCCACGATCCTATCTTCACTGAACAAGTCAGGAGAACTATGAGCAGAATGCATCGCACGCCACTCTACTCTCTCGTGTTGTTCTGCGCCGTCAGTACCGGCGTTGTCTTGGGCCAGGCCAAGAAGACCGTCAACACGGCCGCCGATCTGCCTCGCTTCAGCTTTCCTCTCAACCAGCCTGCCAGCTCGTTTCTCAAAGCCGACGATGCAACCTTCAATGTTCTAGCCAAGAAGGTCGAGACCGATGTGAATTCGGTATTGGCGGACTACAACATCTCCGATAAAGAGACGTTGAGAGAACTGTTGGGCGCCAGGCTGAGTGCGCAGCTGCTGCAGGGGGACATGAAGGACGCGCTCGCGACTTCCGCGCAAATTCGTGACCTGCAGGTTAAGCCTGCTGCAAAGTTGACCTCGGGCTTGATGACGACCGCGCTGGTCAAGGCGCAAGAAGAGAGCGGCGCAACTTCCGGCCCAGCCTTCGAAGAGGCATTTCAAAAGCAATTCGCGGTCAGGATCGATGCACTGCCATGGAGCTCTACCCAGGATACCATCAAGGGGATGAGGACGAGCTTCGAACTGCTTTCGCCCGACTTGTTAGAAGGCAGTGCAAAGTCTAACCTCGATCCGCAGGTAGCGAAGACAGGCGCTCTCGACCTGCCGGGGGCAGAAGCGCTGCTCAGCATGCGTGTTGAGGAAAAGCTTTTCCTGCCGCTCGCGAAACCCGCACTGGCTGTGCTTTCTCCTTACATCGCTGCACACGATGTGAAAAAGCCGGATATCTGGGCGGCGCGCGATGTGACTCTGACCGCTGCCGACAAGTTAACTCCGGTTCGCATTGCCATCTTCGATTCCGGCGTGGATACCTCGTTATATCCGGGGCGCCTTTTCATCGACCCGCACCCGGATGGGCACAGCCCGAATGGCCTCGCGTTTGATCTGCAGGGTAAGTTGTACAACGGCAATCTGCAGCCCATGACCCCCGAACAGAAGGCCGCGTATCCAAAAGTGATCAATGTGTTCCAGGGTCTGGATGATTTGCAGAATGGTATTGATTCGCCAGCTGCGGCAGAAGCGCGCAAAACGTTATCGACCATGCCACCGGATCAGCTGGCGCAGTTTCTGAAGCAGGTTCGCTTCATCGGCCAATACATGCATGGCACGCATGTGGCCGGGATCGCGGTGCGCGGCAATCCTGCAGCTCGGCTAGTTGTCGTCCAGTTCAACGACTCGCTGCCCGACATGCCATTTCCGCCTACCGTCGCATGGGCTGAAAAATTCAAAGCGGATTTCCATTTTGTCGGCGACTATCTCCGCAAGAACAATGTCCGCGTCGTGAACATGAGCTGGGCTGACAGCCAGGGCGAGATTGAACAGTGGCTCGACAAGACCAGCACGGAGAAGGATCCCAACAAACGTAAACAACTTGCCGCCAAGATTTACGCGGTCTGGCGCGATGCGGTTGCAGGCGCGATTGAAGCCGCTCCCAACACGCTTTGGGTCTGTGCTGCCGGCAACTCTGACAGCAACGCCAGCTTCCTGGGAGATGTGCCTGCATCGCTTGAGTTGCCGAACCTGGTCACCGTTGGCGCTGTGGACCAGGCTGGAGATGAAACCTCGTTCACCAGCTATGGAAAGACAGTCATTCTCTATGCCGACGGCTATCGAGTGGAAAGCTACGTGCCCGGCGGACGAAAATTGAAGGAATCCGGGACTTCCATGGCATCGCCGAATGTCGTGAATTTGGCAGCGAAGCTGATCGCGCTCGATCCGAAATTGACCCCGGAGCAAACCATCGCGCTGATGAAGCAAGGAGCTACGCCAAGTGCAGATGGACGCATGCACCTGATCGATCCGAAAGCGACAATCGCATTGCTGAAGCAACAGCAAGCGAAGTAAAACACGAACAAAGCACGCGGCATCCGTGGTCGGAGAATCAGGCGGCCGCGGATGCTGCGCGTTGCGGGTTATCGCGCAGCATCACTGCGTGACGGTGATTCCCAACTGTGCGAATAAGAAGGTATCGATGTCTGCGATCTCCTGGGTTGCTTCATCGATGTTGGTACTGAAGCCGTGACCGGCGTTGGCGGAAGTGCGCAACATGATCGGATAGCCCGAACTGGTCGCAGCCTGTAATTCCGCCGTCATCTTTCTGGAGTGGGCCGGGTTCACGCGATGATCGTTGTCGCCGGTGACGAAAAGCACCGCTGGATACGCTGTTCCCGCGCGGACATGATGATACGGCGAATAGGCGTACAGCGCCTTGAATTGCTCTGGATTTTTCACTGACCCGTATTCTGTTACGTTGAACGATCCGTTGGGATCAAGCTCCGTGCGCAGCATGTCATAGATGCCAACAATCGAGAGCACTACGCGAAACATCTGCGGATGTTGCGTGATTTCGGCACCCATCAGCAAGCCTCCATTGCTGCCGCCCTCTGCGGCAAAATGCGCTGACGACGTGTAGTGGTTGTCGATCATATATTGTGAGCAGGCGGCAAAATCATCGAACACATTCTGCTTTTTCAGCAGCATTCCGGCATGGTGCCAGGCTTCTCCATACTCCCCACCTCCGCGCAAATTAGTCTCGACCATGATTCCTCCGTGATCGAACCAAAGGCGCTCAAAACTGCTGGAAAACCATGGTGAAATGCTGATGCCATATCCACCGTAACCGGTGATGAGGGTAGGATTCTGGCCATTGAGAGGCGTGCCTTTTCGCATTAGGATCGTGAGCGGAATTTCTGTTCCGTCTTTCGATTTTGCGAAGGCGCGGCGAACTTCAATGTCATCGAAATGGAGCGGTGTGTCGGTGCGAAACGGCGTGGCCTGGGGCTCACCTGTTCCGTTGTAGCGGTACCATGCGGGAGGCACCACGTAGGTCTGCACGTTGTAGAGAATCGCGTTTCCACCCAACGGTACCAGGTAGCTAACCGAGGCCACCGGAGGCGTGGGCACCTTTCCCAACGCTTTGCCATCGAGGTCGTACATGCGGATTTCTTCCGGCCCGCCGTCAATCACGGTGGCGTAGATGCGATCCTGACCCACCCAATAGGTTCGATCGCCGATCACCGTGCCGGTTCCCGCGCTGACAAAACTGGCTTTTCCGGGCGAAGCAATTTCCTTGGCATCGGCCAGGTTGGTATCTTGCGCTGCGAGTCGCAAAATGTTGCCACGATCACTTTGCTTGCGCGACATCAGGTAGAGAGCGTCATCCGGACCGAAGGCGGCCTGAACTATGCCGTCCACGAAATGGGTAATCTGCACGAGTGCCGCGTTTGAAGGACCGTCGATCCGCACAAGAAAATGCTCGAACTGTCCACCATCGCCATTCGCAACAGAAATCAGCAAATCGCGGCCATCTGGCGAAGTGAGCAGGGTCGTCTCTGCAATCCGCGGAAAATCTTTCCCGGCAATGTAGCGATCTGTTGAGGGCTCGGTACCCATCGCGTGGAAATATACCTGCTGATAAAAATTCATGTCCGCGGCCGGCCGCTCATTGCCTTGCGGATAGCGAGTGTAGAAGAAGCCGGAGCCATCCTGTTTCCACGCCATGCTACCGCCGCCAGTCGCAAAATTCACACGCGGGACGCTGGCTCCGACCTGCTTGCCTGTGGCGACGTCGAGAACGTACAGGGAGGCATCTTCGCTGCCGCCGGTGGAAAGCGCCAGACCTACCATTTTTCCGTCTGGTGACGGCAGATACCAATCCACGTTGAAAATGTGACCCGGAATAAAACTATTCAGATCGATGATAGTGCGCTCTGAGGCTTTGTCGTCAGGCGAGGCAAAGGTCACCAACATAGGCGCCGATTTTTCCGGATCGAACTTCAATGCAAACAGACGGCCGGACACATACTCAAGCAGGCGATACGTGGGCTGCTCCTGTTTTCTTGTTTTCAGCAGATATTGCACGATCGGTGCGCGCTGCGGTAGTTGTTCCAGATATGCATGGGTGTATGCATTTTGCGCGGCCACCCACGTTTTGGTTTCGGGGCTTTGCCCGCTTTCCAGCCAGCGATAGTCATCCGTGACCTTGACACCGTGATAGGTGTCGACGACGGGCTGCTTTTTTGTTGGCGGTGGTGGCGGCAGTGTTGTGGAATTGACCTGGAACGCGAAACACGCGGCAGCACTGAAAACTACGGCGCAAAGCGCGCAAGAGGCAACACTCTTTTTAGAGACTCGGCAAAATTGAATCGCTTTCACGAAGCAAACCTCCAAAGAATGGCGCAGCGGCATATCCTGTCCATGCAAACTTCATTCAAGACAAATATCAGGAATCTGGCGAGGGGATATCAGGGTACATCAGGCTGTGTCGATTGCACAGTTGGACTGATTAAGCGAAGAGTTTCGCGCAGCCTGGCATTGGTGTCGTTGGGGAAAGCCACGTCAGGAAATCGGGAACTGCCCTACCGCAATAGATCTTCCAGCTCCAGCGACAGTTCGGTTTTCTCGTCGCGATATTTCACGATCACTGGGGTGTAGAGGCTCAATCCCCACTCCGCAGCCTTGCCGCGAGAGATGGCACGCGCGCCTGCGACGACCACCGCATCCTCCGGGATCACCAGAGGGCTGTCCTGCGAGGCCCGAAGGATTTCCCCACGCACAATGTCATACACAGGGGTCGAGCGCGTCAGAATCACGCCAGCGCCCAGCACGGCCCGCCTCCGTACCAGCGTGCCTTCATACACGCCGCAATTGCCGCCAACCAGCACGCCGTCCTCCAGGATCACAGGACTGGCGTTCACCGGCTCAAGAACACCGCCAATCTGCGCCGCCGCGCTCAGATGGACATTGCGTCCAATCTGCGCACAGGAACCAACCAGGGCATGTGAATCGACCATCGTCCCTTCATCCACGTACGCGCCAACGTTTACATACATCGGCGGCATGCAGACCACGCCTGGCGCGAGGTAAGCGCCACTACGCACCGCAGAGCCTCCAGGAACAACGCGAACGCGCTCTTGAGTGGTGAAACGCTGCGCTGGATAAGTATGCTTGTCGACAAAAGATAGATCTGTTCCAGATTCAACCAGCTGGCCGATGCGAAATCCCAGCAGGATGCCGCGCTTCACCCACGCATTCACTCGCCAGCCATTCGGATGGATTGGATCAGGTTCGGCAGCGCGAATGGTTCCGCAGGTGAGTGCATCGCGCAGCTCATAAAAAACCGATTCGGTCTCGGCTGAATCAGCGGTCTGCGCGCTTTGCTGGAAGGCTGCGTCGATGCGGGAAGCGAGTGAGGCTTGAGACACAGTTCGACGTCCTCTTGTAATTTGGTGTGATGAATTGCGACGATGACTACGGAACGTCGGACTAGGCGTTCGAACTGGCTGCCGCAGCCACGGCCGTAACAGGGGGCTTTCCTGCCGCAACCGGCTCCAGCAATCCCAGCTCGTGCACCAGCTTTTCCAGATGCGCCTTGGTCTTCGGCACCACCGGCATCATGGGCAGGCGATATTCCTCCTGAATGCGTCCCATCAGCGCCAGGACGCACTTAACCGGCTGCGGATTCGGCTCAATGAAGTTGCCGATGATCAACGGATAGTATTTGCGATAGAGTTGCCGCGCCAGATCCCAGTCATGGTTGAGCGCCGCGTCCACCATGCGCGTCATCTGCGCGGGGATCGCATTCGCCGCGACGGAGATAACGCCCGTGCCGCCGACTGAAAGGATGGGCAGCGCCAGGTTGTCGTCGCCCGCGAAGACCTTGAAATGATCGGGTACTGCATGCACAACTTCTGTAATTTGCTGCAGGTTTCCGCTGGACTCCTTGATCCCGACCACGTTCGGAATCTCGGCTAACCTCGCCGTCGTCTCCGGCAGCAGGTTGATTCCGGTGCGGCTGGGGATGTTGTAAAGGAGTACCTGCAGATGCGTATTTTCCGCAATGGCGCGGAAGTGGAGATACTGGCCTTCCTGCGTCGGCTTGGTGTAATACGGATTCGCCGTTAACACGCCATCAACGCCGGGGATGGCCTGCAACTTCTTAACGCGCGCGATCGCCTGCTGCGATGTATTGTGGCTGCAGCCGACGAAAATCGGTACCCGACCTTCCGCCGCCTCGACAACCACGCTTACCAGGCGGAGCCATTCCGACTCCAGCAGGGCGCAGGCTTCCCCCGTAGAACCGGTGGGAACAAGGAAATGGATGCCGCTTTCAATTTGCCAGCGAACCAGGCTTTGCAGTGCATGCCAATCCACATCGCCGTTAGAAAGAAACGGCGTGACCAGTGCGGTACCGCATCCAGAGAGCTCCATATCTTCGCAGTCTACAACGAAGACGCGGCCGAATGCACCGTTGCGCACAAATCGCTGTGAATAAATGGGGACGCTATTATGGCGCAACAGGTGCTAGGGAAATCAGGCGAGAATCTGCGGAAATACATCCTGAAAATCGTAACAGCCGGAACGCGTGGCCAGCCACTCCGCGCCGCGCACCGCACCATAAGCGAAGCTGCGCCGCGACAGCGCTTGATGCTCCACAACAATTTTCTCGTTTTGCGAGCTGACTTCCAGTCGGTGGGTTCCAATCGCATCTTTTATCCGATGTGCGTCGATCGTGGCCGAGGCGCCATACGTCGTTGTCTCCAAAACTTTTTGCAGCGTCAGGGCTGTGCCGGAGGGAGAATCGAGTTTCTCCGTGTGGTGGGTCTCGTCGATCTTGAACTGATAGCCACCCGCCTGATTTCCCAGCACCTTCGCCAATTGATACAGCAGCTGGACACCGAAGGAAAAGTTTGTGGAATAGAGAAGTCCCGCATTCTTTCGCGCGGCGAGAGCACGCATGTCATCCAGATGCTGGTACCAGCCGGTGGTGCCGACGACCACTTTCGCGCCGTTCGCCAGGCAGGCGCGGAGATTTTGGACGACCGCCTCAGGCGTGGTGAAATCGATCACCACATCGAACGAGGCGAGGCTGGGCGCAGTGAGCGATCCGGCTTCCTTGTTTTCTTTTTGTTCCAGCGTCTGCACGCTGTGGCCGCGCTCTCGTGCGATTTCTGTCACCACTCGCCCGGTTTTCCCCTGACCGACGATCAGCATGCGCATGGTGCTAGCTCCTTTTCGCGGCGACAGCGGTCGCGGCGGAAATATCCGTCAATGGTTCACGTGCTTCCACGTCGAAAATCTCCGGGTCGGGGTCCTGAAAAAAATGCCTGTGCAGCGACCGAACAGCCTCTTCCACGTCGTCTTCTTCGATCATAAAACTCATGTTGATCTCCGACGCGCCCTGCGAAATCATCCGGACATTCACGTGGCGGATGGCGGTAAACACCTGCGCGGCAATCCCTCGCTGTCCGCGAATATTCTCGCCGACCATGCAGATCAGCGCCTTGCGGCCCTCGTATTTCACATCCGCCAACTCGCTCAAATCGGCTGCGATGGCGGGCAGGCGATCGTTCGAATCCACAGAAAGCGAGACGCTCACTTCCGAGGTCGAAACCATATCGACGGCGCACTTATGTTTGTCAAATACATCGAAGATCGCTTTCAGGTAGCCGTGCGTCATCAACATGCGGCTAGCCACAACATCAATGATGGTCAGCTTGCGCTTGATCGCGATTGACTTAAACGGCGTGCGAGAGTGTCGTGCGATGGCGGTGATCTGCGTGCCCTGGTTGTTGGGATCTTTCGAATTCAGCACCCACACCGGAATATTTTTTTGCACTGCAGGAAGAATTGTGGCCGGGTGCAGCACCTTTGCGCCAAAGTAGGCGAGTTCAGAAGCTTCTTCGAAGCTGATGGTCTTGACTCGCAGCGCGTCGGGACACACGCGTGGGTCGGTGGTCATAATGCCATTCACATCCGTCCAGATTTCAATCGCGTGCGCGTTCAGTCCGCGTCCAATCAATGCTCCAGTAAAGTCCGATCCTCCGCGGCCAAGTGTCGTGGTTACGCCTTTCTCCGTTGCGCCGATAAAGCCGCCGAGCACGGGGACCTGTCCTTTTTCGAGCAGCGGCAGAACATGTTGTCGCAGCTGATGCTCAATTTTTTCTTCCAGGGGTGTCGCCTTGCCGTGGTCGCCGTTCGTTATGATGCAGGCGCGTGCGTCGACATGGATACCGTTCAGGCTGGATTGCGCGTAGAGCGCGCCGATCATATGGCTCGACAACCGTTCACCGTAGGAGGCGACGAGGTCAGTCGTGCGTGGCGTTAGCTCCTGAACGGCTGCCAAGCCGCGAAGCAAATCGTCCAGGGACTGAAATTGTTCTTCCAGCCACTTATGCGTTGCAGCGACCGAATCGCCCGTCAACAGGGCCGAGGCTGCGTCGAGATGACGATTCCGCAAGCGCGAACTAATGGCAAGCGCGCCGGCGCGGTCTCCTCGTTCAGCTGCGGCGGCTGCGGCCAGCAATTGATCTGTCACCTTGGCCATGGCGCTGACTACGACCACTGGCATAAGTCCGCGTGCGCGACGGCTCTCGACAATCTCAGCGGTACGCGCAATGGCTGCCGGATTCTCGACCGAGGTGCCACCGAACTTCATCACAACAATTTTCATCGCGCCGCTCATGGCTTCAATCCGGATGGCAATAATTTGCCTTGTGACGCCAGCAATTCCGCATTCAGCAGCGCTGCGCCGGCAGCCCCGCGAATCGTGTTATGCGACAGCACGGTAAACTTCCAATCCAGCAGGGAACAAGGACGTAACCGGCCGACGGTGGCCGCCATTCCGCGTCCGCGCATGCGGTCCAGTCGCGGTTGCGGACGATCTTCCGCCGCATTGAACTCGACGGGTTGCTCGGGCGCGGTGGGAAGATTCTGTCCCTTGAGCGGTTGAAATTCTCTCCAGGCGGCGAGGATTTCTTCTCGGCTCGGCTTGCTGGCCAGCTCGATGCTGACGCTCTCCGTGTGGCCATCTTCAACCGCGACGCGATTGCAGTGGGCGCTCACTTTCGCATCCAGCGGCGTCACTTGAGAATTTTCCAGTTTGCCCAGCAATCGGCGCGTTTCAGCCTCAAGCTTCTCTTCTTCATTCTTGATGAAGGGAACGACGTTGCCCAGAATGTCGAGCGAGGGTACGCCTGGATATCCGGCGCCGCTGACCGCCTGCATGGTGCTCACAAACACGGAGCGCAGACCAAATTTCTCTGCTAACGGCTTCAACGCCATCACCAGGCCAATCGCGGAACAATTGGGATTGGTCACAATGTAGCCGCGCTTCTGGCCGCTTTTGTTCGCGCCATTCCAGTTCTGCTGCGGAATCAGCGCCAAATGGTCGGCATTGACTTCCGGAATCACCAGCGGGACATCTGCCTGCATGCGAAATGCGCTGGAGTTCGAAATCACCGCACATCCGGCGGCGGCGAATTTAGGTTCCAGTTCACGGGCAATGTCGGTGTCGAGCGCAGCAAAAATAATCTCGGGAACGGCGTCCGGATTCTGTTCCGGAGTTGCAGGCGAGACGGGCAGTTTCGCCACCGAGGCTGGGATGGGGGTGTCCAGCTTCCAACGCACGGCCTCGTCGTAGCGCCTGCCGCTGGAGCGATCGCTGGCCGCCAGCCACGTCACCTGGAACCAAGGATGATTCTCCAGGAGTTGGATGAAACGTTGGCCGACCATCCCGGTCGCGCCCAGAATGCCTATTTTGTATGGAGTTTGCATGGAAATTAATTATTTCATTTATAGCAGCCTAATGCGCGTCGATGCATCACTTGCTGAACGCAAAATTGGCGGTCGACGCTTTATGGCTTTGTATTGTGATCTGTTGCGATTGAGTTCCTAACTTCTCATGGACCGCGACCAGCGTGTAGGTACCAGGCGGCAGGCCTTGAATCTCATACTTTCCATCCGTGTTCGAAACCGCGAAAAAAGGGTTCTTGACAACGTTCAGGAATGCTTCCATCCAGGGATGATTGTTGCAGCGGATAGGGATCATCAGTCCGGCGTTGCGAAAAATATGTTGCTCGGTGCCCCCCATCGGTGGCTGAGAAATGTCGAATCCGGAGCTGTCGTCACTTCCCGGTGGAACAATGTGGATGTTGTGCATGGTGTGATCGCTGTTGCGAAACTCGACTGGCTGTCCAACCATCACACCGATCACATGCGGAATGTAGCGACAGCCTTTCTGGTCCAGCACCGCCGGCGTTTTGGTGGGCATGTAAATCCGATTGCCGAGTCCGTCTTTGACATATACGAAAACATTCGCGAGTCGGCCGTCATGGACGACGTATTGCTCCGTCATGTTTGGAGTTTTTGAACCTTCACTGCAGGCTGGATCCTGCGCCATATCAATCACAATCGGAGTGGGCGCTTTGCCGTTGAAGCGGATTGTGCCCGAGACGGAGCCTGCTGTTGCCGGATCGATCTGGGCATTCGCAGCGGGGATTGCGGGCGAGCTGGGGTTTCCAGCCGCGGACGGACTCTGCCTACTATGCTTACTGCAACCCGCAAGCGCCAACGCCAACAGCGAAATGCTCAAGAGTCCGACGCGCGCATAGTTTTTTCTCAGCATGCTAATGTCCTCATCGTCGTTTGCCGAACGGAGAATGGTTCGGGAGTTTAGCCGGCCAACGCCGCAATCACGGCATCACCAAATTCAGTCGTTCCAGCCGTGCCACCCACATCGCGCGTCAGCGATTCTTTGGATTCATAGACCTTCTCGATGGCTCGATGGACACGATCCGCAGCGTCCGCCTCATCGATGTGACGCAGCATCAAGACTGCCGATTGCAGCAGTGCGGTTGGGTTGGCAATGTTTTTTCCGGCGATGTCCGGAGCCGAACCGTGAACGGCTTCAAAGATGGCGCAATCGTTGCCCAGGTTCGCTCCCGGAACCAGGCCCAGGCCACCGACAAACGCGGCGCACAAGTCGCTGATGATGTCTCCGTACAAATTTTCCAACAACAGCATGTCGTACTGATACGGATTCGTCACCAGTTGCATGCAAGTATTGTCGACCAGGTGCTCGCCGTAGATCACATCGGGATAGGCCTTCGCGACATTGCGCGCACATTT
>Ga0335075_10008615_pt1 | contig 15612 bp, 11 predicted proteins | sample Lox_Sample_24_FD_206723 | JGI IMG/M metagenome (GOLD analysis project Ga0335075, IMG submission 206723) | Soil microbial communities from Loxahatchee National Wildlife Refuge, Florida, United States - Lox_Sample_2.4 | ecosystem: Environmental > Terrestrial > Soil > Wetlands | place: USA... | reverse complement strand
CGTTCATGCGGCCTACGCCGAACGGCCTCGGCAGGAATTGGTGCGGATGGATCATTTTGAACCGATCACATCGCCGCTGGCGGAGCCGATCGATTATCTGCGAGCGGCGACGTTGGGATATTACGCCGAGGTGCTGGAAAATGTGCTGCCCGATCACGATCCGCAGGATGCAATTTTTCGACTGACGCTGGCGGTGCTGGAGCAGAGCCAGGTGGATCGCTGCTGGATGCCGGTGACGTATTTTTCTCTTTGGATCACGCGGCTGATTGGTTGGCTGCCGGAGATCGATCGATGCACCGATTGCGGCGAGCCGTTCGCAGGGGAAGCGGCGTATTTCCACGTGTTGGCGGACGGTTTATGTTGCGCGCGACATAAGAAGCCGAACAGTGGCATGTTGAGCTGGGATTCCCTGGCGTTGGCGCAGCGGATGTTGCGAGATCCAATTCGAGCGATGAGCGCGGAGCCGTGGACACGGCAGTCAGGACGGGATCTGCGGCGGTTTCTGGTGCGGACCCTGGAGCGGCATACAGAACGCCGTTTGAACTCCGCGGAAGTGTTCAGCCGCATGGGCGGCTAAGGGTATTTCGCCAGCCGAGGTCGGAGCTCGCCGGCACATTCGATACAATCAGCATCAATGCGTCCGCACATGGAATGGAGTTTCTGCTCGTGGTATCCAACAGTTCTGTCGAACCAAAGAGTCCGCTGACATTTCAAGAGCTGCTGTTTCAGTTGCAGCAATTTTGGGCCAGCCGAGGCTGCATTTTGCAGCAGGCGTATGACGTAGAAGTCGGCGCAGGCACCATGTCGCCGGAGACATTTTTGCGCGTGCTGGGGCCGAAGCCGTTTCGCGTGGCATATGCGCAACCCTCGCGGCGACCAGCCGATGGACGGTACGGGCAAAATCCAAACCGGCTGTTCAAGCACACACAGCTGCAGGTGATTTTGAAGCCGCCGCCGGAAAATATTCAAGAGCTCTATTTGGAATCGCTGCAGGCGATCGGCATCGATCTGCGCCAACACGATGTGAAATTCGAAGAGGATAATTGGGAATCGCCAACACTGGGCGCGTGGGGGATTGGCTGGCAGGTGATGCTGGATGGGCTGGAAATTACGCAGTTCACTTACTTTCAGCAGTGCGGCGGCATCGATCTGGATCCGATTGCCGGTGAAATTACGTATGGACTGGAGCGCATCGCCGCATTTCTGCAGGATGTGGATTCGATCTACGACATTGTGTGGGCGGTTGATCCGGACAGCGGCAAAGAAATTACCTATGGAGAAGTGCGGTTTGCGGAGGAAGTACAGTTCTCCGTCTACAACTTTGAGAAAGCGGATGTCGAAAAGCTGTGGCAGCACTTTCGGTTGTATGAAGAAGAGTGCAAGGCATTGCTGGAGGAAGCGCGCGAGGTGCCGGAAGATGCCGACAACGAGGCTCGCAACCGTTTGCCGCTGCTGGCGGCGTTCGATTTGTGCCTGAAGTGTTCTCATCTTTTCAATTTGCTGGACGCGCGCGGGGCAATTTCCGTGACGGAGAGAGTCGGTGTGATCGCAAGAATTCGCGCGCTGGCCGTGGCCGTGGCCAAGGCCTACGCAGCACAACAAACCCAGGTCGCCGCCGCATAAAAGTATTCAAGATAAAAGTTTAGGAAACGAGTCGCATGCCTGCATTTCTGCTTGAAGTTGGATTGGAAGAAATTCCCGCCGGGATGATTGCCGCCGCACAGACAGAACTGGCGCAACGCGTCGAGAAGCTGTTGACGCGCGAGCGCTTGACGACGGATGCGTTGCGGGTGATGAGCTATTCCACGCCGCGACGGCTTGCCGTGCTGGTGGATGGGCTGCTTCCCGGGCAACCGGACATGCAAGAAGAAGTTGTTGGGCCAGCGACCAGGGTCGCGTTTAAAGATGGCGCGCCGACGCAAGCGGCAATCGCGTTTGCGAAAAAATCCGGCGTAGATGTTTCCACGCTGAAGACGATTCAGAACGCGAAGGGTGAATATGTTTCCGCGACCGTGCATCGCCGTGGACGCACCGCAGTCGAGGTTCTGACGGAGGGGCTACCGGCGGAGATCGCTGGAATCTATTGGCCGAAGAGCATGTACTGGCGCGCGGGCAAACCGGAGCGATTTGTGCGTCCGGTGCGTTGGATGGTGGCGCTGCTCAATGCCGACGTATTGCCGCTGGAATTTGCCGGGGTCGCTGCAGGTCGAGCCAGTTATGGCCATCGCGTGCTGCATGGAAATGCGCCGGTCATGGTGAGCGCGCCGCATGAATATGCGAAGACGCTTGCGGCGGCGTATGTCGAGGTTGATCCGGCGGCACGGCGCGAGCGCATTCGCAAAGCGCTGGACAAAGCGACGCGACAGATTTCGGGAGCGCGCTGGCGCGAGGATGAAGACCTCGTGGAGATCGTCACCAACCTGACCGAATGGCCTAGCGTGATTCTAGGCGGGTTTGAGGCGAGCTATCTTGACCTGCCGGAGGAAGTGCTGGTGACGGTGATGCGTGGGCACCAGAAATATTTTGCGCTGGAGGACAGCGAGAAGAAATTACTGCCGAATTTTCTGGCGGTGTTGAATCTGGAAGTCGATGTGTCTGGTGCGGAAGTGATTCGCCACGGGAACGAGCGGGTGTTGCGGGCGAGATTCAACGATGCGCGGTTTTTCTGGGATGTGGATCAGAAAATCCCGCTCGTCGATCGGGTGGAGATGCTGAAGAGCGTCACCTTCCAGAAAGACCTGGGCAGCTATTGGGACAAGACGGAGCGAAATCGTGCGGTCGCGCGACGGATCATCGATCGATTCGATCCGCCGCTGTTTGACTCTGAAATAAAGTTCGACACATTTTGCGCGGGAGTGGACCAGGCGGCATTGCTGGCGAAAGCCGATCTGACGACCGAGATGGTGAAGGAATTTACCGAGCTGCAAGGTGTCGTCGGCGGCCTATACGCGCGGGCACAGCGGCTGCCGGACGGCGTTGCACGAGCGATCCACGATCATTACAAGCCCGCATCGCAGGAGGATACAATTCCGAGCCTTCCCGCGGGATCGGTCGTTGCGCTTGCGGACAAGATGAGCAGCATCGTCGACATGTTTGCCATTGGATTGCAGCCGACAGGATCGAAAGATCCATTTGCGCTGCGTCGAGCCGGGAATGGTGTGGTTCGCATCCTGGTGGAAGACGAGAAGCTCAACGACAGACTGCATCTCTCGCATGTCTCGAACGCTGCCATCGACCACACCAAGGCGGCAGAAGACGCGGCACTGCGATCGTCGATTGATGAATTTCTCCTGGATCGTTTTGAGTTTTATCTGCGCGAGTCGGCGAAGGTGAATCCGCAGGTGGCACGAGCGGTGCGCAAAGCCGGGACGACGGGCAGCGACGATTCAGTTGGCGGCCACTTGATCGGTTATGGAAAGATTGCTGGATTTGCGAAAGCGCTGGATGCGCAGGTGGGCTCGCCGAATGTGCTTGCAGTGGCAGAACTGCTGAAGCGGACCGCAAACATTTTGCGTCAGGCGAGAGAGAAGAAAATTATTTTTACCGATCAGGAATCTGAGGGTCTGCTGCGAGAGACGGCCGAGAAGGAATTGTCGCGCAAAGTGACGGAAGTGAATCAGGACATCCAGCGCAGCTATCGCGAAGGGAACTACGACGGTGTGATCGCCGCGATCGCCAGCTTGCAGCCGCCGTTGAATACGTTTTTCGATTCTGTGATGGTGATGGTCGAGGATGCATCATTGCGCGACAATCGCCTGGCACTGTTATCGCGAACAGAGTCGGTGGTGCGGTGGGCAGCGGATTTTTCGGAATTGGCGTCGATCTAATTCAGCTTTTGCAGGCGGGCAATTAGCTTTTGCGCCAGGCTTTCTTCGCTCTCGGTCCATAGCAGGCGAGTTTCCACGCCGCAACTCTTTTCCACTTGCGTGGTGAAGTCGACGAGCTGCTGAATGTTCTTCTTGACGAAAAGCTGGTCATCTTCGTGGAGCGGAACGTCGTCGCAGAGAAATGGCGTGTCCAGGCCAAGGTCGACGCGAATGTGACCGTTTTGCTCATAGCTGCCGTCGTCGAACTGTGGGCCTAGCCCAACGACGCGCACAATGCGGACTTCTTCCTTCCAGATTGGGTCAAGCAGGCCATCGCTCTCCGGATACCACAGCTTCCACGGCAACTCAAACTCATAGGCACTGTCTTCATGGAGAATCTCCGTGGCTTCAGCGACAGCTTCTTCGGGAGTGGCAGGCTCCTGATTCTCCGCAATGTAGACGCGCTGAAATGTCGGCGACTGTTGCCAGTCCAACGGATAGACTGAGGCCGCGGTCACCAGCGGATGAGGAAGCTGCTGCATGACGCTGACGAGTTTTTCCGGCATCGTGCTGAGGCGGAAGTTCGGAAACCACAGGCTGTAGTAGAGAGAATCTGCCATCTTTCCATTGTAGATTTTTTCGGCGGAGTTGGTCTGGGAGGCTCGGGACGCAGCGGCTAAAGCACGGAAAGATGCGGACACTTGCGGCACGGCTAAAGCCGGGCCCTGATACAAGGCTCGAGCGGCATTCGGGGCTGCGGTTCGAGGTGAGAAGATGGTGGTATGCGTTGGACAATCGAGCGATTGCGCCTGGCAATCATGGTGATGGCTGCAGTGCTGGTGCTGTCCATCCTTGGGTCGATTGTCTACGGACGCTGGCGACTTCGTCACGCTGTGCAGGACCTGCCTGCGCGTCTGGGAATCCAGATTCAATCGACATCGCAGGGCTTTGTGCTCTCGAAAACAGTAGAAGGCAGAAAGCTGTTTACGCTGCATGCGGCGCACGCCATCAGCTTTAAGACCGGCGGGCGAGTCTCGCTGCAGGATGTCGAAATCGACGTGTACAACCAGCAGAACGACCAGGCAGACACCATCGCCGGCAAAGACTTTGAATACGACAAAGACAACCAAATCGTGACCGCGCAGGGTGAGGCGCATATCACACTGCACCCTCCTCCCCCGTCTCATCCGGGAGCTACGATGAACGCGGAAGCACAGATCATCCACGTCACGACGCACGGACTGGTATTCAATCAAGAAACGGGCGAGGCGACATGCAGCGGCGAAGTGGATTTTCAGTATTCAAAATCGACGGGAAAGTCGCTGGGAGCGCAATATTTCTCGAAAACAGGGCAATTGACCCTGGAGTCGCAGGTGGTGCTGACAACCCAGATGCAGGACCGTTCTGTGGTCGTCCACGCTTCGCACGCGATCTATGATCGGGAATCGGCGCAGGTGCACATGGTGCAGCCGCGATATCTATCCACAGGACCCATGGGGGATCAGCATGGCAGCGCGGGGGCGGCGACGGTGTTTTTGCGGCTGGATGGTTCGGCGGAACGGATGGATGCGCAGAGCGCGGTCGAGATTGCTTCGGCGGACGGGACGGGAGTTCGGTCATCGTCAATGCGAGTGGATCTCGACGACAATAACCAGCCACAGCAGGCGCATTTTTTTGGCGGGGTGGAATTGACGCAGAACCAACCAACGCAACAGACGGTGGGCACAGGTCGCGATGCGGTGGTTGACTTTGATGGCAAGGGTCATGCGAAGCTGGTCACGCTGGACGGAAATGTGATCTTCAGGCAACAGGTCGAAGCGGACAAAATCGACCTGCATCGCACCCTGACGGCAAGCCATTTGGTACTCCATCTAAAACCCGCGCAGCTAAGTCAGAAAAGCGCGAAGGGGCAGAGCCGCCAGGCGCAGTTGCAGGAGGCGGAGGTGAGCGGGGGTGCGGTGTTTACTTCGCAGAACATGGTGGAAGGGCATCCGGCGCAGGAGACAAGCGTTGCAGCGCAGAATATGAAGGCAACATTTGCACCTGGAAACGAGATGCAGCATCTGGATGGTGTGGGACAAACGCGCATGCGCATGATCGCGGCCAATGGAGACATCGATATAAGTACAGGAGATGTGCTGGCGCTTGATTTTGTGACGGGGACGTCGAACGCAGGCGCCGCGCGGCACACCGGACCGAACGCAACCAATGCGCAGTCGATCCGCAAGGCCGTGCAGACGGGGAGCGTGGTTTTACTGCAGGTCCCCGCGAATAAGACAGGTGGAGCTGGAGGTGTGGGTAGCGCGCAGAACTCGACGGCGACGGCCGCTCGAGCAGAATATGACGGGGCGACTGACATGCTGACGTTGACGGGGAAGCCAGTCTTCCGCGACGAGACGTTGGAGATGACTGCGGATCGATTCGAAGTGCAACGTGCAGCCGGCAACATGTTGGCGACAGGTTCCGTGCTGACCACGGTTCGTTCCAGCAATCAAACGGGCGCGGGAGGATTGCTGAGCGGCAACATGGCGACGCATGTGATCGCTCGCCAGGCGCAAATGCTGCACGATTCGCAGGAGGCCATCTTTACCGGCCAGGCAAGACTATGGCAGGGGGCAAACTCCATCGAGGCTCCGGTGATTGAGTTGTCGCAGAAGATGCAGACCCTCACCGCGTATGGCAAGGGGGCCTGCACGCAGTGTGTGCATACGACATTTCTCGGCCAAGCTACAGAACCTGCAAAACCGGGGAAACCGAACGCGGTGAAGCCGGAGGGTCTTGCGGAGCGAGATGGGAGTCGCGGACCGTCGACCTATCGTGTGTTGAGCCAGCGGCTGCTGTATTCCGATGCAGAACGGAAGGCCACGTTTTCCGATCACGTGGAGGCCATCAGTTCCAACGGCAATGTTTTTGCTGACCATGCGGAAGTCTTCCTTACGCCGGCAAATGTTCACGCACAGCCGTACCCTGCGGCTGGGTCAGCGGGGAAGGCAAATGGGGATCTGGCAAATAAAATGGCGTCCCACAGCAACAATTCACAGCAATCTTCCGTTGAAAGGATTGTAGCCACGGGACATGTGGTGGTGGAACAGCCGGGACGACGCGGAACCGGTACGCGATTGGTGTATACGGCGAACGACGGTCGATTTGTGCTGACTGGAAACGGCGCCCATCCTCCGCAGGTTGTGGATTCGATACAGGGCACGGTGACGGGCGAGGTTTTGACATTTTCTACTCAAACACAGGCGATAATGGTAAGTGGAAGCCCCAACAACGTGGCAGTGACAAAGACGCGGGTACAGAAAAAATAATGCAGCGACTGACAACCGACCAGCTGGCAAAAAATTATCGGGGACGGCAGGTCGTGCGAGGCGTCAGCCTCGAAATCCACAAAGGTGAAGTGGTGGGGCTGCTGGGACCGAACGGCGCCGGCAAGACTACAACCTTCTACATGATTGTTGGCTTGGTTGAACCGGACGCCGGACGTGTGCTGGTGGGTGACCGGGAGATTACGCGGCTGCCGATGTATCTACGAGCGCGGAATTTCGGCATCAGTTATCTGCCGCAGGAACCGTCGGTGTTTCGCAAGCTGACCGTGGAAGAAAATATTCTCGCAGTTCTGGAAGTGCAGCCCGGTGGATGGCAGCAGCGGCGGGCTCGAATGGAGCGGCTGATCGAACAGTTGAGCCTGGGACATGTGCGCAAGACGCGAGGGTATGCTCTCTCCGGCGGGGAACGGCGACGGGTAGAGATTGCCCGATGCCTGTCGATTGAGCCGAATTTTATTTTGCTGGACGAGCCTTTTTCCGGAATCGATCCGATCGCGGTCCACGATTTGCAGGATATTATTTTTGACTTGAAGGCGAGCGGATACGGCGTGCTGATCACCGACCACAATGTGCGCGAAACCCTGACCGTGACTGACCGGGCCTACATCATCAACGAAGGAAAGATTTTCCGGACTGGCACACCAGAGGAGCTGGGCCAGGACCTGGAAGTTCGGCGGGTCTATCTGGGCGAGGGGTTCACCTTAAATTAGGAAGATTTCCACCCGAATCGTCAGAAAATCCGGGGTGCCAACCCGTCTGGCGACCACCAATGTAACTCTCAAAAAGCCTGCTGCAAGCAATTCTCATGCAAATTTTGCAAATATAAGATTATAAGAAGGATACAGGCTATTTTCAGGCTCCTGCGAAAACTAGCTTGACCGACTGCATGTAGACTAAAAATAAACCCACGACGTACGACTGGAATCTGCTTATGGCTCTTCTTCAACCCCGGCTGAATTTAAAGGTTTCGCAGAAGCAGGTGCTTACGCCGGGCCTGGTTCAGATGGTCAGCTTGCTGGCCCTGAACAAGCAGGAGTTGAGGGAGATGATCGACGCGGAGCTTTTAGAAAACCCTGTGCTCGAGGAACTGGAAGAGGCAGTTCCGCTGGCGGAGGAGATTCGTACTCCGGAAGAGGCGGCTCCAGCGACCGAGGAAAAAGCTGAAGAGAAAGATCCGTTTGACGAGATCGACTTCGGCTCCTATTTCCAGGATTATCTGGACCCCGGCTATCGCACCCCGCAAAGCACCGAAATCAACGAGAAGCCCTCATTCGAAAACTTTCTCTCCAAGCCGACGACCCTGACCGATCACCTGATGTGGCAGCTGGGCTCGCTGCATTTGACGGACGGCGTGCGGGAAGCCGCCGAGCTGATCATTGGCAACCTGGATGAAGATGGATATCTGACCGCCAGCGATGAAGAGTTGCTGGCCGTGCTGGCGCAGCAGATTCCACCGCAGCAGGGAACAGTGGCGCAGGTCGCGGTCATTGCAAACCCCAACGGGCATCGTCCATTCATAGATCCGCAGGCTGAAAACGGAGCCGCGGCGCCGAACGGAGCTGTGGCTGCGAGCAATGGAGTGCTGCATCACGGGTCGAACGCAGTCGAAAACGAGGTTGGTACTGAAACCAATGGACACAAGCCGGCGACGGAATACCCGGAGCGATTGAGACGCGACCTGGCGGAGGCGCTGCACATTGTACGCAGGTTTGATCCGGTCGGTATCGCCGCGCGCGATCTGCGCGAATGCCTGTTGACACAGTTGGACGTGCGTACCCAGCAGGCAGGCGAGTTAGCGGAGGGCATCCGTCTGGCCGCAGCCGCTGCGACCGATGAGGATGAGGAGATTGAAGGTGATTCGCGGATAATCAGCGCTGTCGCTGGGAGTGAGGTGGATCGCGTTGCCTCGGAGCGAATCCAGTCGGAAGCTTGCGCGGTGATGGCGCTGGCAAGACGCATTATTGACGAATTTTTGCCGAACCTGCTGAAGCGCGATATCCGTGAACTCTCCCGCTTTACCGGCAGTCCTCAGCCCAAGGTGCAGCTGGCCATCGAGTCAATTCGCGGCCTGGATCCCAAGCCTGGCCAGCGTTACAACCGCGAGCAGGTGAGGCTGATTGAACCTGATGTCGCCTTCCAGAAGCGCGACGACGATTACGTCATCCTAATCAACGATGAAGAAATGCCGACCTTGCGGCTGAATCAGGGCTATCGCCGCATGTTGAGCCAGGAAGGCACGGAACGCGAAGTCCGCGATTACGTGAAAGAACGGTACCGTTCGGCGATTCAGTTGATGCGCAACATTGAGCAGCGGAAGAATACAATTGTTCGCACCTGCGAAGTGATTGTGCGGCGACAGCGGGAATTTCTGGAGCAGGGCGTCGACTCCTTAAAGCCGATGATGATCAAAGACGTGGCGGAAGAGATCGGCGTGCATGCCTCCACAGTGAGCCGAGCAGTCGCCAACAAATATGTTCACACGCCGCAGGGAGTGTTCGAGCTGCGGTTCTTTTTCTCTGAGGGTGTGAATGGACCGGAGGGATCGGATACGCCGCTGCTGCTGTTGAAGCGCAAGGTGAAGAAGATGATTGAGGATGAAGACTCCAGCAAACCACTGACCGATGATGCCATTGCGAATTTGTTGCAGTCGCAGGGAATTGCGGTGAATCGCCGCACTGTTGCGAAATACCGCGAGGACATGGGGATCCCCAGCACCCACCAGCGTCGCGTACGCATCTGAATGAGTAGCTGAATCGAAAGAAACCAGACTTGGGAGGGACGCGGATGGACTCCGAACTGACTGGAAGAAACGTGAAGGTCACCAAAGACCTGCGGGCCATGGCTGACGAAAGCCTGGACCGGATTGGGAAGCTTGTGGGCCGAGGCGCCAGTGCCCGCATCATTTTTCGTTCCCAGAAGCATCTTTCCATTGCGGAAGTGACCGTGATTGCGCGCCAACACACCGTCGTGGGTGTGGCCGAGGGGCCAGACCTGACCATCGCTCTACGGACGGCGCTGGAAAAGACGGAGAAGCAGGCGATTCGATGGCGGAAAAGTAAGGTCGAGAAAAAGAGACAGGCCAAGCCGATCAGCGCTGTGTTGCCAGCGATCCCTACGGAAGCGATTGATCTCGAGGAAGCGGCGGAGGTCGCTCGCAGAAACGGAAATGCGGCATCGCCGGGGAAGAGAAAACCTTCTGGAGTCCACATTGTTCCTGCGCCGGAGGCAATGGCGCTGCGGCCCATGACCATCGAAGAAGCCGTGAAGGAAGCGGAAGCCGGCGATCGCCCGGTATTTGTATTTCGCGATCTGGCGGGCGATTTGAAAGTGCTGCACTGCGCGGGTGACGGATTAGTGCGGCTAACCGAAGTGTCGTAACCGAGTTGCGCTGCGAAGAAATTCTCTGGTTCTGCGTTACGGTTTGACCGTACAATCTTGGCTCACCCTCTTTGTACAGCGAAACGTGGATGCGGAGTCGAAGAGAACCGATGACGGGGACTGTCAAAAGGCGACAATCGAACGAAAAGTCTGGAGCGACCCGCGAGAAGAAGCCGCTGGCAGGTACAGACGGATTTGTCACGCCTCCAGTCCGGCGCGTTCGTAGCACCGAAGCCAAGCGGCCGCTCGCCGAGAATGAACTTGTGATTCTCACAGGCATGTCAGGGTCGGGAAAGCTTTCGGCACTGAAGGCGTTCGAAGACCTGGGCTATTATTCCGTCGACAACCTGCCGATCGATCTGATTCCCGCGTTTGCCGATCTGATTCGCCAATCCCCCGAGACCAATCGTGCAGCGCTTGTGATCGATGTGCGGGAGGGTTCGCACCTCGATCGTTTTCCGGCAATTTTGCGCAAGGTGCGGCAGACGACCTCGACTCGGTTGTTGTTTCTGGAGGCATCGGAGGAAGCGCTGCTGCGGCGATTTTCAGAAACTCGACGGCCGCATCCGCTGGGCCGTATCGATACCATCCGGCGCTCGATTCAATCGGAGCGGAAATTGCTGGAGCCGCTGCGCAACATTGCTGACGTCTGCATCGACACGACGAATTTTAATGTGCATGAATTGCGCGCTCATATCAACGGGCTGTTTCAGCAGGAGAGTGGCGACAAAAACCTGCTGATTTCTTCAATCAGCTTTGGCTACAAGAATGGCGTGCCGCAGGAAGCAGACCTCGTGTTCGACGTGCGCTTCTTGCCGAATCCGCACTTCATTCCGGAGTTTCGTCCGCTGACCGGGCAGGATGAAAAAGTCGTGCGCTACATTAATCGCTTTCCGGAGACAAAGGAATTCATCCAGAAGGTTCACGACCTACTGCTCTTTTTGTTGCCGCATTACGTGCAGGAGGGCAAGAGCTATCTGAGCGTGGCGTTCGGATGTACGGGTGGCCAGCACCGTTCGGTGATGATTGCGGAAAAAATGCAGGCGCTGTTGCAGGCCGATGGCTACCAGGTGAAATGCCTGCACCGCGACATGCCGAGATAACCCAATAACTCCTACATCAGTTGGACGGCGTCGACGTCGACGGTCAGATGACGGCGGGGAATTTCTGTAGCATCGGCGAACGCGAGCATCTGGCGAACAGCCGCGGCGAGTTGCTTCCGAGACGACGCTTTCAAAATCAAATGAAAACGATGAATGCGCTTGATGCGGCTGATCGGCGCCGCAGCTGGACCGAGCACGCGCACGCCGGGAAACGTCTGGTTCTGAAACCAGGTTCCTAACTTGCTGGCCCATTGCGAAGCCTTCGTGGGATCGGTGTGCTCGATCAAAATATTCGTCAGCATAGCCGCAGGCGGATAATGCAGCAGGCGGCGATAGCGCAGTTCCTGCTCGACGAAACCGAGATAGTTGTGCTCGGCGGCGCAACGGATGGCGTAATGATCCATATGGTGCGTCTGCACCAGGACTCGACCGGGCAACTCGCCTCGGCCGGCTCGACCGGCGACCTGGGTAAGCAGTTGAAACACGCGTTCGGCGGAACGGAAGTCGGGCAGGCTGAGGGCGTGATCGACACCGAGTACACCGACCAGCGTGACGCCGTGGATATCATGACCCTTAGCGATCATCTGCGTTCCGACGAGTAGATTCACTTCGCCGTTGTGCAGGCGCGCGAGGATGCGCTCGTAGTCGCGATGATGGCGCATGGTGTCGCGATCCATGCGGGCGATGCGGGCGTGCGGGAATAGCTCCTGCAACCGTTCCTCACCCTGTTGCGAGCCGACACCGAAAAAATACAGATGCTCGCTTTCGCACTTCGGGCAATGCTTGGGGACGGTGCGACGAAAGCCGCAGTAATGGCATTCCATGCGCTGATGCACGGGTGAGCGGGTTTCGTCTTCCGCAGCAGACTTGTGATGCGTGAGGGCGATGGCGCAGTTGTCACACTCCAGTTTTTCGCCGCAGGCTCGGCACATCACGACGAAAGAATAGCCGCGCCGATTCAGCAACAGCATCGCCTGCTCCCCGCGCGCGAGTGTGGCTTCGATTTCCTCTGTCATCGCGCGCGAAAGCAGGGCCTCCTGGCCAGTCTCGGCAAACTCCTGACGCATGTCGATCAGGGAAACTTCTGGCAGCGGGCGATTGCCGACGCGCTGCTTTAACGAGAGCAGCGAATATTTTCCGCGCTGGGCGTTGGCCCACGACTCAAGCGACGGTGTCGCGGAACCAAGAACGATAGTGGCGCCGGCCAGCTTGGCGCGCATCACGGCGACATCCCGTGCATGATAGCGGGGCAAATCTGCCTGTTTATAAGAGGTATCGTGTTCCTCATCGATGACGATCAGCGCGAGGTCCGCGATGGGCGCGAAGATGGCGGAGCGAGTGCCGACGACGACGTGGGCTTCGCCGCGACGGATGCGATGCCATTGCGCGGTGCGTTCTGCACCGCTGAGCGCGGAATGCAGGAGCGCCACCTGATCGCCAAAGGTGAATCGCAATTGTGCCAGCATGGCCGGCGTCAGGCCGATTTCCGGAACCAGGAGCAAGCTCGACAGGCCCGCGTCGAGCGTACGACGCATGGCAGCAATGTAGACCGCAGTTTTGCCGGAACCGGTAACACCGTGCAACAGGAAGGGCTGGAATTTCCGGGAGTGAACGCTGGCAGCAATCTGCAACATCGTTTCTCGCTGAGCGTCGTTGAGCATGGCTTCAACCGGTACCGAGGAAGATGGTAGATCGCGCGAAAGTGCGAAGCTGTCGAGGGCATCAACAGCGGGCATTTCTTGGATGCGCACCAGTTCGCGGCGGACGAGACTATTCAGCGTGGAGTCGGGAAGAGAGAGCTGGCGAATTTCTGAGACAAGGAGATGGCCACCCGTGCTCGCCAACTCGGTGAGAAGGCGCTGCTGATTTTCGTTGAGCTTTGGCAGTCGTGCATCCGGAACCAGCACGGCAACTCGCACGGTAGCGCGAAGCTCGCGCGCGGCGACGGTAGATTCGCGCGTGATGAGGTGCTTGGCGACGAGCTGCTGCAACAAAGCGGTGCTGGCGAAAGTTTTACTGCGCAGTGTGGCGGCGCGAGATTGGCCATGCTCAGCAAGAAACGCGAGAACCGCGTGCTCGGACTGATCGGCGGCATTTGATTCCAGGGTTTGCTGCTGAGGAACTTCCAGAGCAACCGCGCCCCGCGGCGTGATGGAATAAACAATCTCTTTGCGGACTTCTGCGCCGAGGGGAAGCATAGCGTGCAGTACTTCTCCGAGGGGAGCGAGATAGTATTCGGCAATCCACGAGCCGAGTTGCAGCAAATGTTCAGAGAGCACCGGCTCCTGATCGAGGACACGCAGGATGGAACGAATCGTTGCTGGAGGAATATTTTCAGATGCCGTGCTTTTGTTTGCAGGCGCGCGATCATGCAGCGCAATGACGACGCCCTGGAGTTGCTCGCGACGAAAAGGGACGAGAACCCGGCCGCCTACGACCAGCTCTCCGCGTTCCACGGAATAAGTGAAGACGCGGTCCACGGGCACGGGCAGCGCGACGTCACAAAAAAGAGGCATAAGGAATGTTTACACGAGGGAAGGGAAGCGGGAATTCCCGCCAGCCGCGAAGGGCCAGACTTCGGATATCTTTGCGGTACATAGGGGAGATTCAAAGTTGCACCGCAGATTAGTGCGTGGCGACGAGGAACTCATCGAAATGAGCAAGAGTGCGTTGTTGCGCCAATTTTGCGGCGGCCTCGTTATAGCTGGTTCGCATGTCGCAGTTGAACCCATGACCGGCACCTGGATAGGTGAAGACGGAAAAGCCGGGATATTCATGCCGTACTTCTTCGACCACGGTTTGCGGAATGTGATTGTCGTCGAGGCCGAAGTGAAAAATGGCCGGGCAGCTGAATCTTTCGTGAATGTAGTTTTGAATTCCGCCGGGATAGTAAGAGACGGTGGCGTCGGGATGGAGGCGCGTGTTGCTGACCCAGGCGAGCGTACCGCCCCAGCAGTAACCGACGACGCCAACCTTGCGTGCGCCATGTTCGCGAAGATATTGGATGGCTGCGGCAATGTCCGCGAGTGTTTGATCGAGCGGAATGCGCTGCACGATTTGCATGCCCTGCTTACCTTCCTCTGGACCGTAGGATAATTCCACGTCGCGCTGGGCCCGGTCAAACAAAGCCGGCGCGATGGCCAGATATCCGGCGCTGGCAAAGCGATCGGCTACGGAACGGATGTGCGCGTTGACGCCGAAAATTTCCTGAAGGACGAGAATGCCGCCTTTCGGCTCGCCGTTGGGCTGCGCGATATAGGCATCCAGCTTGTGGCCATCCGCGGCCTGCAATTGAGTGTGCTGCGACATTTCTAATCTCCTCTTTGTAGTGGGATGCAATCGCCACGGATCGCTATATGTCACGGGTCGGTTTTCAGGATTCGCTGCGTTTCGGCGGTGTGAGATTGAGATACTTCATGGCGAGCTGCAGGTCCTTCCATGTTTCGGCCTTTTGCCGGGGATCGCGGAGAAGGTACGCCGGATGATAGGTGACAATGAGTTTGGTCCCCATACGATCATGCATCCTCCCGCGCAACACTGACAGCGCTGCTTTTGAGCCCAGCAAATATGTGGCAGCGGTCGATCCCAAGGCGACGATCAACTTTGGATGCACAACGCCGATCTGTTGAAACAAAAATTGCGTGCAGATATTGGCTTCGGCGGGCTCGGGCACACGATTTTTCGGCGGCCTGCACTTGACGATGTTTGCGATGTAGACACGCTGGCGATTCAGACCCATGGCGGCGATCATGTTGTTCAGCAACTGACCGGCACGACCGACGAAAGGTAGGCCCTGCATATCTTCATCGGCGCCGGGGCCTTCGCCGACGAACATCAATTCGGCATTGGGATCGCCATCGCCGAAGACAATTTTGTGGCGGCCTTCAAATGCGAGTTGGCAACGGGTACAATCTCCAATTTCCTGGCGGATGACTTCAAGTGCAGCGGCGCGCGACTGCGGTGCGATGGCTGGCGAGGAAAAATCGATAGCTGCGG
>Ga0335075_10008613_pt1 | contig 15614 bp, 9 predicted proteins | sample Lox_Sample_24_FD_206723 | JGI IMG/M metagenome (GOLD analysis project Ga0335075, IMG submission 206723) | Soil microbial communities from Loxahatchee National Wildlife Refuge, Florida, United States - Lox_Sample_2.4 | ecosystem: Environmental > Terrestrial > Soil > Wetlands | place: USA: Florida... | reverse complement strand
GGATCATCATCAACCGCCCGGACGAATCCACTTATCCCGAAGAGAAATCTGTCTCAACAAGCGGAGCCACCCCTATTGGCCAGCGCTCGGGACAGCGGAAAGTCGGTTGAATAGCAATCTCGAAAACGTACGAGATCGACTCTGATGTCCCTGACGGAATTCAAGGCTGGCGGCGCCTGGCATCGGATTGAGATGGGCCTCTCGGCGTCGAACATACACTTGCCGCAGACCTATTCATGCTTCATTAACTCGTGTAGGTGAGCCAGCTTCGATTTCGTCTTTGATGAAGACATTCTGCGGGGCAGTAAATCTACTGAACCGCGATACTGACCGGAGGCCCCAAGATCCCGTCCCGGAATCACCGTGTGAAAAAACAGTTGCGCGATGGTCTGGCCAGGCCGAAGGGTCAGCGGAGTTTCACCTAGATTCCGCAGCTCGAGTGTTAAGCATCCCGCGTAACCAGGATGTACGCCTATCGCTGTCGCAACAGTGAGTCCGAGTCTTCCCCACGTGGACCGGCCGACGACGTAAGCCATTAGGTCCATTGGCAGTCGAAGATACTCAAGCGCTTGCGCCAAGACAAATTGGTGGGGATGTATGTGCACTGCGTTAGCGAGGGGAACGTAGATCTTTCGATAGAGGCGCGAAAGCCTTGCTTCGCTGCTTTGCAGCGAATCGGTTGAAAGTTCGTCAATCGAACCATGGAGCGACGGAACAACGAAAGCAAATTCACAACCGAGACGCAGATCAATGGACGAATTTCCATCTTTCAGTTGCTCGACTGCCTCCAGTATCGGGCTAACTACCAGTCGCTTATCAAGATTTGGCTCACGAAGACGTCCGCGAATATCGACTCCGGATAGAACTGTCATGGCACGCTCTCCCATAGTCTTTTGACTTCGGAGAGCTCGACGGCCTTCTCAAGAAGGCTATGCAGGACCTCCATACGCTCCCAGTTCCCAGCTCCTTCGCCTGCGATGCGAAACTCATCAAACTTCGTCAGCAGGGCGACCCAACCGACATTGAGGATGGATGCAAACCGAGCCGCCGTTAGTTCGGCTCCTTGGACTGATTCGATTGGGGGGATTGCCGCAAGCATAGCTTGAAGATGTGTGTTCAGGTCCTCGTCGTACGCTTCCGGAGAATAGATGGTCTGAGGAGCAACTGCACGTAAGTGCTCACGTGCTTGGTGATAGATCATCGGAACGAGAAGTTCTACTGACTCATGAAGCTCAGACAGAATTGCCGCCGCAAAATCGGTGGCACCGGAATTCTTTGTGTCGGACCAAATGTCTGACTTGGGTGGGGCGGGAATCAGAATTCCGCTGTTGAATGCCTCATCGAGTTGAAGGCCAGCGTGCTTTTGGAAGACAGAAACGAACGAGTCTTTCGACTGGGTGACCACGAGCTGTTTGTAGATCGCGCGTCGACGCAAGTCATTTGCGGGATGTGTAGCAGTAAGCCCGTATCCATTCCCGAGCAGCTGGAAGAAGTCACACAGGGAAAAGAATATCGCTGGTCCGGTTAGAAAGAACGCGAATGCGTCTGCGGCGAGTTCATGAAACCAGTGCAGAAAGACCTTTTGAAAGAATGTCAGTGACTCTGGCGTTAGAGAGTGCCCAAGCTTTGCTTGGACACGATCAATTAGCGGCTTCTCTTCGGGAGCGAACGCACTCAGATCCCAATTCAGTCGATCACAAAGCGCGTGACCAATCTCATGCGCGACTATGGCGAAATGTGGGAGAATTGCAAAACCCTTCGTCGGGAGCGTTATACGAAAGAGAGGCCATTTCAGAGCCGCGATTGCTGCAACCAGAGTTGGCGCGGGATTGCGTATCCGCGTGAATGGCTTTTCATCTTGGCGAAAGAGTTCGTAATTGACGACCGTTTCGGCACGGAAAATCGCGGTGTTTGGAAAACCGAGCGTGTCTAGCCATCGTTGAAAGGGGATCGTTATTGGGGGAGAGAGGTGCGCGACTGAACTGCCCTGCATGAGATACATGCATTGGTACGCCATTGAGCCGAGGCGCGCGGCATCTCGTGCGAGAGCGGCCGCCTGGTCCACATCTGACGCGGTGCGAGACAGGTCCAAGTATGAGTCGGCAGTGTCGAGCAGTCCGTTTACTAGGTCGAGCCAATGCCTTGGCCCTGGGTGATTGCCAGGGTACTGCTCGCTACGAAGCTCCTCCGCTTGTAAGCGAAGGCGCCCCAAACAGAATTCTATTGAGCGGCGTGCTCGTTCCTGAGGCACAGCTGAGCGTGATCAGCCTTCGATCGTATTCGGTTCCGGATCGTTTCGGAGCCCGGACGAGTCTTGCCGCCTCAAGCTGGCCAAGATTTGGCTGAGGAAGTCTGCGGACTCCTGCCGTTGTTCGGCAGCGACCGCTTGACCGCCCTTAATTTCGGCTAGCCTCTCGGCGGACGCTCGGAGTGCGGCATGCACCGATCCAGTCGGCGATAACGGTAAAAACCGATCAAGCAGCGAATACGCTTCAAAGGCCCCTCTATCCGCTGTACCGACGAAAAACGAGGGCGACTGAATCAGCTCGTGGCCGCGCGCGACCTTTTCGAACAACTCCTGCAAATCCGCAAGAACGAAATCTCGTCGGGCATCAGGAAAGGTGCTGCCTCGGAGGATGGCAATACCGTCCTCAATCAGGTGGCGAAGCCCCAATTCTGATTTGAGAGCTATTGAAGTATTCATCGCGCCTCCGTCTAAACGGATGCTAGCATCCTGATTATTCCCAAAGATGGCGGCCAAATTCATGAGCAACTGGTCGCAAACGGCTCAAGTTCCGATCGTCGGCGAAGGGGACGACCTCCGAATAGGCTCGCAGTGACTACAAGATATGGTGTCAAGTTACACTTTAAATATCAATAGGTAGAGTTAAGAAACCACCACGGTAGCGGGTTCGCAGAATAATGGCTTGAATCTCGCGCCGTATCCGCCGTCATGGCAAACTATTTGTTCCCACTTCTTGGACATAGAGTTGAGCGGAAGACCGGCTTCCTGGACTCCAGGGGAACCCCCGCTGAAGCTCCCAGTGCTTCTCCCCTCCGAAATTAGAAGCAAAGGAAGAATCGCACTTCCCGCCGAAGCCTTGGACAAAGTCTCCTGGCTCTCGCATGCGCGGGATTCGCCGGTCGATATCGGAATAGAGGTGCGCGCGATTGGGCACATTGAGATTGTTCCCAGAAACATCGTCGATTCGGTTCTTGCTCGAGAAACCGACCTACGAGCTTCGCTGATACGACGCCTTTTTGTGGCGCACATCGACGGTGACCGCCGCTTGGTATTGCCCTCTTTCTTCGAAGACAGGGTATTTCCAAGCTGGTCCAAAGGCGTCGAGCACAACGTACTTCTGGAATGCCATGAAGATCATGTCGCAGTCTTTACCACCGAGGCTTGGATGAAGCTCGTCGGAGCTGATCCGACTCTCGGCCAGGTAGTCTCAAGGTCATCCACTTCATAGCTGTAATTATATACAGCTATCGCCTGAACGCAAGGAGAGCTTGAGCTCGGCGGTACTTTTTAAAGCCGACGATTCAAAATCTTCCCATCTGACGCGACGCTTGGACATCGCGTGTGACAAAGGCAACCGCCAGCCTATCCTGCACCACCCCCATCGTGCTCGCCCTTCGAGAGACCTCGTGCTATGCGCAGCACGTTCTCGCGATGGAAGTCGAGATAGCGTCGCTGCCCTTGCGAGAAGGCACCAACGTTCGCTCGGGAGTCGGGGTCGATCCCCATGCGTTTGAGCGACAAGGAGTCCGCGACCGGCGACACGATCAGCTGCCCGGTGTCCTCAAAAGAAATGAATCCCTGGTCGAACAAGTGATCCACCGTCGGGGTCAGCAGCAGCCGTTTTCACCGTCGAGCCGGTTCCTCGTTGCTGCTGTCGCGCCAGGGCTGGATGTGGCTCGCGATCAGATGCTCCATACGCTCCACTCGGGTGATACGGCAGGCATGCTCAATGGAGCGCACATTGTCCCGAAAGAGCCCCTGACCGCGACGCGCCTGGACGAGTGCGACTCTCTCGGTCTGCAGGATCGCCGCATCGGTATCGATGGAGGCCTCGATGCGCCGCTCCCATTCCTCGATGTCCCGTTCCGGTGCCGGCGAGTCGCGCTCGATCTGGCTCACCTGGTGTCCGACGTCAGCCACGCGATGGGCCTCCGCGCCGATCAACGAGAAGAGCGCTGATGGGAGTCCCGGACTGATCTCAGTCAGATAGACGCTCTGCAGTCCATTGCCGTCTGGCGTCAACGGCGCGTATTTTGAGGACAGCTCCGATCGCAGGCGTGCAATATGGTCCTTGGGACGGATTGCGTTCGAAAGCCGCAGCCAGCGGACACCCACCCGCCAGCCGATCTGACTCCAGTTGGTGCCGGCAGTGCTGAATTCTTCCGGTTTCGGGCTCTCCCGGCAATAGCCACTAATGATGCCAAGCGCGGCGATGCGTGTGTCGCAGAACGACAAGACGATATCGCCGGGCGCGACCTCGCGCATGAACTCGTAGAAGGGATTGCGGTGTCTGTTCTTGTTGCGCTTTGGTGACCAGAGATAGCCGCCATCGATCTCCTGGCGGAAGGTCTGGTTCTGGTTGACCCACCAATAGCGCACGTTGAAGCGCTACGCACGCAACAAGGTAACGAACTCGGCCAAAATCACGACGTGCTCAGCATCGTCTCTGGTCAGCACGATCGGCTGATAGTCCGGATTTGTCGGCGACAAGACCACGCGCCTATGCCGCCAGCCGCCTTCGCCATCGCCTTCCTTCTCCGATGAGTACCGCTTCACCGTGAACGCGCCACCCGTCTCCGGATCGGCAGGTCCCCGATACTGCGCGAGCACAATCTTTCCCTGCCGCGTGCCCGAAGGCTTCGCACGGAAGACCAGGTAGTCGCCGTCCCGGATTCCAGGCTCCATCGAGCGGCCGACGGCACGGCACACGAACATTCTCTCGTCGATCCGTCCGACGCTGTCAGCCTCCACCCATCCTTCCGGCTCCACAGCCTCGCCGTTGCCGAAGTATCCAGCTGCAGCCTTGAGCGTGTAGAGCGGCAGCAGTATCTTGAACGCCTCGCGCTTTACCCGCTCGTCTTCCAGTGAGACCAGGCGCAGCTGTGGCTCGGGGCGCGCGCGGACCAGGGCATCAGAGAGCTCTGCCAACGACTGGACGCCCGCCGCCAGCGCGGCCTCGAGTTTGCGCTGCTGCACGAACATGTAGCGCCACTGGCCGTATCGCGTGGCGCTCATCTTCTCGCACCACAGCCGCGCCGCCTCGCTCTTCAGCGCTGTGTTCGGACGTATCTCGCCTTTGGTTTCGGCGAGCCACATCACCTCTCGGCCGTCCTGGTCGCGTCCGGCGATGATGAAGTCCGGGTAGTACTGCCGCGGGCGGTTGCTCTCGTAGTAGGTAACCGAGAATCCGAGCCGCTCGTTCTTGAAGTAGCGGATCACATCATTGGCGCCGTCGAGGAAGTCGGCGAATCGCTTCTCGAGGTCCGTGTGGCACGGCACCCTGTTCGTGTGACAGCGCTTCCCGTCGGCGAGGATGCCAGTCCACTGGAAGCGCCTTAGGTTCGCCGAGTCGAGCCACTCGGGACTGCCGAGGATCGGCAAAGCTTCGACACCGGCCGCACCCGCGCCACGGATTGCTGTGTCGAGCGCATCAAGCGCCTGCCGCCGCCAGTAATAGATACCAACGTCGCGCAGGTCGCTCCTGAGGCCGCCAGTTTCCAGTGGCACGACCCGCGAGTTGAGAAAACGTCGCGAAACGTCGAGCAACTCGTCGAACGTCGGACCGATGCCGAGTTCTGCGGCCGAGCCCGGGTTTGTATCTTGGTACAACTCCTCGGCCATCAGGAACGCGGTGCGCAGCACTGGCCACTCTTTGCGGACCTCCTCGAGCGTCATGACGGCTTCTGGCGCGCCGCCCACGACCGGACGCACATGCACGTTGGGCGGTGTCTGCTTCGGGTCGAGCCGAACCTGTGGCAGATCCTCCACCCGAATCAGATCGGCCAGCGATTCCGTCACGCCAACCGCCCACGAGCGCACGTTCGGCACCTGCACGCGGTACTTCGCCTTCTTCGGGTCGGCCTCAATCCAGACCGGCTTCTGTCCCCACCCACCGGTCTTCGGGCGCTTGCGCTTCTCGACCGGGAATCCGACGAACGGGATGCCGAAGGCGTCCACCGTCTCCTCGCTCCCTTCGGGTCGTTCCTCGATCGGCTGATTCAGCACGTCGTAGTTCGTGCGCCGCAATCCGCGGCCGATGATCTGCTCGGTCAGGAGCGGCGAACCGAAGGCGCGCAGGCCGAGGATGTGCGTGACGCTCTTCACGTCCCAGCCCTCGGAGAGCATGTTGACGCTGACGATAGCGCGCACGTGCTCGCCGAGCTTCCCCTTGGAACCGACGGTATTGACCATCTCCCGCAAGACAGCCTCGCTGCCCTTGTCGGCGTCGAAGACCTTGGAGTCGATCGGGATCGTCACCCAGCGCGAGCGGTCGTCGTCGTCCGGGTTCCGCAGCAGTTCGTACTCGCGCGTCAGGTGCTCGAAGAGCCACGCCGCGCGCTGGGCACTATCCGTCACACACAAGAGCACGGGACTCGGCCCCGGCCGCATGGCCTCAAACGTGGCAGACCACTCGTCATGGTCCTTCCTCCACGACGAATAGATGCTCGCGATCGCCCCCTTGCAGGCGCGCAGGTACTCCTCCTTCGTCTTCGCGCCCTTTACCAGGTCCCAGAGGTCGAGGTACACCCGCCCGTGCTCGTCCGGGTCCGGCAGACGCACGACCTTCACTAGACCGGACTCGAACGCGTCGTAGACCGAGAAGTCCGACACCAGCCACTCGAAGAGCGTCCCCTCCGGCTTTGGCGAGCCCGAGCCGTACCACGGTGTCGCCGATAGGTCGATCACCAGACTCACCCGCGCGGCCTTGCCGATGCGCTGGAGAATCTTGCTCCACTTGATGTGCTCGGGTTCATCACTTTTCCGGCCGCGCTTCTCGCCGTAGACGTGGTGCGCTTCGTCGTTGATCACCATGAGATCGCGCCATCCGCCGAGCAGCCGGCGGATCGGCGCGTTCGGGTCTTGTCGTGCGCGGCGCTGCATAGCGCGCAGCACAGCCTGCGGGATGAACCGCCCCTCCTCGAGCGGCACCTCGTCCTCGCCGATCCAGTCCTCGCGCTTGTTCTCGAGTGGAATGCCCTGCCAGTTGCGCACCAGCACTTTCGGGTGGAACTCCTCGCGGTACTCGGGCGGTACCAGATCGAAACCGTCGTACAGGTTGTGCTCGCCCGCCGGGTCGAGTCCGTCGCCGCGCGGCTGCCCACTCACCCGGTCGCGCACCGTGAGGTTCGGCACCAGTACGAGGAAGTTCGCCGAGAGCGACGAGCCGCTCACCTTGCGCTTGTGCAGCGTCGCCCAGGTGACGAAGAGCGCCATCACCACGGTCTTGCCGGTGCCGGTGGCGAGCTTGAGCGCATAGCGTAGGAGGTCGCCGGTCTCGGGCATCTTGCGCCGGCCCTGCACCTCGTACAGGTAGATGACCGTCTCGACGGCCTCCTGCTGGCAGAAGAAGAAGCGCTTGGCGACCGCCCGGCGCTCCTCGTCGCGCTCAAACCACCACTCGAGCAGCCGCCGCGTAACGACGGCAGTGCCAGAATAGCCCGAGGCGCGCCACTCTCGTATCTCATCCCGCAGATGATTAATGGAATCGTTCATCTGCTCGCCGGCTACGAGCATATCTTCGAAGAGTGTGGCCTCTCTGCCAACAACCCCTGCTATGCCGCCCCGCGTGTCTCGCGCTGATGCGAGGAATCGAACTGAAGATCGGCGCCCGTCTTTGAGTCTCGACTTACCGCCAGGCAGAAGTTGGTAATGCTTGTCGGGCTCCTTGAAGGCGTCGCAGATGACGACCCGATCGACGACGTAGGCCATCGCGCGGCCTCCTTACGCCAGGTCCCGCACGACAACCGACTCGTTGCCGTACACGTCCACAACCTTCACCGCGATGCGCTTGTAGCCGCGGACCGGGAACGGCTCCGAGTCGAGCCTGAGCGTGAACTCTTCCGGGTCCACCTCGGCCTTGAGTGCGGCCTTGATGTTCGGCGCCTTCTTGAAGTCGAAGAACATCTGGCAGTCCACAAAGCAGTCGCCGTCGTAGTCCTCGTCGAGGTACCAAGCGGAGACGTAACCCGAGTCCGCTGTCTTGTACTCGGTCGTGCGGCGCTTGCGGTCGAAGAGCGCCACGCCTTTGAGCGTGACGCGAAGCTGCTTTTCCTTGCCGTTCTTTGCGGCGGCGACCTCGATGTCCGGCAGCGCGAGCGGCGAGAAGAGCATCTCCGGCTGCGTCGCCTTGAGCCCCTCGGCCAGCGTGTCCGGGCGGATCATGATCAACTCGACCTTCACCCTGCCGCGCTTCTCGAGCGCCGACTTCACTTCGCCGACGTTCGCCTCGAACGCCCAGCCGAGCACGTGCACCTCGAGGATGCCCGAGGCGAGCGCGTCTTGGACAGCATCGTTGATCTGCTTGCCCGTCACGCGCCCCGAAAGCGGCCCGACGGAGATCGCGATCTTCTCCTTCTCGGTTTCTGCCACCGCGTGGACGAGGCCCGTCGCGCCCTGGATCGCTGCGTCCTTGCGGTACAGGCGGCAAATCACCTCGATGTAGTTCTCGAGCTTCGCAGTCTCGCCAATGCCCGGCTCGCGGACGACGTAGCCCTTCCAGTCTTCAACGGAGTAGCGGCCGAGGGATGCGACTTCGAACGGGCCGCAGACGCGGATGGCGTCCCTGTCCACCTCGGGCTGGTCCACCAGATCCACCTTCTGCGGCTCGAGATCATAGGCGAGGCTCTTGAGGGTGACGCGGCTGACCGACCTGTAGAGGAAGTTTCCCGAGACCCTGCCATTGCGGGTCTTGAAGTGTTCGAACGTGCCGGAGATCAGCCGCTGACGCGCGACGTTGACGGCCACGCGCGAGGTATCGCAAGTGATCCATCGGCGACCGAGGCGCTCGGCGCAGTAGGCGGTTGTTCCGGAACCGCAGGTTGGGTCAAAGACTAAGTCGCTCGGGTCAGTGGTCATGGCGATACAGCGCTCGAGCACTCGGTCGCCGGTCTGGACTACGTAGAGGTTGCCGCCGCGGAACCCACTTTGGCGAGTGTCAAGCCAGACGTTGCTGTACGCGGCTACGGGGAAGTCGTCGCCGTACCTCTTGTAGTAAAGCCGCTTTCCAATCGCGATCAGCCGTTTTCTTGCTTCCAGGGTCTTCAGGCCGGGATTTGGCGTGACGGACCAGTGGCGACCATCTGGTACTTCGTACGGCTTACCAGCGAAGACGTAAGGTTCCATCGTTTGTCCGCTACTCTCGCCCTGTGATGAAAGTGGAGCCGCACGAAATCGACGTCCCGCTGGCATAGGCTCGCGCCCCTCCATTTGGTCGTCAGTCAGTGTCACGTCGGACCCATCGGCCAGTTCCAGTTTGTCATACTGTGAATCGAGCATCTGCTGGCTAAGCGGGTAGTAGACCGGACGAAACTTCATGCGCTCGCGATCGCGGCAGTACCACACGAGGTGGTCGCAAATGCTGTCGAGTCCTTCAGCACCGCGTACGGTCGTTTTTACGAATGCAATCTGTGCGACGAAGTTGGAGTTACCGAAGACCTCTGCCATCAGCCCACGCACGACATGCAGGTTCTCGTCTCCGGATTGAACGAATACTGAGCCGCTTTCTGCCAGTAACTCTCTACAAAGATACAGGCGCTCTTGCAGGTATGAGAGGTAGGAGTGGATCCCGAGTGTCCAAGTATCGCGAAACGCTTTGATCGTGAGCACGTCGTCAGCAGCATCCTTCTCGTCGTTCTTTGTCGAGTCCACCCGCTGCTGAAAGTTCGAGTCGTACTTGATGCCGTACGGCGGGTCGAGGTAGATCATCTGCACCTTGCCGCGCAGGTTCTCGTAGTGCTGCAGCGACTCCATAACGTGCAGCGAATCGCCGCAGATGAGCTTGTTCTTCCAACCCTCCTCGTGTGTGTAAAACTCGACGCGCTTGCTGCGGTCGGTCTCCCGCAGCGTCTTCTCGAGGTCGGCGAAGAGGTGCCCCTGCCGCGCAGCGCCCGACTTCTCTTCGGCCGCGCGGCGCGCCCGCTCGATGATCTGCGCGATGCGTGACTCGGAGACGATCTCGTTTCGCTGGAGCGGCAGCACCGGCACCTGGCGGCGGTTGCGCTTGCCCGCCCAAAAGAGCACCGGGTCGGCGGCCGGATCCATGTCCACCACGACCGGACGCTCGTTTCCCTCCGGCAGCTTGCCGACCTCGATTGCCTTGCTCCAGCCGTTGTCCATCGGCAGCGTGACGACCAGATCGTCGCCGGGCAGCAGCGACGTGTGGCCGGTCTCGGGCGTGCGCGGCTCCTTGATGTCGTCGTAGGTGTAGCGGGTGACTTTCTTCGCGGTTTTTGGCTTGTTCTCGGAGCCTTTGGGCCTGGCCATGGGGATTCCTCGATTCCTGATTCAGTCGTACGTCAGACCGAGACACGCGCGCACGTGGTCGCGGGTCTCCGCGTCTTCGATCCAGAGTTGACACCCGCTCATGCCGCGGGTTAGGAGAATGCGGTAGGCCTGCGCGAGGGCGGCCCGCAGCCTTTCGTGGGCCGGCCCTGGCGCACGCTCAGCTTCGGCTGCACGAACGCTCCGGTCAAGGCCGGTGTCGTGCACGTGTGCGGGATCTGTCTGCCAAGTGCCACCGCGCCAGACCAGGTCGCCCAGCCACAGCACGCCGATGCAGTCGAAGTCGAAGCCGCGCACGGCATAGGGGCAGCCGACTTCGCACAGCGGGTCTGCGCGCATCGGGCTGCCCACCGGGGCCTGGATGAACCAGGTGTAGTCGCTACCGTTCTGTGGGATGAAGTTCCAGACCTTACTCCAGTACCGCCGCCTTCCCCCCTCGTCCAAGTACGGCTCGTGGAAGTCCTGCTGCGCCGCCGGAAGCGCGTGCGGTCGGGCCGCGGCCTTCGTCTTCCACTCACGCGCGTAGCTGGCCAGCAGCCGCACAGTGCGGCCGCCGGCCGCCTCGTCCCGAAGCCGCCGCTCAAGCGCAGCTAGGGTGTCCGCGACACCAACGTCGAATACCTTGCGCCACCGCTGCGCCAGGGCGGCAAGGTCCGCGGCCGGTCGACCTTGCAGAAGGCCTTCGACCCAGGTGACGTACTCGGTGGACCCGGCGCAGCGGAACTGTGCGCCTGCCAGGGATATGACGTCGGTGACTTCGGCGCCCAGCTCCTCGGCCCACCGCCGGATGTCGGTGAGCGTGGTGTTTTCGCGGTCGCGAAAGCCCTGCTCCGCGTCCAGCAGAAAAATTGAAACCGTCGAGGATCGCATGATGTGCCATCCGATGGGCCCGAAGGTCGGCGCAAAGCCGAACTGGCCGCGTCCTTCCGAGTGCTCGGGGTTGATCAGCGCGTGCGCCTCGTCGATGACCGACACCAAGTACTGTTCATCGAGGGCGCCGTCCTGGAACGGCACGCCCCAGTCGCGAAGCAGTTGCACGTTTTGCCGCCATGCCTGCGGATTCGCAGCGAAGTCAGCACCGTGCTGCTGGCGCAGCCGGCCCAGAGTCTGCGTCGAGACCGGTACGTAACTGGCTGCGCGTTTGACCACGCCGCCGGCCGCATGGTTGCCGCCCGCGATTTGAAAGAGCCGCCTCCAATTGCTGGTCTGCGCGGTGGAAGTGGTAGTCAGTACCGCGCCGCCCTCGGGCAGCCTCTCATCGGTGACCAGTGATGACCAGATGCGCGCCGCCAGCACCGACTTCCCGGAGCCCGGTGGCCCCTCGATAAGAATGACCTGTTTTGTGGGGTGACTGCCGCCCAAAACCTTTGTCTCGAGCCGCGCGCGCACCATGGCAAACGCGCGGCGTTGATGATCGAGCAGCTCGAACGGGCTTGAAGCGGGGTCGAGGATCTGCGCGCCGATTTGCCGCACGAAGCCCCGGCTCTGCCGATACCGCCCCGCGACGAATGCGTGCGCGAACGGCTCGTCAGCGGAGCTGAGGTGCCTGCCCAGATAGGCGGGCCATGCCTCGCGGACCATCTGCGGCGCCAATGTGAAGCAGGGGTAGTCACGCACGAGGGCATCGTTGGGCGGCTCGCCGTAGCGGTCAGCGAAGTAGTCGCGCGTAAACAGCACACAGCCCCGCACATCAGCCCTGTGATCCTGGACAGCGGAGTGGAAGCGCCGGCAGTATTCCGTGTAGCCGCGTACCTGATCCGCCGGATGCAGCACCAGCTGGCCGGCGTGCTCCATGAGCCCTTCCGCGGGCCCTGGCTGATCCCCGCGCGTGATCCAGTGCTTCAGTTCGACGATGACGGCGGATGGCACCGAGGGCCCGCGCCCCAGCAACACCGCATCGCACCAGGCGGCCGCGGCGGGCAACTGGTACTCGAGCGCCAGGAATCCGCTGCCTCGTAGGTACACATGCAGCGGGCCCAGCCCTGGCGAGCACAAGGCATCGGAGAGCATGGGAAGAGACGCGTTCCAGGCCTCGCGCTCCTCCTCGCCACTCCGTCCGGTCAACGCCTGGAGTTCGGCAATCAGGGAAGGGCGATCCGACTCGACGGCTTCACGGAACTCGGAGACGGTCAGAAGCATGGGCATTCCGCGCCCGTCGTCACTTTGCGCTTGCGGCTCGGCCGGCCGTACACATGCCGCGATAGTCACAGCTTCCGCACTTCCTCGGCGCCGGCGCGGCGGGCAGCGTCGCCGTGCGCAACGCCTCGGCAGCGTCGCGGACCTTCGACTTCACGTCTGAGATGAAATCGTCGTCCACCGAGCGCGCCTTGCGCTTGCGCTCGTCCAGCTCGTAGATCTCGACGTAATCCGGCCGCCGGCCGGTGAGATCCTGGTAGCCCAGCGCGTAGACGTGGAGCTGCGCCTCGGTGATGTCCTCGGGTTGTGCGCGTTCGGTCGACTTGAGATCGACGATTGTCGTCTCCCCGGTGTCGATCCGGCGCACCAGGTCGATGCGCCCGACGATGCTCACGCCGTCGCCGAGGCCGACCGCGATCTGCTTTTCCGAGAACTCAATCTTGTCGAAGAGCGCGGCGTTGTCGGCAAGGTAGTCGCGGAGCACACGCTCGGCCGTCTGCTCGAGCTGCTGCCGGAGCGCCGGATACGCGTAGGGCGCGTGCAGGTGCGTCTCGACCAACCGCGGCACCTCGCTCGCTTCGGCCACATCGCCGCGCAGCGCGCGAGCGTGGACCTCGGCCAACGCGTCGTGCAGCGACTTGCCGTAGCCCAGCGCCTCATGGATCGGCGCGTTAAAGCCATAGAGGATCCGCAGTTTGAACTGGTAGGGACACTCGAAGAAGTACTTGAGGTCTGAGAACGAGAAGACGACGTTCGCGACGCCGGCGCGCGGGCTCGGCGGGAGGCGCTTACGCGTCGAGTAGTCGGGCGCCCGACGCTTGACGTACTTCGAGGCCAGGATGTTGTTCCAGAAGTCGGAGGCGGCCGCATACCGGTTGTTCTTGCCCGCGATCGGCGCCCACGTCAGGTGCAGGTACTTCTGGCTGCGCGTTATGGCGACGTAGAAGAGCCGCCGCTCGTCCTCGACCGTCCCCTCGAAGCGTGCCTGCCCGCGGATGCCGGCGCGGGGCAGCAGGTGCCAGACGCCGCGGCCGCCGATCCGTGCCGCCGGGAAGCGATTGCGGAGCAGCGCCGGCACGAACACCACCGGCCACTGCATCCCCTTCGCCTGATGGATCGTCATGATCCGCACAGCGTCGGGGTTCGCGTACTGATTGTCCTGCCAACCTTCGGGGTAGGCGTCCTCCGCGCGGTGCTGGAGGAAGTCGGCGAACGAGCCATACTTCTCGACCGGCTTCGACTGATAGTGGATCGTCTCGAAGTCTGAAATCACCTGGCTGAACTTGCCGAGGTTGTAGAAGACCACCTCGCCTCGGCCGTTCGGGACCAGCTCTTCCCGTACGCCGGCCTCCTCTAGGAAGTTCAGGAACACGCGCTGGATCGAGTACTGACCCCAGCGCTTCTGCTCTGGATCGGTCAGCGCGGTCTTGGCGGCGGTGGCACCGGCGATCGCCTGGTCGAGCGCGGCTAGATCCAGTCCGAGATGGGCAGCCTCCCAGGCGACTTTCACGGCGGCGGCGTCCACACCTGGCCGGTCGGCGATGAAGTAGAAGAGCTGGCGGGCCGCTTCCGCCTCGGCGGTGCCGAACAGATTGGTCATGCCGGTGACGACGAACGGGACGCCGGCCGCCTGAAATGCCTGCGTGATGGGCTCGGCATTCGCCTTCACGCTGCGCAGCAATACCGCCATGTCCGACCACGACAGGCCGCGTTCGACCTCGTCCTCCTTGAATGCAACGCCGCGAAGGGCCTGTATCGTCTCGGCGATGTGCCGGGCCTCGGCATCCGGGTCCGCGAAAGAGAGCGCCACGATATCGCCGCTCTCGTACGCCTGCGCGCCGGTCGGCTTCATCGCCTTGGTAAGCCGCACGCGGTTCTGCTCGATGAAGGTGCGCGCGGTTTCCACCACACCCTCGCTGGAGCGGAAGTTTTCCTCCAGGGGGATCTGCTCGACCTCCGGGTACCGCTCGGCGAACGTGAGGATGTTCGCCACGTCGCTCCCGCGCCACTGGTAGATGGTCTGGTCGTCGTCGCCGACGACGCAGATGCGCGCGCCCAGTTTGTGTAGCGACCAGACGATCGCCTCCTGCACGGGGTTGACGTCCTGGTATTCGTCCACGATGACGTACTTCACCCGCTCGGCGAGCCGGGTTTGCACACCCTCGTCGTTGGTTATGAGTGTCACGGCCTCTTCGAGGATCGACGAGTAGTCGAGGTAGCTCTTCTCCTCGAGCAGGTCCTGGTAGGCCTCGAGGCCGTCGAGTAGGGGGCAGCCGTTGAGCTGACCGTCGTCGCGTTCTGCTTCACGGAGGATGGAAAGCGCGGTGACGTAATGCGACGTGTCCCGATAACGCTTCAGCGGCGCGCCGGTGAGGTCTGTGGACGTGGTGAGCCCGCTCTTGCTGCTGTTGCGATCGACGAACAGCCCCTGCTGGACCTCGTTCAGGACCTCGAACTTGAGGTGCTTCGGCGACTCTGACTTTAGGAGCTCCAGGCAAAAGGCGTGGATCGTGCCGACGAACATTTCGGCCATCCCGGGGACCTCGCCGAGTGCCTCGCGGGTGCGCGTGACGATCCGCTCTTTCAACTCCGCGGCCGCCTTGTCGGTGAAGGTGAACGCGATGATGTTGCGCGGTGCAAGCGAGTCCGATCTGTCAGGCGTCAGCAGATGGACTACTCGTCGGGCAACGACTTCGGTCTTGCCCGAGCCTGCGCAGGCGATGAGCTGCAAGTTGCGGCCTGCATGCTTGATCGCACTCTCTTGTGAGGAAGTGAGCTTCATGCGCCGTGTCCGAGTATTGCGGATTTCGCGAAGCCTGCCGTATGGGACCCAATCCTCGCCAGGAGCGACAGATCAGAAGTCATCGAGCCGCCGGCCGACACCTGGTTAGTTTTCGATCCATGTGTTCCCGCCATCTTATTGCCCCAGTTCGTCAGCCACAGGCTGCTCGCG
>Ga0335075_10008612_pt1 | contig 15614 bp, 15 predicted proteins | sample Lox_Sample_24_FD_206723 | JGI IMG/M metagenome (GOLD analysis project Ga0335075, IMG submission 206723) | Soil microbial communities from Loxahatchee National Wildlife Refuge, Florida, United States - Lox_Sample_2.4 | ecosystem: Environmental > Terrestrial > Soil > Wetlands | place: USA... | reverse complement strand
GAGCTCAGTCGGAGCCTGCTTGACCCGTTGAACGCCCTCAACGCGTGGGCGAACGCGCACCGTGGCGACATCCAAGCCGCGCGCGAGCAGCACGACCACCGGACCGTCTGGTCGCAATACCTGTCCGGCGCGATCCGCGCAGGTCGCGAGGGCTCAGCTTCGACCGGGGGCCGACCATCTCGCCGGCGGCGGCGCGGCGGAACGCTGCGCGCCAGGCCAGGCTCACCGTCTCCAGTGCTGGCCAGGTGACTCCCGGATTTGCATACACATCGCCGAGCACGGCACGGATACGGACTGTAAGGCCGGGCGGCGAGTCGCCGACAATGTGTCAGGGCTCGCGCAATGGCCCCGCTGATAAGCTTTCGCGCAGCTGGCAGTGCTTTCTGCTAGGCAGGCATTCGGGCAGTGCGCCCCCCGGGCAGGAAGATGGCCGCGATGACTGACTATGCCGCCGACCCGCGCCGTGGTGCCGAGGTCTACGCGATGGACCGGGCGCACGTCTTCCACTCCTGGTCGGCGCAGAAGGCGCTGAAGCCGGTCGTGGTAGCCGGCGCGGAAGGCTCGTACTTCTGGGACTACGACGGCAAGCGGTACCTGGACTTCTCCAGCCAGCTGGTGAACAGCAACATCGGCCATCAGCATCCGCGGGTGACCGCGGCGATCGCAGCGCAGGCGGCAGAGCTGACTACGATCGCGCCGCAGCACGCGAACGCCGCGCGCGGCGAAGCAGCGGCCAGGCTCGCCGAGCTGGCGCCTGCTGGCTTCGAGAAGGTGTTCTTTACCAACGGTGGCGCCGACGCCAACGAGAACGCGATCCGGATGGCCAGGCTGCACACCGGGCGCACCAAGGTGCTCAGCTTCTACCGCTCGTACCACGGCAACACCGGCGCGGCGATTAACTCGACCGGTGACCCGCGGCGCTGGCCGAACGAGTTCGCCATCGGCCACGTGCATTTCTTCGGGCCGTACCTGTACCGGTCTGCATTCTGGGCCGCCACGCCCGAGCAGGAGTGCGAGCGCGCGCTTGCCCACCTGGAGCAGGTCATCCAGCTGGAGGGGCCGGAAACGATCGCCGCGGTCCTGCTGGAGACGATCGTCGGCACCGCCGGCGTGCTGATCCCGCCGCCCGGCTACCTGGCAGGCGTGCGCGCGCTGTGCGACCAGTACGGCATCGTGTACATCGCCGATGAGGTGATGTGCGGCTTCGGCCGGGCTGGCCGCTGGTTCGCCTTCGAGGACCACGACGTCGTGCCGGACCTCATCGTGTTCGCGAAAGGGTCCAACTCCGGCTACGTCCCCGCAGGGGGAGTGATCATCTCTGGGCCGATCGCGGCTACGTTCGACGAGCGGGTGTTCCCCGGCGGGCTGACCTATTCCGGTCATCCGCTGGCCTGCGCCTCGATTGTCGCGACGATAGATGCGATGAAAGACGAAGACATCGTCGGGAACGCCCGCCGGATCGGCTCGGATGTGCTCGGACCCGGGTTGCATGAGCTGGCCGAACGGCATCCCGTGATCGGCGAGGTCCGAGGGACCGCGGTGTTCTGGGCGTTGGACCTGGTGTCGGACCGGCAGAGCAGGCAGATGCTCGCCCCCTACGGCGGCAGCTCGGCCGCCATGACCGCGCTGGTCGAGGAGTGCAAGGCCCGCGGGCTGATGCCGGTCACGAACTACAACCGGCTGCACGTGGTGCCGCCATGCACGATCTCAGCGGCGGAGGCCAAGGAAGGACTCGCGATCCTCGACGAGGCGCTTGCCGTCGCGGACAGCTACTACACAGGGTGATCGACGGCTAGTGACGTTTCGCTGGCTGGCCCGGCCGGGTAAAGCCTCACTCTGAGGTCAGACAGATGCCCGCGCCGCGGGGGCGGCTCGCGCTTAGCGGGGGGCGCGACATCCGGGTGACAGCCCGGAAGTATGCAAAAGGCCAGCTCATAGTGCTGGTTGCTGGCACAGCGGCACCGCCACGAACCCTTCTGCGATAAGGACTAATGACCGACTCTGTCCGGTTGACTCGCCAGATCCAGACTGCTAGCACGACAACCGCTGAAGACCGGGAAGTCCGGCTGCTCGGCTGGCTAGCCGGCATCGGCATCGGCAGCGCGATCCTGATCATGATCGGAGCTGCGCTGGTCCGCCAGGACTGGATGACGACGCCGATCGCGATGCCAGCCACCGGGCCTCCGTTTGAGCTGCACGCCCACGTCTCCGGCGAGGTTGCCTCGCTCGCCCTCTGGCTCGCCGCCCTGCTGGCACTGGGTGGTGTGATCGCGGGACTGCTGGCAGCCCGCCGGGGGGCACACGGGCCGATCCGCCTCATCCTGGTGGCAGCCGCGGTAACGGTGCTGGTGCTCGCAGTGCTGCCGCCGGCCGGCTCCACCGACGCGCTCGATTACGCCGCGTACGGCCGCCTGACGCTGCTCGGTGACAACCCGTACGTGGCAACGCCCCTGTACCTGCGCCTGACTGATCCGGTATTCGGCGCCTCCATCCCCGCTCACTGGCAGCACCAGGTCAGCTTGTACGGACCGGCGGCGACGATCGAGCAGTACTTTGCGGCGAAACTCGGCGGCAACTCGATGGCGCGGGTGGTGTTCTGGCTCAAGTTCTGGAACGCCATTGCCTTCGGCGTGGTAGCCGTGGCTCTCGACCGCGTGCTGCGGTTCAGGCCGTCCGCACGACTCCGCGCTCACCTGCTCTGGACCATCAACCCGCTATTGCTCTGGGACCTGGTCGCGGCCGGGCATGTGGACGCCGCGGCGGCGGCGGCGGGCATTCTCGGCGTGCTCGCCCTCGGCCGCCAGCCAGCGGCCGACGGACTCCAGCCGCGGATCTGGCGGGCCGTTGCCGCGGGTGTGCTGGTCGGCCTGGCGGCTGACATCAAGATCGACTATTTGCTGTTCGCCGCCGCGCTAGCCTGGGCGCTGCGCCGGTCGGCTCCGGCGCTGATCGCCGCCTCCGCGGGCGCGCTGGTCGTGCTTGCCCCGACCTATGCGTGGCTGGGCAAACCTGCCATCCTCGGCCTGTTCGCGCGCACGGACCAGACGACTCAGGACAGTTTCTACCGGTCTGTCGAACTAACAGGCTGGAAGTACCTGGTCGTGCTCGCGGCGCTGCTGTTCATCGCGATGGCCGCGCTGCTGCTCCGGCGCCTGCCGCCGGGCGATCTGCGGCGCCCGGCACTCCGCCCGGCTATCGCGCTGAGCCTGGCCTGGCTCATTGTCTGGCCGTACCAGCTGCCCTGGTACGACGCGATGATCATTTGCGTCCTCGTGCTCTATCCGGCCTCCAGACTCGACTGGCTCGTGCTGGTCCGGCTCTGCGCCGCCACGATCGCCAACATGCCGGGCAATGTGGGCGGCGTTCCCGTCAGGTCGCTGAAGGGGCTTGACGCACTCCTCGTGCATGGCTTGGCGCCTGCCGTCCTGCTCGGCGCCGCGATGGCTGTCGTGCTGCTCGCGGTCTTTGGTGCCTGGGGCGTGCAACAGGAAACTAGCCCGGCGCTGCCCCTGGCCCCGTTGCTGAGTACCATGAGCGACCGCGGTCCTGGTGAACCGGAAAGGGCGGTGGCCGGTGGCGCTGCAGATCACCCGGCTGGCGCTGGCCAGCTTGCGCGGCGTCGACGGGAATGAGTGGCCGGTACACGGCTTCCTGGTGCGCTTTCCCGGCGGCGCGGTGCTGGTCGATACCGGTGCCGGCGGCCCGCAGCAATGGCTGGATGACTGGCGCGTTGTCAACCGGTCCGTCGCTGACGCGCTGGATGAGCACGACCTCACGCCGGGCGATATCAGCCTGGTGATCAACACGCACCTGCATTTCGGCCACTGCGGGCAGAACGCCGTCTTCAAGCACGCGGCCTTCTGCGTCCAGCGCGCGGAACTGGACCGGGTCCGGCGCGAGTCGCCTCAGCTTGTCGAGTGGTTCGACTTCATGAACGCCAAGTTCGAGCTGCTCGACGGCGACGCCGAGATACTGCCCGGCCTCCGGGTCGTCGCTACCCCCGGCCACACCGTCGGCCACCAGTCCGTGCTCGTCGACTCGGCCGACGGCTTGTCCGATGTGCTGGTTGGCGACGCCGCCTACAAGCCGAGGCAGTACCTGAACCCGGCTAGTGACGACCTGCCTGAGGGGCAGGCCAGCGACGTGACCGCATGGCGAGCGTCAGTGACCAGGATTCGCCTGACGGCGCCGGACCGGGTCCACTTCTGCCACGACACCGAGATCATCCACTCCTAGCCGGGAACGAGCTCAGAGCGCCCCGAAGGCGTCCTCCAGGATGCCCATGCCCTCGGTCAGCAGGGGCTGGCCGATCACCAGCGGCGGCAGCAGGCGCAGCACGTTGCCGTACGTCCCGCAGGTGAGCACGATCATCCCGTTCGCGTGGCAGGTCTTGGCCACCTTGGCGGCCGCGGCCGCGTCGGGCTCGATAGTGCCAGGCCGGACCAGCTCAAGGGCGAGCATCGCGCCCCGGCCGCGAACGTCGCCGATGACCGGGTTTGTCTCGGCCAGCTTGCGCAGCCTCGGCAGCATGGTTGCCTCGATGGCGCGGGCGGCGGCAGGCAGGTCTTCCTTTTCCATGGTGTCGATCGCGCCGAGCGCGGCGGCACAGGCGACGGGGTTGCCGCCGTAGGTCCCGCCCAGTCCGCCAGGGTGGACTGCGTCCATGAGCTGCGCCCGGCCGGTCACGCCGGCCAGCGGCAGGCCGCCGGCAATGCCCTTGGCCGTCGTGATCAGGTCCGGCACCACGTTCTCGTGGTCGCAGGCGAACCAGTCGCCGGTGCGGCAGAAGCCCGATTGGATCTCGTCAGCGATGAAGACGATGCCGTTGGCGCGGCAGAACTCGGCCAGGCCGGGCAGGAACCCGTCCGGCGGCACGATGAACCCGCCCTCGCCCTGCACTGGCTCGATCACGACCGCGGCCACGTTCTCTTCGCCAACCTGAGCGTGAATCAGGCTGGTCACCATGCTCAGCGCCTCTTCGGCGCACTTAGCAGGGCCGCCCGGCCAGCGGAACGGGTATGCCATCGGGACGCGGTAGACCTCGCCCGCGAACGGCCCGAAGCCTTCCTTGTAGGGCATGTTCTTGGCGGTCATCGCCATGGTGAGGTTCGTCCGGCCGTGGTAGGCGTGGTCGAAGACGACGATCGCGTCCCGCCCGGTGGCGTGCCTGGCGATCTTGACGGCGTTCTCGACAGCCTCAGCGCCGGAGTTGAACAGCGCGGACCGCTTTTCGTGGCTGCCGGGTGTGAGCCGGTTCAGCTGCTCGCAGACCTCTACGTAGCCCTCGTACGGCGCCACCATGAAGCACGTGTGCGTGAATTGCGCCACTTGCTCGGTGACGCGGCTCACCACCAGATCCGCACTGTTGCCGACGGAAGTGACGGCGATGCCTGAGCCGAAGTCGATCAGCGAGTTACCGTCGACGTCGACCAGCACGCCGCCACCGGCAGCGGTCACGAAAACGGGCAGCACATGGCTAAGGCCGCGGGCGACACTGTGCTGGCGGCGCTCGAACAGCGCGCGCGACTGCGGGCCGGGGATCTCGGTGGCAAGATGACGACGCTGGGGCAGGGACGGTCCGCCAGTCGGGGCAGCAATATCGCTCATAGCAGTGACAATAACGCCTGTTAGCGAAACAGGTCGCGGGCTGCATCCTCGATGGCCGCCTCCGATAGCAGCACCGTTCCGGCAGCGTCACCCAGCGGCACGAAACTGTCGTGGCTGGCCACCCTGGCGATGCGACCGGTAAATCCCGCGTCGACCAGCGTGGTGATGATGCCCTCGGACACGCCGCCGGTGCGCCTGGTCTCGTCCGCCACGAGTACCGTGCCGGTGGCCGCGGCGGCGCGCAGCAGGTCCTCGAACGGCAGCGGCGCGAGCCAGCGGAGATCGAGCACGCGGCAGTTCAGCCCGTCGGCCGCGAGCGTGCGGGCCGCCCGCAAGCTGAGCCGCAGGCCGTTCCCGAAAGAAATGATCGTCAGGTCCTTACCATTGCCGTACAGGCGGCCGCGGCCCACCTGGACATGGCCGGCTGCCTGGTGCTCGGGCGGCGCGCAGGCGGCCAGCCAGCCGTTGTCGCCGGGTTCGTACAGGTCCCGCTGGTGGTACAGGGCGATCGGCTCGAGGAAGACACTCACGCTGCCGTCGACTTCGGCCGCGGCCAGGCACGTGCGCAGCATCGCTGCTGCGTCATCGGGCCGGGCCGGGCAGGCCACGATCAGGCCAGGGATGTCGCGCAGGGCGGCCAGGCCGTTGTCGTTGTGGAAGTGCCCGCCGAAGCCCTCCTGGTAGGCCAGGCCAGCGATCCGCACCACCATCGGGTTGCGGTACTGGGCGCGCGAGAAGAACGAGAGCGTGGCGGCCTCGCCGCGGATCTGATCAGCGGCGTTGTGCAGGTACGCCAGGTACTGGATCTCCGGCACTGGCAGCATCCCGGCCAGGCCCGCGCCGAGCGCGAGGCCGAGAATGGACTGCTCGTCGAGCGGCGAGTCGAAGACACGGCCGGGTCCGAACGCTCGCAGCAAGCCTCTGGTGACTCCGTAGACGCCGCCCTTGCGGGCGACGTCCTCGCCGAAGACGATCATGCCGGGCCGGTCGGCCATCTCGTCGGCGAGCGTCTGGTTGATCGCCTGCGCCAGCGTGAGCGGCCAGGCCTGGCCAGGCGGCTGCAGCGGCGCGGGCCGGTCTCGCCGGGCGTGCTGCACCTGCCGGGCGCGGTCGGCGAGGTTCGCGGCCACGATCGCCGGCCGCCGCGGCGCGATGGGTGCCATCACCTGCGCTGCTGTCCCGAGCCGCGGCGCGCCGGCTACGTCGGCGGCCAGTGCCAGCACCCGCGCCCGTGAGTCCTCGAACCGGTCGAGCACCTCGGCGGGCGTCAGCGCGCCGGCCTGGATGAGCAGGCGGGCGGTGCCGAGCAGCGGATCGCGGGCGGTGTCGGCGGCTATCTCGGCCGGGGTCCGGTACGCGGACTCGACGTCGGTGCCGGCGTGCCCGCCGAGCCGTACGGTGCGCAGGTGCAGGAAGGCCGGAGTGCGCCGGTCGCGCGCCCAGCCGGCGGCCGCCGAGGCCGTCTCGTAGGCCTGCGCAAGGTTGGCGCCGTCGGCGCTGAAGTACTTGATGCCCGGACGGCCTGCGCTGGCGGACTCGACCCAGCCAGCCGGCGTCCGGACGCTGATGCCGATGCCGTTGTCCTCGCAGACGAGCAGCAGCGGCAGCGGCAGGCCCTGGTAGGCGCAGTAGGCAGCAACGTTCAGCGCGCCGGCCGCCGTCGAGTGATTCACTGACGCGTCGCCGAAGCTGCATACCACGACGCAGTCCGCTGGCCACGGCGTCTCCAGGCCCAGCTTGGCGGCCCTGGCCAGGGCGAACGCCAGGCCGGTCGCGCGCGGCAGGTGCGAGGCGATCGTCGAGGTCTGCGGGATGACATGCAGTTCCGGGTGACCGAACACCTTGTGGCGCCCGCCCGCGATCGGCTCGGCCGCGGCGGCGACCAGGCCGAGCAGGACATCGGTCACGCCGTCCCTGGGCGGGCTCGCCTGAGCTGCCCGCACCAGGTAGAAGGCGCCGGACCGGTAGTGCAGCAATGCCGGGTCGGTCAGCCGGAGCGCGGCGGCGACGGCCGCATTTCCCTCGTGCCCGGACGAACCGATGGTGTAGTAGCCGGCGCCCCGTGCGCGCAGCCAGCGGGCCGCCAGGTCCAGGTGCCTGCTGGCCAGCTGGGCGTCGAAGAGCTCCAGGCAGCGCGCCACGGACAGGCTGCTACCCGGCCGGATCGGGTCGTACGGTGCCGGGCGCACGCCGCCCGGGTGAACCCCGGCGAGGTCGCGGATGGCGCGGGTGAGCCGCTGCTCGGCGAGATCGGGCCCCGCTGGCGCAGCACCGTCAGCTACGTCGCTGGCAGTGCTGCTGCCCGCTGGCGGACGTGGCTCCGACCCTTCGACCGCGGCAGTCATCATCTGACGGTAAGGCACAACCGCCCGGTAAGCACAGCCACAATGGTTGCACGCTGGTGAAACCGCGATGAAAGCCGCGGTTATCCCCCGAACCGCTCCGGCACCGTAAAGGAGGCACTGTGCTGCCATGGTCTGGTGAGCTGGCCGGCACGCTGAACGAGCATGTGATCTCGAGCGAGTTGCTTCGCGGCAATCCGCTCTCCGATCCGCACGATCGGCCGCTGTGGGTCTACACGCCGCCCGGTTATGCGACTGATCAGGGACGTCGCTACCCGGCCGTGTACGTGCTTCAGGGCTTCACCGGGCACCTGAGCATGTGGCGTAACCGGACCCCGTTCGAGCAGCCGTTTCCGGAAACTGCCGATGCCGTGTTCGCAGCCGGCCAGGCGCCGCCCGCGATCGTGGTGTATGTCGACGCATGGACGAGTTATGGCGGCAGTCAGTTTGTCGACTCACCCGCAACCGGGCGTTACCACTCTTATCTCTGCCAGGAGGTCGTGCCGTGGGTCGATGCCCGGTACCGCACCATAACCGACCGTGGCCACCGGGCGATCACGGGCAAGTCCAGTGGCGGCTTCGGCGCGATGATCACCCCGATGCTGCGCCCTGACTTGTTCGGCGCGCTCGCCACGCACGCCGGCGACAGTCTCTATGAGCAGTGCTACCTGCGTGACTTCGGCCCGGCGGTGCGGGCGCTGCGCGGCTATGACGGCGACATCTGGAACTGGTGGCGAGATTTCTCCTCCCGCGTGCCGTTCTCGAACCCGGTCGACGCGCTGCTCATCAGCCTGCTCGGGGTGGCTGCGGCCTTTTCGGCTAACGACGACGGCAGCATCGACCTGCCCTTCGACCCGCGCACTGGAGTTGTCCGGCCGCAGGTCTGGCAGCGCTGGCTGGACTACGATCCGGTCCGGATGGCTCCCAGGTACGCCGACGCGCTCCGGTCACTGCGGGCGATCTGGATCGATGCCGGCACGAGAGACGACTACTTCCTGGATGTCGGGGCCGAGGCGGTCCGGGCCCAGTTGCGGGAAATCGGGGTGCCGGACGAGCTGATCCACTTCGAGCTTTTTGACGGCGCGCACGGCTCGATCGGGTACCGGTACCCGATGTCGCTCACCTGGCTGTGCCAGCGCATGGCAGCCGAATAGCGGGCTGGCAGCTCGGCAGTGCGCTGAACGTTTCGCGCCTCGCCTCCGTAGTCCTGGGTAAGACCATCCCCAAGATCAATGCGGAACGGAGGCTAGCATGCGCAACCGATGGTGGGCGATGCCGGTCTTGGCTGGCGGGGCAGCCTTGCTGGCCGCATGCGGCAGCTCAGGGTCCCCGTCAGCGAGCGGGACCACCACCCCGGCTACTGGCGGCGGTGCGACGGCGCCGGCTGCAGCGCACAGTAGCGTGCCAGCGGGTAGTGCAGTGATCGCCACGCGCAGCACGAGCAAGGGCACGGTACTGGTTAATGCCAAGGGGCGGACGCTCTACTGGTTTGCCATAGACACGCCGACCTCGTCCAAGTGCACGGGTACGTGCGCCACCTACTGGCCGCCGGTCATCGGCAAGCCGACGGCTGCTGCTGGCACGTCGCTGCCCAAGCACCTGGGTACGATCACCAGGTCGAACGGCCAGGTACAGGCGACTTATGACGGTCACCCGCTGTACACGTACGTATCCGACACTGCACCAGGCATGGTCAGCGGCAACGGGCTGAAGCTCTCGGGCGGACTGTGGTGGGCGATGACGCCGTCGGGCGCCAAGCTCGGCGCGGCCGCGGCAACGAGCCCGTCGTCCAGCACCAGCAGTGGCGGGTACGGGTACTAGCGCGTAATCGCGACAGTGGCCGGCCAGCCGGATTGACCCGGCTGGCCGGCGCACTTCATGCAACCGCCGACAGTGCCACAGCCCGGCCGCCGGGCGTAGCATCGGGCCATGCCAGCGCAGCGGCGTCCGACGGCTACCGGGTCGCAGTTCCTCCAGGTGCAGACCACGACCGACTCGCGGGCTGAGGCCGTCGAGCTCGCGCAGGCCGCAGTCGAGGCGCGGCTGGCTGCCTGCGCCCAGGTCGCCGGTCCGATCGCCAGCACATATTGGTGGGAGGACGGCCTGGAGCGAGCTGAGGAGTGGCTGATCATGCTGAAGCTGCCCGCAGAGCGGTTCGACGACCTGGCCGAGTTCCTCGCCGAACGGCACAGCTACGACGACCCGGAGATCATCGCTACGCCGATCGTCGCCGGGTCACAGTCGTACCTGGACTGGGTCGCTGACGAGACCAGGCCCGGTGACTGACCGCCCGGGCCGGGACGACGGGTTGTTCGGGCCCGGTTCGGTGACCTGGCGGCTGGCTAGCGAGCCGGTGATGTGGATCGCCGGGGTCCGCGCCATGTACATCCAGGCACTGCACCCGCGAGTGATGCGCGGGACCTGGCAGAACACTGCATTCGCCAAGCCGGATGAGGCATGGGGCCGCTTCACCAGAACGGTGGAGTTCGTGCGGGTCCGGACCTATGGGACGACAGCGGAGGTGGACCGGGCAGGGACCCGGCTCCGCAAGGTACATTCCTCGCTGACCGGCGTGGACACCGATGGCACGAGGTTCCGGCTGGATGATCCGGAACTGCTGCTATGGGTGCATTGCGGCGAGATCGGCTCTTGCGTAGAGATAGCCAGGCGCAGCGGCGTTCACGTGACCGCGGCTGAGCTGGACATGTTCGTGGCCGAACAGCGACGCAGCGCGGAGGTCGTCGGCCTCAGCCCGGCAATAGTTCCGTCCAGCAGGGCGGAGCTTGACGCGTACTACCAGCGGATGCGACCACGGCTGCGGGTGACGGCCGAGGCCAGGCAGGCTCTCAGGGTGTCCTTCGCGCCCCGGCTGCCGCTCGCGCTCAAGGCGTTGCAGCTCGTGGTCCCGCCGGTGAATGTGCTGGCGTATGCGAGCCTGCCACGCTGGGCGCGCCGGATGTACGGCACCCCGGCGATCGGCTTGACCGACGGCGCCGTAACGCTGGCGCTGCGGGCAGCGTTCGAGTCCAGCACCAGGATCCCGCCGCAGCTACTGATGCGGGCGGGCGCCGCCGACGGGCGCCAGCACCGCTCGTCAGCCGCATGACCGGAGACCAGCGCGCGCTTGGCCAGTACGCCGGCCGGTTACGGCAGGCGGCCGGCGGGGACGTTACCCATGTGATGGAGCTATTGCCGCGGTTGCGCCGTGTCTTGCGTGATGACCTGGACCAGAGTCAGCGTGCCGCGCTGGCGAGCTGGCTGTCCTTCACGGCCACGTTCACCGCGGTTCGCGGCATCACTTACAGCATCCGCGCGGGCAAGGGCCCGTTCGGGAACCTCAGCGTGGGCGGAGAGCACCTGCATCACTACATGTGGGGCATTGCCATGCTGGCGGGGGTGGGCGCGGTGGCCGTGCACGGTGAGGAGCGGTACCGGTCCCATCCGGCTGTCGCGATGAGTTACGGCAGCGGCCTGGCTCTGATTGTCGACGAGTTCGCGCTGCTGCTTGACCTGAAGGATGTCTACTGGGCCAGGCAAGGCCGGCTGTCGGTGGATATTGGCATCGGCGGGATCGCCGCGGCGGGAAGCTATTTCGCCGCGCTGCCGGTGGTCCGTTCCATGCACGAGCGCCGCGTGGCGGAGCAGGCCAGGGGAGAGCAGCAAACCGCCTAGCTACTCGCCCACCTCGCCGCCGGCCAGCTCACTGATCACGTCAAGCTGTCCGATGTGCCGCGCGTACTCCTGCACCAGGTGGAACATGACCCGCTCCAGAGTGGCGGGCGCGGCGCCATCCCACCGCTCGCCGGGCTGGCCGATCTCGGTCAGGTCGTGTGCCGCGACAATCGCGGCCGTCGTGGCCGCCTGCGCGTCCAGCGCCGCGACCAGGCCGGTGAGCGTCTCCTGCGGCCCGACGTGCCAGCGGCCGTCCTGCTCATCGCCCCACGGGTCAGGGACCTGGCGGCCATCGAATCCCCACTCCAGCCACCGCCGCTCGACGTAGCGCAGGTGCTTGAGCAGCTCGATCGGTGTCCAGCCCGACGGCAGCATGCTCGCCCGCAGCGCCTCGGGCGGAAGTGACTGTAGCTTGCTCACCAGCCGGGAGCGGAAGTAGTCAAGGTAACCGGTGAAAATGTCGGCACGCGCTGCGACCGGGAGGGTAGGCGAGGGGAACGGCATGCTCATGTACCTATCCTGCAGTGTCTGCGTGCGGACCAGTCGCATCGCGCCGGACGAGCATTGTGGAATTTGGCGGGCGAGCTCGCTTCAGCGTAAGAATGACCCGTGCATGCAGGACAGGCGGGCGCAGCGCGGGCTGTTGTCTTCGACTTCGATGGCCTGCTCATGGATACCGAGTCCACGTCGTTCCTGAGCTGGCGATATGAGTGGGGCCAATGGGGCCTGACGCTCCGGGCGGCGGATTTCTTCGTTAATCACGGGGGTGACGTAACCGAAGATCGGTACGCCGCGCTCGCGGCAGCAGTCGGCCCGCGATTCGACCGGGCTCTGAGTCACCGGCGGCGGGTTGCGTATCGCGAGAAGCTGCACGAGGAACTCGATCTGACGGATGGGCTGAGAGAGTGGCTCGACGAGGCGGCCGGTCTAGGCCTGCGGCTCGCAGTTGCCTCCTCCTCGCCCGTTGACTGGCTGACTACCCACCTGGGCCGAGCTGGTGTCTTGGGCATGTTCGAGGTACTAGCCGGGGGAGATGAGGTTGGGCGGCACAAGCCGGCGCCGGACGTGTATCAACTGGCACTCGACCGGCTGACGCTGGACTGCGCTGCCGCGGTGGCCGTCGAGGACACCGCCCACGGGGTGGCAGCTGCGCACGCAGCGGGACTGCGCTGCATCGCGATCCCCAATCCGTTTGTTCCGCTGGAGCGCGTTCGCGACGCAGATCTCGTCCTGACTTCGGCGAGCCAGCTCCGGCTCGCTGATGCACTGAGCCAGCTGAGCTGAGCCAATCCGAGTCAGCCGGCCGGGGCAGGTACCGGGAAGCAACTTCATTGGCACGACTGCGGGTGCGCTTGCCCTGGCAGTGCTCGCGGCGCTGCTGCCGATCCTCGGCCTGCAGCCGGCCGCACTCGATATCGTCTACGGCTGTGTCATCCTTGGCGCAGTGATGCTGATCGACTTCCTGCGGAGCGCAGACGCGCACATCATGGGCCGCGTTGCCTATGAGGACATCGCCGCGCACCTCCCGGCGATGCAGGCCACCGGCAACCCGTCGGCCCCTATCCTGACCGCCGGGCACAAGGTCGTGTTCTCCCGGACCCTGAAGACCGCCGACTGGGCCAACACCACGATCGCCGCCGGTGACACGGCAGAAGAGATTGACAAGCTCAAGCGTGGCGGCGACGGCCACATCGTGGTCTGGGGCGGACGCCGCTTCTGGCGGTCGCTCACGCGGCTCGACCTCATCGACGAGTTCCATCTGGACATGTACCCCTACGTTGCGGGCGAGGGCTTCCGGCTGTTCGACGAGATCCCTGACTCTTATCAGTTCGACCTGGTCTCCAGCACCGCGTGGAGTAACGGGATGGTCGGGCTGCATTACCGGCGGCACCGCTAACCAGATGTGCCTGGAGCAGCGCGAACTGATGCCCGACGTGGCCACGTACCAGCCTGTACTTCGAGTGCTTCCCGATCGGGAAGCGCTCGGCGCCGCTGCTGCGGGTGACATCAGCGACTCGTTTATACGGCGGCTGGACAGTCAGCCCGAGGTGCGGGTGATCTTCGCGAGCGCGCCGAGCCAGGAGGCGACCTTGCGCCACCTGGCCGAGCGGCCAGGTATCGACTGGAGCCGGGTCACCGCCTTCCACATGGACGAATATCTGGGCCTTGCACCTGGCGCGCCCCAGCGGTTCGGCAACTGGCTGCGAGCGGCCCTGCTGGACCGGATTCCGATCGGCACGGCCCACCTGATCGACCCTGGTGACGATCTTCAGGCCACTGTGGACCACTACAGTGCGCTGCTGACTGCCGTCCCGATCGACATCGTCTGCCTGGGCATCGGGGTCAACGGGCACCTCGCTTTTAACGATCCGCCGGCCGACTTCGCGGACCCGGCACTGGTCAAGGTGGTGACCCTGGATGAGGTCAGTCGCAGGCAGCAGGTCGACGACGGCTGCTTTGCCACGCTGGCCGAGGTTCCGGCCCAGGCGGTCACACTAACGATCCCCGCGCTGCTGTCCGCCGCCGAACTGTTCTGCATGGTGCCCGGCGTGCAGAAGAAACGCGCCGTTACCGCCGCGCTGTACGGCCCGATCGACGGCTCGGTGCCCGCGAGCGCCCTGCGCACCCATTCACAGTGCACCGTTTACGTCGACAAGGAATCCGCGCCTGACGCCCGGTGACCGTCAAGGGGATACGAAACGAACGCGAATCGCGTGGAGTCCGGACTCCAGCTGTTGACGTTAATCGTGCCCTGTCCGCCGAACACCGGCACTCGCGCCAGCGGCATACTCCAGTCCGCGGTATCGACGAGGACCAGCTCGACTTCGCGGTCTTCCGGGTGGCCTACGGTCCCGGCTGGATACTGGAGATAGACGGCCAGGCGCCCGACGGGTGCGAGGTGCGGGAACCAGTCGACGGTGCTGGTCGAGATTAGCTGCTCGATGTTGGCCGCAGAGGGGTTATCACTTGGCACCCTGGCCAGTTGGGCGTGCCCGGGTTTCGATGCCCAGCGCTCGGTGTTGAAGTAGATCCATTCGCCATCGGGGGACCATTCGGGGCCGTCGAGGTGGCCTGCTCCGGTGTTGACGACGGTGACCTGACCGCCGGCAGAGGCGATCAGTGCGAGTCTGCCCGGACTGCCTGACCCGTCCATTCGCACGAAGGCGAGTGTTGCTCCGTCAGGCGAGACTCCATGCAGGTAGTGCCACACGTCATCGTCATCAGTGACCCGGCGGATGCTGCTGCCATCCAGGGCTCCGTGATAGATGTGGCCATCGTTGGCAGACATGAAAATGGCGTCATCTCGCGGATCGAGGACGTGGTCATTGTTAAAAGCCCGCAGGCCCTCGTATTCGATGCGACGAGGTTCGAGCGGGGAGTCGAGAGCGAATGCCCACAGCTCGCCCTGACCGTTCAGGTAGAGCGTGCTGCCGTCAGCGCCCCAGTTAGGCGCCTCGAAGAGCATCTGGCTGAACTCGGCAATGACCGAGGCAGACCGAGCCGCCACATCGAACACGTGCAGTCGGCACTTCTGACCTTCTCGAAGGACCCGGTAGGAACCCGTCAGGTCCCGTCCGGTGATGGCCATTTCCGGGTGTTCCTTAGCCAGAGTCACCCGGCTGACCCCGCCGCGCCGGCCGCGGCATCCGCCGCCTGGGCTGCTCTGGCGGCGCCGCCGACTGCACCGGTGATGGCTGCTGAGGTCGGCTCAGCCCAGGCAACTTTCCCCTCGGCGATCTGCCTGAGCCGGGCGCGCAGCCTGCGGTTGGCCAGTCCTCTGAACAAGATCGCATCAAGCCCGGCCGCGTCAGCAAGGCCGCCAACTGCTGCACTGGCCATATCCACCGGTCCCGCTGAGCGTGCGACGGCGTCCAGCCTTGCCGCCGCGTTGCTCACTCTGCTCAGATCAGCGATCCGCCACCGGGTGCCAACCAACGCGCTCTCGCTGCGCAGCGCGCCGCTCGCTGCTAGCCTCCCCAGATACGCCGCGAT
>Ga0335075_10008609_pt1 | contig 15615 bp, 13 predicted proteins | sample Lox_Sample_24_FD_206723 | JGI IMG/M metagenome (GOLD analysis project Ga0335075, IMG submission 206723) | Soil microbial communities from Loxahatchee National Wildlife Refuge, Florida, United States - Lox_Sample_2.4 | ecosystem: Environmental > Terrestrial > Soil > Wetlands | place: USA... | reverse complement strand
AGCACGTCGGCCAGGTAGTCCAGCGCGGCCCGCGGGCCACGGCGAGCCTCGAGAACCTGGGCCGCCGCCAGGCGTGCCGCGCCTGTCCTGTAGGCCGATCCGTAGAAACGGCAGTCATCCGCCAGCCGCCCGGCGAAGCCGGCGGCCACGCGCAGATTCCCCCGGCGGAGGGCGACGGTGGCGAGCACCGGCAGCGCTAGCGCGTCGTGTCCGGCGGCCCCGTTAGTTTCCGCCGCCCTGGACGCAGCCTGGGCGTGCGCCGCCGCGTCGTCGAGCCGGCCGGACACCAGCGCGATCCGGGCACGCAGGGCTTCGCCGATTCCGTCCGGCCATGGGCTCGTCGCGGACACCCCGGCCGATTCGGCGAAGTCCACTATCGGCGTTGCCTCGTCGGCCCGGCCGACGTCGATCAGCCCCATGGCGAGGAGGAAATGGGCGTTGAAATGGGCGGTCTCATACGGCCCTTCCGCCGCTTTCCTGGCTGCCTGGGCAACCAGGTCCAGCGCTTCGGTGGGCCTGCCCGCGTCCCAGCTGGCCATCGCGAGCGCTACCGTTGCCGCGACCACGACCTCGCCGCGCTTGGCGCTCGGTTCCGCGAGAACGGCCCTGGCCAGCCGATCGACCTGCCTGTTGCTGCGCAGCCCCAGCCACGACCACAGCAGGGCCACGGTCGCGTCGTCGCGCAGGCTCGGTGTGATGTCGAAGTTGGCCAGTACGGCCTGGGCTTCGATCATCGCCTCCGTGGCCCGCCCGGTCAGCGCGAGCAGCGACGACAGCGCGCACCGCAGCGCCGCGCTGTCCGGCGCTGACAGAGGCACGGCGAGCGCCGAGCGGACCAGGGTCTCCGCCGCGTCCAGCTGGCCCGCCGCCATCAGCGCCTTGACGGTAGCCACCGCGCGGGCGGCCCTGGCCGGGTCGGTCGGCGCAGTAAGCGCGAGGGCACCCGTCGCCAGGTCGGCCGCGGCCTGGGGAGCGAACGGCAGCAGCTCCGCCGCGGCGCGATCGAGCCCGGCTAGGCCGACGACGTCCCCGGGACGGGCCCCGTTGAGCAGGTGGCGGGCCGCGGGAACCGCCGAATCGCCCCGCGCGAGGAGCATGTGCCCGAATTGCCAGTGCAGCGCCTGCCGGACGGATTCCGGCAGCATCTGCGCCGCGGCCTGCCTGACGAACTCGTGCGTGAAGGCCAGGCCGTCCGGTGCCGCCGTGAGCAGGTGCGCGGACACCGCTTCGTCGAGCGCGGCAAGGAGGGCGCCCGGCGACTGGTTCACTATCTCGGCGACGTCCTCGAGCCGGAAGGAGCGCCCCAGGACCGACGCCGTCTCGGTAAACTGGCGGCTGCCTGCCGACAGTCCCTCGAGCCGCCTTGCAGCCAGCATATTCATCCGCTGCGGAATGTGGGCGGACGCCAGGCTGGCCCGCCCCCCGGCGACGGTGATGGCATCCTCGTCCAACAGCCCGAGGAAGGCCTCGGCGAGCATGAAAGGGTTTCCCGCGGCGTCGGCCGCGAGCTGGATCAGCGTCGCGTCGGGAACGGCGCCGAGCACGTCGCCGATCAGGGCGATCTGGGCTTCCGCAGCAAGCGGCCCCAGGGTGATCCGGGTGGCCCCGTCGCCTTCGAGCCGCTCGAAGAGAAGCTCGGCGGCGCCCGGGCGCGGCGGCCTGTTCTTGACGAGGATCCAGGACAGCGGGTACGAGGCCAGCAGCCGCGGCAGGGACCGGAACGCATGCATGGTGTCCTGGTCGGCGCACTGGACGTCGTCGGCGGTCACGAGGACGGGTCCCGCGGCGGCCAGCTCCTCCAGCCTGGCGAGGACCGTCCTGGCCGGGGGTGCCGCGGTCGTCGTGGCGTGGAGCGCGCCGAGCAGCGGCGCGAGCGGCGTGGCCTGGCTCAGTTCATTGGCGGCGGCGGCGACGAGGCGGAAGTCCCGCGCCCGGGCCTCCCGCCCCGCCGTAGCGAGCAACAACGACTTTCCCGTGCCGGGGTCGCCCTCCACGAGCAGCACCTTGCCCTGGCATTTCCCGGTGCTCGCCAGCAGGCCGAGAACGGCCTCGTACTCCGCGGCCCGCCCCCGCATCGGTCTGTCGTCGGTCGGATCGGCCATGGGCGTGCCCCCAAACAGGTCCACGCTTTTAGCTACCAGGCCTTTAAGTACCCCAGGCCGACGAGAGGGAACCTCTGGGACGCGAGCTTCCAGAGCGGCGCATCCGGATGCGAGTCACCGCCGGTACGGTTAGGAAAATCAAAATTCGTCCGAACGGTGCCATGGTGACTCCCGTCCGCAGACCACGGCTGAGGAGCGCGCGGCAACGAGGGCGCGCCGATCGGCCCGGTGGAAGGGTCCGCCGACTGTCCGCACGGCAGGCGGGTCGCTTAGGGGGAGACCACGAGGTGGCTCTCCACCGCGGCGATCCCGGGCGCCGCGGCCGCTGCCGCCCTGGCCGCGCTCGCCTCCTGGATGGAGTGCACGTGCCCGTACAGTTTCGCGGTGTGGTCAGATACCTGGATGCTGATGTGGCGCGCGTCGATCTCCGCTTCGCGCTTGAAGGTCTCCTCGATCACTTGCTGGACCTTCGCCGGGCTCGCGGGCGGGCTGACCGTGATCGTGTCGGTCACACCGACGACGCCGCGGACCTGGCGGACCATCCGCTCGACTTCGCGGCGCTGGTAGTCGTAGTCGACCTCGCCGTCGAGCGTGACCCAGCCGTTCTGTACCCGGGCGTGCACCTTGCCCTCGGGGACCTGCACGTTGTTCTCCAGGACGTGCGCAATCGCGGTGGCGATATCGGAGTCGCCCCGCGGCCCGCCGAGCAGCTCGACCTCCAGTTCGTTGGCCACGGCCTTGACTCCGTAGACCCGCTCGGCGGCCCGGGCCGCGGCCAGCTTCTCCACGAAGGTCGGGACGCTGCCCGCCAGGGTCACCGCGCCGTCCTTGACCGCGACGCCGATGGCGTCCGGGTCCGTGATCTGCGGGTCCCACCGCAGTTCTTCGATGACGTCATCCCTGATCTCACCGTCGGTCTTCATCGTCTCACCTTTCGTGCGCGTTTGCTTGGCGTCATTACCAGACTGCCGCCGACGGCGCGGGCACCACATCACTCGTCTCGGTAGGTCACAGCTCGCGGTGACCGCCGTCGAGTGCACTGGATCCAGGAGGGATCGATCATGTAATAGTCCAGGTGTTCCGGCTCCCCGGAGGCACCCGTACCGCTATCCCCGTCCTGGTCCCGAATGGGAAGAACACCCTCCATCCCGGTGAGGGTGATCATCTTCCGGGTCATCGCCGACGCGGCGATCAGGTGCATCGACCAGCCGTGGAGTTCGGCGTGTCGCAGAGTCAGCATCGCCGCCCGCAGCCCAGCGCAGTCAATGAAGGAGACGGCGGACAGGTCGAGCTGGAGCCGGGGGCCGTGCATGTGCATTATTCGCAGCAGGAGTTGCTGCACCCGATCCGCCACGCAGACATCGATTTCTCCCTCGATCCGCACTATGGTGCCGCTGCCGCCAGGGCAGACACACAGCGTCGGACCCATGGCTCTCCCTTCCGTGCCGCTTGGCGCTCCGCTCATCACACGTTCGGCTAGCTCCTGTCCTCTCCGCCCTCCGAGAGCCGCAGGATCAGGCCTTCGTCGGGTTCGAGCACCAGATCCCGGAGGCCGACGGCGCCATGTTCCCGCCCGGGATGGGTGGAAAGCTCGAGGAAAGCAGAGCCGCGGGCATGGTCGCCCAGGGAGAGCGGCACGCGGTCCGAACGGAAGTTCAACGCGACGAGGAACCGCCGGTCGAGTTCGCGTTCGTAGCAGAAGACACCGGATGCGGCGCTGACCGGGTGCTGCGTGCCGGACTGTAGCGCGGGCTCGCGAGAACGCAGATGGGTCAGCTCACGGACGAAGGCAAGCGTCGACCCGGGATCCTGCTGCTGCGATTCCACGCACAGGCTCTCGGCGGCGGCGACGACCGGCAGCCAGGGGTCGGCGGTGGTGAAGCCGGCGCCCGCGCCGGCCAGGGATGGCCGCCGCCACGGCATCGGCGACCGCTCCGGATCCCGGCCGTCGACGTCCAAGACCCGGTCCGGTGGGATGTCCGCGTCCGGCAGCCCGAGCTCCTGTCCGTAGTACAGGAAAGGCGTGCCACGCAACGTGCAGACGAGCATGGCGGCCGTCCTCGCGCGCCGCTGCCCGGTGCCCGGTTCGTCCGTGTAGCGGGTCGCGACCCGGGAGTGGTCATGGTTTTCCAGGAACCAGGCCGGCCAGGCGGACTGCTCGGCCAGCTCGGTGAACTCCCGCACCGATGCCCGGAAGGCCGCCGCCTGCCAGGGGAGGTGGAAGAAGACGAAGTTGTGGGCAAGGTGCAGTTCGTCCCCGGTGTTGATGTACTCGACGAGCCGGCGGAGATCCAGCAGGTAAACCTCGCCCACGATGACCCGGTTCTCGTACTCGTCGATGACGGCGCGGATCTTGCGCAGGCGCTGGTGGATGGTTGGCCAGTCCTCGTCGTGGCGGAGGCCGGGCTCGTTGTCGCGAAGCTCAGGGTCCTTGGCGAGCCGGTAGATGGCGTCGATCCGGAAGCCGTCGACGCCTCGGTTGAGCCAGAAGCGGAGGACCTCGTGCATCGCCGCCTCTACCTCGGGGTTGTCCCAGTTGAGGTCGGGCTGTTGCGGCGCGAACGAGTGCAGGTAGTACTGTCCGGTCGCCTCGTGGAACGTCCACGCCGGACCGACGGCGGCGAACGAAGACCGCCAGTTGTTCGGCGGCCCGCCGTCCGGCGCGGGATCGCGCCATACGTACCAGTCGCGCTTGGCGCTGTTCCGGCCGCTCGCCGACTTGACGAACCACGGGTGCTGATCGGAGGTGTGGTTAGGCACCCAGTCCACGATGACTCTCATTCCCCGGCGCTTGGCTTCCCCGAGCAGGCGGTCGAAGTCCTCCATGGTGCCGAAGAGCGGGTCGACATCGGTGTAGTCGGCTATGTCGTAGCCGAAGTCGGCCATCGGCGACCGGTAGAACGGCGACAGCCAGATGGCGGCGACGCCCAGGGAGCTGTCAGTGCCGTCGTTCAGGTAGTCGAGGTGCTCGGCGATACCGCGCAGATCACCCACGCCGTCCCCGTTCGCGTCGGCGAAACTGCGCGGGTAGATCTGGTAGATCACGCCCCGTTGCCACCAGGCCGCTAGCTTGGTTTCGCTCATGCTAGCCTCCTATCGCGCGGCGCAGCCGGATCCAGCGGTAGCCGTAACCGGCCACGTGGAGGTCGTCCATGTCTGCGTCGTTGCCATAGTCCGAGTCGGCGACGAAGTTGAGCGGGCTCTGCTCCGGGTCGCGCAAAGTCGCGAGGTTCAGGCTGCAGGGCCGGCCGGCCAGATTGTGGATGAACAGCGTGCTGCCGGTGCGGCCGGCCGCCCGGTGCACCATGACGTGATCTGGCCCGGCCTCGATGACCTCATGGTCACCGCTGCCGATCTCCTCGCATTCACGCCGTGCGTGCAGGGTTCGTTCGAACCAGGTCAGCAGGCTGTTCGGGTCAAGGCGCTGGTTCGTCACGTTGACCTTCTGGTAGGCGTACGGTCCCGTTGTGACGAGCGGGGCGACGAACTGGGCCGGGTCGGCCCGGGAAAAGCCTGCGCCGGGGACGCCATCCCACTGCATCGGGGTGCGGATCGACTCCCGTTCCGGTAGGTCAAGGTTGTCGCCCATGCCGATCTCCTCGCCATAGCGGACGACGGAGGTGCCCGGCATGGTGAGCTGCAGACTGTAGGCAAGCTCGATGCGCCGTCGGTCGCCGCCGAGCATCGGCGCCAGGCGCCGCCGGATCCCCCGCCCGTAGAGCTGCATGTCCGCCTCCGGGGCGAAGACCGCGAACACCTCCTGCCGTTCCTGGCCGGTCAGCCGGCCCAGGTCCACCTCGTCATGGTTGCGCAGGAACGTGGCCCACTGGCCGTACCGGGGCAGCGCGGGAAGCTCGCGGAGCGTGGCTGCGACGGGTCGCGCGTCCTGCCGGGCCAGGGCGAGCACCAGGGCCTGGTTGAGGCGGAACGCGAACACCATCAGCACCCGGGTAGCGGCGCCGTCCGCGTATCCGAAGTACTCCCGCAACTCGTCGTCGGACACGTTGGCCTCGGCGAGCATCACCGAATCGCCGCGGTGCCAGGACAGTGACTCGCGCAGGTCCCGCAGGAACCCGTAGTCACGTCCCCGGGTTGTCCTTGTCCTGGGCTCGATCAGGAAGGGCGCGGCATCGATCCGGAATCCCGATACCCCCAGCGTGAGCCAGAACGTGGCGATCTTGCGGATTTCTTCGCGCACCGCCGGATTGTCGGTGTTCAGGTCCGGCTCGAACCGGTAGAACCGGTGCCGGTACCACGCGGCCGCCATTTCGTCGTAGGTCCAGGTCTCCTTTTCCACCCCGGGGAACACCATCCCCTCGAATCGGTCCGGGGGCTCGGTCGCTGACCAGACGTACCAATCCCGGAACGGCGAGTCTGGATCGGCGCGCGCGGCCTGGAACCATGGATGCTGGTCGCTGGTGTGGTTAACGACCAGGTCCAGCATGACCCGGATGCCGCGCTCTCCGGCCTCGTGCAGCAGCGTCGTGAAGTCGCCCATGCTGCCGAACCGCGGATGCACGCCATAGTGATCGGTGATGTCGTACCCGCCGTCCCGGCGCGGGGACGGGTGGATCGGGTGCAGCCAGATCGTAGACACACCAAGCCGGGCAAGGTAGTCAAGTCTTCCCACCATCCCCTGGAAGTCGCCTATTCCGTCGTCGTTTCCGTCCTGGAACAGGCCGACGTCCACGGAGTAGATAACGCCGGTCCGGTACCAGCGGGTTAGCATGCCGGGCCCTCCCGCGTCTGTCAGCGAGCGATCCCAACCCAGCTTGGGAGTTGCCCAGGCGATCCGCATCACACGGTTGAGTAGTCCCTCACTGCGCCGGCGCCTCGCTCCGGCCACGGTCCGGCGTTGCCCGCGGCCGACTACACGCTCTGGTGATGCGCCGCGGGCGGGTGTGTAGCATTGTCGTGCCAATGACGCGGGTGCACCCTCGTGCGCGGACGGCCGACCGGCCGTGCGCCGACGGCCTGGGGCAGTCGGCGAACAGGCTGAGCCGGTGCGCCGTGCCCAGGGAAATCGCGTTCTGGCTGGCCGCGTACGTGTTCGCCGCGGTCATGCTGGGCACCGCTGTGCCGTCCCCGCTGTATGCCATCTATCAGCGTCAGTGGCATTTCTCGGCGGGGATCCTCACGCTGATCTTCGCGGTTTACGCGGTGGCCGTGCTCGCGACCTTGCTGCTGGCCGGCCGGGCTTCAGACCAGGCGGGCCGGAAACCGGTGATGGCCGCCGCGATCGCCTTCAGTGCGGCCAGCACCGTCTTGTTCATCCTCGCCGCCAGCCCGGGGTGGCTCTACCCGGCCCGGATCTTGTCGGGGGTGTCCGCTGGGCTGATGACAGGCACCGCCACCGCGGCGCTCACCGAGATGATCAGGGAATCCGCCGCACGGCGCGCGTCGCTGGTGGCCGCCGCCGCGAACTCCGGCGCCGCAGCGCTGGGCCCGCTCATGGCCGGCCTGTTCGCCCAGTACCTTCCGCAGCCGACCGTGGAAGTCTTCGAGGCTTACCTCGGCCTCCTCGCCGCCGCGGCGCTGGCCCTGGCTTTCATACCTGAGACGGTGACCAGGCGGGAGCGGCCGAGCCTGCGGTTCACCCGCCTCGTGGTCCCCGCGGACGGGCGGCGCGAGTTCATAGCCGCCGGAGTGGCCGCCTTCGCCGCTTACGCACTGAACGGGCTGTTCGCGTCGCTCGCACCTGGCTTCACGGCCGCCATGCTCCATCACGCCAATTACGCGGTCGCAGGCGCTGTTACGTGTCTCTTCTTCGGTGCAGGCACCGTCGCCGCGCTGAGCCTGGCGCGCCTCAACAGCAGGCCGGTCCTCCTGGCTGGGCTCGGAGTCTTCCCGGTCGCCCTGGCGCTCGCCGTGGCCGGGATATCGGCGCGGTCCCTGACGCTGTTCGTGATCGCCGCCGTGGTGGCCGGGAGCGCCTTCGGCGCGCTCGTCATCGGCAGCCTGTCTGCTGCTAACCGGCTGGCCCCGCCCGAGAGCCGCGCGCTGGTGATCTCCAGCTACTTCGTGTTCGCGTACTCAGGCCTCGCCATCCCGGTCGTCGGCGTCGGTGTCGCCGCGGACTACTTCGGCGATCTCCGCGCCGTACTCGGCTGCTCGATCGCGCTGGCCGTGCTGTGTGCGCTGGCGGCCGCCGGCATCTCCGGCGGCGGCGCCGGGTGGCCGCGGGCCGGCCTCGGCGCGCGCTGACCGGTGGTCAGACTTCCTGGGCCGCCGCCAGATCGTCATCGACGATGAGCACGACTTCCGCAGGGTGTCGCCACGGTCGACCATGTGGTGCGCCTGTGCCATATCGTGCCCGCACGGTGCGGGAACGTACCACGCATCCGGGTGTGCACCGCTGTGAGGCCGGCGCGATTGCGTGACAGCCGCGAGGACTAGCCGGGTTGAGGATGAGGCCGTATCCCCGGATGGGAAGCTGGCGCCGGCGCGTACCTCCGTCCGGATAGTGAGACGCGCGGCCCGCCCTGGGCTCGGGCCTCCTGGCCGGTCCGAAGGGCCTGGCCAATCGGCGGTCCTCCGGCCAGCTGCTCAACGTCCGGTTCAGGACCAGGGTTCTAGCCGAGCGGGTGATGCGGCTATCCGAGCCACCCTGCACGCTTGCGGGACAGGCTCCAAGAGTCCGGCGCAGTATCCGCGCATGTTAACGGCATTGGCTGCAGCTCGGACACGATGAAGAAGGTGCGGCATGCTGTGGTTCCTTGCCGTCGCGGCGGCGATCGGGGCAGCCCTCTGGGGCGCTGTCCGAGTCGAGCCAGGCCTCGGGCCGGTGTCTGCCGGCGACTGCGGTCCCGGGCCCGCAGGGAAGGCGCCAGGCTGCCAGGCCCGGAGGCGAATGCCCGCCGGGCGGTGCAAGGACCTGCCGGGTGGCAGGCGGTCGCGCATGCCACCCGGCGCCCGCTCCGCCGTCGTGCAGCGCTGCGGGCAAGGCGGCAGTCGCAGGTGCCAGCGGCTAAGCCGGTGTCCGCCCCGTCCTATTGGCTGTCCGCGGACGGCTGCACGGCAACGCGTGTCAACTCGACCCCAGACTTGATGCCGATCTTGCGGGATATTTGCGCAGGTGATGGAGAAGACATGCACGCTGAGGAACATCTGGCCCGCCACCTGCTGAGGCAGCCACTAGCTGGATGAAGGATGTGGGTGGGTGTTGGACGAGAGACGCTGACCAGGGAAGCAAGAGCACGCTCGCCACGGGACCGCAGAAGCGTTCGTAGACCCCCAATCCCAGCGGAGGGGGTCAGGTCATGCTCATGGAGATGCTTTCCCGCAGGCAGTTCGGCGTCACGATCAGTTATCACTTCTTGTTCGTGCCGCTGACCATCGGCGTTGCTGGTGGCAGGGATGCAGGTGCTCGCCTACCGGCGGCGGGATGAGACCTGGGACCGGCTCGCCCGGTTCTTCGGCTGGCTGTTTCTCATCAACTTCGCGTTGGGCATCGTTACCGGCATCGTCCAGGAGTTCCAGTTCGGCATGAACTGGTCGAACTACTCGGTCTTCGTGGGCAGCATCTTCGGCGCGCCGCTGGCCTTCGAGGGGCTGCTCGCGTTCTTCGCCGAGGCTGGGCGAGGACCCAGTCCGCAGTGCTAATCGGGTCCCGTCGCAGCACCGCTACCGTCGTCCTGCGGGGAGCGGCGCTGGCCTACCCGCACCGCCGGGACCCTGTGCTGCGCGGTCTGGACCTGAAGCTCGCCGCGGGCCGGCCGGTGGCGCTGGCCGGGCCGAGCGGATCAGGCAAGACGTCGATCGTGCTCGCCCTGCTGCGATTCACCGACCTGTCCGCTGGCCGGCTGACCGTCGACGACGCGGACGCGCGGACGCTACCACCGGAGCAGTTCAGGGCGCTGACCGCCTGGAGTCCTGAGCAGCCGGCGCTGTTCCCTGGCCCGCTTCGCGCCAACCTGCGCGTCGGCGCGCCGCACGCCGCGGACCGGCAGATTACCGAGCTTCTCGGGCAACTGGGGCTTGGCCCGTGGCTAGACCAGCTCGAGTCCGGCCTCGACACCGTGGTCGCGCCCTGGGGGCAGCCGGTATCCGGGGGAGAACTGCAGCGCCTCAGCGTGGCCAGGGCCTTGCTTGCGAACCGTCCCGTCCTCCTCCTCGATGAACCCACCCGCCACCTGGATCCGGACACGGCCGCCACCGTCCTCAACGCGGTTCTGGAGCTGGCAGCGGACCGCTCGCTGCTGTGGATCACCCACCGGCCGGAGGAGCTGTGCCAGTTCCCTGAAGTCCGCCGGCTCAACCTGCTGGATCTGGGTGATGCCGTCGACTCGGTCGTTCCAGGACAAGGTGGCGATGAGGCGTAGCAGTGCGGAAGCCGGACCTGAAGACCGGTTGACCGGACACCTTCCCGATCGTCAGCACCGAAAAGCCGGCGCCGTTCTGGGTACAGTGGGCATCCTCGGCCGCGACCGTCTTCATCGGCTGCTGGTGTCCATCGGCCGGGCCTGGATGTCGCCGGTGACGATCACCGGCACCGGGCACACCAGCGCCACACCGGATCCTCAGCCGACCGTGAGCAGACGGTCACTTCCCTGACCCGCTATTCGTGATAGACCCGGCACCGGCCCAGGGTCCCGGTAAGGACCGCTGCGACAAGGCGCGACCTGGCCAGCAGCCCGGCTGCGCGGACGTCGGGACACCCGTCGCGGTGCGGCTGCAGACGGCCGCACCGCGCCTCGCCCTCCCGGAGCGGTCGATCTTCGTGGCGTCCGCAGTCCGGGAGGCCGACTGGGTGTCCTGCATGGCGTACCGGGTTGCCTGAGTGGCATGACTAGATTCTTCTCCGGTTTACCTGGTGAGTGATTCACGCTGCGCATGAGGGGCAGTCCGGCCTGGTACGGATCACAAGCGGTCAACAGAATGACACCAGCAACGTTCTGCTCGGCGAGCGCGGGCCATCGGCGGTGAAACTACTTGGTCGGGGGATGTGGCCGAACGCCTCTCGCGGAAACATGACAAGAGTCGGGCCCGCCCGACAGCACGTGATGGCTGTCGGGCACTGCCCCGCGTGCCGGGAAGCCGCGAAGAGGGCTGGACCAAAGTCGTCCTGCACCCGAACCAGACCGGGTGACCTGACGGGGGATCCGAACTCAGGCGGGGCTGGCCGACGTGATTACCGAGAGAAGTGACCTGGACCAGGACTGCCCGGCCGCCCGGGCCTGCCGGGTGCATGCGTCCAGGGCAAGCCCGTGGTGCGAGCTCGCCTAGTAAAGGACAGCTGATGATCGCAGCAGAGACGATTAACCGCATCATCCAGTTCCAGGGAGACGGCCTGCCGGTGGTCTCCCTGTATGTGCCGGTCGGCCTGGGGGTCAGCCGGAGGGAAGTTCATTCGCGGGTGACGAGCCTCGTTGACCGGCTCGAGCCTCTGGCCAAGGATCGCTCGGGCGAACATGAGCGGCGAATGTCCTTGCGCGCCGACATCGAGCGCATCAAGGAGCGGCTCGGCGAGGAGCGCTGGCAGCCCGGGACTACCGCTATCTTCTCCTGCAGTGCACGCGGCCTGTATGAGGAGATCTCGTTGCCACGGCGGGTGCGTGACCGGATCGTGGTGGATGAGACGGCGTTCGCGCGTCCCATGCTTGCCGTGCTCGATGAATATCACCGCAGCTGCGTCGTTGCGATCGATAAGGCCTCGGCCCAGGTGTGGGAGCTCTACCTGGACGAGATGCGCGACCTGACGAGGGTCAGGGACCGGGTGCTGCGCAAGCGCGACTACGCCGCGGGCCTCGCTGAGGACCGAGTGCGTAACAAGGCGGACGAGCTGAGCAAGCGGCACTACCGCCGTGTGGTGGAGACGCTTGACGAGCTGCTCCGTGTCGGCGGATACGACCTGCTGATCATCGGTGGCCACGACTACGAAGTTCCTGCGTTTCTAGACTTCCTCACCCACGACCTCCGTGGCCGTGTCGCCGGGTCTTTCAGCATCGACCCAACCACGGCGCCGCTGGCCGAGGTACGGGCGAACGCGGACTCCATCGTGCAGCGCTACGAGCGTGCCGAGGAGCAGCGGCTGGTCGCGGAGGTCCTGGAGAGGTCCGCGGCGGGCGGGCTGGCTGCCGTCGGCCTCGGCCTGTGCCTGTGGGCAGGCAGTGCGGCGGCGATCCAGAAGCTGCTTGTCCAGGAAGGCGCGACTGCTCCTGGCGTGGTGTGCGATCAGTCGGGCTGGCTGGCGCTCGATGGCAGCACCTGCCCGGTGTGCGGGAATCCGACGCGGCGCGCCCCGGACGTCATCGACGAGCTCGTTGAGGCCGTGATCGCCGAGGGCGGCTCGATCAATCACGTCAAAGCCGACACGGAACTAAAGGACCGCACACTGGCTGCGACGTTGCGGTTCCCGCTGCCGCCGGCGACATAGCCGGGCGGCTGACCGGGCAATTCACCGCGGGCCGTCAGCGCCGATACGGCCGGACCGGTCCGACGACAGAACCCGCCTCGTGCCGCACCATGCTGGGCGTCTCGACCCCGAGAAAGTCCGCCTCTGCCGCCTCAGTCACCTGCTGCACGTGCAGGCCGCGCTGGGCGTCGAGTTCATTCGGCCCGCCCAGCCCGACAGCCTCTGCGAACTCGCGGTACACGGTGCCGAACGCTTCCTGCCCGGCCGCCGCCTGGCAATCGACCGCGGTGGCCCCGCCGCTGCCGAAAATCTCCACGTCGGCGCGCTGGCTGTCCTGTGGCGGTCGCACTCAGCGAGGCACCGCTGGTCTACACGCACAGGGGATACGCTCAAGGCCCGCCCGCGCGAGACTGGGACGAAACCGACCAGTTGTCCCAGGTGGCAGGAGCGTTGCGATCGTTCTGAATGCCGATCGGAAGTTCCCGAGCCGCAGCGGGTGATGTCTGCGGGGACCGCCGCTGTGCATGAAGCTGCCGGCCGGGCAGCCGATCACAGCGGTCATTGCCCTCCGTGTCGGCGGTGTCGCGCCGCTCGCCGCGGATCCGTCGCGGATGGAACAGTGGAACAGTGAACCACGTGTCAATGGCAGGAGGTGCAACCGGTGCTGCTCACCACCGCGCGGCCTAACCCGGTGCGATACGAGCCGGGTGAGCTGAGTGACAGTAACCTCGCCAGTCTGGTGTACCGGTATGGCCGGTGCGTTAGTTCCCGCATCGATCCCGACCAGTGGTTTCCCGTGGCCAATGACGTAGTAATGGCGCGAGAAGAGGCTGCCGATGCTATCGCCGTCTGTGTCGCATGCCCGGTACGCGCGGAGTGCCTGGAGTATTCCCTGCGCCATGGGTCTGATTTCGGCGTCTACGGAGTGTGGGGCGGGATGGTTGAAGGCGAACGCCGCTTGCTGCGGCGCAGGTGGCTGGGCGGCACCCAGGTCACGGAATACCTCAAGGCGCGCCAGTGACATGATCATGCCAACCACGCCGGGTCCGGAGGTTCAGGCGCGGTCAAGGCGGGCGAAACGCCGCACAAGGACCAGGGCGATGGACAGGGCGACTACGACGCCGGCGTTGACGCCCAGTTCGGTCATCGTGCGGACCAGTGGCGTCTGCTCGCCAGCCCGCGACAGCTCGGCCCCGACGGTGAGCATGTCCCTGGTCGCCGAGATGATACCGATCACGAGGAACGGCTGGAGCTGAAAGCCGCCTCCCTCCAGCCGCGCGCGCCGTCGGCGTGGCCCGGCCGCGGCGCATGATGGCGGCAAGGCTCCGCTCGTGGACGGCTCCGCTGTGGGGGATCGGCCAGCCAACGCGGAATTACGCAGCGGTCCGTGCTCTCAGCCAATCCACCGGCGGCTGGAAGCGCGGCTGTCAGGCGGCCAACCTGGAGGTCACGAATCCCTGCTGGTCTTTTCGTCCGTGCTCTCGTCCGGCACGATCGTGACCGGGCACCGGGCCTTGAGCAGGACGTATTGGCTGACCGTTCCGGGCACTACGGACCTGCCCGGGTGGGCGGCCAGCACGATGAGCTCCGCATGCACCTCGCGGGCCGCCTCGATGATCACGCGTCCGGCAAGCCCCGCCGAGACGCGCACCTTGGCCTGCTCGGCTTCATCACCGAGTTCATGGTCGACCGTGGCGCGCAGTTCCGCCTCGGCGGTGGCCTGCTCTTCCCCCTGGGTATGCATTGCGGCGCCCGGGAAGCCGCCCACCGGGCCGAGCGGCAGTTCATACGCGGACACCGCGACGAGGGACGCTTGCCGCCAGCGGGCTTCCTGTGCAGCGAGCCGCAGCGCCGCCTTGGAGGCCTCAGAGCTGTCCACTCCCACGATAACGGTCATGTTCGTCCACTCCTCTGCTTGCCGGAGCCAACTTCGGTGAGGGGTGGCGCGATCGCCTCCAGGGGCTTGCCCTCGGCACTGATCCCGAACATGGCCTCGACCACGCCGCCGATGATCATGATGCCGCCGCCGACCAGGTACCCGATGGCCAGGTTGGCGCGGTTGCTGCCGTTGCCGATCAGCGCGCCGTAGAAGGCCGGTCCCACGGCTCCGACGATCGTGGCCACCGCGAAGAAGACTGCGAGCGCTTCGGCCCTGATCTCGATCGGGAAGATCTCGCTGACCGTGAGGTAGCCGGCGCTCGCCCCGGCGGAGGCGAAGAAGAAGATGATGATCCAGATGAAGGTCTGCCCCGCGGCCGACAGGATCCCCGCGGCGAACAGCCAGGCGCTGAAGGCGAGCATGCCCCCGGATATCAGGTATGTGCCGGAGATCATCTTCTTGCGCCCGACACTGTCGAACAATTGGCCGAGCAGCAGCGGGCCGGCCAGGTTGCCGACCGCGAATGCGAGGCCGTACAGCGGGACCGCGTTGTTGCTGACGTGGTAGAACTTCGTGAGCACCAGCGCGTACGTGAAGAAGATCGCGTTGTACAGGAACGACTGCGTGGTCATCAGCGTCGCGCCTAGGATCGCCCGCTTGGGGTACTGGCGGAATGCCACCTGCAGCAGCGTGAGGTATCCGTAGCGTCTCTCGGGCACGATGGCGATGGCGGCGCTCTCCGGGACCGGGTCGAGATGCTGTCCGTCCCTGAGCGCGGCTTCCTCGATGCGGCGGACGGCCTCCTCGGCCTCCTGCACGCGACCGTGGGTGATGAGCCAGCGCGGGCTTTCCGGAAGATTGCGCCGGATGAAGATGATCACGAACGCCAGAGCCGGGCCGACCAGGAAGCAAATGCGCCATCCATAGGTCGTTGGCAGCGTGCTGAGCAGCAGGAACGTCGCGAACGTGCCGATGATCGCGCCGAGCCAGTAGGTGCCGTTGATCCACACGTCGGTGCGTCCCCGGTACCGCGCGGGCATCATCTCATCGATCGCCGAGTTGATGGCCGAGTACTCGCCGCCGATGCCCGTGCCGGCGATGATCCGGGTCGCGTAGAGGTAGACGATCCAGCCTGACCCCTTCGGGGTAAAAGCGGTCAGGGCGGTGCCGAACAGGTAGACCGCGAGGGTCCACGTGAACAGCTTGCGGCGCCCGAGCGTGTCGGACATCCGCCCGAACACCAGCGCCCCGATCACCTCGCCGACGAGGTAGAGGGTGCC
>Ga0335075_10008608_pt1 | contig 15616 bp, 13 predicted proteins | sample Lox_Sample_24_FD_206723 | JGI IMG/M metagenome (GOLD analysis project Ga0335075, IMG submission 206723) | Soil microbial communities from Loxahatchee National Wildlife Refuge, Florida, United States - Lox_Sample_2.4 | ecosystem: Environmental > Terrestrial > Soil > Wetlands | place: USA... | reverse complement strand
ACGACGTCATCAGCGTAGTCTCTGACAAATCCGTTGTCGCTCTGCGGACTCTGTTGCGGGTATTGTTCTTCGTGGTTCCCATGGTTGTCGGTGCGGTCGCCTACATGCTTTGTCGTGCGGTGGCCAGCAGAAGGTTCGCTTCACACACACTCCAAATCCCTCAAGCATCAGGGACGGAGAGTGCCGCGCCGCAGCCACAGTAAGTCGCGTTCGATATGACGAGGATTCCGCGTTTGCTTGCACGGCAGTTCAAAATTGTTGTTGAATGTCTGCCAGTATCAGTGGGTTCGCCTTGTTTGTATTCTGTTTTCGAGATCGCATAGGATGGCTCCTTCTGAATGAATAAGAGAACGAAACCGGTAGCTGAAATTTGCTCCGCCATCCAACGGCGGGAAAAGTCCGCGAGGTGTCTCTCGCTTTTCGCTGCGCCTGGCGAGCACTGGTTAGTAATGCAACGTAAAGTGGGGTTGTGCAAGAGCAACCGCTCTTTGGAGCGCTTCATCTCACGGCAAGGGAGACTGTGTCCCTGCCTTGTACTGCCCCGGTAACGAAAAATAGAGCTATGCACTGGAGATGCAGATGACCGAGGTGGCAATCGAAAGCCGGCTCACCGAACTCTGGGAGACCCCCAAAAACATCTATGGGTGGTTTGCGACGGTTGACCATAAGGAATTAGGCATCCGCTACCTGGTCACTGCGATGGTTCTGCTCATCGTCGGTGGGATCGAGGCACTCTTGGTACGGCTGCAGCTTGTGCAGTCCAACATGCACCTGTTATCAGCCGAAGCATACAACCAGATGTTCACGCTGCACGGCCTTACGATGATTTTCTGGTATGCATCGCCCATCCTGTCTGGATTTGCCATATTTCTTATCCCGCTCATGATTGGCGCGCGCGACATGGCCTTTCCGCGGCTCAATGCTTTTACCTACTGGACTTTCCTACTTTCTGCGATTGTTCTTTATGTTTCGCCGTTTTTCCACCAGGCGCCGCACGCCGGATGGTTCGCCTATGTTCCCTATACGCTGACCGCGTATTCACCTGGAATGGGGATGGATGCTTATGCGCTGGCGCTGATTTTTCTAGGTATCTCCACCACCGGTAATGCTATCAATTTCATTGTCACCATCCTTCGCCTGCGCGCTCCGGGCATGGCGATCAGCCGCATGCCTCTCTTTGCTTACAGCACGCTCACCATTTCTTTTGTGGTCGTATTTGCCATGCCGGCGCTTACTGCTGCATCCATCTTTCTCGAACTCGACCGCCACTGGGGCACGCATTTTTTCGACATTGCCAATGGCGGCAGCACTCTCCTTTGGCAGCAAATCTTCTGGTTCTTCGGTCATCCCTGGGTGTATGTCATCTTTTTGCCGGCAACAGGAATGATTTCTCTTATCATTCCAGCATTTTCACGCCGCCCCGTCGTCGGGTACGCCTATATTGCCATCTCGACCGTTCTCACCGGCGTGGTTGGCTACGCCGTGTGGCTTCATCACATGTTCACGGTCGGTCTATCCGATGTTGCCATGAGCATCTTTTCAGCCGGCAGCATGATGATCTCGGTTTTTACCGTGATCCAGGTGTTTGCATGGCTCGCTACGGTATTAAAAGGTCGGCCCGTCGCCACCACATCCATGTACTTTGCGTTAGCTTCGGTGATGCTGCTGGTTGTTGGAGGCCTCAGCGGAGTCTATACAGGAATCATTCCCGTCGACTGGCAGGTACATAACACTTACTATGTGATTGCCCATCTTCACTACGTACTGGTCGGCGCCAACATGTTTCCTGTATTTGCCGGCTTTTATTTCTGGCTGCCTAAAATGACGGGCCGCATGATGAATGAAAAGCTAGGCAAGTTGAGCTTCTGGGTCATGTTCATCGGATTCAACCTGGCCTTTTTTCCCATGCACATCGTTGGAATGATGGGTATGCAGCGCCGCATTTACACGTATGCGGCCGGATTGGGATTCGACAGCTGGAACATGGTGATCACGATCGGCGCATTCATCCTCGGCCTCGGCATTCTCATCAGCATCATCAATTTTTTCTATAGCCTGCGTCACGGAGCGGTGGCAGGCCCGAATCCGTGGAACGCCGATGGCCTTGAGTGGCTTGCGGATTCTCCACCGAAACCCTATAACTTCGCCCACATTCCTGTCGTGGCTTCGCGTCATCCCCTGTGGGACACATACGAAAACATCGACGATCCGGAGAATGACCGCGTGCTCGATGGGGGACGGCTGACGCCGACAACGACCTGGCTCGATGCTGTTCCGGTCGGCATCGCAACAATTCCGGAGGATTCCATCGCCCCGTTGGCAATGAGTCTTCTGGTATTCGGACTGTTTATGGCTTTCTTGTTTCAAGCGATGTGGGTTGTATTGGCCATGCTCATCCTGAGCTTTGCTATTGGGTGTATGTGGATGTGGCCCAACACCGAGAAGGAGGTTGTGTGAGTTCTCTAGTCCAGATACCGCCGCCGCCCATAAAGCTGAGCGGTCTTTCGATCGACCAGACCCGCGGCATTCAGGCGGTGTGGGCGCTCATTGCTACGGAGGCCACCCTGTTCGCCTGCATGTTTGGCGCCTACTACTATCTCGGCACCAACAAGGACCGCTGGGCAACGCAGGAGCCGCCGCACCTTGTGTATCCCTTCATTCTGTTGGCGATCCTGCTCAGCAGCAGCGCTGTGCTGCACTGGGGTGAGCTGCAGGTACAAAAGGAGCGATACCGCGCCGGCAGAATAGCGCTATGGTTCACCGTTCTTCTTGGTCTCTCCTTTCTCGTTCTGCAGGGATTCGAGTATGCCTCCGAGTGGGGTGAACTCACGCCGGACACCAATTCCTATGGGTCGATCTTTTATACCATCACTACACTCCACGCCGCGCACGTCATCGTGGGTGTTTTGATACTCATGTACGTCGGATTTCAGCCGCATTATGGTTTCGCTCGCCGCACCCCTCACATGCCGTATCAGGTCGCCTCTCGATACTGGCACTTCGTCGATGCAGTGTGGATTTTTGTTGTGTTGTTGCTCTACGTAATCCCCAACATCCAGAGGTACTACCATGTCCACTGATCCGCAGGATCGGGGTAATTCATCCGATCCCAGAGGTCCTTCCGAGGTATCACCGCGCAGACTTTGGTTCGGATTTGTCGCGACGGCCATCGCCTGGACTGCGGTGGGATGCCTGGACGTGGTGATTGTGTGGGTCTGCAAGCCGCAGGGAGATTTCGGAGTTACTCTTGCCCATCCCGTTGCTCGAATCCTGTTTGGTTTGCTGGCGGTCGTTCTGCTCATCGTTTCTATTTACTCCGGAATCGTTTCATACAGAAACTGGCAGAAGCTCTCAGCGCGTCAGGCGTTCTTTGACGCACAGGCTGTCGAGCGGCACGAATTCCTGGCGGTGCTCGGCGTCATCATCACTCTTACCTTGGGCATGGGCCTTGTCTGGTTCGCCCTGCCGACCATTTTTCTAGATCTATGCTGGAGGGCGCGATGAGATCGCCGCGGGCGGGCACGGCAATCGCGTGCGCTGTAATCTCAGGTGCATTCATATGCGCGGCCTTGGCAGGCTGCGGCCATAGCCAGAACAACTCCCTGACCGACGTAGGAAATCCCCAGCACGGAAAACAGCTTTTGAGCAGCTATGGCTGTGTCGCGTGCCACACGATTCCTGGTATCCGCACCGCGCGAGGTCTCGTGGGTCCGCCGCTCTACTTCTACGGAGACCGGACCATGATCGCCGGGCAGCTTCCTAACACGCCGGCAAATCTGATGCGTTGGATTGAACACCCCGAAGACGTAGACCCGAAAACGGCAATGCCCGATCTCGGCGTTTCACAACAGCAGGCTGGCGACATGGCCGCCTATCTGTATACGTTGCGGGGACACAGGAAAGAACTTCGATGAATCGATTTGCTCATTGGCGTTGCCGCTGGTTGTCTTGTCGCTTTGTTGGCGCAGTCGGTGCAACTCCGGCAAAGGAGTTCACTTCCGCCGCACCAGGAACACCCATTGCCCGGAGGCGATCCATGCTTCGCTGCTTCTGCAACCTTGCTTCCATTACGTTGCTGCTTGCGCTCACTGGATGTCGCGTTGCGCTATCGACCTTCAATCCGCATGGCCCCGCCGCTCACCGCATTGCCGATCTTTCCTGGATCATGACGATTCTCTTCGCGGTCATCAGCCTGGTCATGTGGATTCTCTTTGCGTACGCTTTTTACCGGCGCCGCGGATCGCTTGCCGAACACGAACCGGTGGAATCAGGCGGCGGTGAGATGTGGATCGCTATCGGCGGCCTTGTCATTCCCTTCATCGTGCTTACCGCTCTGTTCGTAGCCGGTCTCAGCCTGCTCAGCGATTTCCCCATCCGAGGAGCGGGGTCCCGCAGGGGCCTGGCGCGTGCGCAGATGGCGCAAAGTATGAAACCAGATATTCTCATCATCGGTCATCAGTGGTGGTGGGAGATCCGCTACCTGAACCATGACCCCAGCAAGGAATTTACCACCGCCAATGAGCTGCATCTTCCGGCCGGCAAGCCCGTGAACATTGAACTGGAATCCGCCGACGTCATTCACTCCTTCTGGATTCCTGCACTGGACGGCAAGATGGACATGATTCCGGGCCAGCCGAACTACCTGCGACTCATCGCTTCGCAGCCTGGCACGTACGCCGGCCAATGTGCCACGTTCTGCGGCGCCCAGCACGCTCTCATGCGCCTCATCGCCGTTGTCCAAACGCCGGCGAATTACCAAGTCTGGCTCGATAATGAACTCAAGCCCGGCGCTGTGCCCACCACCCCCGAAGCCAAAGCCGGTGAAGAGATTTTCGTCAATGGCCCCTGCGCCTTGTGCCATGCTGTGCGCGGCACCAGTGCTGGCGGAGTCATAGCTCCTGATCTTACTCACATCGGCAGCCGGAAAATGCTTGCGTCCGACGTGTACGACAACAACAATGCCTATCTGGAGGCGTGGATCGTCAACGCGCAATCTCTCAAGCCGAAGTGCGAAATGCCCAACCTGCCCCAGTTTTCAGGCGTGCAACTGAACGAGTTGGTCGCCTACCTCCGCCAGCTTAAATAGTTTGACCCAACAGAACACTTTTGAATCTATCGAACTGATTGTATTGAGATTTCGGTGGCGCACCGAAGCACAACGCCTAGGCTTTCATATGGCACCGAACGCCATGAAGTGCCTGACTACGACGTCTCGTTTCGTAAGGCGACTTTATATTACAGGCCAGTATGTACTTCGCGTTGAGGAAAGTACGATCGAAGTTGCTATCCTGCGGCTAAAGGTCGCGTCGTGAGAAGAGGAACTGCGCGAGTAGTACGCTCAATAACGCATAAACAGCGGCATAGACGACCATCGCTTCGCTCGGCACGAGTGTTCCGCTGAAGGGAGTTACTCCCGCTGCGCCTAGTAAGGGTGGTTGGAATATAAAGGCGGCGCGACGCCAAAGCGCGTCACTCGGCATGATAAGGCTGGAGAGAATTCCCAACTCGACGCAGGCTTTCACATGCCGCAACGATCCAAATTGCTCGATCCATCCGCCGACAAAAGCCAGGCCGTACAGTCCGAGCGAGATTGCGCCGCTGGTGAGAGAGGAAAAATTGGTGCTCATCGCCATGGTAATCCCCAGCAGCACCATGGCCTGTAGCCAGATCAGGCAGAGAACAGCCGAGCCATGCGGAGGACGATAGCCACTCTGGATCCAGCTGAGCAGGATGGTGCCGCCCTCGATCAATAACACATACAGCGTGAGCATTCCGACAAAACCAACCCACTTGCCGAGCACAATGCACCAGCGCTGCACCGGCTTGGTGGCGATGGCATGAATGGTGCCGGAGGCGATCTCACCAGACAACGTGTCGCAGGACGTCAGCACTGCCATCAGCGAGGTCATCATACTTCCGGCATAGAGCACCATCATCGTCATCATGACAACGCCTTCGCGAAAATCGACGATGGACGTGTGCGGCCGATGATGCTTTGTAACGAAATAAAGCGCCGTCCAGAAGAAAGCCAGAAATCCTATTCCGGCAAGCAAGGCGATCCATAGAATCATGCGCCGTGCGGCTTCACGAAAAGTCACTCGCGCGATTAACAAAGTTGTTTGCAGAGCACTGGGTCCAAACGGATGGTTGAGATTCGACACCTCTTCCATCGCTCGCGCATTCAATTGATCGTCGTCGATCTGCGGTGTAGGTGTGTCTGTGGCCGCACGCATGTCGATTGTGCTCTCGCTCATCTGCCAGGCTCCGGTCCCATCACCTGCAAAAACAAATCCTCCAGGCTTACACGTTGCGGAACAACCGAGAAGACCTCCGCGCCGCTTTCCACCAGGCAGCGAACCACGTGGGGAAGGCTGCTTGATTCTGTCACACGAAGCCGCAGAGTTTCACCTTTGAGATGAAGATTGTTCGTGAAATCCTTGAGGCGTTCCATCGCGACGGAACTCACTCGAGCTGCTTTGATTTCGACCTCCGTCTGCGCAGACTGCCATGCGTTCATCTGGTACTCGCCGACGATGATGCCATCTCGAATGAAGGCCACGCGGTCACAGCTCTGTTCCACTTCCCCAAGAAGGTGAGAATTCAGAAAGACTGTGGCGCCGCGATGACACTGCTCGCCTATCACGTCGCGCACCAACTTTCGCCCGGCTGGATCGAGTCCGGAAGTAGGCTCGTCAAGGAAGAGTATTTCAGGGTCGTTGACGATTGCCTGCGCCAGCCCCACGCGCTGCATCATTCCCTTGGAAAAACTGCGAATAGGCTTGTTATGTTGCGTGCCCAGACCGACTCGTTCGAGCAGCCGCGGAACTTTGTGCCGAAGCGTGTCTTCCGCCAGACCGCAGAGCCTGCCGTGAAACAGGATCAGCTCCGAAGCAGAAAGCCAATCGTAGAAGCGAAAGTGCTCAGGGAGAAAGCCAATCCGGGCCCGTACCGCGCGCGTGCCGACGGGTTGACCGAGCAGGAGAGCATTGCCGCCGGTCGGCTTCACCAGCCCGAGCAGCATCTTGACCGACGTGCTCTTCCCCGCTCCGTTCGGACCCAAAAACCCGAAGGCCTCTCCGCGGCCCACCTGAATCGTCAAGTCGCGAACGGCGGCTCGAGTTCCGTAACTCTTTCGAAGCCGGGATGCATTGATGGTCAGAGTCGCCATAGGTTCAGGGAAATCTCCTTACTACTGCAATTGCGACGCTAGGTTGATTGCGGTCGTGTCGTCGCCGGTTCCATTCAATGCGAACACGATTCCATTGTTCACCCACATAAGCGAAAAGCGGTCAGATCTCTGCGGATTTGTCGGCCGCAACAGGGCAGCTTCGTTTCCGTTTACCTGCACCTGCTCATATTTCGACTCGCCCCGGACCACCGGCAGCACAAGTGTTGAGGTCCAGTCGACGGTCTGTGTGAAATTCGCGGCATCGTTGGCGCTCATCCCAAGAAACTGAAGCGCGACCTGCGCAATCTGGGCAGGATCGATCTGCTGAGGAGCGGATACGATCGGACTGGGAAGCTGGACCAGCGAAACGCAAGTGGCATCGGCATGCTGAACGGATGCATCGTTATCAGTGCGTACATTTTTGGCAACTGCCGGATTTACCATCCGCGAAGCTACGTCGCCGCAGTTGCCGTAGAACGCCATCACTCCGGCAGGAATGCGCACTCCGACAGTGGCGCCATCGACGGACTCAGGGATATGCAGATCACTGCGTCCTGCCTCATTCAGAATGGACTGAATGCGGTCCCGATTGAGCTTCATCTGCATTGCGGCGCCGCTTTCCAGCAGCAGACTGGATGGGGTTTTGTCAGGCAGAAGCCGCACGGTAAACCCGGCGTCGTTCGATGCCAATGCCGAGTCAGCAATGAGCTGGGGTCTTTGCGGCTTCTGCGTCACCGTGACCTCGTCAGAAAGAACGCGGCTAATCGTCTGATTGAGCAACTGATTGTTTTCGAGTCCGTTGTTCTTCATTGCGGCGGGGTTAATCTCGAGCACTGTGACACGTTGGACACGGAAAATCGCCAGCAGGTTCTCCGCCCACGCGCGAACCGGTGCTACCGTCAAGACTAGAATCACGGCGACCACGGCAACACTTCCGCTTAATAGGGAGATCTTTTGTAGCCAGGTCCACCGGTTATGTTCGCTTTCCATGGAATCCTCCCGTTTCTTCTGAAATGCAGCCCAGGCTATCGCCGTGTTCGCCGTCTCGGCCGAATCCGGCAATCGATTGAGGCATTCCTGCACACGCATCGAGTGGCCGCGCAGAATCGCAAGCTCTTTCCGGCACGCAACGCAGCCTTCGAGGTGCTGCCCGATGGCGGTAGCTTGCCCGGAATAGAGTTGGCCATCGAGATAAGCGCGCAGCGTTCCTTGGTTCATTTCTCCGTGTTTCATTGCCCCTCCTTTGCCGTCTGCAATGGCTGCCTCTTCAGGCTTCGCCGTTGTTGCCGTTCGTATAGGGCGGAGAATTCCGCCTCCGCCCGCGCAAGTCTTGTGCCGATAGAATTGAAGCTCAGCTGCATCGCCTCCGCAATCTCCCGATAACTCAGACCGCTATGGCGTAACAACAAGAGCTGTGCTTTTTCCAGTTTCAGCTTTGCCAGCACACCGCGAATCTCGGCGATGTGTTCTTGCCGCATCAAATCGGCGAGCGGACTCTTGGCATGACCATCGACCGCTACGAATTCATTAACTTCGAGTTCTTCTTCCAGACCACGCCGCCGGTTGGCGCGAAGGGCATCAATCGACGCGCGAGTTGCGGTGCGATACAACCAGCCGCCGATCTGCCCGCCGGCTGCAACCCCCGGACCTTTGCTGTAGAGCCGGAGAAAAACATCGGCGCAGACCTCTTCGGCCTCGGAATCTCGTTGCAGCACTCGCCGAACCACCCGAACAATACGCGGGTAGTGCTCCCGAAAGATGGTTTCGAACTCCGCATCGATCCAACGATCGCTCATGCTCATCGTTTCTACACCTATACAACGTCAGGCGGAGCGGATTTGTGACAAGAAAATATCGTTCGCGCAAATGCAGACGAGGAAAGAAGGGCAGCGGTGGAACGCGTCTCGGGCTGCGGATCAAGAGGGAACAATCAGGCTACAGCGGGCTCGCCGGTAACGCCCACGGGAACTTACATGCTCACTATTACTGCGGCCACGCTTCGCTACTCTGCGATCGTTAGCAGAGCGGACCAGAACGCGGCTACGCAATCACCTGAGCAAGTTTGCCGCGAGATAAACCCCCGGTTAAATCTCCGGCCATCAACGAAAGGCTACGGGGTAATTGAGCAGGAGACTAAGACAATCCCATGAGACTGTTTTTATGTCACTAGTTTAGGCTGGTGCCGGGAGGGGGGGTCGAACCCCCATGACCCGAAGGTCGGCGGATTTTGAGTCCGCTGCGTCTGCCAGTTCCGCCATCCCGGCGCGATGACAGTCTCGATTCTAAATGAAGACATGGAACTTGCGTAATGCAACACTGGGTCTCGCGAAAGATTGCGGTGCCGAACCTCTGCATCGAAAACTGCTTCCGCGAACTGTACCCCGATTACCTTTTCTGCGCTGCCATGGCATCGAGGGCCAAATTCAGTTCCAGCACGTTGACGCGGGGCTCGCCCAGAAATCCAAATTGTCTAGGTTCAATGTGAGCTTGCACCAGCTGTTCCACCTGATCCTGAGGGAGTCCGCGAGTTTGCGCAACGGATGGAACCTGGTACTCGGCGGCGGCAATCGTGATGTCCGGATCCAGTCCAGAGCCCGATGTCGTGACCAGGTCGATGGGCACATCACCGCTGCCATTTCCGACTTTCGCTTCGCGGCTCTTCCAGGATTGCACGCTCTGTTCGACACGCGTGATCAATGTTGCATTCGTCGGGCCGAGATTTGAGCCGGACGAGTTTGACGCGTCGTAGCCGGTTCCCGCGGCAGACGGACGGCTATTAAAGTAGCCGGGCCCGGTGAAGGGTTGTCCGATCAATTTTGAGCCGATAAGAACGCCATTCTGCGTGATCAGGTCTCCACTGGCTTTCGCCGGCATCAGCAGGTGCGCCAGCCCAGTGATTGCGAGCGGATAGCCGAGCCCGAGCAGCATGGTGGTTACTAGAGTATACAAACAGGCCGTGATGAATTGTTTCCGCATATCGATCCTCAAATCAGGTGCATGGCTGTAATTGCCATGTCAATCAGCTTGATACCGAGGAAGGGAAGAATGATCCCTCCCAGCCCGTAGAGCAATAGGTTGTTGCGCAGTAGAACCTCCGCGTTCATTGGCCGATATTTCACGCCGCGTAACGCCAGCGGAATCAAGGCGACAATAATCACAGCGTTAAAGATGACTGCGGAGAGAATGGCTGACTGCGGGGTTCGCAGATGCATGATGTTCAATGTTCCGAGAACTGGAAAGGTCGCGGCAAACATTGCTGGAAGAATGGCAAAATATTTCGCGACATCGTTGGCGATTGAAAATGTTGTGAGCGCACCGCGAGTCATCAGCAACTGCTTGCCGATTTCCACGATCTCGATAAGCTTGGTCGGGTTGGAATCCAGATCGACCATGTTGCCGGCTTCTTTGGCAGCCTGGGTGCCCGTGTTCATCGCTACGCCCACATCCGCCTGAGCCAGGGCAGGAGCATCGTTAGTGCCGTCCCCGGTCATCGCGACCAATTTTCCTTCGGCCTGTTCGCGGCGAATCAGGTCCATCTTATCTTTCGGTTTTGCTTCCGCGAGAAAATCGTCAACACCCGCTTCGCGAGCGATCGCCGCAGCGGTGAGCGGATTGTCGCCAGTAATCATAATGGTGCGGATACCCATGGCGCGCAGCTGCGCGAACCGTTCGCGCATGCCGCCTTTGACAATGTCCTTAAGATGGATCACACCGAGAGCGCGATTATTTTCCGCTACTACCAGTGGAGTGCCGCCGCTGCGCGCAATCACTTCCACCTCGTCGCGGACTTCGTCGGACAGCTGACCGCCCGAAGCTTGCAAATAAGTTGCAATCGACTCAGCTGCGCCCTTGCGAATGGTACGACCGTCAACATTGATGCCGGACATGCGCGTGGTGGCGCTGAAGGGAACAAACTCCGCGTGCATGGTTGCCAGGTCACGTCCGCGCAGCCCATAGGTCTCTTTTGCCAGCACAACAATGGAGCGGCCTTCCGGTGTTTCGTCGGCAAGCGAGGAAAGCTGCGCCGCGTCGGCAAGCTGGTCTTTGCTTACACCCGGAGCTGGAAGAAATTCTGTGGCCTGTCGATTGCCAAAGGTGATGGTTCCGGTCTTGTCGAGGAGAAGCGTATTCACATCCCCGGCAGCTTCTACAGCTCGCCCAGACATGGCCAGCACGTTATGTTGCACAAGCCGATCCATGCCGGCGATTCCGATCGCGGAAAGTAGTCCGCCGATCGTGGTCGGAATCAAGCAGACGAGCAGCGACACCAACACGAACACGGTTTGCGGCGAATGCGAGTAGATTGCAATCGGCTGCAGCGTGACAACAGCCAGGAGGAAAATAATCGTGAGTCCAGCCAGCAGAATATTCAAAGCAATTTCGTTCGGAGTTTTCTGTCGTTCGGCGCCTTCCACCAGGGCAATCATTTTATCGATGAAGGTTTCGCCTGGATTGGATGTGATACGAATTTTGATCTGATCGGAAAGAACGCGCGTTCCTCCGGTAACCGCCGAGCGATCTCCTCCGGACTCTCGAATGACTGGAGCTGATTCGCCAGTGATTGCAGACTCATCGACCGAAGCTACGCCATCGATAATATCGCCGTCTCCGGGAATCATTTCGCCAGCGGACACGACGACGATGTTGCCGGAGCAAAGCTTGGAACTGGGCACCTGCTCGATGACACCTTTTGCATTGACCAGATTGGCTATGGTCTCGGACTTGGCCCGACGCAGCGCATCCGCTTGCGCTTTACCGCGGCCTTCCGCCATCGCTTCCGCAAAGTTTGCAAACAGGACCGTGAACCACAGCCACAGGGTAATCTGAAGATCGAAAACCCAAGGCGATCCGGGGACCCATAGATTTCTCAACAGAAGCACAGCGGTGATGACGCTGCCGACTTCGACAACAAACATGACCGGGTTCTTCATCATGTTCAATGGGTTCAGCTTGGGCAACGAATCGATGAGGGCGCGGCGTGCGATCTGTGGGTCCCAGATCGATCGTTGATGCGTGCTTTTTGATTTCGCCATCTTGTTTCTCCGAACAGCCATACTCTGACTAGAAAGTTTTTCCTGCGTACATCAACAGGTGTTCAAGGATTGGACCCAGCGTCAACGCTGGAAAGAAGGTCAACGCACCGACGATCAAAATGACTCCCACCAGAAGAATGGTGAATAACGGAGTCGTCACGGGAAACGTCCCCGCAGATGCCGGAGCGATCTTTTTCCGGGCCAGGTTTCCAGCGACCGCCAGCATGGGCACGATCATCAAAAAACGCCCGCATAGCATCTCGATTCCGAGGGTCAAATTGTAGTAATTTGTGTTCGCATTCAGGCCGGCAAAGGCCGATCCGTTGTTACCGGCAGCGGAGGTGAAGGCATACAGAATCTCCGAAAGCCCATGTGGGCCCGCGTTTGCCAGACTGCTGAGTCCCAGATGGGGCAGCAGCACCGTCACCCCGGTAAGGCCCAGGATCAGCAACGGGAAGATCAGCACGTACAGCATCGCCATCTTCACGTCGTAGGCCTCGATCTTCTTGCCGAGATACTCCGGCGTTCGACCCACCATCAACCCGGCGATGAAGACGGAGAGTACGACAAAAATCAACATGCCGTACATCCCCGCTCCCACTCCGCCGAAAATGATCTCTCCCAGCATGATATTGACCAGCGGAACCATGCCGCCGAGCGGCGTAAACGAATCGTGCATGCCGTTGACCGCGCCGCAGCTGGCGTCGGTGGTCGCGGTGGCGAACAGCGCTGTGTTGGCGATTCCAAAGCGAACTTCCTTGCCTTCCATGTTGCCGCCAGCCTGCGTCTCTGTTGTTTGCTGGGCTACACCATGCATCAGCGGGTTGCCGCGCGCTTCGGCCCAATAGACTGTGGTTACGCCGGCCAGAAACAAAATTGCCATGGCAGCGAAGACGGCCCAACCGTGCAGCGGAGAGCCTGTCATGCGTCCCATAGTGACAGTCAATCCCGCACCAATGGTGAAGATGGCGAGCATCTCCAGGAAATTGGAAAATGGCGTGGGATTCTCAAACGGATGGGCGCTGTTGGTGTTGAAAAAACCGCCGCCATTTGTTCCTAACATTTTGATGGCTTCTTGCGAGGCCACCGGACCTTGTGCAATGGTTTGCGTGGTGATGGTTTGGGTGACGGATTTCCCGGAACTGTCCTGCGTCACAACCTTTTGCGGTTCAACCAGATGGGCGGTGGTGTAGGGGTGCAGGTTTTGTACGACCCCCTGAGATACAAGCACCAGCGCCAGGATTGTCGAGATTGGTACCAGCACCCACAGAATCGCGCGTGTCGTGTCGACCCAGAAGTTGCCGAGCGTGTTTTGCTCGCGCCGACTGATGCCGCGGATGAATGCGATGGCCAGCGCAATGCCGACGGCTGCCGACGCAAAGTTATGGTAAGCGAGGCCGGCCATCTGGGTCAGGTAGCTCATCGTCGTTTCTGGCACGTAGGACTGCCAGTTCGTATTGGTGGTAAACGAAGCGGCGGTATTCAGAGCCAAAACGGCCGGTACATTCGGCAGGTGCTGCGGATTCCACGGCAACCATGTCTGCACTCGCTCGATGAGGTACAAGACCAGCATGGAGACAAGACTGAACAGCAGCATCGCGATTCCGTACTCGGTCCAGCGCATCTCTTTGTCGGCGTCAACGCCCGTCAGCTTGTAGAGAATGCGTTCCACGGGAAGCAGCACCGGATCCAGAAATGTTCTGCGGCGCTCGAAAACATTTGCCATGTAGATGCCGAGCGGCCGCGCAATCAGCACGATCAGTAGGAAATACAATCCAATCTGAAACCATCCATTTGCGGTCATGGCTAGAACTTCTCCGGACGCAGCAGCGCGAACACCAGATAGATGAGCATCGATAACGAAATGAGAAGCAGGACTGCAGATTCAATATTCATAGGATTACCTCAATCGCTCGCACGCGAGCGTGTATCCAATTGCCACAGCGAAAAACAGAAGCGACAGCAGAACCATCCAGAGATCGGTCATATACTTTCCTCCTAATGCGATTACCAAGCGCCCTGCATTTGTCCAAACCACCAGACCAGGCCGAATCCAGCGGTGGTTTGCTGCGGCACAAGTTGGTCGACGGTTGCGGTGTGGAAATAAGGTTGGTTAGAAAAATCGCGACGCCACTCAAGAAAGACTTTGAATCCATCCGTTAGTTCATAATCCGCCGTCACCGTCGATTCCTTTAGTGCCTGAGATGCGTTGCTGAACAATCCCTGCGGATCGGATAGGTATTCGAAACGCGTGGCCGTGGCGAATTTTGGGGTCCACTGGTAGTTCATATAAGCAGCGCCGCCGGAGACGTGTTGCGGGGCGGATTCGCTGTAATCGCGATTGATCACGTAGTCGCCCTCGCCAACCAGAGTCCATTTCGGCGTGACATTCCAGGTTGCGTAGGTGTCGAAGATGTGTTCTTTTCCGTTCGGCGTAGGAACAATCGGAGTCGCCGTTTGCGTCGCGTCCGGATTTCCGCTGAGCACAAAACTGCGTTGCTGCTGGCCGAAGAAGTAATTGATCTGCCAACTCAGTGTACTTGCCGGATGGAGCGTGAAAGCAAAGTTCTGAGACTTAAACCCGCTGAACGCATCTGTTTGCTGGGCTCCGTTCACCAGCCAATAGGCGACCGTCAGCTTGGGGTTAAACGTATATGCCGTGCGAAATCCCATGTGGTAATAGGGCAGAAAATCGAAGTAATAGGAGCGCGAGTAATTGATCTGGTCTTTCGTGTAATTGCCCTCCACTCCTAGAGCGCTCGCCCACTTGCCAAAGTCGATGTTAAGACCGCTGCCGACAGGAGCGACGTAGGAGCCGTAGGCCTGAAATACATTTCTCCACGTGCTAGGGTGCAACTCATTGTTCGCATTTCCCTGCAGGGTTTCCGTTGCCTGGCCAAACATAATGTCGAGCCGGCCCCCAATTCTCTTTCCGTGGGCCGCATCTGTCGGATGGTTGATCACGATATCCGCCTGGTTCAGGCTGAAGCTGTTGCTGGAAATATCGTAGGCGCGAAGCTGATTCATCTGTCCAATCGGTCGATTGAAATTGTATTCATAGTAGCCATCGAGTGTGAAATTCAGTGTTGTTCCGTCAAGAAAACTCGGAATCGCCAACGCCTGCGGGGTCGATGCGCTTGCAGAAGCTGCAGGCGAGGCCGGGGCAGGCGCAGATGCAGCGCGGTTTGCAGCGACGGCTGCGGCAAGGGGTGCGGAGGACGACACCGACGCCGAAGCGGCTTCTCGATTCGCTGTGGCGGCTGTAGCCGGAGTTGTTTGTGCGGCGGTCCCACGCTCTTTTTCCAGGGCTTCTACACGCGACTGCAATTGCTGGACCAGTTTTTGAAGCTGCTGAACCTGTTGCTCAAGTTGTTGGGTTGTTTGCGGTGTCGACTGCGCGTGGGCCGTTGCGGTT
>Ga0335075_10008607_pt1 | contig 15616 bp, 8 predicted proteins | sample Lox_Sample_24_FD_206723 | JGI IMG/M metagenome (GOLD analysis project Ga0335075, IMG submission 206723) | Soil microbial communities from Loxahatchee National Wildlife Refuge, Florida, United States - Lox_Sample_2.4 | ecosystem: Environmental > Terrestrial > Soil > Wetlands | place: USA: Florida... | reverse complement strand
ATAAAGCCCCGCCGTCATCCGTTACGCCTTCAAAAAGATCGAAGATATGGTTGAAAGAAGCAATGTTGTTGAACGAACCATTCGAGTTCGTTTTTCCTCGTCCGGTTTGCGGAAGTCCTACTTCAATGCCGCTGTGGTATCCGTCAAAAATATCGTTGTGCGTGTATGTGTTGTCGTGTCCGCTGCCCTGTACCAGCCCGACTGAGGCGGGAAATACACGGCCGATTCCCTGGATGAGGGTGTTCTGCACCGTGTTAAATTGCGCGACATTTGCATCGGTATCGGTTGTGGCCGGGGGATTTCCAACGCGAAGCCCCATTCCTCCGATGTCGTAGATGGCCCCGTTCTCGAAGACATTGGAAGTTGTAGCGGCAGTGGTTGGACCCGTGTTCTTGAAGTCGATTCCGCTGCCGGAAGTCTGGGTGATTACATCGCTGTCGAAGACAACGTACTGACAGCTAAAGCAAGCTACCGCCGCGGGCATCTGCGGTTCCTGTTGCATCGAGATATAGCCAGCCGCGGGCACGACAAAATTATCGTTCTGAAAAGTGAGACCTTCGAAGGTCACGTAACTTAAATTTGTCGCTACCAACACCTGCGCCGCTTGAGGGATCACGATCGTATCCGTTAATGGGTTCTCGCCGGTGTTGGCCAGATAACTCAGCGTCCAAGGCGTGGCGGAGCGATCGAGAAACCATTGCCCAGGTTGCGTGAAGGCATCTTTCACATTCTCAACAATGTAGCGGTGAGTTGAAATGAAACCGTGGGTTACTTGCATACTGGTCGGGCCAGTCATATATACGATGTTGTTGGTCGTGTCCACGGACTGGATACGCAAGCGCGGAACAGTCCACCACTCAAAATCCACGAGCTCGATGTCGCCTTGAGGATAAGGAGGATTGAGATTTTGCCACGTGGTGAGATCGCCGGGACTGAACGTGAACCGGTCAAAGCATTCCCAACCTTTTCCTGTGACGTAAAAGCTGCAGTTCGGCTCCGGTGGAGCTGCGGGTGGCGGCGATCCACTCAGATATATCGTAGACAGAATTCGATAATAGGATCCCAGCGTTCCGCCGCCAAGCCTTGGACGCAATCTTCGCTGTCCGTTGTAAAACAGGTTTTCGAAGTATTGGGTGCTGACCGGCAACGTGGTCTGGTAGCTGTTCCCTCCCGTGTTGCTCCAGCCCGTTACAACCATTCCTCCACTCAAGACCGGAGCCTCGTTCGGATAGTTCTCCCAGATTACCTCGAGCGTTGCGGTGCCCGAATCCGCCGACGAAAAAGTTAAGGCTTGCTGGTAGTAAGTCCCCGCGCGAATGAGAACGGTAATCGGAGTCGTCCGGCCTTTCGAATTTGCGAGAAGGCTCTGCACCGCGCTCTGAGCTCTGGCGATAGTGGCAAACGGCCCATCTGTGCCCGTGGAGTTCGGCATAAATAACGTGCCGGACCATGAATCGTTGCCGTCGAGTGCGACGAAGAAGTCCGCAGCTGTTCCAACATTTGTCGTGGCCGCCGCGCTGATGATTGCGCCCTGCGAGGCAGTAATGTTTGCGCTTCCGTCAGAAACGCCGGTTATGACCCCTGCGGCCACGCTCGCCACGCCGGCATTCGATGTAGTCCAAGTCGCCGATGAAGTCAGGTTTTGGGTCGAACCATCACTGAACGTTCCGGTCGCGGACAGCGGCACCGTATTCCCAATCGTAACTAAAGTAGAAGCTGGAGTGACGCTGATGGAAATTAATGCGGACGCCGAAACCGTCAACGTAGTGCTGCCCGCGATGTTGCCGGAACTTGCCGTAATCGTTGTCGTGCCCGTGGCCACGCTGGTGGCGAGCCCCGCGCTGTTAATAACAGCTACGTTAGATACTGCGGACGTCCATAGCGCCGAGTTGGTCAGGTTTTGCGTGCTGCCGTCCGAGTACGTTCCCGTGGCAGTAAACTGCTGCGTCGTGCCCAGCGCAATCGAAGGCGCAGTGGGCGTCACCGCGATCGATACGAGCGACGGAGCGGAAGTGATGCTCAGAAGTGTCGAACCCGTAATCTTGCCGGACACAGCTTTGATCGTGCTCGTGCCCGCGGCCAAAGCGCTGGCCAGACCTTGGGTACCGATAGCGTTGCTGATCGTCGCCACCAATGTTTTGCTGGAACTCCACGTAACCGACTGAGTGATGTTGTATGTACTGCCGCCGTTAAAGGTCCCCGTGGCAGAAAATTGTTCTGTCGCTCCCATCGCGACCGACGGGTCCGCTGGCGTAACCGCAATCGAAATCAATCCCGCCATTGTGCCGGTTCCTGAAAGAGCGGCCGTCTGCGGACTGTTGCTGCCGCTATCGGTCACGGTAAGCATGCCCATGCGCGCGCCCACGACGGTGGGAGTGAATGTCACGCTGATCGTGCATTTTGCTTTCCCTGCCAGCGAACTCCCGCACGTATTCGTCTGCGCAAAGTCGCCATTGGTTCCTACGCTCGTGATGGACAGCGTGGTGGACAAATTGTTGAGCAGGGTCACGGAAATCGCATTGCTCGTGGTGCCTACCGTCCGGCCCGCGAATGTAACCGTTGCGGGAGACAGGGTTACCGCTGCGACTCCAACGCCACTGGTAGAAACTGTCTGGGGACTGTTGCTGGCGTTGTCAGTGACAGTCAAAGTACCGTCGACCGTTGCCGTCGCCACCGGCGCGAAGGTGACAGAAATCGTGCATTTCTGGTGCGGCAACACGGTGTTGCCGCAAGTGTTGGTTTGTGCGAAAGGCTCAGCTAAACTGATGCCACTGATCGATAACGGCGACCCGCCGCTATTAGTTAGGATGACGTTCTTCACCGCACTCGTGGATCCAACTACAACGCTGCCAAAATTCAGAGTGGCCGGTGAAAGCGTTACGGTCTGCGCCGTTGCCCCCGCCAGCAATAAAAAAACCAATCCCGAACGCAATAGCACGGCGCCGACGCCTTCCGGAAACCGTCGCGGGACAAGGACTTTGTAGCAGCGCGTAACGAAGAAGACCAATTCTGATTGCATCCTCGCGGGAGCATACCGTTCACGGCCAGGGAATGCAATTGCGAATCTTATAAAAATTTTATCGCCCCTGAATTACAGGTAGCACTATTTACAAAGCTTCAGCGCAGACTTCAAGAACATGCAGAATTTTGCGTGTTGGCAAAATTTTGCATGCTTGCCAGTACTTCTTCGCCATTCTGCAGAAAAAATTCGAGGAACGTTTTTTCTCGTGGCTCGATGGTCGCGATTCGTTTACACTGTCTCAACTGCCGAGTAAAGTCTCTCGCGCTTTGCACACGCTGACGTTAATCCTTCGCGTTGAACAGTTGCCCCCTCTTCGCGAAACTCTCTTTCGCTTCTAATAATTCGTAAGAGCATTGCCTTCTTAAATGACAAAATTAGGGCCCTTCTCGCTGCTACTAGCCGCTTTCGCCTCGCTGGCTTTTCTTCCCGCATTCTCTCAGTCAGTCACGGTCAGCCCAACCAGCGTGGCATTCGGGAATCAGGCGCAAGGAACTTCCAGCACCATTCATAACGTAACGCTCAAGAATGGACAGAGTTCTGCGATTTCTATTTCGAGCATAGCGACGAACGTGTCTGACTACACGGTTGCAAGTAATTGTCCGGTCAGTCCGGCAACTTTAGGTTCGGCCAAAAGTTGTACGATCTCGATCACGTTCACGCCCAGCGTCCAGGGAACTCGCAACGCTACATTAACTATTACCGACACCGGGCTTTCCAGCCCGCAATTGGTCACGCTGACTGGGACGGGGACAGCGCCTATTCTTGAATCGATTGCCGTCACTCCCAGTACTGCTTCGGTGGTCACCGGTAGCACCCAGCAATTTACCGCCACGGGTACTTACAGCGACGGCTCGACACAGAATCTTACGACAACTGCGAGTTGGAGTTCCTCCAGCACTTCCGTAGCGACGGTTGGACTTCATACCGGCCTGGCGAAGGGCGTGACAGCCGGGGCTGCTACCATCACGGCTACGTCGTCGAAGATCAGCGGGGCGGCAACGCTGACAGTAACCGCCGCCACGCTAACGTCGATCTCCGTAACTCCTGCCACGGCATCGGTCGCGGCAGGCCGTACCGAACAGTTCACGGCCACGGGCACCTACAGCAACGGAACCACGCAGAACTTGACCAGCACCGCTGCGTGGACATCCTCTGCCGCTTCAGTCGCAACAGTTAGCGCGGGGCTGGCGACCGCAGTCGCGCAGGGAACAGCCACCATCTCTGCCTCCTCCGGCTCGATCAGCGGCTCCGCCACCCTGACTGTGACGGCGGCAGTATTAACTTCAATTGCCGTCACTCCGAGCACCGCGTCGATTGCAACCGGAGCTACCCAGCAATTTACAGCCACTGGAACTTACAGCAATGGCTCTACGCAGAATTTGACGACCACCGTGAGTTGGATTTCTTCAGCAACATCCGTAGCGACAGTAGGACTTCATACCGGTCTGGCGAAGGGCGTCTCGACTGGGACTGCTACGATCACCGCCAGTTTGGGAACGGTCCATGGCACGGCGGCCTTGACGGTGGGGACTGTATTGACTTCTATCTCCGTCACGCCCAATCCTGTGTCAGTGGCGGCGGGAAATACGCAACAATTCACGGCCACGGGAACGTACAGCAACGGCACCATGCAAGTATTGACCAGCGGAGTTACGTGGACTTCCTCGGCAACTTCAATCGCGACAGTAAATGGTAGCGGCCTTGCGACGACCATCACTCAAGGGACCGCAACTATTACCGCCGCGTCGGGAACCATCAGCGGGTCCGCTGCTATGACCGTCACTCCAGCGACATTGACTTCATTGTCGGTAACTCCGGCTACTCCTTCGTTTGCCCTGGGCACCACGGAAGCGATGGTGGCAACCGGAACTTACAGCGACGGCAGCACGCTGGTTCTATCCAACTCCGTTTCCTGGACTACGGCAAATGCGAGCGTTGCGACCATCAACCCACAAGGCATTGCCGCCAGCGTGGCGGTAGGAAGCACCACGGTTACGGCTACTTCAGGTGCGATAAGCGGCTCCACCACTCTGACGGTGACGCCGGCCACTCTGGTTTCAATCGCGGTCACGCCCGCAGTTGCGACCCTTCCGTTAGGCGCGACGCAGCAGTTCACTGCGACCGGCACATTCTCCGACGGCACGGCACAAAACATTACCAACACAGTCCTGTGGAGTTCAGACACGCCCGCAGTCGCTACGATTAGCAACACTGCGCCGGCGCAGGGAATCGCCAGCGGCGTAGGTCAAGGGACGGCTGACATCACGGCGTCTTCTGGAAGCATAACGGCATCGATCACCCTCACAGTCTCGAGCGCAGTGCTGGAATCCATCGCAATTGCACCGGCAACGCCGTCGATCGCTGTAGGCACGGCGCAGCAATTCACAGCCACCGGCATCTACTCTGACGGCAGCACGCAGAACCTCACCAGCATCGTCAGCTGGTCCTCCAACGCATCTTCGATTGCGACCATAAACAGCAGCGGGCTAGCGCAAAGCGCGGCCGTAGGCACGGCAAACATTTCCGCGGAGGACGGAACGGTAAGCGCTACTACTGCTGTTACCGTGACTTCAGCCACGCTGGTGTCGCTGGCGATAAGCCCGCAAACCGCTACAGTCGCTTCCGGCACCGTGCAACAATTTACGGCCACTGGAACCTTTAGCGATGGGACCACTCAGAACGTAACGCAAAGTGGCCACTGGAGTTCGACTGCGGCAGCAGCCGCGACAATTAGCGACACGGCGGAAACTGCGGGACTGGCTAGCGCACTGGGCGTAGGCAGTACAACCATCGTGACCAGTTTCGGTTCGATCAATGGCAGCGCCACACTGGTAGTTACTTCAGCCTCGCTTGCGTCGATCGCAATCGCTCCGACGAATTCCTCGATCACTTTGGGCGCGACGCAGCAGTTCACTGCGACGGGAACTTTCACTGACGGAAGCATGCAGGATCTCACCTCAACCGTGAACTGGAGTTCGTCCCCTGCTGCGGTGGCGATCATCAGCAACGTGGCAGGGAGCAACGGCCTCGCCACGAGCTCCGGCTTGGGCAATGCAACCGTCACCGCCGCTTCCGGTTCCATCAACGCATCCACCGGCATTACCGTGGGCGGTGGCGTCACATTGGTATCGATCGCCGTTACGCCAAGCAGCGCAGCCATTTCCGCCGGAGGTACGCAGCCGTTCACCGCCACGGGCACCTACAGTGACGGCAGCACGCAGAACCTCACCAACTCCGCGACTTGGAGCTCCTCTGATCCGGCGGTGGCCACCATCAGCAACAACGCTGGAACTCAGGGCATTGCCTCGGGCGAGAGTGTTGGGACGACTACCATCATCGCTACTTCCGGCTCTGTGAGCGGATCGGCAAGCCTCAGCGTGAGCGCCGCCACGCTGGTCTCGATTGCGGTGTCTCCCGAATCGCCAACAATTTCTCTGGGAGCGAATCAGCAGTTCACTGCAACCGGGACGTACTCGGACGGCAGCACGCAGAACATCACCAATTCGGTTGCCTGGAGTTCCGGTACTCTGACGGTCGCGACCATCAGCAACTCGTCGGGCACCCAGGGACTGGCTGTTGGCGTGGGCGTTGGTGTTTCGACGATTTCGGCCATGCTCGGAGTTTCCGCTTCGACCAGCCTTACGGTGACGCAATCGGTGGCGTCGGCCTGGACGCTGCATGGCCCGGTTGGACGAAGTTCGCATTCCACGGTCTGGGATCCGAACAGTAAGCAAATGATTGTTTTCGGCGGCCAATCGACTACCGGAAGTGATCTCAACGATGTATGGCTGGGCCAGACATCCACCACGCAGAACGAAAGTTTCACCGCCGAAACGCCTTCCGGCACGGTTCCGGAAGGTCGATACGGACACGTCGCGACCTACGACCCAAACAGCAATCGCATGATGATTTTCGCCGGAGCTTCGGGATCTCCGCTCACTTGCCTGAACGATGCATGGATTCTCAGCGGCGCGAATGGACAGAGCGGAACTCCCGAATGGAGTTCAATCGCGTCGTCAGGCACCGCGCCTGCCCCCCGCGCCTATTCGGGCGGAGTGTACGATCCCAATACCAATTCCATGATCGTGTTCGGCGGCAGTAATTGCTCGGGCGGATATTTTAATGACGTTTGGGTGCTCAGCAATGCCAATGGAGAGTCGGGAAATTCGACCTGGACCCAGCTCAATCCTGCGGGTACGCGACCCGCAGCTCGCGAGAGCGCTTCTGCCGTCTATGATTCCACAAACAACATTCTGACAATCTTTGGAGGAGACGCTGGATCGGCGCCCTACGGCGATGTCTGGGTTTTATCCCACGCGAACGGTACCGGCGGCACGCCAGCATGGACACAATTATCTCCGACAGGAATGGCGCCCCACCCTCGCACCGGCCACACCGCGACTTACGATAGTGTCAACGATCGCATGACTATTTTTGGCGGGCTGGTCGGCAATATCACGCTGGACGATACCTGGGTGCTGACCTTCGCCAACGGTCTGGGGGGCGTTCCAGCCTGGGTTCAAATTACTTCGCAAGGCACCGCGCCCAGTTTGAGTTATCACAGCGCGGTCTACGACCAGGTAACCGACAACATGTATGTTTTCGGAGGCAGTAGCAGTCAGAGTAAACTGCAGACCAACGATCACGCCTTCACCTTGACCGGAGCGAACGGAATTTCGTCCGGGGGCGAGAAGTGGGTGCTCGGTGGGCCGCCGGTGCGCTATTCCCAGTCGGCGTTTTACGACCCCTCCACCAATGCGTTGTTTATCTTTGGCGGACAGCACTCCTATAGCAATCTCGACTTCGGCGACTACTGGGCGGAATCCAATGCTATCGGGTCCGCAAATTTGCAATGGACCGCGCTGTCGCAAAGAGGAAGCGTTCCGACTGCGCGTTTCGGCCATACTGGTTTATACGACAGTGTCAGCAATCGAATGATGGTATTCGGTGGAGCGACGGGATTTCCCGCCCCCTGTGTGAACGACTACCATGTCATGGAGCAGGCCAACATCCAGGATATAAGTCACACTTGGCTTTCCGTGACCCCCTCGGGGACATTGCCCGGAGTGCGCGCTCTGCAAGCCTCTGCCTACGACGGCAATACGAACACGCTGATGATTTTCGGTGGATACAACTGCGCCTCAACTTACTACAACGATGTTTGGATTCTTAGCGACGCGAACGACGAAACTGGTCAGCCAGCCTGGACCCAGCTTCAGCCTACGGGCAATCCGCCATCTGCCAGAGAAAGCAGTACTGCTATATACGATCCTTCAACAAATTCTTTGGTAATTTATGGCGGGGACGCGGGCGGCGAACCGCTGGGAGATATCTGGATCTTATCCAATGCCAACGGATCGGGCGGAACTCCGGCTTGGACCCAACTGATCCCCTCAAACGGCGGTCCCGTGCCGCGCTCCGGCCATACCGCTACCTACGATAGCGTAAATAATGTGATGACGATCTACGGCGGCTACGACGGAACGAATGTACTCGGCGACGTGTGGACTTTGTCCGCTGCCAACGGACAAGCTGGTGCGGCCACTTGGAGCCAGCTTACGTCCGGCCAGACACGCCGTTTTCACAGCTCGGAATATGATGCTGCGTCGAACCAATTGATTACCTACGGCGGCGCTGCTGGCGCAGGTCTGAACCAGGATCCAAGTTCGGATGTTTACACCCTAACCGACGCTAACAACCTTCCCTAGCTCGTCGCCTGAACCCTGCTGCACGCGGCTCTCAACGCGGCACGCCTGGCGATATCGACGCGCTTGGCGAATAACATCACCTCGCTATTCCATGGGACACACGCGTCCGATGTTAAGATGGAAGTTCCGTTCCCGCAGCGTCTACAGGGCTTGGGAAGGACTAGTATGGCGAGGTCGATCAGCTTTTTCTTGCTGTTTATTCTGACCAACTTTTCATTGTTTCTGCTGCATCCTTTTAGCCGCTCCCGTCTCGTTCTTGTGGCCGCGATTTATCTTGCCGTCACCCTGTTCATCCTCTACATGTTGTTTCATCCCCGCAATCAATTGCTGGTAAGCAACCGGTCGCGGGTAGAGGGTGCGCGTTGTGTGGCCTTGACCTTCGACGACGGCCCCGATCCTGTGGATACGCCGAAATTACTGGATCTGCTCCGCGAAAAAGGTGTGAAAGCGACATTCTTTGTGATTGGCAAGCGGGCGGATGAGCATCCCGAAATCGTGCGCCGCGCGTGGGCGGAGGGGCATCTGGTCGCCAATCACACCTGGTCGCACTATCCTCTTTTTTGTTTTCTCATGCCTCGGCGTCTGCGGGCTGAGATTGAGCGCGGCACCGAGAGCGTCCGCCGCAGCTGTGGCGTGCGGCCGCGCCTTTTCCGCTCGCCAGTGGGCCTGCGTCACCCGCTTCTCGAGCCTTATCTGAAAGATGCGGGACTGGAGTATGTTTCCTGGACCATCCGGACGCGTGATACACTCACTCGAAATTCCAGCGTTCTTGCCCGGCGCATTTTAAGCAATGCGGCAAGCGGGGATATTATCCTGCTGCACGACCGTCTGCCAGGCGGAACGGCTGCCATGTTGGAAGCCTTGCCTCGGGTCATCGACGAACTCAGAGAACGGGGGTTCGAATTCGTCCTGGCCGGCCCGCGTGAGGATGCCGGCACGACATTGCAACCTGCCTCATGCGAACCTTTTCCATGCGAGCCTGCGCTCTAATTCCCGCATTCAACGAAGCTCCTTACATCGCCAAAGTTGTCGAGGGCACCCGGCAGTATGTGGCAGAGGTGGTGGTGATCGACGATGGCTCCAGCGACGGGACGGCGGAGATCGCCCGCGATTCCGGCGCTACCTGCTTGCAATTGCCAAGAAATTGCGGCAAGGCCTCGGCCTTGCGGGCGGGCCTTGCTTATGCGCGTGAGCACGATTTTAAGCACGTGATTACGCTCGATGGAGACGGTCAACATCTGCCGGAGGATATTCCGGTCATGCTTCGCGTCGCGGAAGAAACCAGAGCGGACCTAATCATCGGCGCCCGTTGCTTCGATCGCGCTCTCATGCCGCGCTCCCGCTATTTTTCCAATGTCATAGGCAGCCGCTTGGCTTCGGCGCTGGTTGGCTGCAATATCCGGGACAGCCAGAGTGGATTCCGATTGTTTCGGTTGGACAAACTCGGCGGGGCCAAACTACGCAGCCGGTTCTACGAACTTGAGATGGAACTCCTGATCAAGATGGCCCGGTCGGGCTGCACCATCGCGCATGCTCCCGTCCAGATGGTCTACGACGATGGCCATGCGCGCTCCAAGATGAAGCCGGTTCGAGACACAGTGCGTGTCTGTCTCTGGTCCCTGGCATTTCGTTTTCTGGGAGCTTAGCGGGGTGTGGAAAGAGTGTTTAACCCTTAACCATCCCTGGCGGCAGCTGCGGAAAAAATTGACCTTGCTTTTGTTTTTTGGGTGACGCAGCGGTTTACCGCTGCGATGACTGCCACGTTTCCAATGCCGGCTTTAGCCGGGCGGGGGAAAGGCATTTGGTGATCCGAAGATTTGAGGCTCGCGCCCGAAAATTTGTAACCACGCTGCTCAAAGAGGGTCTCAACCCAGGGCGCGCTGCCGCCGCAGTATCCCTGGGAATCTTCATTGGCATTCTGCCCATCTATGGCCTTCACGCCGTTACAGCAGTGGGCGTGGCTGTACTCTTCCGGCTGAATAAGCTGCTGACTTTGGCGGGCACCGTTGTCAGCAACCCGCTGCTTCAGCCCTTCATTATTTACTCCTCAGTTGAACTGGGCTGTCTTCTCTACCGCGGCTCGTTCCAGCGGCTAACCCTCTCCGAACTGGCTGTCTCGCCCACTCATCTTACGAAAGAGCAGTTTTATATCTGGATCATCGGCAGCGTGGCACTCGCTGTACTCCTAGGTTGCGTTGGGGGATCGGTGACTGCGGCAGTCGTCCATTTTCATCGCAAGGCCTCTGCCAGCTCGGAACTGCGGGAGCGCGTGCCTTTGTAGCGGAGATCGGACAGCGTCTTGACTACGAGTACGAGGCTTGGACCCTTACCCCGGTGCCTTTCGCTGAAATGCTCTGGGCTCGTTCTCAAGCGCCTCGACGAGATTAGGCTGAGGACAATTTGCAGGCCCTTCTCGGATGCCGCCAAAAAGAGTAGATTAACCCGCGTATGTGCCTTCCTCGTAAGTTGAGCACGTTTGCCCTTCCCATCCTGCTAGCGTGGGGTCCGTTCACTTACGCCCGCCAGAAGAGCTACCAGACCACCAAACTTATAGAACTGGAAGCTGGGACTGCGGATTTCTGTTTTGTGGTGCAGGTGGATGAGATTGCTTATTTGGCGATCGCTCACGATCGGCCCAGCAAAATGATCGTCGGCGATCCGATTCAGATCAGGATCAAAGACGACAACCTCTTCATCAAAACCGTTCGGCAATGGAAGTACGACGGCGATGAAGTCAAGGGGAAGATTAAGATTAGAAAACGTGTGACGACGGACGGAAAGCTTCCTAGCTGCGCCCTAGCGGTCACAATTCACTAGCGCTTTTACCCCATAGGGGTAGGCCTCAAGTGTTCTTCATTCCGCGCTTGCTGGTTAATGCGTGCCCGTGGCCAAATACTGTGCACGGGGCTGGCCCGCTGATATCGGTCCCGCGGGCGCATCAACTTGTCGCTCCGCATCGGACGATCTTAGCTCAGTCTGCTCTAGCGCAGCGTTTCCCTACTGCCACGTCGTCTGGGGCTACATTTGGAACTTTCCCGACTCGACAACCTACCACAATCAGCGGAAGCCCCATCACGATGCGCCATTGAATTTGTTAAACTCTTCTCCGGTCTCCTCTCTTGACTGATCCCCATAAAACTATCGTCGTTACTGGTGTCGGAGTGGTCAGCCCCTATGGCGTCGGACTCGACTGCCTCGAAAACGGAATGTTAGCGGGCAAGTCTTGCCTCGAGCACACAAAGGATGTGTATCCCGGCTTCGAAGGAACGACGGCGCGAGTTCCCGATTCAGCGCTTCACGCCGAAAATTTTAGTCCGCGATACTCGCGCACCGATCAACTCGCCGTGGTCGCGGCCCGGGATGCAATGGCGAATTCGGGTTTCGACCGCTCTGCATTCCGCGAAAGCGGCGTCTTGATGGCCAACACGGTCGGTGGCTTGACCGAGATCGACGCGGGAATCGCTCAAGATCCGGCGGCGTGGTTTCGGCGTCCCGGCGGCTTGCTGCGAGGTTCCTCATTTCCGATTGCGCACGTGGCCGACGCCGTCGGTGAGCATTTCGGCATTCGCGGGCCGCGCTGTGCTCTCTCCGTGGCTTGCGCATCCGGAGCAATGTCGATTGCGCTCGCCGCCAACATGCTACTCGACGGAGCCGTACCCATGATCCTGGCAGGGGGCAGCGATCCGTTGTGTGCGTTCACGTTGAGCGGATTTAATTCCTTGCAAGCCCTGGACCCCAACCCCTGCACTCCCTTTGACCAGAATCGCAACGGGGTGAATCTGGGCGAAGGATCCGCAGTGCTCATTCTCGAAACGCTGGCTCGAGCCACAGCGCGCAATGCCAACGTTCTGGCGGTGCTGCGCGGATGGGCCATGACCAACGACGCCTTTCATACCACCGCGCCCCATAAAGAAGGAAGTGGATTATCCGATTGCATTCGACTCTCCATGGAAATGGCGGACGTCGGAGCCGATGAGATCGGGTATGTGAATGCCCACGGCACCGGCACGCCGCTGAACGATATCGCCGAAGCCGGCGCGTACGAAACCGCCTTCCGAGGACGCCGGAGTCCTATTCCCGTGTCCTCGACCAAGTCCTATGTCGGACACTGCCTGGGCGCGGCTGGCGCTTTGGAGGCGGCCATTACGATCGTGGCGGTTCGCGCCGGGGCGCTGCTTCCGACGCTGCGGCTCACCGATCCCATCGAGAGTCCGGGTGTGGACTGGCTACGAGGAGAAGTGAAACGCCAACCCTTGCCGCTGGCCATGTCGGCTTCCAGCGGCTTTGGCGGCAGCAATACGGTGCTTATATTCGGAAGTGCCAAGTCGTGACTTCGAAACTCACGAGTCCGAACCTAACTCCGAATAACCCTTCGGATTTGCCGCCAATCTCCGTTACCGGTATCGGTTCCGTGAGTCCTTATGGCCCGCTCGCAGGACTTATTCCACAGCAATTCCTGGAACATCCCTTAGAACCCAGCGCTATCACTGCCTGGACAAGCGACGGGCTGCGGCGAGCCTTTCTGGTCCAGCCGTTCCGCCCCGCCAGCGTGGTGCCGGGATTGAAGACCAGGCGTCTTGATCGCCTCTCGGCATGGGCCTTGGTGGCTGCTTCGCTGGCAATTAAAGATGCTGGCCTCGACCTCACTCAGGTCGACCGGTCCCGAGTTGCGGTGGTCTTCGCCACAGCCTTCGGTTGTATTGAACTGACGGAAGCTTTCTACCTTAGCGCCGCCGCAAATGGTTGGGGTGGAACCGATCCTAGCACTTTTCCGGAAACTCTCGCCAGCGCTCCGGCCAGCCACGTGTCTTTGTTTCATGGACTGCGCGGCCCCAATGTCACGATCAGCGATAAGAATTTTGGGGGCGAGAACGCTTTGATTCAGGCCGCTTCTTTGCTTCGCCATGGTCAGGCCGATTTAGCGATTGTTCTTGCCGGTGACGCGCTGACGCAAAGTCTCTACTCGTGGTACGAGGTGGCAAACTTACTGTCGCCGACGTGCTACAACGCCGATCTTTCACCCGATGCTAATGGCTTTATTCCCAGCGAAGGTATCGCGGCGCTGGTGATGGAACCGTCCGAACGCGGCAATGACAGTTCTCAAGTCCGGTCGGGCGCACGCTGTTATGCCCGCTTCCGCTCGGGCCGCTCGGCGGCTGGCGGTCAGCCCGCGACAATCATTCGGCAAATGCTCGGCGCATCAATTCCGGACCTCATAATTTGTGCAGGGAACGGTGCGCCCTGCGCCGCCAGTTCTACAACCGCCCTGGCTCGAGAGATTGCCGGCGATGGCGCTGTTATTATTCCTCCGCAGCCGTTTGCTCTGGGCTTGGCCGGTGCGGGAGCTCTTTTTCACTTGATCCTGGGTTTAAGCAATTTGCCCGGCAGTATGCCCAGCGTCCCGCTAGCCAGTGGCCCTACATTGTTATTAGGAACAGCCGGCGACAGTGGATTTGCGGCACTTCTTCTCGATTTGCTCTAAGCTCGATTTGCTCCAAGTATGACTTGCTCGCAGTCTGCTGAAAAATTCGCGATTCGTATCAGGTATGCCTTCAGGCCTACCGCAAGTGCTGCGTTTTCAATCGCGCCTTTAAGCGCTGAATCCGTAGATTCGAGTTTTTCATCCAGCTAATTATCACCTGGTCCGGGTTTGACTTGCTCCAGGTATGACTGCTCCGAATATGAATGTGCGAATTGCAGCTGCGGCTTACGCCATTCCTCCCAACGATGAGGCTGTCGAAACCGTCCTCGAGCGGGAACGAACTCGCGTGGAGAACTCTCTTTCTCCGCTGAGCCCTGAGTCGCGACGGAAGGCGTTGGAGGGTCTCGGGCTGAAGCGAGTCCGTATCTGCGGCGACAACCAACTTTATAACTTGATTATCGAGGCCGCTTCCAAGGCAATCGCCGAAGCCGCGATCACCGCGCGGGAGATCAATCTCATTCTGGATTTCAGCACGTGGTCGAGCGAAAGCGGATCGAGCGGCAGCGGCTCCAGCGAAGGCTTGTCGAGCCAGAGCTCCAAAGGTCTTTCGTTCGCGCATAGACTCAGCGCCGATCTCGGCGCTGAAACTGCCATGATTTTAAGTTTCAAAGTCGGAGGATGCGCCGGCCTTCATGTTGCCATCAAGACCGCGCTGGGCTGGATGGCCACCGACGAAAGCATTCAGACCGTCCTGCTGATCACCGGCGACGCCGCGCCTCAAGGCAACCGTTCGCTACTCCCGGTAACGATGCATGGCGACGCCGCCAGCGCCGTGATCCTGCGTCGCGAAGGCACGGAAGGCCCATTGCTGCTGGCCGTCGAAGCCATGACGCTCGGTCACCTTCACAACGCGATCACCATGGTCAGAACCAACGGCCACCTCGATATCGTTGTCGATGCTCTATGCATGGAGCGGGACGTCAGGCCCGTCTATTTTCTCAACATGCTTCTAACGGTGAACAAGGCTTTGGCAGCAGCTTCGCTGAGTTTGAACGATATCGACCATTTCATCTATTCCAACCTCAGCCGGCGGGACCGCGAGGGTTTTTGCAAGATGGTAGGACTTCCCAAAGGAGGCTTACCGTCAACTCCCATGGAAGAATACGGCCATACTTTTGCCAGCGATCTGGTCATCAACTATGTGCATCTGCGCCGCGACGGCCTCATTCGTCCCGGACAATTGTTGCTGTTCGCATCGGCCGGAATCGGCTTCACCTGGGGAGTCACCATTGCCCGCGCCTGAGGGCAGCCTGGCGTCGAACTGGCAACTGCAGTGTCATCCTGAGCAAGCGTTCTTTGCGCGGCGAAGGATCTAGGCGAGCCGCGCGACGTGTCGCGTTCTTTGCGACACAATCATCGTGCGTTTGGCTCGCTTCCTTATCAAGCCGGCACACTACCGTTGAA
>Ga0335075_10008606_pt1 | contig 15617 bp, 17 predicted proteins | sample Lox_Sample_24_FD_206723 | JGI IMG/M metagenome (GOLD analysis project Ga0335075, IMG submission 206723) | Soil microbial communities from Loxahatchee National Wildlife Refuge, Florida, United States - Lox_Sample_2.4 | ecosystem: Environmental > Terrestrial > Soil > Wetlands | place: USA... | reverse complement strand
GAAGATACGCGAACAGGCCCGAGAGGTCCACGGTGGCTTCCGCTCGCGCCCATCCTATTTAATGGGGCGGTCCCTGCCCATCCCAATGGCATCGGCGCCGTTCGTCGATCTGTCCGGCGCCATCGTACAGGCGATGGGTCAGCGGCTCGACGCCGCGAAGCCGACGCCCGAGGGCCTGCTGCTCCGTACCGGCGACGGCTTCCTCTACGCGTTTCTGGAGGACCCCTCGCAGATCTCCCTCGCCGACATCGGCCGGCTGCTCGGGGGCGAGAAGCAACTGCCCCAGCACCTCGTCGTGCTGAGCCCGGGCCACCTGCCGCTCGCGCTCGCCGAGGAGGTCGTGAAAGGCGGCGGCACGCTCGTCGAAGGCGCGCGGTTCGCGGAGCTCGCCCGGCAGCTCGGGCTCGAGACCCTGCTCGGCGAGGGCCCGCGGCCCGCCGGCGCGGAAACGAAGCGCCTCCTGCCGAGCGCCCAGCACCTCGACGCGATCATGCACCGGGCCCGGACCTGGCTCGACTGGGGCGTGCCGGCGCTCGCGCTCCGGTTCTACCGGCAGGCGTCCGACCTCAAGCCCGGGTTCCTTCCCGCCCGCATCGGCATCGGCCGGTCGCTCCTCGCCCTCGGGCTCACCGAGGACGCCGAGCGGACGTTCAACGACGTGCTCGTCCTTCGCCCGTCGGACGTCGACGCGCGGCTCGGCAAGGCCTCGGTGCTGGGGGCCCGCGCAAAGTCGAAGGAGGAGGTCGAGATCTATCGCACGCTCCTCGCCGAGGACGAGGCCCGAACGGAGGTCCGCGCGCACCTCGTCGCCGCGCTCATCGATCTCGGGGACTGGGCGAGCGCCCGGGTCGAGATCGAAGCGATGCTCGCCCGGACCCCCGAGGACCCCTCGCTCCGGTTCCTGCGCTCGGTCGCCCTCGAGCGGACGGGCCACGTGCCCGAGGCACGGCGCGAGCGTCGTGAGGCGCGGTCGCTCGGCCTCTCCTACGAGCGCGAGGTCGCCCTCTGCCAGCATCTCGGGATCGCCCCGCCCCCGCCGCCCGAGCCGGCCGAGGCGCCTCCCGCCCCGCCGCGCGCGCGGGCGAAGCCGGTGAAGGCGGCCCGCAAGCCGTCGCCCGCCCGGGCGCCCCAAAAGCCCTCACGTTCCACCCGGCCTCGCCCTCCGGTCCGCAAACGTAAGTAGCCCCGTCCCGACTGCGCACGACCAAGGTCGCGATGCGCGTCGTCTCCGTCCTCCCCAGTGCGACCGAGATCGTATGCGCGCTCGGTCACCGGCCGGAGCTCGTGGCCCGGAGCGCGGAGTGCGACTTCCCCCTCGACGTCGCGACGTTGCCCGCGGTGATGCGTCCGCGGACCCGCGACTTCGATCGCCCGTCGGGCGCGATCGACGCCCGCGTGCGGGCCGCTCGCGGACGTCAGGAGAGCCTCTACGAGCTCGACATCCCGCTGCTGCGCGCCCTGCGTCCCGATCTGCTGATCACCCAGGACCTGTGCGGCGTCTGCTCCGTGACCGAGGCCGAGGTCGCCGAGGCGTGCGCGATCGCGGGGGTGGCGCCCCATGTCCTCTCGTTGTCCCCGCGCACGCTTCCCGAGGTCTGGCGCTCGGTCGAGGAGGTCGGGGCGGCGCTGGGCGACGCCCGCGAGGGTGTGCGGCTCGCGGCGGCGCTCCGCGAGCGGGCCTCGCCCGACCCCGCCCGGTCCGACGGCCCCCGGGTCGCGGTCGTGGAGTGGCTGGACCCTCCGATCCTTGCGGGGCTCTGGGCTCCGGACATCGTGCGCGCCGCCGGAGGCACCCCCGCGGCCGGCCGGTCGGGCGAGCCGGGGACCCGGACCTCCTGGCGAGAGGTCCGATCGCTGCGGCCCGATCTCCTGGTCCTCAGCCCCTGCAGCTTTTCGGTCGAGCGGTCCCGGCAGGAGATGGCCGACGCCCGGATCCGGACGGGCATCGCCTCCGTGGAGGCACCGCTCGGCACCTTCGTCGCCGACGAAGCGTACTTTAGTCGCCCCGGACCCCGACTCGCGGACGGGGTGGAGCTCGTCCGTCACCTCCTCGCGCGCACGCCGTGGCGGGCGCCGATGCCGTACGACCGGGTCATCGGGGGAGGCCCCGAGGCGACGGCATGAGCTCGAACCTCTCGTATCAGTGGACCTACGCGCGCCCCCCGGTGGCGCGGCACAAGACCTCCCGTGCGGAGCTCTCGCAGATCGTGATCGCGTTCGTCGTGCTCACGTTCGACATGTTCCTGCTCCTGATCGGGTTCGGCCTCATCTACGGCGACTCGCTGCGCACGGTCGTCGGGTCCGCCTCGATCGGGATCGTCCTGCTCGCGCTCGCCGCCGCCTTCACCGGGTTCCTCGCCCACGAGCTCGCCCACAAGGTCGTCGCCCAGCGACTCGGCTTCTGGGCCGAGTTCCGCCTCTCTCCGGTCGGTCTGGTCCTCTCCGTGTTCATCGCGGCGGCCGCCGGCATCCTGCTCGCCGCCCCCGGCGCCACGCTGGTCGGTGGGATGGACTACTCGGAGCGCCAGGGCTGGGGCCGGACGGCGCTCGCCGGCCCGGCCACGAACGCCGGGTTCTCGGTCCTCTTCTACGGCGCGGCGCTCGCGACGTTCTCGGCCGGCTCGTTCCTCTCGGCGAGCCTCCTCTTCCTCGCGTACATCAACGCCTGGTTCGGTGCGTTCAACCTCGTGCCGGTCGGCCCGCTCGACGGGGCCAAGGTGCTCCGATGGGGCGTGGGACGTTGGGCCGCTTCCTTCGCCGTGCTCGCCGTGCTCACGGGACTCTCGCTCGCGGCAGTCTCGTACGGGACCCCGTTCCTGTTCGGTCGCTGAGGCCCCATGCCGGCTCCCCGCGTCGTGGACCTCGGGCAGGACCGGCAGCTGCTCGACCTCGACTTCCGGGACACGGAGGGGCTCGTCGCGTCGTACCTCCTTCCGCTCGAAGAGGGCTGGGCGTTGATCGAGACCGGGCCGTCCACCTGCCGCGACGCCCTGCTCGGGGGGCTGGAGCGCGCCGGCGTGGCCCCCGGGGAGGTCCGACAGGTGTTCGTGACCCACATCCACCTCGACCATGCGGGCGGCATGGGTGCCGTCGTGGAAGCGTTCCCCCGCGCGACGTTCTACGCGCACGAGGTGGGGGTCCCCCACCTCGTGGACCCGACCCGGCTGATCGCGAGTGCGCGCCGGGCCTGGGGCGCGGCCGCCGACCCCCTCTGGGGCGCCATCGTGCCGGTCCCGGCGCCCCGGGTGGTGGGGCTTCACGGCGGAGAGACGTTCCCGCTCCGTCGCGGCACACTCTCGGTGCTGGCGACCCCGGGTCACGCGAAGCACCACCTCGCCTTCTTCGATTCCGCGATCCAGGGGGTCTTCACCGGCGATGGGGCCGGCGTGCGCCTCGAGCACAGCGCCCACCTGCGCCCGGCGGTCCCGCCGCCCGACCTCGACCTCGACCAGCTGTTCCAGAGCCTCGCCGCGATGCGGGCCACCGATCCGAAGCTGGTCCTGTTCAGCCACTTCGGTCCGAGCCCCGACGGCGCCAGCGACCTGACCCGGTACCGGACGATCGTCGAGCAGTGGCGTGACGAGGCCCTCGCGGCGGCCCGCGAGCGCCCGGACGCGGAGCACATCGCCGCCCGCCTGAAGGCGTACGACGCGTCGACCTTCGAAGGGGTCGCGGAATCGGACCGGGAATCGCTCGTCTCGGGCTACGAGCTCGCCGCGCTCGGGTTCCTGCGCTACTTCGAGACGCACGGCCTCATCGGCCGACCGTCGCCCTGACCCGGCCCCGGGCGCGTCGCGCGCGCGAGGGCCCTTTCGTGGCCCGGGGGAACTCCCGGGGATCGACGACCGTGACGAGGTTGGTCGGGCGGCCCTCGACCGGGTAGCCGGCGGTGAGCACCAGGGGCCCCTCCTGGCCGAACGGTTCCCGTCGGCTAACCTCGACCGCGAGGCCCCGGAGCTCGTCGAGCCGCCGGTGCGGCGGGTTCTCTCGGGCGACGACGCCGTTCACGAGGGCGAGGCGGCGCCGGGTCTCCGCCAGGCTCGAGAGCGCGAGGACCGGGCAGGCCGGTCGGAAGGCGGCGACGAGCCGGGCGGTCCGGCCGGAGTGCGTGGGGGTGACGATGGCGTCCGCGCCGGAGCGTTCGGCGAGCTCCACCGCCGCGGCCGCGACCGATCGCTCGCCGGACGTCCCGGCCGGTCCGCTGGCAACCCGCGCCCGGAGGGCGGTGGGATCGAGCGCCGGTTCGGTGGCGAGCGCGATCCGGTCGAGCCAGCGCACGGACTCGACGGGATACTGTCCGACCGCGCTCTCCTCGCTCAGCATGACCGCGTCGGCGCCGTCGAGGACCGCGTTGGCGACGTCCGTCGCTTCCGCGCGCGTGGGGCGCGGTGACGAGAGCATGCTGAGGAGCATCTGGGTCGCGACGATCACGAACCGTCCGGCCACGTTGGCGCGTCGCACGAGCGACTTCTGCTCGAGCGCGAGCCGTTCCAGCGGCACCTCGATCCCGAGGTCCCCTCGAGCGACCATGATGCCGTCGGCGACCGCGAGGATCCCCTCGATCTGCTCCAGCGCCTCGGCGCGCTCGATCTTGGCGATGAGGCCGACCCGCTTCCCGTCCGGCAGCGCGTCGAGCCACCGACGCGCACCCTCCACGTCGCGCGCGTCCCGAACGAACGACAGGGCGAGAAAGTCCGCCCCTTCTTCGACGCCGATCTGGGCGTCCCGTCGATCCTTGGGGCCGAGGACCGACGTGCTGAGGTGGGCGCGGGGCAGGAACAGTCCCGCGTGCGAACGCAGGGTCCCCCCACTCGTGACCTCGGTCGAGATCGCCGTCGACGAGGCCGACCGGACGACGAGCTCGACGTTCCCGTCGCCCAGGAGGACCGGGTCGCCGGGCCGGGCGGCCGTCGCGAACGACGGCAGCTCCACGCCGACCCGGTCGACGTCGCCGGGGGCCCGCGATCGGTCGAGCGTCCATCGGTGCCCCCGGGCCAGCGTGACCGATCCCCCGAGGAGGTCGCCGATGCGCAGCTTCGGGCCTTGCACGTCGGCGACGATGGCGACCTCGCGGCCCGACTGCCGCTCCGCGGCCCGCAGGCGCCGAAGCGTCGTCCGATGCTCTTCGTCCGTGCCGTGCGAGAAATTGAGCCGGAAGGCGTCCGCGCCGGCGCGGATCAGCTCGACCTGGAGCGCGACGGTCGAGGTCGCCGGGCCCACGGTCGCGAGGATCTTCGTCCGGCGCATGGGGCCGAAAGGGAGGCCCGGTATAAGACGCGAGAGCGGGCGAGGGGATTTTAGTCTCGTACCGGGCTGGGTCGGCCAGCCCCGTGGTGTAGTGGCCAAGCATGCTGGCCTTTGGAGCCGGCGACAGCGGTTCGAATCCGCTCGGGGCTATGGTTCGAATCCGACCGGGGCTATCCCTTGATTGACCCGAGACCGTCGCGGTCGATGGTCCTCTGTCCACAGTTTCGGACCGACGGAGTCACGACGGGCTCCTCGATTTATATAGTATGTTGTATTTGGAATGTTATATGACGCTTGTACAAGCACAGATACCAGAGGGGGAGTACCGCCTCCTCCGTCAGCGTGCGGTGGCCCGCGGGGAACCGATGAAAGAGGTAGTACGTCGGGCCATTCACGCGTACCTTCAGGAGGAGAAGGTCAACCCTGACGACCCGCTCTTTCACGCGTTTCCGCTGGGCACCAGCGGCAAGAGGGGCCATAACGTCGCGAGAGACCACGACGAATATCTCTACGGCAAGCCGTCTCGATGATATTCGTCGATACGAGCGCGTGGCTAGCCCTCGCCGACCGTCATGATCGTGACCATGCCGGGGCCCTCGACGTTGCCCGACGAATCGCACGCGGTGAGTTTGGGAAACAGGTTACCACCAACTACGTGATGACCGAGACATTGACGTTGGTCCGTCGCCGTCTCGTCCTATCTGCGGCGGTTTCGCTCGCGAAGACGTTCGCAGACAGCGACGAGATCCGCGTGTTCTGGATCGAACCGGTCCATCATGAAGAAGCGGTGCAGCTCATGGCCGCTCACGCTGACAAACTCTGGAGCCTGACCGATTGCACGAGCTTCGTGGTGATGCACGCCCTTCAGATCCGCCAGGCTCTTGCGTTTGACGACGACTTTACTCAGGCCGGGTTCTCCGTCGTCCGGTAGAGGTCCTATCCGGGTCGTATTCAATCGCGAGCCCGCCCTGCTCGTGAGTGTATCCTCCTGGTTCTGCAATGTCGGGCGAATCCGCTCGGGGCTATGGTTCGGATCCGATTGGGACTCACCCTTGATCGGCCCGAGACGGTCGAGGTCGAGGGCGGATTCACCCCGTCCGCCCGAGGAAGCGCAGTCTCTCGATCGAACCACGTGGTCTTCCAGCAGGCGAGACCGCGCGCTGGACCGGAGAGTGCGCATACGAGGAGGTTCACTCCTCCGGCGGAGAGCAGAAGCCGTACGTTCAGGGAAGGAATCGAGATGCCACGGAGCACGGCGATCTTGAGGGGACGCTGTCGGGCACAACCGGAGCTCATCGGGGAGGGGAGTTTCTCAGCCCGATAGGGCGTACCGCCGAATCCCTACTCCCTCGCGGAGCCTGCGAGCATGGGGGCTGGTGGGGTCGAGTGATCCACCGCGGACGCGCCCGGTTCCTCTCGTCCCGAGGATTGGCCGGAGCGGGGTAAACTCGCCGACCTAATTGTTAGCCCGACGCTTCAAGACCTGCCGCGCCATCGTCGACTGGGGACCCGAGATGACCGCAGAGCACAAGGAAATCGACGCGCTGCACCGAGAGCTCGACGCGCTGCACAAGGAAGTCGACCACATACACAAGAAGGTTCACGCCGAAGTGGACAAGCTCCACGAGATCGTGGACGTCCTTCACAAGGAGATCCACCAGAAGAAGCGGTGACTCTCGCGAGCCTCCTCCGACGCGAACCCTCTCCTTCTCCTTCCGGCGGACAACGCTCAGGTGGCGCGGACCGCTCTCAACCTCGGAAGGTCCCCCACGGCTCCCCGCACGCCCTCGGCCGGGGTTCCGCCCTGGGTCACAGGCTCCGTCCACCAAGCTCCGCTAAGCTCCTGGTTCCGATCAGCAAGAGGACGAAGGGGCTCCGCTTCCCCGAGCGATGCTACCCGGTTTGCCTGAACCCCTTGGTGGCTCCGCTCGGAGCTACGATCCAGGCTAGAGCCTGGCAGGTCCCGTCGTTCCGGGACCGGGAGGTCTACAGCTCCCCGTCCGGTCCGGAGCGGCAGCCTTTAGCGGAGCCGACGAGGTCCCGGGGACCCCGATGAGGCCCCGACACCTATCCCTCCCGATCGAGAGCGCGCGCCTGCGGCTCCGGCTCCCGACTCCCCGGGACGCCCCGTCCTGGCTGCGCATCTTGCGATCGCGTCGGGTCGCGGCCCTGATGGTCCCCGAGATCCCGTGGACCGAAGCCCGGGTTCGAGCGAAGATCGCCCGGGCTCGAGCGGAGGCGCGGCAGGGGACCACCTTCGAGCTCGCGATCGAGCTTCGGGAGACCGGTCGAGTCATCGGCCGCGTGGCCCTCAAGCGGGTCCGGTTCGGGTTCGAGTGGAACGCCGAGCTGGCGTACTGGATCGCCGCGGACTCGTGGGGGTCCGGGTTCGCGCACGAGGCCGCCTACGCCCTGTGCGACGCGGGGTTTCGCCAGCTGGGACTTCACCGGATCGATGCCGACGCGCTCGCGTTCAACCGGCGCTCGATCGCGACCTTACGACGCCTGGGATTCCGAACCGAGGGCGCCCGGCGCGAAGAGTTCCGGCACCGGGGCGCGTGGATCGGCCTGGTCTGCTTCGGCCTGCTTCGGGGCGAGCTTCGGGCCCCCCGTCCCGGGGCCGCCGCCGCGACCCCCGAGTCGGTTGGGGTCCGGGGCCCGCGTCCCTCTAGCAGCTCCAGAGCGGGAGCAGCACGCCGGACCGCTCGACCTCGCACGAGGACGAACCCGTCGCGGTGATCGTGACCTTGACCGAGGCGCTCGCGCCCTCGCAGGACGCGGCGGCGCTCGACGCCAACGAGAGGCTGCCGGCGAACGAGAGGCTATGGCCGGACGCGATCTGGTTCGACGGCGGGCTCGGCAGGTTGTCGGCGTAGTGGAAGGCGGTGCAGCCCGCACTGTGGGTGAGTCCCACCGACTCGGAGAGGCTCCCCGTCACGGAGCCGGTGTTCTCGAGCATCGCCGCGAACGTGCACGACGCCCCGGGCAGCAGCTTCGACGCGGTGATCGTGAGCGTGCTCGAGGTCAGGGAGACCGTACACTTCACGGGGGACACGCTCGGGGTCGCCGAGTCCGGGGTGTGCCAGACGATCGTCAGGCTGCCGGAGCAGCCTCCGCCGTTGTCCCAGGACGACCCTCCGCATCCCCCTCCGCCTCCGCCCCCGCACGCATAGGCGACCCCGCCCGAGCCGACGATCGCGACCACCGCAAGGACGAGCGCGAAGCGGGGCCCAGGACGGGCGGACCCCGCGAACGGGGAGCGCTTCATGGCGGGGGACCCGGGCAACGCGCCGGGCGCGGCGGGGGCCGGACGAGGCTACGTTCCCGCGGCACCCGTAATGGTGACGACAAAGTTACAGCTCGCATCCTGGTACGTCGGTCCGGCGCCCGGGGAGAGAGAGAGGAAGCCGGCCCACTGGATCGAGCCGCCCGCCGGGATCACGTGGGAGAGCAGGCTCGTCTGTCCGCCGTTGGCGATGACCACGGAGGGGCTGAAGAAGCTGTCCCCGTACGAGAGCACGGCACACAGCGCGCCTTCCGCCCACGTGATCTGTTCCGACGCCGTCGCCGGCAGGCTGCCGCCGTTCGCGAGATAGTCTCCGTAGGCGCAGACATCGCCCGGCGCGAGGTTCGAAGCCGTCAGTTCGAGCGTGTCGCCCGGCAACGTGGTCATCGAGCGCACCACCGAGCAGACGTCGTTGGGCGCGAAGCTGGTGGGGGTCGGATCCGGCCCCCACACCAGCGGTCCGACCATCCCGGCCCGGGCGGTGCCGTTGAGATAGGCGTTCGACGCGAAGGCGGCGAAGCCGGTCCCGGCCGTGACGAGCACCGCCACGGCCAGCAGGGCGACGGTCACGCTCCGCGAGAGCCGCATCTATCTCTCCGACACCGGGGGTTCCTGGGGGCACCCTTGCGTGAACTCGAGGGCCTCGAGCCTAGCTGCCCGCGGTCGCCGTGATGACGATCTGGAACGTGAGCGCGGCGTTCTGGCAACCGGCGTTCCCCGAGCTCAGTCCGTAGGTGAGCGAGTAGGCGATCGGGCTGCCCGGCGCGATCGAGATCGGGCCGAGGGGAGATTCCAGGGGCGGGTAGGAGTGCGCTCCGTACGTGTCGTAGACGAACCACGTGCAGTCCCCGTAGAATGTGGGGACCTGGAGCTGGGCGTAGGTCGTGCCCGGCAGCGTGCCCACATCGTTGAGGCTGTCCGCGAAATTGCACGAGTCGCCGGGCGCCAGGTTGCTGGCGTAGACGGTGAGGGTGTCCCCGGCGGTGGTGGTCTGGCCAACGACCGCCGAACAGGCCACGTAGCTTGCGCTCGGGGTCGAGGCCGGCTCGGCGCCCCACTGAAGTTGGAGGTACCCGGCCTGGGCATTGCCGTTGACGTAGGCGTTCGCCGTGAAGGTCGCAAAGCCGATCCCGCCGACGGCGACCACTGCTACGAGCGCCGCCACGGCCACTAGCCAACGATTCCCCATTGTTTCCTCTCCGGGTCGTGAGACCCATGGCTGCCAGCGCGTGGGGGGCTATACTGCGCCGGAATCTCCCGAGGAAGAGATGGCTACGGGACCCACGTAACGTAGCTACGATGGGCCCGATTGGTCCGGATGACTCCGGGGGCTCGAGCACGCTCCGATCCGTTCCGAAGGCGCCGGGACCTACGGCCGCGGAGGTCGGGAGCGGGAGAGCGTCCGCTCGATCGCGGCGATCTCCCGCTCCGCCCCGGCCTCATCGCCGCTCGACAGCGCATCGAGCGCGCGCCGCGCGTGGAGCCGGGCCGACTCGGAGCTCCGTCCCTCGGGGCGGCGCGCCTCGAGCGCGAGGAGGTCGTTGCGCAGCCGACGGGCGAGCTCCGCGCTGCGCGCGGAGTACTCCCGGGCGGGCGTGGTGGGCTCCGGCCCAGCCCCCGGGGGCCCCTCGGACGGGTACCGGTAGGCGTAGCTGACGCGGCCGTCCACCACATAGAACGAGGTCCGGGCCGAGTCGGGGGTCGCGGGCCGGAGGATCGGCTTCCCGAGGATGTCGGCGATCTTGACCAGATCCGGGAACGTGCGCACGGGGGTGGTCGCGACCTCCGCGGGGGCGGCCGACACGAGCGCGATCGCCTCCTCGTACGGCCGGATGAGCTCATCGAGCGGGGGCAGCGGGGCCTCCTCGGGCCGGCGGGTGGCGACCCAGGTGCTCCCTCCGAGCCCCCCGATCGACCCCATGAGCGCGGCGACCGGCACGACGGCCGCCGAGAGGCTGAGCGCGCTCGACGGCACCGGGCCCAGCACCGTCCCGGACGCCGCGTGGGTGAGCCCCGACGGCGAGATGAGGGCGCCGGTGAACGAGAAGTTGAGGAACGGGGCGCTCTGGAAGGAGCCCACGAAGCCGTCGACGCCGACGTTCCCCGTGATCGTCGGCTCCAGAGTGAGCGCGTAGCCGGGGCCGGAGTAGCCCAACTGGTTGTCGATCGCGGTCGCGAGCGCGACGACGGACGAGACGTTCGCGTCGTAGGCGAACGCGAGGGTGGTGTTCTCGGTCGCCGGGACGGACGTCGAGTTCACGGTAGAGTAGAGCGTCTTCGACCAGACGGGGGTCGAGAGGACGACGGCGAAGGTCTCGACCAGCGTGAGGGAGACCGTCCGGTTCGCGGTGAACGAATAGTCGACCGAGGCGTTGATCCAGTTCGTGATCGACGAGAACAGGGTCACGTTGCCACCGGAGATCTCGGTCGAGTTGTTGTAGAGGTAGCTCGGGCTCAAGGACGCCGCGAAGCCGCCGACCGCGTCCCCGGAAAAGCTCGCGAGCGTCGGCGCGCTGGGCCCTCCGTTCGCCGGGTGGACCTCGGAGTAGAGGTAGAAGCCGGCCCAGACCGCGGTCAGGAGGAACGCGACCGCGAGGATCGCGGCAATGCGGCGGGTCCGGGGCGTGGGGCTCACGAGCGACCGACCCTCCAGGCCCACGGCACGACGACGACGAGGGCGATCACGGACGCGGCGAAGAGCGGGTCGAGGATGAAGTACCCCACGTAGGGCGCGTGGGCGACGACCAGGCCGCGGACGTCGGCGTAGGGGACCGTGCACGGGTCCTGGGCCTTGTTCGCGTCGCCCTTCGTCTGGTACACCCAGTCCGGCCCCGACTCGACGATCTTGATCACCCGATGGACGGTCGGCGAGGGCAGGCAGCTCACGTCGAACACGATGATCGTGCCGACCACGATCTGGCCGGGCGACGCGTGCTCGACGACCACCAGCGTCCCCCGCTCCAGCGTGGGCGCCATGCTGCCGGTCGCCACGGCGAGCAGCGGCTGACTCGTTCCGAGCACCGTCGGGAGGCCGTAGGCGACCGAGAGGATCGCGACCCCGGCGACGGCGCCCGCGACGTACAGCCCGGGTCCCTGGGCCTCGCCGCGGGCCCGCAGGCGGAAGCGGTAGCGGCGGGGACCGATCCGCTCGCCCAGATACCGGCGCGATTGGAGCTGCGGCTCGCGAAGCCCCACCGCGACCAGGAACAGCAGGACGGCCCCCGTGACGAGGGCGTCGACGAAGGCGATCTCCCAGCTCGGATACGCCGCGGCGACGGGCAGCAGGTCCTCGGTCGCAAGAAGACCGGCCCAGACGAGGACGGGGCCCACGACGCTCCACTGGGACTTGTAGCAGAAGAGCGCGAGCACGAGCCCGCTCACGAACGACACCACGGTCGTCGAGAACAGGTACTGCAGCGCGTCCGTCGTGCCGAGCAGCGGCAGGATGCTCACGTTGGTCGAGAGGAGCGCGAATCCGGCGGCCGCGAGGAGCATCCCGTTGCGGAGCCCGATCGTCCGGGCGAGCGTCCGGAACACGTAGCCGAAGTAGAGCCCGACCTCGGCGATCGCCACCAGCGGGGCAGTGAACAGCAGGTAGCCGAACGTCGCGGGGTCGATCGGCAAGGTGCGGCCGAACCCGAACAGGAATCCGGGATCGAGACGGAGATCGACCGCGACGAGGACCAACATCGCCGAGAAGCCGACCGTGGTCGACCAGTCGCCGCGCCGCGTGAACCCGAAGTCGCGGAGCGAGCACCGCTCGAGGCGGGCCGCGAGGACGAGGATCCCGAGGAGGGCGAGCTGGAACCCGACGAACCCCGCGTACTGCTCCAGCAGCGAGAGGGCGGGGACGAACAGGAAGTACGCCTGGGCGAGGCCGACCGCCCCGAACCCGAGGCCGACGGCGAGGAGCGCGCTCCTCCGGTCAGGGTCGATCGGCCGGACCGGCGCGCTGGGCGGACGGGTCGCGAGGAGATGCGGCACCCGGCGTCACCTCCGGGCGCGCTCCCGGCGCATCCGCTCGAAATCCGACGGGTCCGGCGGAGCGGGAACTTTCGGGGGGAGCCGCGCGGGAGGCGCCGCCCGGGCGCCGGAGCGCGCCGCCCAGGAGGCGGGCACCGCGCCCAACGGGTCGACCTCGAACAGCGGGACCGCCCGCGACGCCGCGATCGCCCCGTTGGAGTCGAAGGAGTCGAGCCGGGGCAGCCCCGCGAACGAGTCGGACGCGGCGACCGGGGCGCCGATCTCGACGGCGAGCTTCCGGACCGCCGTGTCGAGCCGGGCGCTCTGGTCCAGCACGCGATCGATCGCTTCGAGCACCGACTCCCCGCGCGGCGTGAACCGGAACCCCTGCGGGGACTCCTGGAGGAGCTCGTGGCGAAGGCAGAAGGACACGTAGTACCGGTAGGAACGGGGGTTCAGGTTCGCGAGCCCGATGATGCGGGTCCGCCGCCCGTAGGCGCGCGCCGCGAGGAGAAAATCCCGAAGGATCTCGATCGGCCGACGGTAGCGTGGTTCCCCCCGGTGCGTACGCAGCCCCCTGCCCCGGTCCCGCTTGCGCGGGATGCTGCAGGCGGTGCGAAGGAGTCGTGCTATAAGATGCCTCGCAGATTTTCCGGGCCTCGAGCGCCCCCGCGGGGCCGGGGTTCATAAGTGCGGGTCGATTCCCCTCCCCGAGGACCGACGATGGTGCAACGCATCACCGACGTGATCGGAACCGACAAGGAGAGCTTCGCCCACGCCGTACAGAACGCCGTGACCACGGCGTCGAAGACCGTCCGCGGGATCAAGTGGTTCCGCGTCGCGGAGTTCGAAGGGTCCGTGGAAGGCAACCGGGTCACCGAGTACCGCGCGCACGTGCGCCTCTACTTCGACTACGAAGAGAAGCCGTAGCGGGGGGCCGATGGCGCGACGGGCTCCCTCCGCGACGCGGACGAGACGCGGCAGCGCGCCCGCGGTGCGGGCGGCCTGGAGCGCGACGTACGAGCGGCAGCACTACGCGAACCTCCCGTGGTTCGACCCGGATCCCAGCTCGCAGGTGCGCGACTCCGTGGCGAACGGGTTCTGGCCCCCGGGCAGCCCGCTCCTCGACATCGGTTGCGGCGCCGGGTCCAACGTGCTGTTTCTCGCCCGCGCGGGGTTCGCGGCGCACGGCATCGACCTGTCGCCGGGGGCCGTGCGCGCCGCCCGCGAGCGCGCGGCGGCGAGCCACCTGTCGATCGACGTGCGGGAGGGCGACGCGCTCGCGCTCCCGTTCCCCGCCCGGCGGTTCGCGGGCGCGACGGACAACGGATGCTTCCACACGATCCCGTTCGGGCGGCGGAACGACTACGCCCGCGAGGTCCACCGCGTCGTCCGGCCCGGCGGCGGGTTCGTCCTGGCGTGGGCCGCGCGGGAGTACACCGGCGAGCGCGGGCCGCCGCACCGGCCCTCGCTCGACGAGGTCGCCCGGGCCCTGGAGTCCCGGTTCCAGTTCGTCCGGACGGTGTTCCGGCCCAGCTCGGAAGCGGGGGGACTCGCCGCCTACATCGCGTGGATGATCCGCCGGGACCGGCCCCAACCTCCGCGCCGGTAGCGGGCCCCCGCGGTCAGTCGCCCTCGGGCGGGGGATGCTCGGGGGTCTCGGCGAGGTAGGGCGGGGTCGCCCCCCGGAGGGCGGACGGGATCAGCGCGAGCAGGGCCAGGATCCCCGAGATCAGGAAGATCGTGTGGATGGAGCTCAGGAAGCCCGACGCGACCCCCGAGGGGAGCCCGGCCGCGCTGCCTCCGACCAGGATCGCGTCGATCGCGCTCCGCGGCATCACGGCGGACATCACGAGGAGGGTGATCCCGAGGCTGATCGTCGCCCCGCAGTTGAGGAACGTCGTGCCGATCCCGGACGCGACCCCGCGCCGGCTCGGGGGGACGGCGCTCATCATCGCCGCCCGGTTCGGCGAGGCGAAGAGCCCCATGCCGGCGCCCGCGAGCACGAGCGCCGGGGTCAGCTGGAGGAACGAGTCGTCGGGCCCGATGGTCGCGAGCCAGAGGAAGCCGGACGCCGAGACGACGAGCCCGGCCAAGATGAACCAGCGCGGTCCGTACCGGTCGGAGAGCCAGCCACTCAGGGGGCCGGCGGTCGCGAGCGACGCCGAGGTCGGGATCAGGAACAGCCCGGCGGTGAACGGGCTCAGGAACCGCGGCGGTCCTTGCAGGTAGAAGACGAGGACGAACGTGAACGCGCCGCGGGCGAGCGCGTTCATGAGGGTCGCGACCGCGGTGGTGGCGAACTGCCGATTGCGGAACAGCGCGAGATCGAGCATCGGCGAGACCACGCGCGCCTCGACCAGCACGAAGCCGACCAGCAGCGCGAGCCCGAGCACGACGATCCCGATCGCGAGCGCGGCGTCGATGTTGCCGAGCGCGCCCAGGGTCACGCCGAGCAGCAGGAACGTGAGCCCGAGGGCGAAGACGAGGTTCCCTACCCAGTCGATGCGCGCGGACGTCTCGTGCCGGGCGAGCTCGTGGAGGTCCGCGCGGGCGCGGAGGGTGGCGATGAGTCCGATCGGCACGTTCACGAAGAAGATCCACCGCCAGCCGATCGTCGACGTGATGATCCCGCCGAGCACGAGCCCGGCGACGGCGCCGGCGACGATCGAGATCTGGTTGATCCCGAGGGCCCGTCCGCGCTCGTTCGGCGGGAAGGCGTCGGTGATGATCGCCGCCGAGTTGGAGAACAGGAACCCGGCCCCGATCGCCTGGACGAGCCGGAACGCGACGAGCTCGGTGCCCGTCTGGGAGAAGCCGCAGAGCAGCGAACCGACCGTGAAGACGGCGAACCCAAGCACGTAGAGCCGCACGCGGCCGAACATGTCGGAGAGCCGGCCGAAGTTGAGGAGCACGACGGCGGTCAGGAGCGAGTAGCCGAGCAGGATCCAGAGGAGGGTCGTCGGGCTCGTGTCGGGCAGCTCCCGACCGATCGTCGGGAGGGCGATCAGCACGATGTTCGTGTCGATCGCGGCCATCAAGGTCGCGACCGTCGTGTTGGAGAGGACCTTCCACTTGTACTCCACGGCTACCTCCCGGCCGGCGGAGGACGGTCGCGGGG